>Ga0209610_1001408_pt1 | contig 12408 bp, 12 predicted proteins | sample LakKivw275mmetaG_FD_184137 | JGI IMG/M metagenome (GOLD analysis project Ga0209610, IMG submission 184137) | Anoxic lake water microbial communities from Lake Kivu, Rwanda to study Microbial Dark Matter (Phase II) - Lake Kivu water 275m metaG... | ecosystem: Environmental > Aquatic > Freshwater...
TAGCGGCACAGGCGAATCTGGGTAACCTCTTCGTACTTAGTCGTGGCCAGCAAAACTTAGTTCCTTCTCAGGAAAGACAGCATTTCTTTGGTCGACCTGGTGTTAAGTATGTCTTTTGCCTGGCACCATCCCCGTCTGGCTATACCGACGCCGAACCGCATCAACCGCAGGTGCTCCGTCCGGTGGGCATCGGTGCCCATGACCAACTTCACGCCGAGTTCCCGCGCCCGGTAGATATGGATGTCTTTCAAATCGAGTCGACTGGGCATAGCGTTTATTTCCAGCGCCTTGTCATATTCGATGGCAGCCCGGAATACAGCCTCAAGGTCAACAGCTACCGGTTCCCTTTCGCCCAGCAGCCGGCAGGTAGGATGCGCAATGACATCTACATGGGGATTTTTTATGGCTCCGATAAGACGGCTGGTTATCTGTTCCTCGCTCTGATTCATTGCCGAATGGATGGCGGCCACCACAACATCGAGGTCGGATAAAAGTTTCTCCGGTAGGTCCATGCTGCCGTCGGCGCGTATATCCACCTCTGCGCCTGTAAAGATGTGAATCCCCTTGAGCTTTTTATTTAGCTGTTTGATTTCTTCTATTTGCTGACGCAGTTTTTCCTCACTTAAGCCGTGGGCAATGCCCCGCCCCGATGAGTGGTCGGTTATGGCCAGGTACTCGTAGCCAAGTGCTTTTGCCGCTTTCGCCATGTCTTCAAGTGAATCCTGACCGTCGGTCCAGTCGGTGTGGACATGTATGTCCCCTTTCACGTCGGATATCTCTATAAGTTTGGGAACCTGCCCTTTCTCGGCCAGCTCAATCTCCCCCTGGTCCTCCCTGATTTCCGGAGGTATATACTGCATGCCGAGTCGACTGTAGAAAGCCTCTTCAGTGGCGAATTTTTCCAGCTTGTTTGTCTTGCTTTCGGTTATGCCGTATTCGCTGAGCTTGAGCCCTTTCTTCTGTTCCCTGGTTCTCAATGTGATGTTATGTTGCTTGCTGCCGGTAAAGTATTGGAGCAGAGAGCCGAACGAGTCATGTTCCACCATCCTCAAATCGGCCTGGAGCCCGCCGGGCAAGATAACCGTGGCTTTTGTCGGCCCCTTGGCTACCACCCGTCTTATTTGCGGCAGACTAACGAAGGCCTCAATAACCGCTTCCGGGTCATCGGCTGTTCCCATGAGGTCGATATCGCCTACGGTCTCTTTGAAGCGGCGCAGGCTGCCGGCTGCCGTCAGGTTTTTTACACCAGGCAGGGCGCGAAGCGCATCAAGTACATCATCGACAACGGGCAGTGCTTCACCAATAGGTATGCGCTGGTCTTTGCGGCGCACGGCCTGTATTTGCTGGAGTATATTTTCGGCAGTCTTGTCTCCAAGCCGAAATAATTTGGCCACACGTCCATCCATGATTGCTTTTTCCAGTTCATCGACCGTTTGTATGCCGAGTTCGGTTGAGAGTTTATTTGCCGTCTTGGGTCCAACGCCCGGTATTTCAAGTAGCCTGGTTATACCTTCGGGAAACTCAGATTTTAAGTCCTCGTAGGCTTTCAGTTTGCCGGTGTTTACCAGTTCGATGGATTTTTTAGCTATAGCCTCGCCAACGCCGGGTATGGATTGCAGGTCTTCGCCTTCCTCAAGCATGATTTCTATCTCTTTAGGCAGGTACTCAATGGCGCGGGCAGCCCGCTGGTAAGCACGAATCTTGAATACGTTCTCGCCCTTAAGCTCCAGCAGGTCAGCCATGTCCTGGAAGACCTTGGCAATCTCGGTGTTTTTCATCTATATGGATAGTATAGGACGGGCGGAATTTGTGTGCAATTGAGCGCTATTTGTGCTCAACTATCGAGGCTTTAATCTTTTCCCTTATCCATTCCCAGTCGGGGTTGCCGTGGTTGAAGAAGGATTTAAGGTTATCTTTGAGCCATTCATAGAAATCATCTTCGGTATACAGACAAAAAGCTACTACTAAGGCCTTCTTGTCTATGTCCTCAGGTATTTCCAGCTCTAAATCTTCAAATTCTTCGTCGAGTAGTTCTTCAATAACATATCGGTCAAGCATAACTTGTCTCGCTAAATATTCCGAGCTCTTTTTCAAGGTCCAAATAAGCTCTTTTACGTTTGTACAGTTCATCTATTCGGCTTAGTTCGATGAATTTCACGCGGTGGCTGATTTCGTGAAAGGTCCCACCAAGTAGGCTTCTTGCCTTGTCGTGATCTGCCTGGGATGCTATTAGAAAAAGGCGACTGTTCCAGAGATCGTAGGCGTGTTTTAGTTTTGCCAGAGCATGATATATATCTCCGCCTATCTGGATCTCAAATACATATGTAGGGACTGAAAGCTCTATTCGTCTCCAGACCACATCTAGCCTTCCTAGGTCAAAAGGATATTCTCCCTCAGCGAGATACTTCTGGAGTTTGCCAATTTCAATTAATCTTTGTTGGAGTTCTTTATGTGAAAGCGCTTCATCCGGTTGCTTGACCCCAATTTGTCTAAAATGAGAAATCACTTGTTCGGCTAATTCAGCCTTGATTGATTGAAAACCTAAGCCAGCCTTAAGTTTCAGGGTATCGGAAGTGATTCTGTCAGTTTCTCGTTTGTCAGGTGGCAGACAATGTTCTACATCAAATTCGAAGCGCAGTGGCCATATTACCTTTCCTTCTCTAATTTCCTCTGGCCAAAGTGGCTTGTCTTGGCGAAACTTCGTTTGGACGGAGCCGTAACCGATTACGCCAGCAATTGGCTGGGTGGCGTAAAACAAGATGATGTCATTTTCGTGAAGGTTTTCCCAATGATGTTTCTGGGTTTGTTTAAGACCCCAGATGTTGCCACTTCCGAAAGCTTCCGTCCAGTTTGCAGGAGCACCTATTACCATCCAGTAGTTAGCCAACACTCTCTCCTTGAGTTATTCCTTGCTTTCCTCGACTCCATCCCAGCAAGTGAGATGGCAGGCATAATGGACACAAGAGCCGTCAAAGGTTAAGGTATCATCCGATTTGGTGATGTTGCCTTCGATTATAATAAGGACAGGCTGACTTTCGGTCATTGGCTCCTGGCATTTATCGCAGGTAGTGACGCCTAATCTGGCTTCCATCATTTTCGTCCCCTCCTCTTCCTATTTATGCTTTGACTAGAGTTAGCATATCAAAACCGGTGAGTGATAACAATACCACTTGGAATTGACCCTCACCTTAATACTCTCCTATAAAGGGAGGGGGTAGGCAGTTTTATCTGCCGCAGCAGTGCTTGTATTTCTTACCTGAGCCGCAGGGGCAGGGCTCGTTGCGGCCGACTTTCTTACCCGCGGGAACAGGGATTTTCTGGGGTTGTCTTTGTGGTGGTGCTTCTTTCTTTTGAATGCTAACTTTATAAATAGTGTAGACGACATCATGCTGTATGCCGGCAACGAGGCTTTCGAAGAAGGCATGACCTTCTTTTTTGTAGGCTACTATGGGGTCTATCTGTCTGGCGGCATAAAGCCCGGCCTGCTGGCGAAGACGGTCCATTTCAGTTAGATGTTCTTTCCACAGCCCATCAATGGCGCGCAGCATAACCAGCTTCTCCACAATGCGCATGTTGTCGGAGCCTATCTCTTTCTCCCGCTGCTCGTAGAGCTCCTCGGAATACTGCGTCAGCTTTTCTATTATTTCATCGGGTTTCAGCTGTTTAAGAGCCTGTGGATTTATGTCCGCTGACAGCGGCATTATGTTGGAAAGCTCTTCAATCAAGCCGGCAAAGTCTGATTCTTGATAGGCATGGCTACAACAGGCGGCGACTAGTTTTTCGATTTCCTCGTGTACCATGGACAGTATATTTGTCTTGAGGTCGGCGCCTTCCAGTATCTTCCTCCGCTCGGCATAGATTACCTCGCGGTGCTTATTGACCACATCGTCGTATTCAACCAGATGTTTACGGATATCGAAATGGAAGCCTTCCACTTTGACCTGAGCATTCTCTATGGCTTTGCTGACCATGGAGTGTTCAATAGGCGTGTTTTCGTCGAAACCAGCCCACTCCATGAAGCCTTTAATGCGGTCGCCGCCGAAACGGCGGACTATGTCATCTTCCAGCGAGACATAGAAACGGGAGCTACCCGGGTCGCCCTGTCTGCCGGCACGGCCTCGGAGCTGGTTGTCAATGCGTCTGGCTTCATGGCGCTCGGTGCCGATGATATGCAATCCACCAAGTTGAACTACTTTATCGTGCTCCTCAGGCCATTTCAGGTATTCTTTTTGCCATCTATCGCGTTCTTTCTGCAATTCCTGCTCGTCTGGAAAGTCCTCGCGTCTGGGCTCGTCAGGTTTTTTACCGCCGAGTATGATATCTACACCGCGTCCTGCCATATTGGTGGCAACGGTAACAGCGCCTACATGGCCAGCCTGTGCAATAATCGCCGCCTCTTTTTCATGGTTTTTAGCATTCAGCACCTGATGCGGTATGCCTTTTCTTTTGAGTATGTCGCTTAAAAGTTCAGATTTTTCAATGGAGACGGTGCCTATAAGCACAGGTCTACTCTGCTGGTGCATATTTTCAATCTCCCGGGCCACCGCTTTAAATTTAGATTCTTCATCTTTGTAAATCTGGTCCGGATTATCCATACGAACCATCGGTTTGTTGGTAGGCATAACAACGACCTCAAGCTTGTAAATCTTGTGAAACTCCTCCGCCTCGGTGGCGGCAGTGCCGGTCATGCCTGCCAGCTTCTTGTATAGACGAAAATAGTTCTGGAAAGTGATGGTGGCCAGGGTGACGCTCTCCGCCTGTATTTTGACTCGCTCCTTAGCTTCGATAGCCTGATGCAGGCCTTCCGAATATCTGCGACCGAACATAAGACGCCCGGTGAATTCGTCTACAATGATGACCTGGCCGTCTTTTACTACATAATCACGGTCTCTCTTGAACAGGACGTTCGCCTTCAGTGCATTTTCCAGGTATTGAGTTAAGCTGTAATTTGCCGGGTCGTACAGGCTTGGTGCTTTCAATAAGCCGTCATGTCTCAGCCATTTTTCTATCTTGGTCATGCCCGATTCGGTCAGGTAGGTCTGGCGCTCTTTTTCTTCAACTGTATAGTCTTCATCTTGCTTAAGCTGTGGAACCAGGCGAGCGAACGTGTAGTATTTTTGGGTGGCTTCTTCGCCCTGGCCGCTAATAATAAGCGGTGTACGGCTTTCATCGATGAGTATATTGTCTACCTCATCGACGATGGCAAAGTTAAGCTGGCGCTGAACGTATTGAGACAGGTCTAGAGCCATATTGTCCCTGAGGTAATCGAAGCCGAACTCATTATTGGTGCCGTAGGTTATGTCGGCTTCGTAAGCCTGGCGGCGAGTGACCGGACGGAAATGCGGCCATCGGGTGTCTTTTTCATCCACGTATTCAGGGTCATAAAGACGGGCTGGCAGACGCTCCGTGGGATTTTGAGGCGGATATATACTGGCTACGGTTAAGCCTAACGCGTGGTATATAGGGCCCATCCAGTAAGCATCTCGCCGTGCCAGGTAGTCATTAACGGTTACTAGGTGGCAGCCTTCACCGGAAAGCGCATTCAAATATAGGGGCAAAGTGGCGACCAGTGTTTTGCCTTCGCCGGTCTTCATCTCGGCGATTTTGCCCTGGTGCAGAACTATGCCGCCCATAAGCTGAACGTCGAAATGGCGCTCACCGATAGTACGACGGGCAGCCTCTCTCACAGCGGCAAAGGCTTCGGGCAGTATGTCATCCAGCGTCTCGTTGTTGCCCAGGCGAGACTTAAACTCAGCAGTCTTGGCCTTGAGCTCAGCATCGCTGAGTTTCTGAAGTTCAGGCTCCAGGGAATTTATCTGGTCAACGATGGGCTCGAGGCGTCTGAGGTCTTTTTCGTTGGAATCGATTAGGCTACCTAGCCACTTAAGCATTTTTGTTACTCGAATAGGGCGCCTATGGACATTCCGGTGTGGATGCGGTTGATGGCTTCGCCGAAAAGTGGAGCAATGGAGAGAACTTTTATCTTATCAAGCGATTTCCTTTCATTCGTGGGCAATGTGTCAGTGACGACCACCTGTTTAACCGGAGATTTGGAGATGCGCTCGATGGCTGGTCCCGAAAATACCGGGTGAGTACAGCATGAAAAAACTTCGGTGGCGCCGTGCTCCAGCAGCGTCTTCACTGCCCCAACGAGCGAGCCGGCCGTGTCTATTTCATCGTCAATGGTCAAAGCACACATTCCCTCGACGTGGCCGATAATGTCAAGTGTCTCCGTGGCGTCTACGTTGCCTATGCGCCTCTTTTCGATAATCGCCAGCGGAGCACTGAGCTTGGCTGCCATATCACGGGCACGCGCCGATATGCCGATATCTGTAGCTACAACAACCAGATTATCGAGTTTTTTCTTCTTCCAGAAATTAGACAGTATAAAAAGGGCGGTTAGCTCATCAACGGGGATATTAAAAAAGCCCTGAATTTGGGCGGCGTGGAGGTCCATGGTTAAGACGCGGTTGGCACCGGCGGTCGTGAGCAGGTCGGCAATAAGTCTGGCGGTGATTGGCACTCTCGGCTGGTCCTTTTTGTCTGTCCTGCCATAAGCATAATAAGGAATAACTGCGGTGATTCTTCCGGCGGATGCCCGTTTGAAGGCATCTATCATAATGAGCAGTTCCACCAGGTTTTTATTGACCGGTGAGGACAGTGGCTGGACCACAAAGATATCCCGCTCGCGAACGTTTTCCAATAGGCGAACAAAAATATTCTCATTGGTGAATTCAAAGACCTCTGCCTTGCCCAGGGGTATCTTCAGGTAAGTACATATAGCCTGGGCTAACTTAGGATGAGCATTACCGGTAAACACCTTTAGTTCATCCATGAACCTCTCCATTAATTTAGTGAAGTAATTATACACCAAACGATTATTGCGTCCTAGTTTAGCGGAGACTAAATTTAGGATAAAATTATAAATCTAAATTCATAAATCCCTGTATAATGAATTTAATGGCAGATGTTCAGAAAATACTTGAACTTTTAAGCGCCGAATATGGTCACGGAAGTCGGCGGCGTAGGGAAAGCCCGGTGGCTGCCCTGGTGCAAACGATTCTGTCGCAAAATACGTCAGACAGGAATTCCAGGCCTGCTTTTGAGCGCCTCCTGGCCTCTTTTTCTGGCTGGGAAGAGATAGCCAATACCAGTGTAGTCCAAATTTGTAAAGTCATTAAAGCCGGCGGGCTGGGAATGGTCAAAGCCAGGTACATAAAGAAAGCCCTTCAGGAAATACAGCACCAGCGGGGTGGCTTCGACCTTGAGTTCTTAAAGAACTTACCGCTGGACGAAGCCAGAGACTGGCTAATGCAACTGCCTGGGGTCGGCATGAAGACGGCCAGCGTCGTTTTGCTTTTCTCCCTAGGTACGCCGGCTTTACCCGTGGACACGCATGTATTCCGCGTGACTAAAAGACTAGGGCTTATTGATGATAAGATTTCGGTAGAAAAAGCGCACAGGCTATTAGAGCAACGTGTGCCGTCTGATGATGTTTATCAGTTTCACGTTTTGCTTATTGAGCATGGCCGTAGGACGTGTAAAGCGCAGCGGCCGCGCTGTGTGGAGTGCGTGCTGGCCAGTTTGTGCCCTAGCTACGAGAAGTTTGTGGGGCGGAAGTGGAGTGCACAGGTAGCCTGACTTCGAATTCCGTGCCCTTACCAAGCGTACTTCTGGCAGTGATTTCTCCCCCGTGAGCCAGCACTATCTGCCTGACTATGGCTAACCCAAGTCCGGCACCAGCTTTACCGGCTGAAATATCGGCGCGGTAGAAGCGTTCAAAGACATGTCTTATTTGCTCGGCGGGTATGCCCGGGCCATTATCGATTATGGAAATCTCTGCGATATCCGGATTTATTTGTTTTGCCTTGACGCTGACCTCACCGCCAGTTGGTGTATGTTTCAGGGCATTGTCCAGCAGGTTGCTGAATACCTGCTCCAGACGGTCGATATCACCAGCCACGGGTTGCAAATGTCCGATATCCGTTTTCAGGTTCACGCCTTTCTCCTCCGCACGCATTAAAAATATCTCGTAGCACTGTAGCAATAGTTCTTTCAAGTCAACAGGTTCCTTAATCATTGTTACCTGGCCCGATTCGAGTCTGGAAAACTCGAGTAGTTCTTCAACCAAGCGCATCATGCGTTTCGATTCGTCCTCGATGACGGTGGCAGCCTTAAGCTGAGCGTTTTTTCCTTTAGCTGTGCCGTCGACCATAGCCTGAGCAAATCCCTTGATAGAGGTCAGCGGACTTCTGAGTTCGTGGGAGACATCGGCAACGAAATCGCGAAGCATCTGCTGAGAACGCTTGACCTGCCTGGACATCTGATTGAAACTCTTAGCCAGGCCTTTTACTTCCTTCGGCCCGTTTACCGGAACTTCCTGTTCGTAGTTGCCACGTGCGATTTCTTCAGCGGCATTGGTCACACGACGGATAGGCACATATACAGAACGGGCTAGAACGATTGCTATAATTATGGACACGGCTAAGGCCACCAGACCAGCCCAGATAAATGGTTTAACGAAATCAGCCCAAATAGCCAGCGCCTGGCTACGGGGCACAGCCAGCAGCAATGTATTCGGACTAGGTGGATTTATTGGACCGGGCGGTCCGAATAGAGCGCCGACAGGTTGAGCAACGAATATAAATTTCTCGCCGCCCTCAGCCGTGTAAATTCCACGATAAGCGCCTGGCCGATTGCCGGGTGGTTGCATAATTTCGAAGCTGGAAGGCGGAGTCCAGGACTTGTTATTAGGTATTGCCTGATTAATGACATTACCTTCGGAATCCAGCAAAAATATATATGTCCCCGTTTCATCTGCCGTTTCCTGCAGATTGTTCCAGGCCTGATTCTGTGTTACCTGACCTCTGGCAGCAGCTCTAAACTGCACGTAGATCGGCAACGCCGTATCCGCCAGATGGGCCATAGCCATCTTGTTAATCTGGTCGCCCAGCAAGATTATAAGCGAAGCGCCGACTATTCCGAGACATAGAACTATAATTAGAACGAAAGAAAGAATGAGGCGCATGCGTAGGCTCAATTTATACCTCTATTACCTCAGCTTTTTGACGTGTGAGATTTAAGCACCATCTTGTAGCCAATGCCCCGGACGGTCTCAATGGCAACGTTGGACACCCTCAATTTATCGCGCAAATGATTGATGTGTATGTCTACGGTTCGAGTTTCACCGTAGTAATCTGTTTCCCACACTATCTCAAGGAGCCTGTCCCTGGTCAATACAACACCCAGGTTTTGGGCCAGCGTTGTCATCAAGTCGAACTCTTTGGTCCGCAGGCGCAGCGGCTGTCCATCGATAGTGGCCTCGCGTCTGGCAAGGTCGATTCGCAAGTTCCCCACATCGATAGCCTCCCCAGATTTAAATCCGGCCTTGTAGCGGCGAAGGATTGCCTTTACTCTGGCTACAAGTTCTCTGGGATTGAACGGTTTGGTTATATAGTCATCCGCTCCAAGCTCCAGGCCGACTATTTTATCTACATCTTCTTTCCTGGCTGTGAGCATAAGAATAGGCACGTCGCTTTTCTTTCGTATCTGGCGGCATACCTCAAAACCGTCTATATCAGGCAGCATCAGGTCCAGTACAACGAGAGACGGCTTGCTGTCACTCAATTTTTTCAATGCATCGTTCCCATTGCCAACTCCTTCTACCCGATACCCCTCCTGTTCCAGATATAATTTGGCCAGAGCTACGATATTCGGTTCGTCGTCGACTACCAGTATTGTTGTCACAAGATGCCTCCGAAGAGGTTTGGATAATTATATATCAAACACCTCCATGTGCGTATGGCGTATACGTTGACAGGTAAAGTATCACTTTTGCGTGTGGTTAACTCTATAGTTTAACAGTGGAATGTTGCCTTGATTTTATCGCCATGTAAAGTTTTAGTAAAAAATTAAGGGTGATGAGTTAAGTGAAAGTGATACTGAAGATGACGACTGAAGAACTTTGCCAGCCTATTTTTTTCGGCCAAAAGTATAGGAACAGGCCCCTATCATAGCCGCCGCAAATAAGACCAGTATGAGAAACTCGATATAAACAGGCAGCACAGTAGCCGACCCGCTGAAAGATGCCCAGCGAAGTACGTCAACGCCATACGTCATTGGATTTACATAGCTGAAGTCTCTTAGCCAGGCCGGGGCCGATGTCAGCGGGAACAGTGCGCCGCTGGTGAAAAACATAGGCATAATTACCAGGCTCATTATGAAATTGAAGCCTTCCATGCTGGTCATAAGTGAAGCAATGAGCAGCCCCACTGAGACAAGCCCAATAGATATAAGAACCATGATAGGCAAGAGTATGACAAAGGAAATGGGCGGCAGGTGAACTCCTACCAGGTATGATAGCGGCAACAATAACGCTCCCTGAATAAGAGCGCTCGTCCCACTGCCGAGCGCTTTACCTATGACTATCGTGGTACGGGAGACAGGGGCTACCAAAATTTCTTTGAGAAATCCGAACTCCCTATCCCATATGACTGAAACGCCGGAAAATACCGAAGTGAAGAGAAGCGTCATACCGAGAATTCCGGGGAAAATATATGTCTGATAGTTGATCGTGCCTGATAGCTCGATGCCCCGGAGACCGCTGCCGAAAACAACGAGCCACAGCAAGGGTAATATAAGCGACGACAGAATACGTGACTTTTCACGCCAGTATCTCAGCACCTCCCGATGCCAAAGTCCGTAGATTTTCCGGAGGTCGCTCACCTGCTCGGCCTCCTCATCATAAATTTCCTCATTTGCGACTCGGCTTCGTCGGCTCGTATATCCCGCCCAGTATAGTGGAGGAAAACGTCATTTAAAGTTGGACGGTGAACTGAAACGGAGCTTACCTCTACTCCGATCTCTGTGGCGATTTTAATCAATCTGGGTACCAGCTTTTCAGCATTGGGAACAGTCAATCTTATGGAATCCTTGGAGGAGTCTATATGGCGGTCGAGCTTGAGTTCGGCAAATCTGGAAGCGAGTTTTTTGGCCTGTGCTGTAACGACCGTGATGACGTCACCTTTAAGCGCCGTTTTCAGATTCGCTGGCGTGTCAATAACATTGATTTTGCCATGGTCGATGATGGCTATTCGCTGGCAAAGCTGGTCGGCTTCCTCCATGTAGTGAGTGGTAAGGATGATCGTAATTTCGGAAGTCAGAGACAGGTTTTCAATGTATTCCCAGAGGTGCTCCCGAGTTTGGGGGTCCAGTCCCAGTGTTGGTTCGTCCAGGAACAGGACGCTCGGCCGGTGAAGTAAGCCACGGGCCAGTTCCAGGCGCCTCCTCATGCCGCCGGAGTAGGTTCTCATAGCATAATCGGCTCTGTCTGCCAATCCCACCAGTTCCAGTACTTCGGCAATACGTTTTTTGGTTAGCTCCGACGGCATGTCATAAAGGCAGGCATGGAGCTGCAGGTTCTCTCTTCCTGTCAACCGGTCATCGATGCTGGGGTCCTGAAAGACGATACCTATGCTGCGTCTAACCTTACCTGACTGTTTCAGTATATCGAAACCGTTCACCGTGGCGCTTCCTGACGATGGATTTATGATGGTACAAAGCATTGAAATGATGGTTGTCTTGCCCGCGCCGTTGGGACCAAGCAAGCCAAACACCTCGCCATGGTCCACGGTCAGGTTTAACCCGTCAACCGCGGTCAGCCCGTTATATCTTTTCGTTAAATCTTCGGTCTCGATGGCAAATTTCGGTTTCATAATAATTTTTGACCGCAACATATAATTATAGGAATAAATAGCCCGGCAGGTCTAATTATGTGAATGAACTCTACCTGGCTGTTTAACCGTTGCTGTTTGGGTTATCCAGGAGAGCTGTCAGCGGGCATGCTTAGTCTATGCCCGGGGCGGGAAAACGGCGACAAATGGCGGCTACCTGCTCCGCTATTTGTTTCTGAGTCTTTTTATCTTCAGGGTCGGAAAGAACCTTCATGATGAAGGCGGCGATTCGTTTCATTTCCCTGGGCCCGAAACCTCTACTAGTAGTGGCAGGCGTGCCCAATCTGATGCCGCTGGTTATTTGCGGAGGCCTGGGGTCTGAGGGAATGGCGTTTCTATTAACCAAAATGCCGGAGGCCTCCAGTGCTTCTTGAGCTTTAATCCCAGTTATGCCGGTCGAGGTCAAGTCAACAAGGATAAGGTGGTTATCGGTGCCCCCGGATATCAGGCGCAAACCGTCATTTTGAAGGCCGGCCGCCAGCGCACTGGCATTCTTCAGAACAGCCTTTTGATAGGTAATGAAGCCAGGCTGCATAGCTTCGAAAAAGGCTATGGCTTTAGCTGCTATGGCGTGCATCAGCGGGCCCCCCTGCATGGTTGGGAATACCGCTGAATCTATTTTGGCAGAAAATTCCTGTTTACATAAGATGAAACCGCTACGCGGACCGCGTAACGT
>Ga0209610_1001410_pt1 | contig 12400 bp, 10 predicted proteins | sample LakKivw275mmetaG_FD_184137 | JGI IMG/M metagenome (GOLD analysis project Ga0209610, IMG submission 184137) | Anoxic lake water microbial communities from Lake Kivu, Rwanda to study Microbial Dark Matter (Phase II) - Lake Kivu water 275m metaG... | ecosystem: Environmental > Aquatic > Freshwater...
GATAGCATGTCGGTGGAGGAAAAGGTGGGACAGTTGTTCCTGGTCACCTTCGCTGGCAGCGATCTCAGCCCGGAGTCGGATGTGGCCCAGCTCATCACGGAATACCGGGTGGGCGGGGTGGTGCTCTTGACTGATAACGGCAACTTCACCAACGCAGAGGACGCGCCTCGCCAGGTGACCGAGCTGACCAACGGCCTCCAGGCCCTCGCCTTTAGTCAACCGCTGACCGGTACTACCACCTCTGTTCCTCTGTTTATCGCTATCATCCAGGAGGGGGATGGCTTCCCCTATTCCCGGATCACCGCGGGCGTAACAGCGGCGCCTAATAACATGGCCCTTGGAGCCACCTGGAACGTGACCAACGCCGAGAAAATCGGTGAGATGGTGGGGCGAGAACTGGGGGCTATGGGCATCAACCTGCTGCTGGGCCCTTCCTTGGATGTGCTGGACAACCCGCGCCCTGGTCTCAAGGGGGACCTGGGCACTCGTGTGTTTGGAGGCGACCCCTATTGGGTGGGCAGGTTCGGCCGGGCCTACATCCGCGGGGTGCATGTAGGGAGCGAAGGTAAGGTAGCCGTCGTAGCCAAGCACTTCCCAGGGCACGGGGGTAGTGATCGCCGCGCCGATGAGGAAGTGGCCACTGTCCAGAAGTCCCTACAGGAGTTGCGCAAGATCGAGCTGGCGCCCTTTTTTGCCGTCACCCAAATCAGAAAAGACGATCCTCAGGCCATGGCCGACGCCCTGATGACCTCACACATCCGCTATCGAGGCTTTCAGGGAAACATCCGCCAGCTCACCCGGCCCATCAGCTTCGACCCCCAGGCCCTCCAGGCCCTGATGGCTTTGCCCGAATTCGAGCCCTGGCGCAGCGGGGGAGGGCTAATGGTGAGCAATGCTTTGGGGGTGCCGGCAGTACGCAAGTACTACGACCCCCAATTACAGACCTTCCCCCACAAGCGCATCGCTCAGGAGGCATTTCTGGCCGGCAACGACCTGCTGATGCTCTCAGAATTTGCGCTAACGGATAGCTGGCCGGAGCAGTTGGAGAACATCAAGCTTACCATTCAGTTCTTTCGCGATAAATACCTCAGCGACCGTAATTTCCAGGTCCGGGTTGATGAGGCGCTGCAGCGCATTTTGCGCCTCAAGCATCGGCTATACCCCGATCCTTCGGCTACGCTCAGGACAAGTTTCGCGCTGGAAGCGGTTCAAGTGGACACAGAGAACCTGGCACAGGTGGTGGGGTTGGGCAAAGCCACTGTCTTCCAGGTCGCTCAGGAAGCCATTACCCTCATCTATCCAGGCCCAGAGGAATTGGCCGACCGGCTTCCCAGTCCGCCCCTTATTGACGAGGATATTCTGATCTTTACCGAAGACCGTCAGGCGAGTGATTGTGCCCAGTGTGAGCCGTTCCCCTTTATAGAAGCCGATGCCTTGCGTAGTACGATCCTCCGCCTCTATGGACCCGAGGCCATTGGGCAGGTGGACCCAGAACGCATCCATGGCCTGACCTTCAGCCAACTGAAACAATTCCTGGCTGGGGGGGCAGTGCCTGAGGTGGACATCGCGGCTCTGATACGCCAGGCCGACTGGCTTGTCTTTGCCACGTTGGACCTCAACCTGGAAGATTACCCGAACTCCGATGCGGTTAAGTCCCTTCTGAAGTTACGCCCCGACGTTTTGCCCGGCAAGAAAGTGGTGGTGCTGGCCTACAACGCGCCCTATTACCTGGATAGCACCGAGATCAGCAAGTTGACGGCCTACTACGGCGTCTACAGCAAGGTCGAGCCTTTCATCGAGGCCTCGGTGCGGGCCCTCTTCCAGGAGTTCATGCCCTCTGGAGCTTCCCCGGTCAGCGTGGAGGGGATAAAGTACAACCTGATCTCACGAACGGAGCCTGACCCCAGTCAGGTCATCGAGGTTATGGCCCCCGACATGCTGGCCAAGCACGAAGGAACGCCTACCCCTATTGACCTCGATGTGGGCGACACCTTGCGGGTGCGAACCAGTGTCATTCTGGACAGGAATGGCCATCCGGTGCCCGATGGGACACCGGCGGTATTCCGTCTTCTCTATCCAGCCGAATCCGTGGAATCGCCTCCCCGTCACGTGACGACTATAGATGGAGTGGCGGAGACGACGATCACAGTGGAGAGAACCGGGGAGCTACACATTACCGTGGCCAGCGATCCGGCCCAAACGTCTAACATTTTGAAGGTGATCATCCAAAGCGATGAGCCGGCCACCATTGCTACAGAGGTGCCCACCCCGACGGATACACCCGAACCGACTCCCACGCCAACCCCGACTTCCACGCCAACCGATACTCCTGTACCAACGCCTACTCCCACATTGACCGATACTCCCACGCCTACCCCCACCCCTACCTGGACCCCTGCACCGACTTCGACGGCTACACCGACCGAGACTCCTCCAGGGGAGCAAGAGAGCAAGGGAGCAGAGGAGCAGGGGGGCAAGGGAACGAGGCGCCGAGTGGACGTGGGTGATTTCCTGCTGGCCGTGCTGGGCAGCGTAGTGATCGGAGGAGCAGGCTATCTGGTGAGGCTCAACCGTGGCCATTCCCTGTCACAGCGATTGAGGTTGTCCCTGTGGAGTGTGGTGGGGGGGCTGATCGGCTATAGCTTCTACGGGCTGGGCCTGCCGGGAGCAAGGCTGTTTCGCCAACTATCACCCAACTGGGGAGCCCTGTTGATGTGCTTGCTCTTCAGTTTGCTGCCCCTGGGCTACGTGCTGGGACAGCAGGTCGCAGGGGAACAGGGGAGCCCTGAAGCTCAAAGCTCAGAGTCCAAAGCTCAAAGGGAGCGAGGAAGTGGGGAAGCAGGAAAGCTTTGATCGCCGAAGGTCTCCGACCGAGGCGCAGGGTGCTTGGTCGGAGACCTCGCCCGTCGAAAGACCTCGCCCGTCGAAAAAAGATCTCAAGCAGGAAGTGGAGGGGCCAGGAGGGTGACCAGGAGGGCGAGGATGAGCAGGGCCAGAGCGACGGCTATCAGCGTCCTGTTCTCTTTAATCGCATCGGTCCACTCGCCTTCGGTTGGAAGAAGGTCGGCCAAGGGTTGGGGAAGGGGGGAGTAACGCAGCTCAGCTTTGAACTCGGCCACGCTGGCCGGACGCTCGCTGGGGTGCATCTCCAGGGCGTGCAGGATCGCCCTCTCGGTGCGAGAGGAGATGCGTGGGTTGAGGCTGCGAAGAAGGGGCAGCGAATCGGGCTCCAGGAAGCGCTGCTTGGCGTCGGCCGGGGGCTGATTGGTCAGCAGATGGTACAGAGTGGCTCCCAGAGAGTAGATGTCGGATCGGATGTCGGTGTGCCCCGTGTCCCCCCCATATTGCTCCAGCGGGGTGTATTGAACCGTCCCACGGCCCTGGAGGACGGTGATCGTCCTGGAATCGTCGGGAACCAAAAGCTTCACCAGGCCGAAGTCCACCAACTTGAGAGTGGCGGTGGGGGTGAGTCGAATATTGGCAGGCTTGATGTCACGGTGAAGGATGGGCGGGTTCTGACTGTGGAGGTATTCCAGGGCGTCGCAGAGCTGATCGGCCCAGGTCAGCACCTGTTTTTCTTCTAGGAACTGGCCTTGACGGCGGGCCTCGTCCATGATCTCCTTCAGGTTGCGGCCGGCCACGAAGTCCATGACCAGGTAGTCCCGCTCCCCCTCGGAGAAATAGTCGGAGACTTTGGGCAGATTGGGGTGATCGAGCCTGGCCAACACGCTCGCCTCGCGCTGGAATTGCTCCCGAGATTGAGCGGCGAAGGCGGGCTCGGCTCCGAGCTGGATCTCTTTGATGGCGCACAACCTTCCTTCCAGGCGCAGGTCCTCCGCCCGGTAGACGGCGCCCATGCCCCCCTGGCCCACCAGCTCTACTATTCTGTATCTTTCCCGCAGGACGGTACCCAGTGCTAACGGTTGGATCAAAGTCTGTGCCTTCAGCCTCAGCGATCAGGGAATCGGTGATCGGGAAATCAGGACCCCTGATTTCCTAGTCCCTGATAGCTTAATCCATAATCATTTTCTTGTCAAACTGCTTTGCACATACAGGAGGCGCTACACGATGGCCGAGATGGAGATGCCTACCTTGATCCTACAAGAGGGCCAGGAAGCTGGTCGGAGTTGGCCCATCCGAAAAGAGAAGGTGATCATCGGTCGCAGCGAGGACTGCGACGTTGTGCTCCTGGAACGTCAGGTTTCCCGCTATCATGCTCAGATTCGACGCACGGACAGCCAATACGTCCTGGAGGACCTGGGGAGTAAAAACGGAACCTACGTCAATGGCCGCGAGGTGACAGGGCCTTGCACCCTGCAGGACGGCGACGAGATCCAGATCGCTTTGTGCGTCAAGCTGAGCTTCGTCGGCGCGGAGGCCACGGCCCCACTGGTTTTTGAAAGGGGAAGACATACGGGTCTCTACCTGGACAAGGAGAGGCATGTGGTTCTCGTTGGCGGGCGCGAACTCAGCCCTCCCATTTCCCTGGCTCAGTATCGGCTATTGGAACTCTTGTACGATAGGGCAGGACAAGTATGTAGCCGTGATGAGATCGTGGAAGCAGTCTGGCCGGAGGCTTCTGAGGAAGGGGTCTCCGATCAGGCCATTGATGCTTTGATTCGGCGCCTGCGCGAGAGGATAGGTGAACTTGATCCCCGTCATCAGTACATCGTCACCGTGCGAGGCCATGGCTTCCGTCTGAATAGTCAGTGATCAGTAATCAGTGATCAGGGAATCAGGCATCCCCTCATTCCCTGATTGCCTGATTCCCTTACTTCAACATGGCTCTCGCTTGATCCCTGACCTCCCTCAGGTGACGGGCCGTTTTCTTTGACCCCCTTCGATTTAGATCCTCGATGGCGAGATCCATCGCCCTGATTAACTCGTTGTCTACCTGCTCGACGTTCTCCTCCAGTAGTTTCTTTGTCTCTCTGGGGTATTGTGCTTGCATCAGTTGGTTGATGAATCTGATCGAGCGGGGTGCGTTCTCCTGCAGCAACTTCAGGGCCAAGGCCGCCAGGCGTTTGAGCCTCTTCGCTGCTTCCTTGTCTCCCTCGGCCTCTGCTTGCTCGATGTTAGCTGAGAGGACGGCAAAGAAGGCGTCGTCAATTTCCTCGGCGTGTTCTCGCAGTGTTTCCTCCAAATCCTCGCTCTCGAACATCTCTCTCAAAAGGTTCGCTTTTTCTTGCAGGAAGGCTCGAGTTTTGGCGTCCAGTTTGTCCCTGATTTCCAGGATGCGGGATCGCAGGTTCTTGAGTCGCTGGGCCTGCTCGGTATTCTCCTCGCCTTCATAAGCCTCGATTTTGCTGGTCAGGCTACGAAAGAATTGGTAATCCAGCATGGGGCGACCGACGGCGATCAGGGCTTCCAGCTCGGCGTCATTCTCGCATTGGAGCACTTTCTCCAGGAACCCTTCCCGCGTCATGCCCTTTTCCAGAGCCTCCGTGACCTCTCGCTCGAGTCGGCTGGCTCTGCCCAGGCTGCTGAATTCCAGCAGCTTCTCCCGCAATCCTGAGAGGCGTTTGGCCCTGCTTTCCTCACCCCCGGCCCTGGCCATCTCTATAGAAGCTGTCAGGAGATAGAAGAATTCGTAGTCCAGTTCGTCGTCGTGCTCCCGAATCAGGACTTGCAAGACGTCCTCGCTGGTGGCATCCAGGAAGCGCTGGATGAGATTCAGCTTGGCCTTTTGGGCTTCCAGTCGCTCCTTGGTAATCCCGTCGGCCTGCACGATCTCGTCCAGCAATCCTTGCAGACTGAGGAAGATTTTGGGCTGCAGGAGGTAACCTTTGCGCTCTTCCTGGGGCAGGGAGCTCAAGACGCGGTTGGTCAGGTGGCCTACGAGCTTGTGCTGGTCGTCGCCTCTCAGAGTCAGTTCGGGAGGCAGAAAGCAGAAGAACAACTCCTTGTGGGGGTCGTGATAGACAAAAGGTACGCTCAGGATCCCGGCGTGGCCACATTGAGGGCAGGCGGCAACGTTGAGCTTGCCCCGCAGGAGACTCATTTTTGCATCTGGATCCCTACCCGCGTCAACTATGTCTTGCACCTGAGCGCCATATCGGCGCCCGCAGGCGGGGCAGGTTACGGTGGCTATGTGGGGTCGGTACATTTTTGGATTTCCTTTCGGTAGATTGGTAGGTTGGTAGATTGGTAAATCGGTAGATTGGTGAATCGGCAGATCAGTAGATTGGTGAATTGGTTGGACCATCCCGATCTACCAATTTCCCAGCCTACCGATTTACCAGTTTCCCAGTCTACCAATTTACCAGTTTAGCGGCTCAGGGCTCGCTGGATCAGAGCCTGAGGGTTGACTACGGTAGCCATTTGGATCTCATCTTGGTTTAGCCCGGCGCCGGCGGCCACCAGGCAGGCCGCCTCCTGAGCTATCAGGTCGCCGGGCGTGTGGGCATCGGTGTTGAGAACCAATTTGGCTCCGGCCCGGCGGGCGATCTGAACCACGTGGCCGTTGGTCAGGCAGTGGCCCTGGCGAGAGGTGAGTTCGAGGTAGACACCGTTCTTCGCGGCGATCTGGGCCTCTTCCAGGGTGATGAGGCCGGGGTGGGCCAGGATGTCCACTTCGGCGCACTCCACCGCTGCTCGGTTGGTGCCCTCCCTAACTGGCTCCACGATGGTTTCACCGTGCACTACAACCAGACCCGCTCCGAGTCTGCGGGCCCGCCCGGCCAGAGGGGCGATGCTGGCCGGGGCGATGTGGGTGAGCTCCACACCTGGGACGAAAATGAGGGGGAAGTCCCCCCTTTGCTCCTGGGCGAAGCGCACCAGGCTGGAAACGATGGCGTCCAGATTGGACGTATCGGCGTGGTCGGTGATGGCGATGGCGGCGTGGCCCATGGCTGCTGCTCGTCGCAGGATCTCGCTGGGCAGGAGCACGCCATCGCTGAAGAAGGAGTGGACGTGGAGATCAATACGTTTGTTTTCGTTCATGATTAACCGTTCCTGTGTTCGCCAGAAAGTCAGATATAGCTTGCTTTTCCCAACTATCGTAGCCGTCTGGATCATTTAGATAAACAGACCAAGCCCTGTTCAACAGATGTACTGGCGTGGACGAGTCGGGATCCCACTCACAGGTAGAGACATCTTCGACCTTAAACTGATAAGAAGATGCCTCAGTTAGCATATCGTCAATCGTCTGGCGAATTGAGGGCAGGAATCTGTCGTCATAGAAGCCATAATAGTCCTCTGTGACCCCCATTGTTGCTGCGATCTTGCCCCATTCATTCTGAAGTGTGTCTGCTTCCGTTGACCAGCCCATCTGGCGGGATCGGTCTGCCAGCAGGCGGACACGCAACCAGGTTACGGGGTGGCGACGCAACTCAAGCTTTTCCCGAGGAAGGTGGAATGCATCCCTGCCATTCATTCGAAGGTACATCGAGAATGCACGGGTAAAGCAAGGGCCACCGACTGTAAAGCCAACCATATCACAGAATATTTCTTGTGTCCATAGATACCATGATGCTGCAACCGCCCTGCGCATCTTTGCGGCCTCTTGAGTATAGAGGTCATCGTGCTGAGAAGCTGGCTCCAGCAGACCAACAATCTTTTCCTGCAGCTCACGTACCAGGTTGTCCATCTCTGGCTCATGGCAGGCATAGAGCAAATGACCAAACTCGTGGAAGAAGAGTGGGAGGTAGAGCAATCCCTGTTGTCTAGAGGAGGGCATGAAATAGACAACAGGGAGTTGAGGCTCCGGCCAGATGCTAAATCCACCGTCGCTCAGAGCGGCGGGCACGTTTTGTGTTTCGGGGTGATGGGCATGTAGCCAGGTGATGACTCGTAGACAAAGTCTGTCCGATGGTAACGAGCGGAGGATAGGACTGGCAAAGCGCTCGTCATACAACCGAAATAGCTTGGCCAGGTTCTGCGTCCCGCTCAGTATGTCGGGCAGGATTTCGTCTTGGTTGAGATTGAGGTCGTGTAGGTTTTGGTGTCTTTGCTTGCGAAGTGCTTCACAGACTTTGGAGATCTGTTCACGATAGGCGGATAGCTCTGGTAATACTGAAGCCGAAGACAATGCCAACTCCAGCCGGCTGATTTCCCTGAGGAGGTCTAGGTTGCTCTGCCTAAGAATTTCTCTCATTAGAATTGGCTGAGTATCTGATGGGTATCGGTGTAGATGTGTTCCTCAACCAGGGTACGAAGATCCGTTAGGCATTCGACCAGCGCCCGTTGATCCCTCTCCTCTGTGGCTGTCAGTAGTTCCACCGTTCTAGAAGGAGACTGGGTGAAGAGTCTCGACTGGAATCTGGATCTGTCGCGCTTGGCGGTGACGAAACTCCTTGCCAACTGCTGCAAGCGAGGGTCTATTCCCAACAGTGCTTCCCCGTCTGCCCGTTCAGCTTGCTGAACAATCTTGTCAAAAGCTTCAAGGAATGATACCAGTTTCTCTCCCGCCTTTGCCGCGGCCTCTGCCCTCTCTTCGTCGGCAACGCCGGATAATTTCAGCTTGGTGTGAATTGATAAAGTGTTGATTGCTGCTAGCAGATCCTGACTTCTGTGAAAGCTTTGAATCGCCAACCAGTCGGTGCTCATTTTATACCCTCCTCTCTGCTCCCATCTACTAAGTAACCTGCAAAAAGTTCTTTTTACTTACATAAGATCAACTTCGCAATTGCTTGAGTTGGTTGGTAAGTTCTTTCCATTCCTCCTCAGTGAGGCCCATTGATTGGGCGCTCCGAATGAATTGCATGGCGGCAGGACTGGAACCGATGGTGTCCCTGAGCTCGCTGGGGATTTTGCCAGACAGGGCAAGCAGCGAATCTGGCGACACCTCCAGGGCATGGCAAATCTTCACTATCGTGTCTGCCGCAGGCGGGGGCAAACGGTCGTTCTCGATTTTGCTGATGTACGAGAAGTCTACCCCTACCTTCTCTGCCAGGTCGCGCTGGTTGATGTCTTTCGAGCGCCGAAGCTCACGCAGTGCTTGTCCGAATGTCTGTTCCATTTCCCAATTCCTCGTTCATCTCTCTTGCCCAATTATAGCACATTTTGTGTTGATTGTCAACTCAACATCCATTGAGAACTCTTAGCCTCGCGGCAATTTGAAGATGAACTTGGCTCCCTTGCCCGGCTCGCTCTGCACCCAGATTTTTCCACCGTGAGCCTCGATCACTTCCTTGCAGAGGTAGAGGCCCAGTCCCGTTCCTTCGGTGCGGCGGCTGAGCGGGCTCTCCACCCGATAGAAGCGCTCGAAAATGTGTTCCTGTTCCGATTTGGGGATACCGATACCGTCATCGGCCACGTAGACGTAGACCCAATCGTCATCAGCCCAGCCACCTGTTTGGATCAATCCCCCCCGAGGCGAGTATTTGATGGCGTTGGAGAGCAGGTTGGTCAGCACCTGCCTTAACCGCTCGATGTCACCTTGCACGGCCGGGAAATCAGCAGGGAAGTCCAGGGTGAACATATGCTCATTAGATTGCACTCGGAATTCCTCCATCACCTTTCCTGCCAGCTTATCCACCTGCACGTAGCTAAGCTCTAGCTTGAAGGCGCTGGCCTGGAGGCGAGAAGCATCGAGAAGGTTGTCTATCAGCCTGTTCAGGCGGTCGCTCTCCTCGGCGATGACCGCCAGGCCCTGTCTCAGCGTGTCCTCGTCCCAATGGGCATCCTCGCGACGCAAGGTGTCGGCATAGCCCTTGATGATGGAAACGGGGCTCTTGAGCTCGTGGGAGATCACCGAGACGAAGGTGGACTTCATCTCCTCGGCCTCGCGGAAACGGGTGATGTCCCGCACGTTGGCGATGATGCTTACGAGATAGCCTTCTCTGTCATAGAGAGGTGAGTAGGTGATGCCGACGGCGACGATGGAGCCATCGGGCCGTTCGATGTTTCCTTCCACGTAGAGGCGTTCATCCGTCTCGGTTTGCAGGAGCGGACAGGCGGCTTCGCAGATGCCCTTTCCCTGGCGGTCTCTTAGGGCCAGTACACCAGAGCAAGGTTGCCCCAGGGTCTCCGCGGCGGACCAACCTGTCATCTCCTCCAGAGCACGGTTAAACACCTGGATGCGGTACTGGGGGTCCAGGATCATCACCCCGTCGGCGCTGTTTTGGATGATGGCATACAGACGGCGCTTCTCGTGTGCCAGTTGTTGATAGAGGCGGGCGTTGTGAACGGCGATGGCGGCCTGATCGGCGAAGCTGGCCAGCACCTGACGGTCGTTGGCGGAGAAGTCCCCACCTCGGGAGCGGAAGATGTAAATCGCGCCGATGAGGTTGCCCTCCATGGTCATGGGCAGGGCCACCACCTGGCGCAGGCCGAGTCCGATGGCTGGCACGACCAGACTCAGCTTCAGTTGGAGGTTAGGGATCGTCCAACGGATGAGATATTCGCGTTCAGCGTGGGCGGGAACGTCGGTCAGCAGAGGCGCGAAGAGGTGCAAGAGGTCTGGCGGCAAGCCATAGCTGGCCTGCACCTGGAGGCTGCCATCCTCTTGACGCAGGGCGATGAGGCCGGCTTGTCCCTGCAGCATCTCGGCGGCGTTCTCCAGGATCAGGCGCAGCACGGAGGGCAAGTCTAGCCGCGAGGTCATGGCCCGGCTGATTTCGAGAAGATAATCGCGTTGGCGAAGTTGATAGTCTATAGTCCAGCCTCCTTCTCGGCCTCGGTCAGGGCCTCCTCGAAGATGGCCAGGCCCTCGTCTACAATGTCCTGGGAGATGTTGAGAGCTGGCATGAAGCGGACAGTATTGGGACCGCAGCCCAGGATGAGCAGGCCCTTCTCAAAGGCGCGCTGGATGACCTCGTTGCGCAACTCCGGCGCCTGCTCCCTGGTCTCCTTGTCCTTCACCAGCTCGATGCCGATCATCAGTCCCTTGCCCCTTACGTCGCCCATGCTCGGATGATCGTCCTTTATTCCCTCCAGATGATCCAGTATCCGCTGGCCCATGCGGGCCGCGTTCCGCACGAAGCCGTCCTCTATCAGTTTGATGGTCGCCAGGGCGGCTGCACAGCAGATGGGGTTCCCGCCGAAGGTGCTGGCGTGAGCCCCGGCCTCCCAGGTCATCAGCGATTTCCTGGCCACCATCGCCCCGAGGGGCATGCCAGAGGCAATCCCCTTGGCCATGCAGACGATGTCGGGCTCTACGCCCCAGTGCTCGATGGCAAACATCTTGCCGGTGCGCCCGAAGCCCGTCTGGATCTCGTCAACAACGTACAGGATGTCGTACTTCTCCATCAGTGCTTTGAGCCGACTATGCCACTCTGGGGGAGGCGCCACGTAGCCCCCCTCGCCCTGAATGGGTTCGACAAAGATGGCCGCTACCTCGTCAGCAGGGATCAGGTAGCGAAAGATGGTTTCCTCGATGTAGTCTACACAATAGATGTCACAGGATGGGTACTCCAGGTGAAAGGGGCAGCGGTAGCAATAAGCATAAGGCACATGCGTCACCCCCGGCACCAGGGGTGCGAAGCCCTTACGCTGAACGTACTTCGATCCGGTCAGGGATAATGAGCCCATACTGCGGCCGTGGAAGGCGCCGATGAAGGCCAACATGCGGGGACAACCCATGCGGTAGCGGGCCAGCTTGAAAGCCGCCTCCACCGATTCGGTACCCGAGTTGGTGAAGAAGACCTGAGTCTCTTCTGCGATGGGCACCAGGGCATTGAGCTTCTCCGCCAACTCGATCTGGACCGGGTAGTAGAAGTCTGTGCCTGACATGTGGATGAACTTCTCGGCCTGTTCCTGGATGGCCCTGACTACAGCGGGATGGGCATGGCCCGTGGCTGTGACCGCAATGCCGGCGTTGAAATCAATGAAGCGGTTGCCGTCCACGTCCCAGGCCTCGGAGCCCTGGCCGTGGTCCATCACAAAGGGGTAAGAACGAGTGTAGGAAGGAGAGACGGCGGCCCCATCTCTCTCGACCCACGCTTTGGCCTTGCGGCCCGGCACTTGCGTTTTGTTGCTCATGTTGATTCTATATCCTCCTTGATATAAAGTAACGAGTAATGGGGTAACGAGTAGCAAGTAATGAGAGGGATGTCTCCCTCGTCGCTTGTTTCTCGTTCCTCATCACTCATTTCTCGTTGCCTCGTTGCTCAAATCATCCACCGGCGACGAGGTGAATGACTCTTACCTCATCGTTGTCCTCAATCCTGGTCGTTCCGTACTCGCTCCTGGGGACGACCTTGCCGTTCACCGAGACCACGATCATGGGGAAGGTGAACTTGAGAATGCTCAGGAGATCGTTCACGGTCATCCCTTCTTGCCACTCGACGTCGAACTTGTCGTTAACCCGTATCATCTCGCTCTGACGGTAAATTGGTAAATTGGTAGACTGGTAGGCTGGTACTGACTCCCAATCTACCGATCTACCAACTCCACCACATCGGGGAAGTCAATGCCCAACCGCCTGAGGGTCTCCGGCGTGGGGATGCCGTTGGGCGTC
>Ga0209610_1001416_pt1 | contig 12378 bp, 11 predicted proteins | sample LakKivw275mmetaG_FD_184137 | JGI IMG/M metagenome (GOLD analysis project Ga0209610, IMG submission 184137) | Anoxic lake water microbial communities from Lake Kivu, Rwanda to study Microbial Dark Matter (Phase II) - Lake Kivu water 275m metaG... | ecosystem: Environmental > Aquatic > Freshwater...
CGCTTTTTTCCGCAGCTGTCCCCGGCTACGATATCGAGGTCCGCCACTTCAGCGAGGAGGTTGCCGACAGGATCAGACCGGGGCAGTACCGCTATCCGCATAAGGTGAAAGTGGTCTACCACGATCCTTGCCAGTTGGGCAGGTATATGGGCCTTATAGATCAGCCACGCCGGGTTCTGCGCTCAGTGGAAAATCTGGAATTGGTGGAGCCGGAGTGGACAGCGGGCGAATGGTCGACCTGTTGCGGCGGGGGCGGAGGCTTCGAGGTCGTATTTCCCGATATGAGCCAGACACTGGCCGAGGGCAGGGTAAGGGAGCTGACCGATACCGGCGCCGGCATTATATCCACCCAGTGCCCCGGCTGCCTGATGCAGCTAAAAAGCGGGCTGAAAGCATTGAAAAAGGACAAAATCGAAGTCGTCGACCTCGCCACACTGCTGGCCAGGTCTATGAACACAAAATAGGGACTTAATTTGGGCTAAAATTTGAAACGTCATCGCGAGGAGCGTAGCGACGTGGCGATCTGGTAAACTGCCATGTCTATCATCGCAATGACACGACTTTGAACACATGTCTATATCGAAGGATTACAGAAAGGAGCTCAGGGACGCAGCCGGCAGCGGGCGCATCCGGCTGGCTCTGTCACGCGCAATTAAAAGCTACCGTGTGAACACAGATAATGCTCTGAAGAGGTTCCCGCACACGGTTAAAATGGCTGAAGAGGTCAGGCTGATAAAAGAGGCGTCTATCCAGCAGATGGCCGAGCTGGCCACGAAGGCGGGCCGTAGCATAGAGGAGAACAAGGGTAAATCCCACATCGCCAGGACGGCCGGGGACGCGCTCAGGATCATCGGGGAGATCGTCGGCCACAAGAAGCTGGTGGTCAAGGCCAAGAGCATGACGGCCGAGGAAATACAGCTGCGCGAGCACCTGGAGAAGGCGGGTAACGAGGTATACGAGACCGATCTGGGCGAATTCATAATACAGAAACTGGGGCAGCGCCCCATGCATATCCTCTCACCCGCCATACATGTGCCGAGGGAGGATGTGGCTGAGCTGTTCACGCAGATAACCGGCCGCAAGCAGCAACCCGATATAGACAAGCTGGTGGCGACGGCGCGGGAGTTGCTGAGGGAAAAATTTTTCAATGCGGACATCGGCATCAGCAGCGCCAACGTGGTTTCCGCCGATACCGGCACGCTGTTCATGATCGAGAACGAGGGCAATATCCGCCTGGCCACGGGCGCCCCGCCTGTGCATATCGCGCTGGTCGGCCTGGAAAAACTTGTGCCGACGCTGGAGGAGGCCTTCAAGGTAGCAGAGGTCACCTGGCGTTACGCCAACTATACCGTGCCGTCCTATGTCAGCCTGGTCTCAGGCCCCAGTAAGACGGGCGACATAGAGAAAGTGACCACTTACGGTGTTCATGGTCCCAAAGAATTCCACGTCATCTTCCTGGATGACGGCAGGACGCAGCTGGCAAAAGACCCCGTGCTGCGCCAGGCGCTTTATTGCTTGCGCTGCGGAGGCTGCCTTTATGAATGCCCGGTATTCGGGCTGACGGCGGGCTATTTCGGGGATAAATATTTCGCGGGCATCGGAGCTGTGTGGGCCGCGCAGGTCACCCGCAACATGGAGAAGGCCTCGTCCATGGCCTATACCTGCCTGACCTGCGGCAGGTGCAAGGTGCGCTGCCCCATGAAGATCGACGTGCCCGAGATGATACTGGCTCTACGGAAGTCCATAGCCGAGGAGTAGACCTCTTACTCCACCTGTGCAAACGCCACGACATAGTTATGGCCGTACTTTTTTGCGCATTTGGGGCAGGTGGTGTAGTAGAAATACTGTTTTACAGCCTTCTTGCCGCTTGACCGGGCGTAATCTTCCATCTCCTTGAACCACTTGGGCACGGCTTCGTAGGGGCCGTCGAAGACGCGGCTGAGAAATGTTCCCGAGAGCCTCACATTGACGGCGCCCGGAACGTCCTTAGTGACCGTCATGTACAGGTCCGACTTCCAGGGCGAAGGATCATGCGCCAGCATGATGAAGTCCTCTGTGGCGGGGGCCGCTCCGGCCTGCTGGATGCTGTTCCACATCCGGGTTATCACTTTTCCCATATCCAGAGGAATGTGAAAAAACTGCTTGACCGAATCATGGATGAACGGCTTGTCCTGCCAGGTGTAAGTTTTGTTCTGCCAGGGTTCGGGATTGAATCTGGGGCAACATTCTGTTGAATTCTTATCCTGCGTCATAGATTAATTATCTCTCATCGTGCCCCAAATAACCATTGTACGTACGAGAGCACTCCTCATGTAAATTCATTCAGTTTGCTGATGATAGGACCTATCACGCGGTCCGTCGCCTCGTTGAATATCAGGTGACAGGGCTCGTGGAACACCAGCATCTCCTTGTGAGGCGCCACGATTTTTTGGTATACCTCGAGGCAGTAGCTATAGGGGAAGAGGGGGTCGCCGGTGGAGGCGATCACTATCACGGGACACTTGATGCTGCCGTCCGAGATGCTTTTGAGGTCGGCCGTGAAGAGCGATGCCAGGAAGCAAAGCGGGTAGTTGGAACGGCTCAGGGGATCGTTGAAAAACAGGTTCTGCAGTTCCTTTGATTTAGTCACCCTGTCGAAGTCGAGGTAGAACTGCGGCGGCAGCTCCAGGCCGGGAGCGAATCGGGCGACCAGCTTCATCAGCGAGGTAAGGGGGTGGGTAAAGGGCTTTAGGAAGTGAGGGAACCTCGTTATATATATAGAGCTGCTCAGAGAGGGAAGCAGAACGTTATGCGGAAAAGCCGCCTTTATGCGGTTATCTGTTCCCGCTGCCGCCAGGCAGAGGATCCCACCCTGTGACGAGCCAGACAGTATGATGTCGCTGCTGACATGGTCGAGGCAGTAGGAGATGCTATCCCTGATGTTCTGCAGCAGATCTGCGAACGTGAAAAGCTTCTTCTCGCGCGGACTCTTGCCGTGCGACAGCGGATGCACACCCACTACGTTGAATCCCGCGCCGGCCAGCATCGTCAGGAAGTCATCGTAAAAAAGGGGGTGCGTCATTGTGCCTGGTATGAATACTACACAGGGACGACCGTCGCCCGCATGGTAGATGGAAAGCACAATCCTGGTGCCTGCCGATTCAATCAGCGTCTCGCTGTAGTTATCCCAGCCCGACAGGCTCAAGGTTATTTCTTCAGCGGTTCTCATCAGGGGATAATTTTACCACAGGCTATTAGATGCCCAGTCTCTTTCTCCTCTCCTCGATGGCTGAGGCTATGCCGTCCACGGCCTTGACGGCGTCCTTCTCCACGCTCAGCAGGCCGCCGGTCACGCCCGGCAGATCCTGCGTCAGCAGTCTGACCAGGTCAGGTCCGCCGGTGACGGTGGGCACCGGATTAACGTAAGTATAGAGTCCGAAAGCAAGGGCAAATACCGCGTCGATGGTCGCCTTCTGCTCCATGTATTCGGGGGCCACCGCTGCGACGGGCAGATCGGTCACAGGCACGTTGCCCAGCTCTTTCGAGATGGCGGCCAGCAGGTCGGCCAGCCGTCCCGTGTCGGTGCAGGTGCCGTAGCTCAGCACGGGCGGTATGCCCAGCGATTGGCAGAGCCCCTTCAAACCCGGGCCGGCCAGGTCGGAGGCCCGGGTGGAGCACAATCCGGCAACCTGCATGGCCGCATTGCCGCAGCCCATGGAAAGCACCAGTATATCGCGCTTGATGAGCTCTCTGGCCACCGCCACGCTGTGCGCGTCGTTGCCGTGGTCGCGCAGGGTGGTGCAAGATACCAGCCCCGCCACGCCCCGGATGGTCCCCTTTTTAATGGCGTCCAGCAGCGGTGTCAGCGTACCGCCCAGAGCCTCCAGGATACTCTCGGTGGAGAAGCCCACCACCGCTTCGGTCACCGGGAGCCCGGCCACGGCCTCGACAGTTTTCCTGCGCTCTTTATAATTGGCGATGGCCATATCCAGCAGCTCGGCCGCCTGTTTAGCGGCCTTTTCAGGCATGTAGTTTATGCGGTCGGCAACGCCGTCGAAGGCCACCAGGTCGCTGACGGGCAGCAGTTTGAACTTATATTTTTCTGCGTAGGCCGGATCGACCGGCATCGAGCAGTTCATATCGCAGGCAAACAGGTCCACGCATCCCGAGGCCAGCACGGCCTCCTGCGAGATCCAGTTGCCGGTGAAGCCCCATAACGCATCGTCCATCTCCCAGCGCTGTATCATCTCCTGTCCGGTTTCGATATTGGCGATGATGCGCAGCCCTTTGGCGCCTGACGCCCTTGCTTTAGACTGCCACTCTTCAGTGCGCGCCAGCTGTACCATAGCAAAGCCCAGGAAGGGCTCATGTCCGTTGGGCAGGGCGTTGACGTAATCCGGATCCAGCACGCCCAGGTCGACGCGCATTTTATGTGGTCGTGGTATGCCGAAGAGGATGTCCTGGCAGTATTCGTTGATTATCTGGCTCTGGTAGGCCATGGCGATTCCCAGCCTCATAGCCTTGAGCGCCAGGCTCTGGCAATAGCCGTCCACGTTGGTCAGGCAGGAGCTGGTGGAGAACAGCATCTCTCCGTGGATGCCGCCGGGGAAGATGCCCAGCCTGCGCCAGGCCTCCTTGCGCTCGGCGGGCGCCAGTGCCTCCACGATACGGCTGGGCTGGTCATGCTTACGGTTGAAGTCCTCGTCCGCATATTTACACAGCCGCAGGGCTATGCGTTTAAGGGAACCCGCGGTGCTCAGGCCGAAGCGTTTGGCGAAGGTCTTGAGCTTGTTGCCCTCGGTGATGCGAAAAGGGGTCTGCCCCCTGGCCGTGGCCTGAAGCGTCTTGAGCGTCTGCTCCGTATGGTAGTGGTAGGTCGATGCGCCCATCACGTTGCGCAGCAGCATCATGCGCATGGCCATGCCGTCGGCGGTGATGCCGCATACTCCGCGTTTGTCCCTGGAGGCATCGGCCCGGCAGGGCCCGTTGGAGCAGAGGTCGCAGCGTCTCCCTTCCTGGCAGAAGGGACAGCGCTGGTCGGGACTGCTGCCCAGGCCCTGCGCCTCGTAGCGGTCCCAGATATTGGTCATGCCGTCCTTTTTAATGCGATCGTAGACGGTGCGCACCGAGCTGTGGTACGAGATTCGGCCCTCTTCCATGGCAACCTCCGCTTAGTTTATTATTTCGCCCCGCGTGCTGACGATGGATTCTTTGAAAGGAATAGCCTTGTTACTTGATAGAATAGATTGCACGGACATAGGGGTCAAACCGGAGCAGCAGCGAAATTCCATATAGTGCCTTTGCGGTCGCTTCAGTCTTGTATTTGAGCCCGCTGTAAATGCCCCGTGCCCCGGCACTGCCCGGCATATTTACAGTACTCCGCGCACGAATTGGATTTGTTCAAGACGGCTTCTCCGCAGGCGGGGCACTCGACCCTGACGTCCGTGGAGAAGATCTCAACTTCCCCGCCGCACCTCGGGCACGGCCTGATTTGAAGTGCGGGTGTGCCGCCGCCGGAAGGTCCCGGGCATCTTAAGGGCATATTCATAGATGCCATTTTAAATTCGGTCCGGGACGGCGGGTATGATTAATGTCACATAGGGTGACGCGGCGGGGCTGGGAGCAGGTGAAATATGCCTATTCGCCGTATTGTTGAAGCAATTGGTAAATGGCCTCGCTTCCGAAAGAAAGCGCCTTGACCGGCACGCGCTCGTCCGCTGCGTGAAAGAGCTGTTCGAAGTTGATGTCCGGGGGCAGCTTGAGAGGAGTGAACCCGTAGGTCTGTATGCCCAGTTTGGCGAAAAGGCGGGCGTCCGTCACGGCCGCGAAGAGCATCGGTGTGGGTGTGCTGCCCGGGTCGGCTTCTCTGAGTATATCAGCCAGCGTATCGTAAAGCCCCATGTCGGGCTCCGGCATGCCGCCGCTGAAATAGGACAACTCGTATTCCACATCGCTGCCGGCCAGGCTCTTGAGCTCCGCGATGATATCGTCAGGCGTGAAGCCCGGCAGCAGGCGGCAGTCGAGGCCCAGCGAAACCTGGCAGGGTATCTGGTTGACACTCTCCCCGCCGCGTATGGTGGTGGCTGACACGGTGTTGTGCAGTATGGGATCGAACATGCGCACCTGCCCGCCGAAGGTATCGAGGACTGAATTGGTAAGGGCCGGTATGAGCATCTGCATGAAGGTCTGCTTGAGCGGGCTGGGCAACCCCTCGGCCGTGCAGCGGACCTGCTCTTTGGCAACCGGTGTAATGTGCACCGGCAGGCGGTGTTCCAGGCTGTGTAAAAAGCGCGACACCCGCGCCATGATGCCGCCCCGCTCGGGCCACGCGCCGTGACCGCCCTTGCCGTAGATACTGGCTATCAGGCCGCAGCCCTGCTTTTCGGAGACCATAATGGGGTAGAAGCGGTGCCTCAGTATATGTGACGTGTAGCCGCCGAACTCGCCGATGGCGTATTTTACGCCCTGGAAAAGCTGCGCCTGGCTGGTGACCAGGTATTCGGCGCCGTAGGTGCTGCGGCTCTCCTCGTCGCTGAGCACTGCCAGCAGTACGTCGCCGGCCGGAACCAGTCCCTCAACCCTGGCGCGCATGATGGACGCCAGCATCATGGCTATGCCGCCTTTCATGTCCAGCGCGCCGCGGCCCCATATATATCCGTCCAGCTCCTCCCCTGCGAATGGATTAAGCCTCCATTTCTGGTTGGCCGTGGTCACGACGTCTATATGGCCGTACATCATTAGCGGCGGCGCGGAACCCTGCCCCTGGATGCGGGCTATCAGGTTGGGTCGGGACGAATCGCTGGCCACGATCGTATTCTGAACGCCCGCCCAGTCCAGCAGACCCTTGATATAGTTGATGCAGGCAGCTTCGTTTCCCGGCGGGTTGACCGTGTTATGGCGGATCAGGAACTTAAGGATCTCGGCCGGCTGTGTATAGATTGCGGCCTGCTCTCCTGAAGGCGAGCTGTTCATGGTATTTCTCCTGCGCTCTCACTGGCGAATATTGCGAATGAACTGCCTGGCCCATTGTAGTAAATGCCAGTAGCCCTGTCCAGCGCTGTCCTTCGTCTCACAGGCGCCGGCAGTTATCCGGCATAATTGACTTGTTACAGAGGGCACACTATCATTACCCGGAACGGAGCTGAATGAATTGAAAATTCCTTTCGGGGAAAGGTTTAATCTGACTGAAATAGGCAATGACCTGAGAGTCGCCTTTTTCCTGGTTTTCAAAGCTATTACAAGGGGCAATAAATATACCCTGGTGCTGACCATACTGGTCACCACCCTGGCCTTTATCAATATCATTTTCACCTCAGCCATCATGAACGGGGCCATCAGCAAGGCCTACCAGCAGGCGCAGGAGAACTATGTTTCCAATATCGTGATACTGCCTGCCGTTGATGATAAATACATCAACCAGGTACATCAAATGAAGACCAAGATCGACACCTTGCCCGGCGTGATAAGCTGCAGTTCTCGCTACTCCCAGTCCGGGCTGATCAGGTACGATCCGGAAAATGACAACCTGGATGTGCGGGAGAAAGCCTGGAATATTAAATCCATTAATCCGGACGAGGAGGTCAGGGTAACCAACCTGCAGAGCTACATGATCGCCGGGAGATATCTGGAGGAAGGCGACCGCAACCAGATTATCATGGGCAGGGAGATATCGGGAGGTTACGGGGCCAGCTTCCAGATTTCATCGCTCAAGGGCGCGCAGGTCGGGGATGAGGTGACCATAAGATACGGCAACGGGGTCGAGCGCGACTACAGGATCAAGGGCATTTATAACACGTATTTTCCGCTGGCGGACCTCAACGTCTTCGTTACAGAGAAGGAGATGGAATCGGTGCTGGGCCTGCACAACAGGGCCACCGAGGTGCTGATCAAGACGGACGGCTCGGTGCCTGAGCGGGTTTATATCGACCGGTTGAGGATGATGGGCATTGAAGAGGAGCAGCTCAACGTCTGGATGGATTTTATCGGGTACATCAGCGGACTTACCCAGACCTTCGATATAGTCAAAACCATCGTGACCTTTATCGGTCTGCTGGTGGCGGGCGTGACTATATTTATCGTCATTTTCATCGCCACCGTTAACCGCCGCCGCCAGATAGGCATACTCAAGGCCATCGGCATGAAGGAGCGCATAATCATCCTTTCCTATATATTTCAGGCCATATTTTATGCCTTCCTGGGAATCATCGCCGGGCTGATCGTGATCCACGCCGGTTTGGTGCCCTACTTCATCCGGCATCCCCTCCCCATGCCCATCGGGCTGGTCAGCCTGGCGCTGGTAAGGCAGGATATGGCTGTGGCCATACTGAGCATGCTGCTGGTCAGCGTGGTGGCCGGCTTCATACCGTCGTGGATGGTGACCCGGCAGAATATCATCAAAGCTATATGGGGATGAGAATATGGTAATCATAGAAGCGAAAGGGCTTAAAAAAATATTCGGCGGCGAAGTGCCGGTTGAAGCGCTCAAGGACATAGACCTGCAGATAAACCGGGGTGAATTCGTTGGTATTATGGGCCCCAGCGGCTCGGGGAAATCCACCCTGTTACACATGCTGGCGCTGCTGGACGATCCCACAGCCGGCAAAATCATAATGGACGGTACCGAAGTTGAGAAATTGTCATCCATGCAGAAGACCAATTTCCGCCTGAATAAGCTGGGATATGTTTTCCAGGAATATGCCCTGCTGCCCGAGTTAAACGCGCTCGAGAATGTCTGCCTGCCGCTTATGATGCTGGGCGCTCCGGCCAGGGAATACCGCAGGGCCGCGCTGGAGTTGATGGAGACCGTGGGACTGGGCCAACGAGCCAAGCACCTCATCAGCCAGATGTCCGGCGGCGAGCAGCAGCGCGTTGCTATAGCCAGGGCGCTGGTCAATAAATCGAAAATACTCTTCGCGGATGAGCCCTGCGCCAACCTGGATACCAGGAATTCCGGGATCGTCATGAACCTTCTGCGCCAGCTGTGCGATGAGAGGAAACAGACTATTATTATGGTCACGCATGAGCCGGAGCACATGCAGTTCACCGACCGCGTCATCTGGATCAAGGACGGTGTGATTGAAAAGGTGGAAAAGACAGGATGACGATGAAAAGGGTGGGATATTTGTTACGGCGGCCGGGTTGTCCCTGCCGGAATAAACACTGAAGGGCCTGCCGTCCATAGGCAGGCCCTTCAGTCGAATACTAAGTCCCTGGCCTAATTATATCTGGTCAATTCATCTGCCAGAGCCTTTTTGGGCAGAGCGCCCACCTTGCGGTCGGCCAGTTTCCCATCCTTGAAGATGAGCAGGGTGGGTATGGCCTGCACCTGAAACCTGGCTGCCATATCCTGGTTCTCATCGGTGTTCAGCTTGCCGAAGGTGATCTTACCCTTGAGATCGTTGGCCAGCTCATCGATCACCGGCGACATCATACGGCAGGGGCCGCACCACGGCGCCCAGCAATCCACCACCAGCGAGCGGTTGTTCCTTATAGCCTCCTCAAGGTTGCTGCTGTTCAACTCGAGCACGAGCCCTTTTTCGATTTCCATGTTGCACCTCCGTGTGTAAATTAAAATGTAGGGAAATTATATTGCAGGCGCAGGGGAGTGAACATGATTTTAGTCACTGTGTGATTTAAGTAACATCGCTATCTGGCCAGGCTGTTTTCTTATCGGCAACCACAGAGTATGATGAGCAGGCTAATCTTCGAGATTGATCAACGACGCCCGGATAAAGCAGCCGGTGACCAGACACCATGCAAGCTCAGGGAAAAGGTTGCAATGGATAATAGTTGTAATATACAATTATTGTATGCTACAATAATTCCCGGAGGGGTGACTCGATGAAAAATCAGAAGCAGTGTATTCAGGTTAACCAAGCCCTTTTCTCGCTGGCGCATGCATATGAAGCAAGGATGTTAAAAGACGCGAAGGCCAGGGCTTCTGATATCAGGCTTTCTGACTGCGCCGTGATAATGGTGCTGGGACAATTGCAGCCGATCAGCGCCAGCCGGCTTTCCCTCCGGATGTTCATTAATCCCGGCACTATTTCCCTTTACTTACGGCGCCTGGAGAATAAAGGCCTCATCGTGCGCGAACGGGACAAGAAAAACCGGCGTCTCTGGTGGCTGACGCTGACAGAGCAGGGCCGGGATGCATACGCCGCCATTATCCAGGGTACCGTGAAGTATACACGGGACTTTTTATCGCCCCTGAAGCCTGCGGAGCAGGCAGCTTTGCACAGGTTATTGTTGAAGGCCTCCCATGGGCTTGGTTTTGATTGGCAGTGAATCCTGAGAATGGAGGGCGCCGGCATGAAACGAAAACTCATCCTGGTCAACCCGGTCAACCCTGTACGCATCGGTCTGACAGTGAATAAAAGCTCTCGCTTCCCGCCGCTGGGGCTGGGGATAGTGGCTGCGTTAACTCCGCCGTCCTGGGACGTAACTCTGTTGGACGAAACCTGGGAACCATTTCGCTATCAAGAGGCCGACCTGGTCGGTATCACAGCTTTTACAGCAACCGCTCCCAGGGCTTATGAAATAGCCCGGCAGTACCGTTCGAAGGGTGTGCCGGTTGTTATGGGAGGCATTCATGCCTCTATGTGTGCTGAAGAGGCTTCCCTGTTTGCGGATTGTGTGGTCAAAGGTGAGGCGGAAACGGTTTGGCCGACGATCATAGCTGACTTTGAAGCCGGCCAGCTGAAAACCAGTTATTGCGGCGACAGAGTTGATCTGGCAGGCAATCCTCTTCCCAGGCATGACCTGTTCAATCACGGTTATATGTTTGCCTCGGTGCAGACTTCGCGCGGCTGCCCCATGGACTGCAGCTTCTGCTCGGTGACCACATTCAACGGCCGCAGGTATCGGCGCCGGCCTGTGAGGGAAGTCCTGGATGAGCTGTCCCTTATTTCACAAAAAATGGTTTTCTTTGTTGACGATAATATTATCGGGTACGGGGAAGAGGCCAGGGACAGCGCCCTGGAACTGTTCAGGGGTATGGTGGAGCGGAAACTGGATAAGTGGTGGTTCTGCCAGGCTTCGTTGAATTTTGCCGACGATGAAACGGTTCTGGCCTGGGCGGCCCGGGCCGGGTGCAAAATGGTCTTTCTCGGTCTTGAGTCGGAGGACGAAGATGATCTGGCTGAAATCAATAAGCAACTGAATCTGAAAAGACAGGTTTCAGCCTATTCCAGAGCTTTTAAACGCATACATAGAGCGGGTATCGCCGTACTGGGCGCATTTATCTTCGGAATGGATGGCGATACACCGGACAAATTAAAGTCGCGGGCGCAGTATATGATCAGAAGCGAGGTGGACGTTATGCAGGTAACACATCTCACCCCGCTGCCGGGAACGCGGCTTTTCGATAAATTGAGACAGGAGGGGCGTATTATCTACGGCGATTTCCCCCGGGACTGGAGTCGCTATGATATGACACAGGTGGTGCACAGGCCTGCAAAAATGAGTCCGACAGAGCTTTCAGCAGACATCTTGCGCTGCAACCGTGACCTGTACTGCTGGCCGGTGATACTGAAAAAGGCCTGCCGGACATTAATCACAACGCATAATCCCCTGGCTGTCATGTTCGCTCTGCAGTCCAATGTGAATTACCGCAACGTCGGCCGGGGCCAGTTAAGGCAACAGAAACAGCGAATCATCGCTTGATATAGCCCGGAAGTATGTAAATATAGGGCTTGCGCAGTATATATCTGTGCAGCCAGCGGTCGAAGCGGCGGAAGGCCAGGAAAAGCACCCAGATCATGGCGTCCTCTTTGTAATATGCCCTGACCTCCTTTTCCGTGATAGGTTTGACGCCCAGTGAGGCGCCCTCTGCGGCGTAGAATTCGTTGGCGGCCTGTACCAAACCGGGCACCAGTTCGGGCCGCTGCTCCTTGTAGAAGTTGGCGATCAGGTCGATCGTAACCAGGCGGGCATCGTAATAGCGCGTCATCACCCCCTCCAGGAAGAGCCAGCGGATGAGCCAGACCAGGAACGAGGGCGCGCTGCGCAGGAAAAGCTCCGGATCCAGCCGCTCCAGGCCATTTTTTTTCATCAGAGGAGTGCTGGTATCGAAGTACAGCAGTTTGGACCCCGCGCTCACCTGCGGCCTGGAAGCATCGAAGCCGTCGATGGCCCAGTTGGATATCTGCCCGTCTATCCCCAGTGCCCGGTCCGGATTGGCCAGATTGAATTCCCAGACCCTGGTCAGCTCTCGTAGTACGAGCATAAATAGTGTACGGACACCTTCGGTGTTCAAGGTATGGATGGCGCGGTTACCGATGGATTCGGGGTTCAGCTTGCGTTGGATGTCGAAAGCTATGATATTGCCGGCCTCCGAGATAAAAGAGGCGAAGCCCCATTCGGGTATGTTTATGCCGAGCTCTTTGGATAACAGCTCAT
>Ga0209610_1001418_pt1 | contig 12359 bp, 7 predicted proteins | sample LakKivw275mmetaG_FD_184137 | JGI IMG/M metagenome (GOLD analysis project Ga0209610, IMG submission 184137) | Anoxic lake water microbial communities from Lake Kivu, Rwanda to study Microbial Dark Matter (Phase II) - Lake Kivu water 275m metaG... | ecosystem: Environmental > Aquatic > Freshwater >...
TTTCAAGATGGGCCATCCATGTAACTCGGAAACGCCTTCTCGGGATTGAAAATTGTAAGCCCTTTGAAGTATTAAACCTCGGGAAATACGAAAGGAAATACTGGCAGGGGGTGACATTTGGCGACAAAAAGAAAACCGATCTGCAGCTTGCTATTTATCAATATCTTGCTTTTATTTTGAAACTTTACGGGGCTGAGCCTATCTCTGGGATGAATCATCTTCATGGCAAGAAAGGGAAGGCGATTGTTCATGTAGGTGCAGTTGATGCGCCAGTGACCATTGACGAAATCAACGCCTGCCTGGACGAGTGTATGGCAATTCAGCAGAAAGAGCTTCACATCCTGGGATGGGAATGGGAAATGGGATTGTATGACCTGATGACCGATGCGGCCAAGGGCAGGGGTATAAAGCTCGTACTCCTTAACATCCCAAGAGAAGTAATGGAACAGCAGGCAGTGGATAAAGGAGGTATTCAATTCTTTGAATTGGCCTACCTTGAGGTGGATATTAAGCAAGAAAAGGGACGGAAAGTTATTGTAGCACTCAAGGACTTTGTCATCCCAAATACCGAACTTATTCCCGAAGATGTCCGCTCAAAAATTAAAAAATGGTCTGACTACATTGATTACTGGGCTGTGGATTGGAATTTCCAGAACGATACCTTCATGAATGGCTGGGTGACTTATCGAACCCGAAAAGATCGGACCCTTGCCTTGAAAAGCGATCCTACCACTTATGAGAAGGCTGGTAAGTATACAATAATGGTTAAGGTAGTTGACATATTTGGTAACGATACCTCTCAAGCCTTTGAAGTCGAGGTGAAGTAATGGCGGATAAAACAGAGATTACAGGTAGTAAAGCCAAAGTCACAGGAGCATTGCTTCGGGACCTTAGAACATTGATTGTAGACGCCCGGCAGGATGTGGCCCGGCAGGTCAATTCTGCCCTGGTTCTCCTCTACTGGCGAGTGGGTAAACGTATCCGCCAGGACATCCTCAAGGAGAAGCGTGCAGAGTATGGTGAAGCGATTTTGCCGACACTGTCGGCAAAATTGGTTACAGAGTTCGGAGCAGGATTCGCGGCCAGAAATCTTGCCAACATGGTGAGGTTCGCTGAGGTCTTTCCAAACGAGAAGATTTTGCACACACTGTGTGCAAAATTGAGTTGGAGCCACTTTAGACTGATCATCTATCTCGATAATGATCTGAAGCGGGATTTCTATTCGGAGATGTGTCGCCTGGAGGGGTGGAGCGTTAGAACTCTGGAAAAGAAAATTGCCGGAATGCTTTTCGAGCGGACAGCATTATCAAAAAAACCAGAAAAACTGATTAGAGAAGAACTCGACAAACTTCGTTCAGATGATAAACTGACCCCTGACCTTGTTTTTCGTGACCCTTATTTTCTCGATTTTCTTGGATTAAAGGATAGTTACAGCGAAAGGGATTTTGAAACAGCGATCTTAAGAGAGTTGGAGAGTTTCATATTGGAACTTGGGATTGGATTCACCTTTGTAGCACGCCAAAAGCGAATCACAGTAGATGATGTGGATTATTACCTCGACTTACTTTTTTATCATCGAAAACTTCGCCGTCTGGTAGCGATTGAATTAAAGCTGGATAAATTCCAGGCGGCAGATAAAGGTCAAATGGAGCTTTATCTCCGCTGGCTGGAAAAATATGAGAAACAACCTGAAGAGAAATCGCCTATTGGGTTGATCCTATGTGCCACAAAATCCGAGGAGCACATCAAATTGCTCCAATTGGATAAAAGCGGTATTCGTGTGGCCGCTTATTTGACAGAACTTCCGCCCAGAAAGCTCTTGCAAAAGAAACTTCATGAAGCTATGTTGATGGCGCGGGCTCGATTGGAGTGGAAGAGCCAGGAGAGATCAAAAGGGGATTAAAAATGCCCAAAGCCGTAATTTCCTATGACAAAGACCTGCCTGAAGTTCCAGATCGGCTGGCACATGTTAAGCCAGACTGCCACCTGATTAAGAAAACGGCTGAAGAGTATGAAATCGTTGACGGACGTCGTCCAAGCAAAATGTTATTGGTGAACCGCTTGCGGGAGGCTGTTGATAAATGGCGGAATCGCGGTTATCCGGGAGCCTCCTCAGTAGCTCAGCGCCTTTTCCAATTCTGGTTTGAGGAAGATCACATTCTGAATGGAAGTACCTTCAAATATTATTTCGGCCAGCGTGAAGCGGTTGAAACCTTAGTCTATCTTTTTGAAGTTGAGAAGAACCGTGATGCCAAACCTCTCATCGATTCATTTGCCGAACCTTTCAAGAAAGATATGTTTACATACAGCATCGAGCATCAAACTACGATGGATGGAGGTCGTCAGATCAGGCGTTATTTCCCTGAATTAGATAGCGACGGTCTCCAGGATTTACCTCCGGAGGACCTACGTCGCTATGCTTTTAAGATGGCCACAGGCTCAGGCAAGACTTATGTAATGGCGATGATCATGGTCTGGTCATATTTCCATAAGAAATTAGTCAAGGGATCTGATCTCTCAACTAATTTTCTTATTGTTGCCCCCAATGTAATTGTCTATCAGCGGCTTGAGAAGGATTTTGCCAGCAACAAAATCTTTTATGACCTCCCACTTATTCCTCCTGAATGGCAATGGAATATGAAAGTTATCCTCCGGGGCGAAAGCACCGACCCAGACCCAAGCGGAAATCTTTTTCTCACAAATATTCAGCAGATTTATGAATCAAGGGATGAGGAATGGACACCTACTAATGCGGTGGATGCCATTCTTGGCCGAAAACCAGTTAAAGACCTCGCCTCTTATCAGCGATCTATGCTTGAAAGGATCAAAAGCTTAAAGGATCTCGTAGTGATCAATGATGAAGCTCATCATGTCCACGATGAGGAATTAGTCTGGTATAAGACCTTGATGTCGATACACGAAACCATTCCTAAAGGGCTGGCATTATGGTTGGACTTCTCAGCAACCCCCAAGGACCAGAATGGTACATATTATCCCTGGATCATCTGTGACTATCCTCTTGCCCAGGCAGTTGAAGACAGGATTGTCAAGGCCCCCTTAATTGTCCACCAAGTGAAGCGTTCCGATCCTGAAAAAGTAACCAAAGATAATGTTAGCGATGTGTATGGAGAATGGCTTCTTGCGGCTCTGGAGCGGTGGAAGGAGCATCATAAAACCTATAAAGCTTTAGGACCAAAACCGGTCTTGTTCATTATGGCTGAAAAAAATGCCTTTGCAGATGAAATAGGCAACTGGTTAGCGGACAAAACGAATAAAACCGGTTTGAAAGAAAGTGAGGTTTTGGTAATTCATACGGACTCCGAAGGAGAAATTACAAAAGCGGATGTAGAAAAAGCGCGTGAAGTAGCACGTGACATTGATCTGCCCAGCAATAAAACAAAAGTCATTGTCAGCGTGATGATGTTAAGAGAAGGATGGGATGTCAAAAATGTTTCGGTGGTTTTGGGTTTACGTCCATTTACCTCGAAGGCAAAAATTTTACCTGAGCAAGCCGTAGGCAGGGGACTCCGATTAATGGAAAATATCAGCCCTGACCGAACCCAGACATTAGAGGTCTTGGGGACAAGAGCCTTTGAGGATTTCGTAAGGCAGTTAGAAATGGAGGGAGTGGGGATCAAGACCGTTACAAAACCACCTGCTCCACCCATCAAAATTGAACCTGTCCAGGAAAAAATAAAATACGATATTGCGATTCCTTTAACCCGGCCTGTTTATCTTCATGATTATAAAAAGCTGTCATTAATTGACCCTTTGAGTCTTGACCCAATTTATGATCGTGATGAATTAGAGGAGGAATTTAGGATTTCATTGAGGATGGAGTTTGCTACCACCGAAACCGAAGTTCATCGGGCGGTCATCATTCCGGGCACACCACCACTCAGTCAAGAAATTCTCTCCTCAATAACCAACAAAGTCATTGCCGAGGCAAAATTGTCAAATGTTTTCGCAGAACTGTACCCAATTGATAGAACGTATGTGGCAGAACGATGTTTTGGGAAGAAGATTGACTTAGAAAACGAAGGCATAAGAAACCATCTTCGAGCCCCAATGCTTCAGCAGGGAATTGCGAAATACCTTGCCAGAAAAATAAGTGAACTCACCTCGGAGAAGAGGGAGATCGAATTTGAAGAGGAGGAATTTAGACTTTCAGACACCCAACCATTTGTCTGGCGGAGACGCCATTTGCAGTGTGAACATACAGTCTTCAATTATGTAGCCACTTACAATGACTTCGAATCGGAATTTGCTAAATACTTGGACCGATGTTCCGACGTTTTGCGGTTTTCAGCCTTAGCAGAGCACTTCACCCGGTTTCGAGTCGATTATCTCAGTCCGTCAGGCGCCATTAAGTTTTACTACCCAGATTTTGTGGCAGTTCAGAAAGGACAAGATGGGAAGAGAATCAACTGGATTATTGAGACAAAAGGTCAGGTTTATGAAGCTGTTGCCTACAAAGAAGTGAGCATTCTGGATTGGTGTAGAAAAGTGTCCGCCCAAACTGGCGATAAATGGAATTATATTAGAGTCGATCAAAAAGTTTTCGGCGACGGGAAATTCAAGAAATTCTCTGACTTAGTCGATTTTATCTCAGGCAAATCTGGGGCTGCTTTGTTCACAGCGTGAAACCACCTATTCACTTAAGGGCCGACCAAGGGGTCGTAGGTTCTGCAACAACTTAAGACGGTAACAAAAGGGGACGGCTCTATTTTTATAAGAAAATTGGCTTCGATTTTCCCGGTGAAACTTTTTGCGTGGTAAAAGAGAAAGAGGAGAAGCAACATGGCGAATACCGCACCCGCCGCCTCGTTTGGAAGCGTGGGATAGGTTAAAAAAATTTGATAAGGAGAAACTTGTAGTTGAAGTTAGAGGTTCCTTATTTTAAGCAGGAAAAGTCTACTACATGTGGACCAGCTTGCATCCGGATGATTTTGGAATTTAATGGAATTCGAATATCTGAAAAAGAGCTGGAAGATATTTTTGAAACAAGTTGGCTTGGTAATACATGTGAAGAACTTGCCTCCAGGGTTGAAAAACTTGGATTTTTGTCAGAGGTAGCGGAAAATTTTTCCCTGGAGAGCCTTAAAGAAGCATTGAATAACGGAATACCTGTTATAGCTTTATTAGACCCTGCTGTGCTTTATGGAGGTTTACAGGGTTTTGGGCATTTTGTGATAATTATTGGATTAGAGGAGAATGTCATTTATTACCATGATCCTGATATGGGAATAGAATTGGCAAAAGATGTTCAATTGTTTTTTAATGCCTGGGAAAAATTTTCAATGAAAGGAGTAACGATATGGAAATCTACGAAAAAGTGAAAAAATATTTGTATGAAAACATCGGCCATCTAACCGCCCCAGGAACACCGCGATTTGATTTGAAAACCGAGATATGGAAGGTGCCGGTTTTGTGTAAAACAGAAAGAGGGATATTAATCGTAGGAGAATTTATCCTCGATAAAAAAGGGGAATTTGTAAATATCCCTACCAAACAGGAAATGTTAAAAACTGTGGAAATAGAGATCTCAAAACTTCCGTTTCTGGTATATAGTGACAGAGAGGATCTTGAAGCGAAAGATATTAAACCTGTAACAATTTAACCTCGGAGGAAGCTGAAGGGAAAATTCGCTTTTCGGGAAAAGGGCGAGGTGGTTATATCGAACTCAATAACGCTTTAGCGGTTTGAAAAAGCTTCATAAAATCCCTCCCCACCTCCCTTTGCCAAAGGGAGGTGAAATATTTTCCCCCTTTGGTAATCTTTCTCCTGCCAAAGGCAGGCAAAGGGGGATTGAGGGGGATTTGTGGGTTCACAATATCTTGATAAAACCTCTTTTTCAAAAATCTAAAGTGTTAACGAACTCATAAAGTAAGAATAGGTCCGTTTTTTAATGGGCGATCTTTCCGAACCACTCAAAAGATGAAATGATACAACGCAAAATCTTTGATTGGAATGGTCCTTTGGAGTTGAATGTAGATGGAAAATTATGCGATGCAACAGTTCGCACATAATTTTTTTATAAGGAGAGAAAACATTGATCAGGGTTGGAGACCTCATCGAGGTTCCTGAAATCAAGACGGTGATTCAATTAAGAGATATCGAGGAGGCAAGCCTCAGGCAGATGATCCTTGACTCCTTTGTCGTTACCTCAGAGGTCATGAAAAACCTTGAGATGATTCTTCCGTCTCTCTCCAAACCAGAGGGAAAGGGAGGTTTTCTAAAAGGCCATTTTGGATCAGGGAAGTCACACTTCCTGAGCATCCTGAGTCTTCTTCTTCGTTATCCCGAATCCTGGCAGGCCCTGGTCTCTCAGGAACCATCACTGGACCCTTTTCGAAGGGAACTCCAGAATCGAAAGCTTCTTGTCGTTGAAATCTCCCTGGTCCAGCATCGGGGAACGGAATTTTTGGAGGACATCTTCCTCAAAGAGATCTTCCGGAAGCTTTCTCTCCAAATCGGCAAACCCTTTGAGGGCGGAGAATCGAGGCACGAAACCTTTCAGGAGATCAGAAAGGGCTTGAGGGATCTTGGCTATTCCGGAGTGGTCTTATTGGTGGATGAACTCTCAGAGTTTCTCCGGTCAAAAACGGATGGTCATGCCTATCGAGAAGATATTCGATTTCTTCAGTATCTTGGAGAAGAAACCTCCTCCTTTCCCCTCTGGATTGTTGCCTCCCTTCAGGAATGGATTGAGGAGACAGGGGAGATCCATCAGGATACTTTTAATAAGATCAAAGACCGATATCCCCTGCGAATCAGCCTTGGCCGTGCCCACATCGAAGAGCTTATCTCTCAGAGATTGATCCATCAGCGACCAGGAGCGGACCAGGAGATCCGCAAAATCTATCATTCTCTCAGGCGCTATTTCCCTTCTTTTCCTGTTGAAGAATCGAGGTTCCTGAAACTCTATCCTGTTCATCCAGCCACAGTCACCCTTCTTGATCGTTTGAGGCCGCTTTTCTCCGAGCATCGTGGTGTCGTTGATTTCATTCATTATAGGTTGAAAGGGGATGTGGATCGCGGAATCCCCACTTTTCTTGAAAGGCCCGGTCAGGATCTTCTTGGTCCATCAACCATCTTCGATCATTTCATTTACCGCATCCAGGAAATGGCAGAAACACAGCCCTTTGTGGAGAAGGGTTTCGATTACTACAAGGATGAGATCCCCCGGATCTTCGAAGATCCGGACCAGCAGAGAGTGGCCATCGAAGCCATAAAGCTCCTCATCTTATTTGCGATTTCGCCGGTGAAGTTCAGGTATACCGCACGCCATCTCACAGAGATGATCCTTTTCAGGGTGACCGATCTCGAGGCGGAGATCAACTACCAATATCTCAGGGATATCCTTGAACGTCTGGTAAAAGAGAGTGCCCATCTATCCGTGACACCCGGTAAAGATCCTTTTGATGACCAGTTTTCCATCACCCTCAAGCCTGACACTTCAGGTATCCTTCGGCGGAAGATTCAACAGGGAGTCAGGGAAATCTTCTCAGGTGATCGCCGCCTCTTTGACCGCCTCCTTCCCTTTGCCGAATCCATTCACCTCCCTTTTACTGGATGGGCAGAGCATCGGGAGCAGAGGGTATCGATCTCCTGGGAGTATACTCGGAGAAGTGGAATCATCCTCCTCCGTCAGATCGATGAATTCTTGCCTGCTGAGGCAGATGCGTTGATCGAAGAATGGAAGCATACAGAGGAAGATTATTTCATCATCATTGGGACTACCCATCAGGTTGAAAAGCAGTATGAACATCTTCACAATCTTATTCTTCCACACCTCAGGGAAAAGTGCCCTGGCCTCTTTCTCTTCTGGGTGCCTGCGGAGATCAAAGAGGAAGAGGAATCGTGGATGAAGGAATTTCTTTCAGCCCTTCTCCTCTCTGACAGAACCAGGGAGGAGTCTCAAGAATCAGGTCTTCAGGCAATGGAATTCCTTCAGACCTTTCTTCAAACCGGAAGGAAGAAATTGGGAGAGATCCTGACGAGGGCCTATTTCAATGGCCCCCTCCTCTGGGACGACAGACAGATCGAACTTTCTCCCTATGGGTATCTCTCCCAGGACAAGTTCCTTCAGGAGTTCGTCCCTCCTCTTCTCTCAAGGAGGTTTCCAAAGCACCAGAGGGTCCATCCTTATCTCGAGGCCTTGGCTCCCACCACGATCCCCAATCTCCTAAAGGATTTCTTTGCCACGGGCGCACTCGAGGTGGATGATCGGACAAAATTTGGGCTTCGCACCATCCTCGAAGGGTTCCTCAAACCCATGGGCCTGATCAAGAAGAAAGGAAACCATTATGTTCTCCATGTTGATCCTAAAAGCAATGAACTGGCAGGCCATCTTCTTTCTCTTCTTGAAAAAGGGCCCCTTTCTCCGGAGACCCTCTACTGGTCTTTTCGAAAGGGCGACTATGGCCTTTTGAAACACCAGTTCGAAGTGCTTATCTTTGCCCTCCTCTTCTCGGGGAATATCCTGGCCCTTCAGGGCCAGAGAAAGAAAGGGTTGGAGGATATCTTGCGAACCGGTCTTCAGGGAATAACCGCCATTACCAAAGGGGAGATCCTTGGCGAGGAATTTCAGGAAATTCTTCGAAACCATCCTCTTATAGCGGAGAAATTCCAAAAAGGCCCTTTCACCCTCTCATCGCAGGAGACCCTCTGGGCAGAGATCAGATCGAAGAGGGAAAAGGAGGTCGAATCTCTCCAGAACCTTCTGAACAGATTGAATTGGGCCTCATCTTTTCAAGCCTTTAAGAACCTTCCCTGGGACTCTTTCCGCCGGGATGCGCAAGACATCCTTTCTCAATGGGAAGAGCTAAAGGTGAGTTTTTCTCCAAAGGAGGGACTGGAGCGATTCCTTTCGGCCCTCTCTAAGGAACCCTTTCTTTCGGAGAAGCTTCGCCGTCTGGAGGAGGTAAGGGCCTTTTTCGAACATTCAGAAAGGCTTCTCTTTGTCTACCAATATATCAGTGACCCCCGCCTCTCCCTTCCTGATAAAATCCCTTACCGATCCCTTAGGGACGAAAAGGATGAAATCCTACGTTTCTTTGAGACTGGCAATATCTCGATCGATCTTGATTCAATCCAGAGACTCCTTGATCGCTTCCAGAATTTCCGAGAGAAATACATCCAGGTCTATGTTGAAGCCCATCGTCGTGCCCGTTCAGGAGAACAATTTGCCCCCTATGAAAAGATTCGCCATAGCCGACGTTACCTCCTTCTTGCCAGGCTCGATCAACTCGAAATGATCTCCGTCCATCACAACCGTAATCTTGTGGATCGCCAGCTTGCTGAAGTCCTGCTTTCCGAATGCAATGCCCCTGCCATCGACCTTCTTCAAAGCAATCCTATCTGCTCCTGTGGATTTCTTCTCACAATGGAACCAAGATTCATCCCCCTTCGAGAGATTGAGGAGGCAATTGACCTCGGGATTCGAGAAATGATCGAAGCCCTTAAAACCCCTCCCTATCAGGAAAAACTCCTTCCTTATTTGAAGGGGCTTGAAGAAGTTGGAGAGAATGAAAAGGTCTTCGCAGTCAAAAGACTCCTCAGCCTTTCTGCTGAAAAAGGGGAGGTGTTTCTTCCGAAGCTTGAAGAGGCCTTGACTCCAATGGCCATCAAGGGGATCAATGAGGCATTTAAAGGAAGGGTCGTTGTGGTGAGGCGTGATCTCGACCAGCTTTATGGAGCTCTTATTCGGCGGAAATATAGCCTTTCCCAAATCCGAAAGATCTTCCGGGAATGGTTGAAAGAGGATGAAATTTCCGAGGGAACCTTTGTCCACTTCATTGGAAAGGGTGAGTCAGGAGATCAAGCTCAGGAACAGGAAAGATTCCTGAACCTTATCAGGTCAGAATCTTCCCATCTCCTGCCATTTTTGCAGGAGGAGGGTCAGATCGCCTTTAAAAAGGCCCTTCTTCTTTCTCTTTGGATCGAAGGATATGGGATACCTTCTAACAGGCTTTTTTCACTTCTTCCATCGCTCGAGAAAGGAGGGAAGGAGAGAGGGGATTTCCTGATTAAAGAGCTCTCCCTAGCCGCGAGGTTCCTCTCCGAGAAGGAACCTGACCTTTTTGAAAGGGTCGTCCAGGAGGTTGAAGAAGGAGGAGAAATTTTCCTCGAGGTCTCAAAACTTCTTGAAGGCCAAAGGCCGGTGGATATCTTCCGCCGTGAGGCCATCTTCCCTTCCATCCTCCGGGAAACATTCGAAAGGCTTCTGGCCGCTCCAGAAGAGGAAAAGAAGGGAGGCATCCTTACTCCACTGGAAGATCCAAAACTCCCACTAAGGACCTCTGGATTTATTACAAAACAGACCGAGATGGTCAAGACCTTAGAAGATTACGGTACACTCCGACAAAAGTTTCTTGTCCTGAAAAGAAGGCAGTCCAATCCACCTCAGGAATTCGAGAAATGGGAATCTCTCTATATTCAGCATTTAAGCCCCCTCTCCTTCCTTCTTGCCACATTGCCGCCACGGTTAGAGCGAATAGAAATCAGTCTTCCCCCGCCCGTGAAAGATCGATTGGATCAGATCGAAGACCTCAAGAACCAATTCTCAGAGAAATTCTCTCAATTCTACCGAAATGTTCTTTCTTTATGGGAGCCAGGAGAGGGAAAAAGGCCCAGGATGATCGAGGACCTTGAGAAGATAAAGCTTTCTGAAGGACCACAGAAAATCTTTATTCTCATGGATGGGATGCGTTGGGACTTGTGGGAATATCTGAAGGAGAGTCTCTTTACCCCCATGGCCAATCAGCTTAGGATCATCCAGGAAGGAGCCATCTGGGCCCATCTTCCCTCAACGACACCCAGACAGATGGAGTTTTTTACCGGTGGAAAAAAACTTTTAAAGATTTCCGGTATCGACGAGAGGGTTCATACGGAAAGGGGAAACCTTGAATATCTCTTCCGCAACATCCTTCAATTCTTACAACTGGAGCTCACACCTCGCCTGAGGGAGCTTTCACCCCGAACCCAGATCATTTTCTTTTCAGACCATGGTTTTATCGAAAATCCCCATTTCGAAAAATCGGAGAAGTATCGCCTCTCCCGTTACATCCACGGAGAGGCTTCACCTTTCGAAATCATTGTCCCCTGGGCAGAACTCATAAAAATCTGATAATCTCCGTCCTTAACAACATGGCAAAATCCCTCTCAGATCCTGGACTCTGGTTTGATTGGGCCTCGTTAAGTGTTACCCTTTGAAGAATTCGACACTCACAATGAGATTTAACGGAGGACGCCAGACTGCCAGATGTCAAGAAGCCAAAAATCGGTTGGAATGATCCCTGCCCCTGCGGCAGTGGAAAGAAATTTAAGAAACGTGGGGTTGATTTTTCTCAGCGACACAAAAGACCTGATCTCTTCAATACCCTCTCTGACCATGTCTGTGCCTGCTCTCCAACACCTGCCCTTTGCAAAGGATCCTCCCAGATTTTCTCCCAGGAGCGTTGCCAACAGGCAAGTTGAAGCTGTAGAGCAACTAACTCCACCTTCAGGTTGATCTCGGTTTCGGGGGCTGTCCATTCAATAAAGAACTTGCTTTCATCCAGCAGGCTTTCAACGACATCACGGTGACTTGAGTGATCTGAGAAGGATTTGATACGGGCGAGGTTGGCCGCCAATCCACCCAACCGAATGGGCAAGGAGTCTCGCAGGTATCGCTCCCGAATGGCCGCCCAGTTTCTCATACGCCTCCCAGTAATCGATGGACGATTTCATTAATTTGAGAAGTGAGGGAGGGATCAAGAATTTTCATGGAGGGATTATTCTGGTGGGGACGGATATTGATCAAAGCCTCATAGCGTATCTGTTGGGTTAATGGAATCCAGTCAGCACCCCAGATATCTTCCTGCCGGCTACCCTCATCGATCAGAGCGGCCTCGCAGTCGGCATGAAGAGGACCGCCACCTGCCAGAATACCCCGATGGATGTCTACGGCCAACTTTACATAAACACCAAGTGTCTCAAGCATTTCATCGAGTTGCTTCTTGGTTGCCCGTGACCGTAAGATATGGATCATCCTTCCAGCCTTCCCCTCAGAGAAGATTCGCTTGAATAGAAGTCTATTATATTGAGGGTAGACGAGTCAACAGAGGAGCAGTCCGAGCACAGGGTAACGTCAAAGTCAGGAAAAGGTAGAGGTGTCCTCATTGTGATAGGGCTTACCAATAAGCAACAGCGTCCATTTATTCAGCTTACCAAATGCGAACCGGATCAATGTGTGGGAGTGAGGCATATGATTACTATGTTAACTGGTATTAAAAATATCTGAGTCTTTGTATCAAGGTTATTTACCGGGGAATATACACCTTTTTTAAAATTTTTGGAAGCGAGATGTAGTTAAG
>Ga0209610_1001419_pt1 | contig 12357 bp, 14 predicted proteins | sample LakKivw275mmetaG_FD_184137 | JGI IMG/M metagenome (GOLD analysis project Ga0209610, IMG submission 184137) | Anoxic lake water microbial communities from Lake Kivu, Rwanda to study Microbial Dark Matter (Phase II) - Lake Kivu water 275m metaG... | ecosystem: Environmental > Aquatic > Freshwater...
ATATAATAGGGTGCCGAAAAGAGAATTCCAGTAGCCATTTCTAAAAGAAAAAGGAGGAAGATGAATGTATTATGATCCGGAAAAAAATGACCATGGCCTTCCTCACGACCCTTTTAAATCCTGCGTGGTCCCCCGGCCTATCGGTTGGATCTCCACGATCAGCTCCGGCGGGATACACAATCTGGCACCTTATAGCCAGTTTCAGAACCTGACCTTTGATCCTCCCTATGTGATGTTCGCCGCCAACCAGAACACCCGGGGCATCCGGAAGGATACGGTGGTCAATGTCGAGCAAACCGCTGAATTCGTCTACAATATGCCCACCTATGACCTACGGGAGGCGGTCACCCGGTCTGCAGCAGGGGTCCCCCCGGAGGTGGATGAATTTGACCTAGCCGGCGTGACCAAGGTTCCATCCGTCCGGGTAAAGCCATGCCGGGTGGCGGAATCACCGGTTCAGTTCGAGTGCAGACACCACAGCACCCTCAGACTGCCCGGGAACGGACTGATGGGTACCGTGGACGTGATCATCGGTCGTGTGGTTATGGTCCATATCCGAGATGATGTCATCGGCCCAGACGGACATATTGACATCCTGAGGATTCGTCCGTTAGCCCGGCTCGGCTACTACGAATATACGAGCGTGGAGTCACTCTTCGAAATGGTGATCCCTGCGAGTAATGAGGCCCTACTCGCAGGCCTTGAGGGCAAACATAATAGGTAAGGCTATAGTTCACCACTGCTTCAAAGAGTTTCTGCTTCCACTTAAAAACTTTACCTATACTTTTGGCTAAAAAAAAGAATGCGGTTGAAAGATCATGGATTCTTCAAATGAAGGGAATTCGCCATATCCATAAAATTTATTTGGAATGCTTCATAAGCCTTCCTCTCCTCACCCGAAAGAAAATCCTTCTCCAGAGCTTTCCCCTCCGGTGAAACCTTCAGGCCAAAGGAGCGGATATCTTTTGAGTACCGGATAAAAACAGCATGCTCTCCGAGATAGCTAAACATCAGCTGTCCCTGGAAGGCCCAGTGAGGGGGGATCACCATTCCTTTTTTAATAATGGGCTGAAGGGAAGGCGCATCCGGGTTCCAGAGGATCGACTGGATCAGGTACTCTATTTCCAATTCACCCCTTTTCATTTTTCCATCCGAATACATCCTCCTCTCCGTATCCGGTTTCAAAGAGGGGACCGTGATGGGTCCTGCCTGTGGGTTGGTCTTATCCGCAATCTGAAGAATCAGCATCTCTTCAACCCGCTTCTCCTTCTCTTTGAAAAAGAAATAAGACCGGGTCCTGGAACTCTCTTTCGGGTATTCAACCGTCGTAGAATGGGCCAAGAGGAATTCCGAAGGTAAGACTGAAGTGAAAGGAGGTTTTGTTGAGATCAATCTCTTCCCATCCATTTCGAGGTCTTTTCCCTCAGGGCTACGGCCACAGGAAATAAAAACCAGGGCCATGAAAAGAATAAGAATTTTTTTCATCTTCGCACTCGAACGAGGAAAGGGATCAGGGAGGGAATGAATTCATCCCCTCCTCTGATCCCCATCTCTGAAAATTAATTTTTCTTGGTGAGCAACTCTTTTAATTTAGCCCCTTCCACAGGCTTCTTCCCCAGAACATCCTTCCATCCCTCATCATAGGCAATCCTCAAAAACTTTTCCTTCTCGGCAGGGGGAAGGTCAATGACCTGAATCCCCTCCTTGAGGAGGATAGGTCGCTCCTTTTTGGCAAGGTCATCAAATAGAGCCACCACCTTTTTCTCTGCTTCTATGGCGGCTTCGGTGAGGAGATCCCTGAGCTTCTGTGGCAACTGATTCCATACCTTCAAGTTAATGAGGAGCGGGTTCGGAACATTATAAAAACCGGGTTCCACCACATATTGGGTCTGCTTTTGCCAGCCCCAATCCCGGATTCCGACTGCAGGCCAGCAATATCCGTCAACCACATTCCTTTCGAGGGCGGCATAGACTTCCGTGGGCGGGATGACCACGGGGTTACCTCCGAGCCCTTTGATGGCCTGAAGATACAGGGGGGAGACTCGAATGTTCAACCCCTTAAGGTCAGCAGTCTTTATGGTCTTCCCTTTAAGATAGAGGTGAAATTTTGTATCAAGTCCGATCCTGGCTAAATAGTAGATACCCAGTTTCTTCTCATGGAGGTCATTAAGAAAGGCCAGAGCGCCCTTCGCCCTCTCTTCCGGAGGTGTATAATTGGTCAGTTTTAAGCCATCAATTTCCGGAAGGACATTGGTATAGTAAGCGCTTGACGTATATACCATATCCACCATGCCGCGCTGTAAGGCCGGGACCTGTTCGGGTGTCTTGACTGCCTCCGGTCCTCCGATATACTGGATCTTCAACTCTCCGGGATATTTCTTTGCCACCATCTGGTCCACCAGGTCTGTGAAGGTTGTAAATGCCTTATACTCGCTGGCTATCTTTGGCCATGCGGTTACTGCCTTCAGCGTGGTTTGAGCTTCAGCCATCCCAGATTGCATGACCCACATAGCCAATACGAAAAATACCATAAAAAACAAAAAACCCACTCTCTTCTTCATCTTTTCCTCCTTCCTTTTGTTCATTTGGTTGAATTCTCTTAATTCATGACCCGACACTTCATCGTCCCTCGTCTCTCGTCCTTCGTTCCTTATCCCTCCTTTCCTGCTTTCATTTCATTCCCATAAGGCCTGGAATAAAAGTCGCCAATATTGGCATGGCTATGACAAGGGCAATACATAATATATCCACGGTCACATAGGGAGTGACCGCTTTCCAGATATCAGACATCGTAATCTCCGGAGGGGCCACTCCCTTCATCACAAAGAGGGTAACGCCAAAGGGAGGAGTAATCAAACCCGTCTCCAGGGCAATGAGCATCAGCACGCCGAACCAGACCGTATTATAACCGAAGGCATTGATCACAGGCATATAGATCGGGATGGTGATCATCATAATGGCAACGGTTTCCATGAAGCAGCCGAGGATCAGGATGACCAGCAACATTCCGATCAGTATCATAACCGGTGGAATGTTGAGATGGGTGATGAAATTCGTCATGCCTGAGGCCGCACCGGTGAAGGCCAATATTTCACCGTAGGTGCTTGAGACAATGATGATCATGAAGATCATTACGGTGACTTTAACCGTACCCATCACCGACTTTTTGATGATCTTCCAGTTTAAACGCCTGTAAAGGAGGGCTAAGATAAATGACCCTAATGTTCCTGTTGCCGCGGCTTCTGTGGGGGTGGCCACACCTAAAAAGATGAAACCGATCACCATGAAGACGATGAGGCCGAGAGGGATCAGATATTGAAGGGTGGCCAGCACCTTCTCTCTCCAAGGGGTATGGGGCACATCATAAAGAGGTGCTTCTTCAGGCCTGAAGCGACACCATAATAAGACATAGACGATGTAGAGCCCGGACATGATGATCCCTGGCACGATGCCCGCGATCAGGAGTTGACCCACATCAATGCCAGCAAGACTCGCGAGCACCACGGTCAGGGCATTGGGAGGAATCAGCGCATCCACCGTACCGACTCCCATGAGCGGACCGAGACTCATCCTCTTGCTGTAGCCTCTTTTCAGCATGTCAGGAAGCAGGATGGTGCCAAGAAGAGCACACGTTGCAATCGTGGAGCCACTTAACGCACCTATAATGACCCCCATCATGATCGCCAGGATGGAAAGCCGGCCCCGGAGCCTGCCAAGCCATTTATCAAGCACATTGATCGCATTGAGCCCGAGGCCGGAATGAAATGTCAGCTCACCCATCAGGATGAAGAAGGGGACAGGGAGAAGCGTGAAGGTCGTAATGGAAGTAAAAACTCCTGTGACGACTCCGATCAGACCGGGGATCCCGCCCAGGAAAAAATAGGCAGCGACCAGATTGACCACGAGAAAGGCAAAGGCAACAGGCAGGTTGGTGAGCAATAACAGGACCATCCCGCCAAAAAGCAATGAAATCACCAGCCACCATTCCATGGGTTACTTTCCCGTTCTCATATTGATTACACTCCTCCATGCCATCCTGAAGAACTGGAGGGTAAGAAGGATACTGCCCATTGGAATAATCCCGAAAACAACCGATTTGGGAACAGTAATAGCCCTTACATCCGTTACCTGGTTAATCATACAGTCAACCATATAAAGGACCCCGAAGAAGAACAGGGCCGCACAGGTCAATCCCCCGGCAGTAAACATGATGCAGTTGAGGTTCCCTTTCGCCTTCTCATTGAGATGGGCGTACAGGATATCCGTTGTAATATGACCCTTCTCTCTCAAAAGCCAGGTGGTCGCAAGAAAGACGATCCACAACAAGGCATATTCGGTGATCGGGATGATCCATATGGTCGTCTTCGTAAATAGAAATCGCATGCCGATGGTATAACAGACAGCAGCCGTGATAAAGATCAAAATGGCCCCGGCCAGAGCCGCCATGGCGTCAACCAATTTATCGAAGACCGACCAGAAGGTCTTCATGAAGCACTCTCCCTTCTTCAGAACGAGATTGTTTCGATATCGCTTAAAATGACAATACGAAAAAAATTAAATGCGTTTGTGTTCATCCTCTCTTTTTGGGGTAACCTCTTTAAAGGCATATCTCAATATATCCTTCTTGGACTGATCGAGGTGGCACTGGATCGCCCTGTTCACCTCTTTCACATCGCCCATTTTAATTGCCTCAAGGATGCCTCGGTGGCCCTGGATTGCCCTGAGGACATTGTCGATCGAATAGATGCTCTGAATCCTGTACCTCAACATGTGTCGCCTCAACGTCTGCCCCAGATCCAGTAAACGTTTGCTCCCGCTTAGCCTCGCGATACTCTCATGGAATTGAGCGTCGAGTTCGATAAAGGCTTTCGGATCTCCCTGCGAAGCCTTCTCCTCCGAGATGAAAATATTCTTTTCCAAATCCTCAATCAATCTTTGATGAGCCTTCTCCATTGCCCAGCGGGTGGCCAGCCCCTCGATCGCCCCCCGGATCTCACATATCTCCTCCACCTCTTCCTCGCACAGGGGTTTGACCACATAACCCACTCTTGGAACAGATTCAATGATTCCCTCCAATTCCAGACTGTGAAGAGCCTCTCTCACCGGTGTCCTTGAAGTTCCGATCTCCTCTGCTATCTTCGTCTCAACGAGATGCTCATGAGGAGGGATCTCTCCGCTCAGGAGTTTATCCCTGAGATATTCATAAATCTTCCTTCGCATCGTCTTGTTTCTTTTAATCACCAGTCTTCTCATTGTCGCCCAGTCTACCTCATGATATAAAATTTTGTCAATATCTTTTAATAGATTTTTCCTCTTGACAATATTATGATATTTAAGTAGATTTCATTAAATTTCTGGGGTACGGTACTCCAATAATGAATCCCATAGGATGAAGATCTCAAGATATCATCTCATTGAAGTTTGGACATTTTAATATTATAGAAGAGTATGAAAGAGATCCGCTTCCACGGCCGGGGTGGCCAGGGAACCGTCCTTGCCTCGGTTATCCTTGTCAAAGCCTTTACAAAAGAGAAGAAATACTCCAGTGCCATTCCCTATTTTGGTTTTGAGAGAAGGGGAGCGCCGGTAATGGCTTATCTGAGATTCGATGACCATCCCCTCCGTGAAAAGACACAGGTCTACTCGCCGGATTGTGTTGTGGTGATGGATCCTGCCCTCAAACGATCTCCGGAGGTCTTCCGGGGGATTAAGCAGGGAGGCATTCTCATTCTTTCCACCCGGAAACCTGTGGAAGAGCTAAATCTTCCACCTGCTGTTGGAAAAATCGGTTATGTGGATGCCATTGCGATCTCCCTCGATATCTTAAAAAGCCCGATTACAAACAGTTGTATGCTGGGTGCCTTTGTGGCAACCACGGGCTGGGTAACCCTCGACTCTGTTCTCAAGAGCATCCAAGAAACCTGGGCCGGGGAGATGGCAGAAAAAAACGTAAAGGCCGCCCTTGCGGGTTATGAAAAAACCAGGATCTTCAAAAACAATTGAGGCACAGATGGAGAGAAGACGTTTTCTCTGCCCTGTGGCAACCGAGCCTTATATTGTGGCGACAGGAGAATGGCGGGCCCAGAGACCGGTGACCGATCCGAAGAAATGCGTCAAATGCGCCACCTGCTGGCTCTACTGTCCAACCCAGAGCATCCGTCACTACCACACTCACCTTGGTGCTGATCTCCAGTACTGTAAAGGGTGCGGGATCTGTGCCAATGAGTGCCCCAGGCATGCCATCACCATGGTACTGGAAGAGGAGGATTAAGCATTGGAAGAGATCATGGTGGTTGATGGGAATAAGGCAGCCGCCTTAGGAGCTGTCCTTTCGAGACCGATCATGGTGGCCGCCTACCCGATTACCCCTCAGACCCCTCTGGTCGAATATCTATCTCAATATATCAGTGATGGCCTTCTCGATGCGGATCTTGTCGAAGTGGAAAGCGAACATTCAGCCCTGAGCGTCCTTCATGGAGCTTGCCTTTCGGGAGCAAGGGTCTTCACCGGTACCTCGGGCCAGGGATTGGCTTTCATGTATGAACCCTACATCCGAACCGCCTCTCTCAGGCTGCCGATTGTCATGGTCATCGCTACCCGTGATGGAATCAGCCCCCAATGTGTTTGGGGAGGACAGCAGGATGCCATGGGTGTCCGGGATGGAGGCTGGATCCAGATCTACGTGGAGGATAATCAGGAGATCCTTGATTCTATCATCATGGCTTACCGGATTGGCGAAGATCCCGAAGTCCTTCTCCCCGTCAATGTCTGTTATGATGGCTTCTACCTCTCCCATATGTCCGAAGCGATCAGGATTCCCGATCAGGAACTCGTGGATCGCTTTCTCCCCCCCTATCGGTCTACCCATGTCAGACTTGACCCTGAGATTCCAATGGCTGTTGACCCCCTCACTCCGGGTCTTCTCTTCACTCAGTACCGGCATGGCCATCTCGAAGCCCATGAGAAGGCAAAGGCTGTCATTGACCGAGTGGATGGGGAGTTCGAGAGCATTTTCGGAAGATCCTATGGAGGGCTGATTGAAAATTACCGGATGGAAGATGCGGAGATTGCACTGGTCGCGATGGGAAGTCCCTGTGGTACGGGGAAAGTCAGTGTGGATCGGGCACGGGAGAAGGGAATAAAAGTTGGCCTGGTCAAAATCCGCTCCCTCAGACCCTTTCCGGTGGAGAGGCTTTCAGACTCTTTAAAAAAGGTGAAGGCCATCGGAGTAATTGACAAGAATGTCTGCTTCGGCTGGGGAACAGGGATCCTCTTTGTTGAACTGGGATCTGCTCTTCGGGGTCTTTCCATTCCCGTTCTCGATTTCATCGGTGGGCTGGGCGGCTCGGATATCACCTTTGACCATTTTGATCTGGCCATTCATAAAACCCTGATGGCCGCAGAAAAAGGGGCCTTCGAAAGAGTCCATTGGTTCGGAATCGATTGAGAAAATGACTGAAAAAAGATTCGTCATCATAGGGGATGGACCGGCAGGGGTCAATGCCTCAGAAAGGCTGAGGACAAAAGATTCAGAATCACAGATCATCCTGATCGGGCAGGAACCCTCCCTTCCCTATTCCCCAACGGTTTTGCCCTATTTCATCTCGGGGAAGATCACGGAAAAAAACCTTTTCCTCCATAAGGAGAATTACTGGAGGGATCGCCGGATCGAATTGGTCCTCGGAAAGGGTGCGACCTCCATCTCCCCAAAGGAAGAGAAAGTCCTATTAAAAGGCGGCTCCTCATTGACTTACGACTCCCTCATTCTGGCCCCGGGAGGAAATTCCACAATTCCCGATATCCCTGGGTTAAAGGATATCAGGCCCCTGCACCTGAGGACTCTGGCCGATGCGAAGGAATTGAAGCGAAAAGCCCGGAGGGCCTCAGCCGCCATTATCTTGGGTGCGGGTCTGATCGGAATGCAGGCCGCTCAATCCCTTGCGGAGATGGGGCTATCGGTGAAGGTGGTGGAATTAATGGATCAGGTCCTCCCCGGATATTTTGATCCGAAGGCATCCAACCTCATTCGTAAGGCCTATGAATCTCACAGGGTCACTTTTTTCACTTCAGCCCGGGTGGAAGGAGTGGAATGGAATGGAAAGGAATATTCCCTTTCGCTCAAAAAAGAAAAAACCCTCCATGCCCCCCTCCTCTTTGCCGCTACCGGAGTAACCCCTAACATTGAATTTCTCGGAGGATCGGGTATTAAAATTGACAGGGGGATCATAGTAGATAAAGCCATGCGGACCAGTATCCCCAACATCTTTGCATCAGGCGATGCGGTTCAGGCAGAAGACTTCTGGGGAGGAAAAAAGGTCAATCAGCCCATCCTCATTCATGCCGTTGACCAGGGGAGAATGGCAGCGGAGAGTGCGATGGGAGAGGAGGTTTCCCATTGCGGAAATCTTTCGATGAACCTCTTCCATTTCTTTGGAAACCTCGGCCTCTCCATCGGTCTCGTCTCTCCGGATGACAGGACCCGATGGGAGGTTCATCAAGTCGATCTTCCGGGGAAAAGGGGATATGTTAAATTTGTCTTTGACGGAGATTGCCTCTGCGGCGTCATGGGGATCAACACAGGACTTGATCCCGGCATCCTTCTCCAGCTCATCCGGAGGCGGATCCCCTTTGCCGGAGATAAAAAAGAGTTCTTAAAAAGACCTCTGGATACGGGAAGAAAATTCATGTGTCTTAACTGGAGATGAAATTGGAAGCCGTCTATCATCAACTTGCCATCTATCCCGAAAAATGTAACAACTGCCTCGACTGTGAGAAGGTCTGTGCCCGTATCAAAACAGGCAGGGAAGATCCTTCCCGATCCAGAATCCGAACCCTGAAAGACCTTAAGGGAAAATATTATGGTCCGGTCGTCTGTCTCCAGTGCAGTGAACCCGATTGTGTGAACATCTGCCCCTCCGGGGCCATCCGTAAAAATCCCGGTACCGGCGTTGTCTCGATCGATGAAAAGAGGTGTGTCCGGTGTCTTCTCTGCACGCTCGCCTGTCCCTACAGTGGTATCTTCTATTCCCGGAAAGAGGGCAGGATGATCAAATGTGACCACTGCGGAGGAGATCCGGAATGTGTGAAGGTTTGTAAACCCGGAGCCCTACAGTACCTGAAACATGATGAACTGTTTAAAACTCTGGCCCATGAAGAGGACCTTTTCTCTCCCGGGCTTTCGGCCTGCATGGGCTGCAATTCGGAACTGATCATCCGGTTCTCCCTGAAGATTCTCGGAAAGAATACCATCCTGGCCACCCCTCCTGGATGTATCCCCGGATTTGGTTCGGTGGGATATTCTGATCGGGCAGGGGCAAGGGTTCCTATCTTCCATCCCCTTCTCAGCAATACGGCGGCGATGCTCTCGGGCATCAAACGCTATTACCAGAAGATCGGCCGGGAGGTCCATGTCGTTGCCTTTGCAGGAGACGGGGGAACCGCAGATGTGGGTTTTCAGGCCCTTTCCGGAGCAACCGAAAGGGGAGAGAACATCATCTACATCTGCGTCGATAACGAAGGATATATGAACACGGGGATCCAGCGGAGTGGGACCACCTCCTATGGAGCATGGACGACCACGACGCCGGTGGGAAAGCGCGGAAGTGGAAAGAACCGTGAGAGCAAGAATCTCCCCATGATCATGATCATGCATGGCGCCCCTTATGTAGCTACGGCCAGCCCTGCCTTTCTCGAAGACTATGCCGAGAAATTGAAGAAGGCGATGAAGGTTAAGAATGGATTGGCCTACATCCACCTCCTCTCACCCTGCCCAACAGGATGGCGATTCGCTCCTGAAAAGACGGTGGAGGTGAGCCGTCTCGCTGTGGAGACAAACTTCTTCCCCCTCTGGGAATACGACTCAGGTCGTTTCCGTTTTACGGTGAAGATGAAAGAACCGGTCCCGCTGGAGTCCTATCTCAACAGGATGGGAAAATACAGCCATCTGACCGGAGGCCAGATCAGGAAGATGAAGAAGATGGTCAGCGAAAGATACAAGTTGCTCGAATCCCTCATCCAGTAGAAAGAAGAAGTTGCCACCCGGTTCAAATGATATTAAAATTAAAAAAAAGCCTATGGACCTTTACATCAATTACAATAAAGAGAGGGTTCCCTTTTCTATCCCCGTAGGATGGAACCTGATCTCGGCTCAGGACAAACCACCTATGAAGGGGGTGATGGATCCGGTCCTGGAGATTCAAAGGGCCTTGGACAATCCCATCGGGTCCCCGAAGATAGAAGACATGGCCCGTCCGGGAATGGAAGTCGCCCTGCTCTTCGATGATCTCCAGAGGCCCACACCTGTTCACCTTGCATTGCCCGAGATTCTCAATCGGCTTAATCGCGCTGGCATTGGGGATCGCCGGATCAAAGGAATCTGCTCCCTTGGCACACACCCGATCCCGACATTGGAACAGTTAAAAAAGAAAGTGGGAGAGGAAGTCTTTTCCCGTTTGGAAGGCAGAATCTTTCCCCATGATCCTCATTCCTCTGAGAATGTGATCATCGGGAAAACAGGTCGGGGGACACTGGTGGAGATTAACCCTCATGTGGCATTTTCCGATCTGATCATCGGGGTCGGAGAATGTATGCCCCACCCGATTGCAGGGTATGGAGGAGGATGCAAGATCATCATGCCGGGTGTCTGCTCTTACCGGTCTGTTGCAGATCATCATTTCACCTGGATGCGCCATCGAAACAGCCGGGTGGATCTTCTGGACGGGAATTACTTCTTTGAAGATATCGTGGATGCCGGGCGGTTATCGAGACTGGCCTTTAAACTCGATTTCATTATTAACGAAAAGAGAGAGGTCATTCGAGCCTTTGCCGGAGATCCTGTAGCTGAACATAAAGAGGCTTCCAGTTACGCGGCTTTCCTCTACAGGGTTTCTCTTCCGAAATTAGCCGATGTAACGATTACCTCTGCTTTTCCTCTCGAAGTGGGGGTCCAGGCAACCAAAGCATTAACCATGGCAGGATTTTGTACGCGCTCAGGAGGAACGATCCTCTGGGCTGCCCCGCAGAAAGAGGCAGGTCCCATCCTCCCTTTGATCAAGGAAATGGGAAGCCCGGAAAGTGCGGGGGATTTCCACCGCCGCTTAATCCAGGGCAATATCCCTGACCATCTCCAATCTTTTGGAATTTCTTATATCATGCAGGTGGTCTATTTTAAAGAGATGGCCGAAAAATTTGATGTCCTTCATGTGACCGAAGGCCTCTCACCGGAGCAGGTGAAGATGATGAAATTTACCCATCTCCCCACTCTTCAAAAAGCCATCGATCAGATCTCCAAAAGGATCCCCAGGGCCGATGTCGCCATCTTCCCCTCAGGCGGCAATATCATCCCGGAAGTCCGGTAATCATTATAAATAAATATTAAAAATCCTCTTTGGCTAACGCTGCGGCTCATCGGGAGCTGGGTTTATCAGCATTCCGGTGCAGCCGCTTGTTCGCCTCACCGATAAATGTCTTTACGTTGTCCCACTTTGACTACCCAAACTGTGAGGTCATCGTCTTGGATTGAATAGACGATGCGATACCGTCCCTGACGCAATCGATATCTTTCTTGCCCCGTCAGTTTTTCGCAACCCCACGGTCTGGGGTTCTCAACGAGTCCTTCAATACGTTTGAGGATCTTTCTCAGATCCTTCTTGGGTATTGCGGCGAAGTCTTTCTCAACAGAAGCTTTGAAAAGGACCTTATATACGGCCATCTCTCTTTAGCCTTTTAATCATTTCGTCATAGCTAATCAAAGGCTCTCTTCCCCTTTCTTCAAACGCCGCAATATCCTCGGCGTCCTCTGCAAGGGCTTCTTTGATGGCATTGTTGACAAGCTCTGATATAGATCGGGAAGTCTCCGCGGATTTCAGCCGCAATGCCTTATGTAAATCGGGGTCCAAATATACTGTAGCTCTTTTGGCTTGGGTAGTCATAGGTAACCTCCTGGTGTATTTATGTAACTATAACACTATAACGTTAAAACGTCAACCATTTCGTTTCAAATATAGATGCGAACGACCCGCATAACCTGCGCGGGCAATTACCAAACCCGAAAACCTGACGCGGCTATTCCGCGTCAGGTTGATGCAGATGTTATGTCTTGTTATTTTCCCATTATCCAGTATGGGTGCGTATTCCGACACAAATCGGCCACCTATTCCGATCCAAACCGGCCACCCATTCCGGTCCAAACCGGCCGCATGCGGTAAATAAGGTGTCAGAAAATAAGGGAAAATAAGGTGTCACCCATTTAAAAGGCACCTGTCAAGAGAAAAAGGTATTTCGTGAGTAAGAGAAACCGCTGTTTTAAGACTTCTTTTGAGTGAGGGTTTTCTATAATTGTTGCGGCTGCGAGAATGG
>Ga0209610_1001420_pt1 | contig 12357 bp, 15 predicted proteins | sample LakKivw275mmetaG_FD_184137 | JGI IMG/M metagenome (GOLD analysis project Ga0209610, IMG submission 184137) | Anoxic lake water microbial communities from Lake Kivu, Rwanda to study Microbial Dark Matter (Phase II) - Lake Kivu water 275m metaG... | ecosystem: Environmental > Aquatic > Freshwater...
GACTGAAGTGCGTCGACCGCGTCGTCGACGCCTTCGACATCGTGCACCGTCACCACCCGGAGGCCGTCCTCAACATCGTGGGCGACGGCCCGATGAGGCGTTCACTGGAGCGGCAGGCGGCGACGCTCGGCCTCGGCGGCAGTGTCGTCTTCCACGGCTTCCTGTCGGAAGACGCCAAGGTTCGGGTGATGCAGGCCAGCAGCGTCTACCTCTCGGCGTCGCAGTTCGAAGGTTTCGGTATTCCGCCGCTCGAAGCCATGGCCGCCGGGGCGGTGCCCGTCATCAGCAACATCCCGGCGCACGGCTTCCTCTTCCAGAACCGCCAGGCCGGCTTCCTTTCCGGCTCCACGGAGGAAATGGCTGAGCGTGCGTTGCAGTTGCTCGACGACGAGGCGCTGCGCACGCGCATGGCGCTTGAAGGTCGGGACCTCGTTTGCCGCACGTGGACCTGGGAGGCGGTTGCCGAACGCTACCGGCAACTCATCGAGCGCGTGCTGACCTCGCGTCGCTGACTCGCGCTTTCTTCTTGACAGCCTGCCGCGCGCCGGGCTAGCTTGAGGTTGGAGGGTGTGGGATGGCCGGTGTGGCTGTGGTGACCGACAGCACGGTTTGTCTGTCGCCCGAGTTGACGTCGAGCCTCGGCATCGAGTCGGTCCCGTTGCGGTTTTTTCTCGACGGCCGGACGTATCTTGATGGCCTCGAGATTACTGCCGACGAGATCTACCGGCTCCTGCCGGAAGCGCGGACGCTGCCGACCACCTCGGCACCCACGCCGAGTGACTACTATGCGGCGTATCAGCGGGCGGCTGCGTCGCACAGCGCCATTCTCGTCATCACCATCACTAGGAAGTTCAGCGCCATGTACCAGTCCGCCGTTGCGGCGGCTGAGACGGCGCAACGCAACTTGGCGGGCGTCTCCATCGAGGTACTGGACAGCCATACGACCGCAGGAGCGCAGGGGCTGGTGGTGCTGGCTGCAGCGCGGGCGGCGCAACAGGGCGCCGACCTGCCGGCCGTGGTGCGTGCCGCCGGCGACGTCATGGCGCGCGTCGACCTCATCGCCTACCTCGGGACGCTCTATTACCTCGCAAGAAGCGGTCGCGTGCCGATGGCGCTGCACTGGGCCAACGCGGTGGTGCGGGTGAACCCGCTCTTTCGCGTTGCCCCGATGTCCGGAGAAGCGCGGACGGTGCGCGTCGCGCGCGGCCGCGCGAGCGCCGAGCGTCAACTGCTGGAGATCGTTGAGGCAGGGGCCGGGTCCCGTCCTCTCCACGGAATCGTCTTTCACAGCTACTGCCCGGATGAGGCGGCGCGGCTTAGAGCGCGCGTCGAGTCGTCTTTCAACTGCGTCGAACTGTATGTCAGCGACTTCACACCAGCCATGGGCATCCATACCGGCCCGGGCGTGCTCGGTCTGGCATACTACGTCGACCGGTGATGTGGCATACTGGTCACTCTCCCGGCTTCTCGCAGGCGCTCCGGCTGCAGGGGAGCGCCGGACACAGCGTATTGCACAGGAGGGCATTCCTTGCGTGACGATGCTGCTTACGGGCTCGACGGCAGGACGGCAATCGTTACCGGCGCCGGCTCCGGCATCGGCCGGGGCATCGCGCTGGAGATGGCGAACGCGGGAGCAATCATCGTGGTGGCGGAATACCGGCGGGACGCGGCCGAGGAGACGGCGTCGATGGTCCGGCAGCTCGGCGGCAGGGCGATGGTCGCCGTCATGGATGCCACCTCGGAGGTGAGCGTGGCCGCGGGGCTGGAGGCCGCGCTCGCCGAGTTCGGCGGAGTCGACATCCTCGTCAACAACGTGGGCGGCCTCGGACCGCAGCCGAAGAAGACGACTATCGTTGAGCTTGCGCTGGCCGAATGGGAGTCGCTGCTGCGGCTGAATCTCACTTCCCAGTTCATCTGCAGCAAGGCGTTCATCCGCTATCTGCTCGAGGCCGGTCGCGGAGGCAGCATCGTCAACATCGCCTCGCTCGGAGCGCTTGTCCCGTACGAGACCTCCGTCGCATACGGCGCGGCAAAGGCGGGTGTGGTCAGCATGACCATGACGCTGGCGAGCGAGTACGGCAAGAACGGCATCAGGGTGAACTGCATCGCGCCGGGCCACGTGCGCACTCCCATACCCGAGTCGCTGTACCGGAGCAAGCCCGAGTTGCGGGCCGCGCAGAACCGCATCATACCGGTCGGGCGCTGGGGTGAGCCGGATGAGATCGGGCGACTGGCGGTCTTCCTCGCCTCGGATGCGTCGAGCTACGTGACGGGTCAGACGATAGTCGCCAGCGGCGGCATGACCTACTTCCTCACAAAGCTGCCGTGACCCCGCGATGCGGTACCTTCCGGTACGGGGCGCGTGTGTTGCGGGGGCGAAGAACGGTTGCTAGAATAGCCCGAGGGCTCCCGTATGGTAGACGCTCCGGTTCTCGTCCTCAACCAGGGCTTCGAGCCTCACGACGTGTGCCGCACCCGCCGCGCCATCGTGCTGGTGTACTGCGGCAAGGCCGAGCTGGTTGAGGACAGCCGCGGCATGCTGCACACCATCTCCGCCTCGTTCGCCATTCCGTCGGTCATCCGCCTCACACAGAGGGTGCGACGTCCAGAGCACGAGAGGCGCCTGACTCGGGCCGAGGTCTTCACCCGCGACCGCTACACCTGTCAGTACTGCGGCCGGGTCACGCGCGACCTCACGCTCGACCATGTCATGCCGCGCAGCCAGGGAGGCGGCCACTCCTGGGAGAACGTGGTGAGCGCATGCAAGCAGTGCAACCGGCGCAAAGGCGGAAGGACGCCGGAAGAGGCGGGGATGAAGCTCATGAGCGTCCCGAAGAGACCCTTCAGCTACGGCTACCACGTGCCGTACCACTACTTCTGCACGCACTCCGAGTGGCAGAAGTACCTGCCGCACCAGACGCTTGTCAGCTCTGGCCTTCGGCCAGTCGAACCTGCTCCGGAGACAGCTCTCTAGTCGCTGTCTCGAACTGCACGGTCACGGTGTTCTTCAGCACGTTCAACGCCACAACCCGGCCCTGCCCGAACTCTGTGTCCACGATGCGGTTCACGCGCGGCATGTGGGACTTGGCTTCCGCGTACATCTGCTGCTCGTAGTTGAGGCAGCAGAGCAGCCGGCCGCACACGCCTGAGATCTTCATGGGGTTGAGGGCGAGGTCCTGTGTCTTCGCCATCTTGATGGACGACTGCGCGAACTGAGGCAGGAAGGTCTGGCAGCAGAGCTGGTAGCCGCACTTGCCGACGAGGCCGCAGAGCTTGCCCTGCTCGCGCGGACCCACCTGACGCAGCTCGATGCGAGCGCGCAGGACGTAGCTCAGCTCGCGGACAAGCTTGCGGAAGTCCACTTTGTCGTCCGCCCGGAAGAAGATGGTCACGTGGCGGTCGTCATCCCACCGGGCGGCCAGCGGATGCATCCTGAGGCGAAGCTGCTGCACTTTCTCGCGGCACAGCTCCAGCGCCCTGAGGGACTCGGGGTCCGTTCCCGCTTCGAGCATGATACGGGGGCGCTGCGGCTCGCTTCCTTCGGCACCGGGCTCCCCGCCACCGTCTCCCTGCATCGGGCAACCGGGGCACGGTCGGCCGTCCGGCAGAGCTGCGTCGGGCGATGCTGTCTCGCCTGATGCCGCTTCGCTCGCGGCCTCTTCACCACCAGCGGAAGGGAAGTCCGCTTCCTCCGAAGGTGCCTGGCGCGTACCTGCCTCTTCGGCCTCTTCCGAGTCCGTTCTGGAGACGTCGTCTGTCGCGTGGAGCGCTTGCTGACCCGGAGCGCCACCCGCCTGTCCGGCCTCGGCGAAATCGGGGCGCAGGGCGCCCGGCTCGTCGCCGGGGTGTACGCCTGGCTGCTCTTCGTGTCTGTCGGTATCGCTTTCGTTCATTCGGTCTCGCTTGCTTCCTGAAGCACGGCGAGCGGGACAACGTCCTGGCCCGGGCTTCTGGCGATGCGCGGAATCGCGTAGATGAGAGAGTCGAAGACAAGGCGGGAGATAACGTTGAGGTCGAGGTCCTGTCTGGACTGAGTGAGCTTCCCGATGAAGTCGCGTATCTGCTCAAGCCCCAGGCGATTCGCCTGCTCGTTCAGGTCGTTGAGGTAGTCCACGTTGACCACGTTCTCAGGGTTGCCGGTCTTCACGAGCAGCAGGTCCCGCCACCACGTGGTCCAGATATCGAGCGTCTCGAAGACGGCGCGGTCGTCCCTGCGGTAGAGCACATCCATCTCCCGCGAGAAGTCGAAACGCGCTGTGTACGTCATCTGGATGAGCTGTATCATGCTCTCGACGCGGGAGGTGCGTGCCGCCGCGACCGACTCGTCGGCCAGCGCCGAGAGCGCCCAGCCGGTTCGGCCGCGCGACACCCGGGCGAGCAACCGCGCGCGGTCTTCGGGGACGCGGCGAACGGTCACGAGGTGCCTCTCGAGTTCGGCTGTTCCCAGTGGACGGACCTCGACCCGCTGACAGCGTGATACCACTGTGTCCAGCAGCCGGTCCTCATCCTCGGCCAGGAGCATCCAGACGACGTGAGCCGGGGGCTCTTCGAGCGTCTTCAGTATCCGGTTGCCCGCCTCGGCGGACATCCGGTCCGCGTTCTCGACGAGCAGCACCTTCCAGCGCCCTTCGAAAGGGGGCAGGGTAGCCGCGTGCTGCAGGTCCTCTATCTGCTCCGTGCTGATCCGCGTGCGGCGGCGCTCCTCGTCCACGGCTTCAACATCCTCCGCCGCTCCGGTGGAATCGAGCGTGATGGCGTGTACGTCCGGGTACTTGCCCTCGATGATGCGCCGACATGTGCTGCACTCACCGCAGGGGGCGTTGGGCGCCGTGCAGTTCAGCGCACAGGCGAGGTCGGTCGCAAGTGTTCGCTTGCCCACGTGCTCCGGACCGACGAACAGGTAGGCGTGGTGAAGGGCGTTGTCACGAATGCTGCGGGAGAACCGCTCAATCGTGCTCTCCTGTCCCAGTGTGCGCCACATAGCTTAGAGGCTGTCCAGCCCGTAGAGGTCTTCGTTCGTCTCACGACGCCGCACGACGCGCGAACGGCCGCGGTCCACGAAGACGATGGCCGGACGCGGTATCGCGTTGTAGTTGCTGGCCATCGGCACACAGTAGGCCCCGCAGACCGGGACCGCGAGAACGTCGCCTGTCGCCACGCGCGGCAGCTGGATGTCCTTCACAAGTATATCACCCGATTCGCACAGCTTGCCCGCAATCGTGACCGTGTGCACGTCCGCATCGGCGGCCTTGTTTGCCACGAGCGCCTCGTACCTCGCGCCGTACAACGGGGGGCGGATGTTGTCCGACATGCCGCCGTCGACGCAGACGAAGCGCCGGACGCCGGTCACTTCCTTCAGGGCGCCCACGGTGTAGAGCGCGACTCCGGCGCGTGCGATGATGGCCCGCCCGGGCTCGATGGTCAGCCTCGGCGGCAGCAGGCTCATCTTCATCAGCAGGCTGGACATCGTCCCGATGATGGCGTCGGCGTATACCGCGACGGCCGGCAGGTTGTCTTCCACCGTGTATGCGACGGGGAAGCCGCCGCCGACGTTCAGCTCGACCATGTCGAAGTCGTTCGTGCGCTTCATTTCCCTCGCCCACTCGAGGACGATGCGGATGGCGGCCTCGTAGGGCGCCGTCTCACGTATGGGCGAGCCCAGGTGGAAGTGCAAACCGAGCAGATTCACGTTGCGGAGGCGCATGACCTCCCTGACCGCTTCTTCCGCCTGGCCCGTGGCGATGGGGAAACCGAACTTGCTGTCTAGTACGCCGGTCGTGGTGAACTCATGCGTGTGGGGATCGACGTTCGGCGTGACCCGCAGCAGTATCTGCTGCACCATGCCGTGCTCACGCGCCAGCGTGTCCAGCAGGTGCAACTCGTGCATGTTGTCGACCACGACCCGGCCGACGCCCCAGTCGAGTGCCTGGTCCAGCTCGTCCTGCAGCTTATTGTTGCCGTGGAAGTAGACCCGCTCGGACGGGAAGTCGACCGAGCGCGCTATGGCGAACTCGCCTGTCGACACGACGTCCAATCCAAGACCCGCCTCCATCACCAGCTTGGCCATGGCGCGGTTGAGGAAAGCCTTCGAGGCGTAGCAGACCATCGTGTCGGGGTAGCGCCCGGCGAAGCGGTCGACGAACTCGCGGCACTGCTGCCGGATGGTTCCCTCGTCAAAGACGTATAGCGGCGTGCCGTACTCCCTCGCCAGATCGAAGGCATCGCAACCCCCGATCTCGAGGTGGCCTGCCGAGTTGACGGTCGTATCCCTGGGGAAGAGCGGTAGCCGGGGGCTGCGTCGGGAAGTCGTCATGCGGTAGATGGTACCGCCGGGAGGTGTTGGCGTCAATGAGTGTCGTACGCGGACGCTCGTGAGTCGCCGGCCCTCGCGCGCGTGCGGACGACCTCTGAGAGACAGCGATGCAGGCCCGCCGGGGCGGCCTCGCATGCATGGAAATCGGACCGCCGGAGTGTTAGAATCGCGAGCGCCCCGCCTCCAACCGTCACCGCGCGGGGGATTCAGACCGGCAGGAGGACGTCGCACATGGACAAGGGGACCGTTGGCGTCGTGGGTGCGGGCACGATGGGTCGCGGCATCGCTCAGGTGGCGGCTGCGGTCGGGTACGATGTCATACTCAACGACACGACCTCGGAGCTGGTGGACCGCTCTCTGGAACGCCTGCGGCAGGACCTCTCGCGGCTTGTCGACAAGGGCAGGATGGAAGGCGCCGTGAGGGACGCGCTCCTGTCGCGCGTGCGCGGCAGCGTCGACCTCCGGGATATGTCCGCCGCGGACATCGTCGTCGAGGCCATATACGAGGACCTCGATGCCAAGAAGAAGCTCTTTGCCGCGCTCGACGAGTACTGCGGTCCGGACGTCATCCTGGGCAGCAACAGCTCGTCGCTGTCAATCCTGGACCTGGCTATGGCCACGAAACGACCGGAGAAGGTCGTCGGCATCCACTTCTTCAATCCCGTCCCCCTGATGAAGGGCGTCGAGCTTGTGTGCACCATCATGACCTCCTTCCAGACGCTCGAGTACGCGCGGCAGTTCTCGGTCTCCCTGGGCAAGGAGACCTGGGTAGCGAAGGACGCCCCGGGCTTCCTGAGCACGCGCCTGCTCATCCCGTACCTGCTGGACGCGATGCGGCTGCTGGAGAGCGGCTTCGCGACGAAGGAAGATATCGACGCCTGCTGCGTCCTCTCGTTCAACTACCCCATGGGTCCTCTAACGCTGTCCGACCTCATCGGGCTGGACGTGCTGCTGAACATCTCAAACGGCATGTACGCCTCGTTCAAGGACCCGAAGTTCGCGGCGCCCATCCTGCTCGAGAAGAAGGTCAAGGCCGGTCAACTCGGGCGGAAGTCCGGCAAGGGATTCTACGATTACACCTAGCCGCGGTGGTCGTGATGCCGTGCGCATCGCCGTACGTGAATGGCGATGTGAGGCCGGCAGGCGCTGGATGCGAGGATGCCGGGCCGGCGGCAGCCTCCTCGCCGCAGCGGAATTGCAGCTCTGGGGGGCAGCCGGGGAGCCGGCGCGCCCTGTGTGGCAGCCGATCTGTAGAGTGATCAAGGAGGGAGACCGACATGCTTGAAGTCCGCTTCCATGGCCGTGGCGGCCAGGGTGCTGTCACGGCAGCGAACCTGCTGGCGGCGGCAGCGCTCCGCGACGGCAAGAAGGGGGTGCAGGCCTTCCCGCACTTCGGAGGAGAGCGGCGCGGGGCGCCGGTTGCGGCGTTCGTCCGTATCGCGGACGAGGAGGTCAGGCTGCGCAGCCGCGTGTACCACCCGGACATCGTGGTCGTGCTCGACCGGCAGACGCTGGAGTCGACCGACGTGACGGCGGGTGTGAAGGAGGGCGGCACCATCATCATCAACACGCGCAGGAAGCCTGATGAATTCGAGTTCTCGGCGAGGTTCAGGGTCGCAGCGGTCGACGCCGCCGGCATCTCCATCGCCCGCGGGCTGCTGGTCAGCGGCATCCCGGCGCTCAACACCCCGATGCTGGGCGCCATCGCGAGGATGACCGACTACGTGACACTGGAGTCCGTCCAGGAGGTCATCCGGCAGCAGTGGAAGGGAGCCGCCGGGGAGGCCAACGCTGCGGCAGCGAAAGAGGCATACGACAAAGTGGAGGTCAATCGCTGATGGAGCGCTACGAAGCCGATACCACCCTGTCCTATCCGTGCATCGCGGCGGCGGGCAAGACCGGCGGATGGCGTGATTTCAAGCCGGTCATCGACCACGCGAACTGCATCAAGTGCCTGCGGTGCTGGGCGTACTGCCCCGAGAATGCCGTGAAGCGGGCCGAGGACGACTCCGTCAGCATCGACTACGACTTCTGCAAAGGCTGCGGCGTCTGTGCACACGAGTGCCCGAAGAAGGCAATCGCCATGGAGAGGGAGGACTAGCGATGACGACGATGTTCGACGTCGGCAACAAGATCGCGGCCAAAGCGGTGCAACTGTGCAGGCCGGAGGTCATCGCGGCCTATCCCATCACCCCCCAGACGGTCATCGTCGAGGAGCTTGCCAGGATGGTCGAAGCCGGTGAGCTGACTGCCGAGTACCTTCGCGTGGAGAGCGAGCACTCCGTGATGGCTGCCACCTGTTCTGCGGCCTCGATGGGAGTGCGCACGTTCACCGCTACCTCCTCGCAGGGATTGGCGTTCATGCACGAGATGCTGCATTGGGCCAGCCTGTCCCGCCTGCCTATCGTCATGATCAACGTGAATCGCACACTCGGCCCCGGCTGGAGCATCTGGGTCGACGATACGGACTCGATGTCGCAGCGCGACACGGGTTGGATTCAGCTCTACTGCTCCTCGGCCCAGGAGATATTCGACACGGTGATTCAGTCCTTCAAGCTGGCCGAGCACCGCGACGTCCAGTTGCCGGTGATGATCAACTACAGCGCCTTCACTATCTCCCACACGATGATGCCGGCGGAGGTACTCTCGCAGGAACAGGTGGATTCGTTCCTGCCGCCGTTCAAGCCGTACTGGCGCCTGGACTGGCGCAATCCGGTTACGTTCGGCAATGTGCTGTCCGACGAGTACCACATGGAGAAGCGCTACACCATGCAGCAGGGCATGGAGCGGGCGAAGCAGCTCATCCCCGAGATAGCGCGCGAGTACGAGCAGCGGTTCGGACGGTTTCACGGGGGCCTCATCGAGGAGTACCGCGCCGACGATGCGGAGTACCTGCTGCTTGCGGTCTCGGCGGTCGGGTCCGAGGCGAAGGTGGCAGTGGACAACCTGCGAGCCATGGGCTACAAGGTCGGACTCGGGCGCGTTCGCGTCGTCCGGCCGTTCCCCGATGAGGAACTGCGGCGCCTTGGCAAGGGACGCAGCCTCATCGCGCTCGACCGCAACATCTCGGTCGGTTCCGGCGGCATCGTCTACCACGAGACGCGCTCGGCCGTGCTTGGCGTTGCGGGCTGCAAGGTGTACGGCTATCTCTGCGGTGTCGGCGGACGTGACGTGACGTACGAAGACATCGAGGGCATGGCGCTGAAGGTTATCAAGGGCGAGATGCATCCCGATGTGGTGGGGTGGTGGGATCTCAAGACCGCAGGAGGCAACTAGATGGCTATCAAGGACTTGCCCAGGGAAGAGTTGATGTACTCGGGCGCAGGTTCGTGCCCCGGGTGCGTGGACCTGTTGTCGCTGCGCATGACCCTGAAAGCGCTTGGGCCGAAGACCGTGCTCATCAGCCCGGCCTCCTGTACCGCATCCATCGCAACCAGCTACCCGAAGAGCCCCTTCGGAGTGCCTGTGCTGACCATGGCCTTCGCAGCTGGCGGTGCGGCGGCATCAGGTGTGGTGGCGGCGCTGAAGCAGCTTGGTGAGGATGGCGTGAACGTCGTGGTGTGGGCCGGCGACGGCGGTACGTACGATATCGGGCTGCAGTCGCTCTCCGGAGCGATGGAGCGCGGCACCAACTTCATCTTCGTCTGCTACAACAACGAGGCGTACTCGAACACGGGCATCCAGCGCAGCGGCGCGACGCCGTTCGGCGCCTGGACGACCACCACCTGGAAAGGAAAAGTGGAGCAGCGCAAGGACATGCCCGGCATTATGCTTGCGCACCGGCTGCCTTACGTAGCGACGGCGTCGCCGTCCTACGTCGAAGATCTCTTCCGGAAGGTGCAGCGGGCCGCTTCCATCGAGGGGCCGAAGTACCTCGAGTACCAGATTCCTTGCGCGCCGGCGTGGCGCTTCCCGATGGAGCGGACTATCGAGATCGGCCGCCTGGCGGTCGAGACGGGCGCCTGGCCGCTGTTCGAGGCGGTCGACGGCAAGGTGGAGTTCAACCTTCGCTCGAAGCAGATACTCGAGGGCAAGGTGCAGCGCAAGCCCATCGAGGAGTACCTCGAGCCGCAGGGACGCTTCGGGCACCTCTTCAAGCCCGTTCGCAACGAGACCGCGCTCGACGAGATACGGCGGTTCCTCGATGCCGAGTGGGAGCGCTACGGGAAGCTGGCCGCGTGCGGCGTGGCCGTCTGAGATCCGGTCAGCAGTTGACCGATATGAGCGGGCCGCCGGATTCCCGGCGGCCCGCTTTGCGCTTGTACTGCCTCCCTCTGTTTGTAGGGGAGGAGCATGCTCCTCCCGTAGCCAGGATGGCGACGACGGTGGCCTTTCTTGTACGGGCGCTCTTCCGACGTGTAGAGTACCTGTCACCTGGTGATGTCGAATGACGCGAGAGCTGAGGGGTATCAAGGCAGCCGATGCCATCCGGGCATTCGAACGGGCCGGCGGGCAGCGCCGGGCGGGCAAGGGCGACCACATCAACCTCAAGATGCCCAACGGTCGGATTATCACGCTGCGTGCCGTTGGTGAGGTGAAGCTGGGCCGACTGAAAGATGCGATACGAGAAGCAGGCCTGACGGTCGACGATTTCGCCGAACTGCTACAATGAGAACTGGACGATAGAGCAGATGGAATACACGGTCATTGTGTACCCTGCTGAAGAGGGCGGCTATTTCACTCGTGTGCCGCTACTCCCCGGTTGTGGCTCGCAAGGGGAGACGATCGAAGAGGCACTGCAGAACACACGCGAGGCGATTGAGTGCCACCTCTGCGCCCTTCGCGATGACGGGCAGGAAGTGCCCACCGAAGGTCCGTCTTTTCAGGGGCGTGTTGCGGTGACGCCGTAGGGGTGGAATGTCCCGTCTGTGGGGGGTGACGGCACTCGACGTTGGCGTTCTGCCTCACCTCGCGTCCACTTCGCTATCCGTAGGGAGGGCCGCCGACGGTGCCGTGGTGCCTCACGGCGTTTCCACTTCGCTATCTGTAGGGGAGGACATGCTCCTCCCGTAGCAGTGACTGCGGACACGGTTGGCTGAACAGGCGAGTCAGTTCCGGTGGGTGCGGTCATGCGACGGTTGGCTGTCCGTGCGCGCGTACCCTCGTGGCAACGGGAGAGGCATGCCTCTCCCCTACACGTACCACGGGAATCCACCCATCCGGGGAATCGTCGTGGATTGACGGGCGAGGAACCTCCTCCCACGCGTGTCGCCCGTCTATCCGTAGGGGAGGGCCATGGCCCTCCCGTAGCCATGACATCCGACGCGCCTGAGGCGTCTGGCTTCCTGCGTCAGCGGCGACGCCTTCTCGCCGGATTGTCCTCGTCCAACTCCCATTTGGCGGCGTTGTTGGCGATGTACTCGCGGATCCGCTCCATTCCCTGGTCCGTGCGGACAATGTGTTCGTAGTAGGCCCTCTGCCACAGAGGAGCGCCGGGTGCGTGTCGCAGCATGTTGACCTGTCTGGTTGCGGCGGACTTGAATGCACCAATAATCGTGTGCACGGTGGGACGCACCCGGTTGGACGTTAGGACGTCTGCGCTGTCGGTCAGCGCGAGAAGGCCGTGGACATGGTTGGGCATCACGACGTACAGGTCGAGTTCGACCGTCGAAAAGTGCCGCGGTGTTTCTTCCCAGCATCGCGCGACAGCCCTGCCGAGGTCATTGAGCCGCACCGCGCCATCGGCAACCTCGCCGAAGAGGCACTGGCCGGTGGCGGCGCAGACAGTCACGAAATAGGTTCCCGGCGCGGCGTAGTCATAGTCGGCAATCCTTGGAGCCTTGCGTCGTAGGGGGGTGATCCAGTCCGGGGGCAAGGACTGTTCGTCCACGGGAGGATTCTACGCCGCACCGGCATGATGGTGAAAGCACGTCCTCGTGCGTGTACCTTCGTGGCAACGGGAGAGGCATGCCTCTCCCCTACAAATACGATGGCAAGATGAACGACGGGCCGCCGGATTCCCGGCGGCCCGTCCTGTCGTGTGACGGGTCGGTGTCGCTGCTACTTCCGGCACTTGCTGACGAAGCGCTCGATGCGCTGCAGCG
>Ga0209610_1001426_pt1 | contig 12321 bp, 4 predicted proteins | sample LakKivw275mmetaG_FD_184137 | JGI IMG/M metagenome (GOLD analysis project Ga0209610, IMG submission 184137) | Anoxic lake water microbial communities from Lake Kivu, Rwanda to study Microbial Dark Matter (Phase II) - Lake Kivu water 275m metaG... | ecosystem: Environmental > Aquatic > Freshwater >...
TCGGACAGGCTGCCGGAGGCGTTCGAATACCTCGCCGGCTCGTCGGCCGCGCGCTGGCCGCTCGGTGCCTCTCTCGACGATCCCTCCGGGGGCGCAGGACCGGAACTTGCTTGGACTCTCCTGGCGACGCTACGCGCCGGCGAGACGCTGCGTCTGACGTTCGATGTCCGCGTTCGGGACGACCTCCTCGACAGTCAGTTGCTTGTCAACCACATGGAGGCGCGCGGGGAGGACGCCGGGGGCGCGCCGATTCCTCCCGATCAGAGCGGGCAAGTCCCCGCCGACAACGATGCCGACGACGCGGCGGACCTTTCGCTCACGACGCGGTCATCGCTAGTCCAAGGCGAGGGCGGAACGTTCCGAGCTCCGATTCTGCGTAAAGACGTTGAGCGCTTGAGTGGTGATCCCTGCCGGCGCGTAGAGCCGGTCCTCCGCCCCGTCTGGTTCCAGACCGACATCGCGTTCTATGCGGCCGTCGAGTTGGAGTTGCTCGCGACGCCGCCTCAGGGCGCCGCCGTCTCGGGCGAGACGCTCCTTCCGACGTGGCTGCGCACCGTGGCTTTCGAAGCGGACAGGGTCGGATTCGACAACGTGATCGCGGTGAGTGGCGCCTCGGGCATGGGGATCCCGCTGTCCTTCGGTCCTCGGTTCCGCTCCGCCGCCGACCCCGTCAGCGAGCTCGAACGGACGCTCGACGTCTACGCTCGCGCCGCGGGCATCAACCCCGAAGGACGTCCGGCCGACGAACGGTGGATCGTTCTCGAATACGCCGCCGGAGATCCTCGGTTCGCGACTCTGGGTGGAGTCGAGTATCCATGGCCGAGCGGCGATTGGTCGACGTACGACCGCCGCATCATCCCGAGCGCCGTGGGCATGAGTCTTCTGAAGCAGGCGATGGAGGCCCGACGTTTGCTTGCCAGCGACGTGGCGCTCGACCGGTACTTTGGATACGTCCTTGTCGAGATCATGCGCAACAAGGTGGCGAGTCTTGACGATCTGCTAGCGGCGACGGGGTCGGCGGAAGGGCTCCTGGCCCACGCCTATTCAGCGGCACTCGAAGGCGTTTTCCCCACGTACGTCGTGCAGGACGGCCGCGCCGACCTGTTCGACCAGCTGGCCCTCGTGTGGGGGCTCTCGGCGTACGTCGAACTTGCCTCTGACACGGCGTCCTGGCCCGACGTCCTCGGGTCCGCGGAACCGGAGCGGGCGGAGGCTCGTCGTTGGCTGGACGTCATCCTTGAGGGCACGGCCCGCCGACTGCGAGGGTTCGATGGTTCGCTGCGGGAGTCGACGTCAGACGCGGGAGGTGCGCTCGCACGAACGACGACGCTCGGCCTGCTCCTTGCGGCACTCGAGAACGTATCGCGCGTTGTCGGAGACCATCCGGCCGTCGAGCGCCTTGCGGTCCGCGCGGCAACCGATCTGGCCGGCCGAATCGAGGTGGACGATCGATTGACGGCGGACGGCGCCGGCTTCGCGCTCGCCGATCAGAGCGCAGCGGTCCGCGGGCTTCTGGCCGCCGCCGCGGTCCTCGACGCTCCGGCGTACGCCGCGGACGGGGCGCGTCTGGCGGCTTCTCTGGAACGCGACTTCTGGGACCCCTCGCTCAGAGCGTTCGTGACACAATCGGCGCAGACGGACTCCGATCTCTGCACGACGCCATTGGAGCTCGGACTCGTCGTCGGAGCACTCCGCGAAGCGGCGGCCGTCTCGTCCGGGCAGGATGCCGAACGGTGGGCGGTTCGCCTTGCCGAGCATGTCCGGACTATCGTCGATTCGGCGGCACTTCACCTTGGCAAGGCTCTTCCCGACCAGGGGTTGGCCGCTTTCACGGACGACGGATCGGGACTCATCGCTCCGGCTCGCGTTGCCGACGCGCCGTTCGGGTGGGCCTACGTCCTTCAGGATCGACTGTGCGTCCCGCGACGGGCGGGCGTCGACGACCCATGCACCGGGCTTCGAGTCGATGAAGACGGCGTCTACTATCAGACCGATTGGGCGATGTACGCCGGGTTCGAACTCGAAGCCGTCGCGCCGTGGGCCGAGGACTACGCCGATGCCAATCTGATTGCGGCGATCCTCCACGCAGGGCTGGGCCAGCCGCTCGACTCGTCGCGATGGCGGAGGGCCGCAGAGGGGGTTGGGATCGACCTGTCGGCCCTTCGACCGGTGTCGACACCGTACGCCGGAGGAAGCCCCGTGCTTGCCGGCGAAGCAAGCTTGGCGTGGGACCCTGCGACATTCGACATGCGGCGCACGGGATCGGCCTTGGGCATGACGCTTCTGCGCGAGGCACAGGAGGTCGGCCAGCTTCTTGCCTCGGCATCAGGAGACACCCGCGATCGGACGACGGCGGAGGTTCTGTTTTCCTCGGCACTCGAGACGCTCGACGTTCTCGGGTGGATCCTCGATGCGGCGAATGAGGCATGGCACGTTCCGTACGTGCCCCAAGCCGTGATGGCAGAGCGTGTTGACGATGCGTGGCGGATTGACATCTCTGAGCCGCAGAGCCGCCTGTTCGATCAGATCTCTCTTCTGTGGGGCCTCTCCGAGCTCGGGACGCTCGTTCAGCGCCCCGAGTCCGAATCCTTGCTCATCGAACTCGGTCGCACGGCGGCGGACGTCGGGCGTTCGGTCCTCGAGATCGCCGACGCCGTCCTCGACACGCTGTTGATCCACCTCGACTCGGCCACCGGACGGTTGGTCGACGAAGTGCAGCGCACGCCACGGACGTGGGTTCTCGACGACCGCGTCGACGAGACGACGCTCGCGCTCGTGGTGCCGGCGCTCACCGACTTCCTGCGTTCCCCGCTCGCCGCCTCGCGGCCCGAGGCGGGCGGCTGGACTCGAGGCCTCGTTCCGATACTTCTCGACCTGCTAGCTACATCGAACTCAGCTTCGGCAGGGAACGGCTGCGCTGCGGGCGATCTCACGACGGAGCTGGCCGCCCTGCGGGCGTTCGCTGCTGGGTTCGAAGCGCTCGGGGACTCTCGATGGAAGGATGCAGCGTGCGCGGCGTTCGCTCGGTTGAACGAACTCCATTGGGACGAGGTGACCGGGATGTACAGAGCGTCCCCGGGGACGCCGGCCGGTTGCTACACGCCGCTCGATCTGGGGCTTCTCGTCGGCTCGCTCGCCCGGCTGATCCCTATCTTGGACGCCACGTCGGCAGCGCGGGCCGAGCACCATCTCCATGCCACGTTCGAGCGATGGACCGACGCGGCGAAGATGCAGCTTTCCTCGCGGGCTCTTCTACGCGGCGGGGAGCCGGCAGGCGGCTACGCGGCGGTCTTCGATCGTCTCGTGTGCCTCCGCCCCGTGGAGAGAGGCGCGGTGTCCGGGGACCACGCTCGAGCCGGAGACCTCCTTCGCTACCGGATCGCCGTCGACAACACCACAGATGAGACGTGGACCGGCCTCGTGCTCACCGATGCGCTCCCCGGCGGGCTCGTTCTCGAGGACGCGTCCCCTGCCCCCGAAGAAGGTGCAGAAACCTTGCGTTGGCCGTTCGCAACGCTGAACCCGGGAGAGGAACGAACGTGGATGCTTCTCGCCCGCGTACCGGACGACGCCGATCCGGGCCGCACCTACGAGAATTGCGCGACGCTGACCTATCACGACGCGACGGGGCTGGAGCAGCCGACGAGGCGCGCGTGCGTCGAAACGAGCCTCGACAGCCCGCCGACTGAGAAGGCAAAAGCGGCGTGGTGGGTGGAATTGTCGGATTACGACACGGCGGAGGCGATGTACCTGTCGACGATTCTGATGCAGCTGACGCCGGCAGCGTGGACCCACGCGGCGTCGGGAGTGGAGTACGCTCTCGGGAACCTTGGGGCGCTCCTCGCGGACTCGCGCCTCGGCATCCTGCTGACAGAGAGCGACGGCGATCTTCGCGCCGTCCGGGACGACCTCGCCCGTCTAGCCGACGGGACGTGCAACGCTCGGCGAATCCTGGATGACCTCGTCCTCGTACCGTACCGCGGAGGTGAGCCCATCCTCGTCGAGAAGGGCGGCTTCCGAACCCAAGACCCGACGATCACCGCGGAAGCCCTCGGCCAGACGCTGGCGATGGAGGCGGAGGCCTTGCGCTTCTACGAATCGCAGACGGACACGTGGGCGGACACGGCCGCGGCGCTGCTTAGAGACCTTGCGACGTTCCAGCTGTCTTGGATCGACGAGCATCGAGTTCGGGATGCCGATGGGGCTTTCTACTTCCCTCGAACACTCGTCGCGACGGCCGACGCGCAATGGAGCACCTCCGAGGGCGGGAGCGAGCTCTACGGTCAGGCCTCGCTGCTGTGGGGCCTTGGGCTCCTCGTGCAGCGCCTCGCCGACGGGATCGAAGCGCGAAGTCTAGGTGAGCGACTGGTCGACTCGACGTTCGACCGGATCGTCGATCACGCCGACGCGGCCGCGGGAACGTACGCCGCCGTTCTGCCGTCGGAGGCCCCGAGAAGGGCGATGTGGCGCGATCTGGAACTTGTCGCTCGCGCACTCAATCTCGTGGCACGTTCTCCTTCAAGCCGCGCCGGCGCAGCATTCGAACGGCTACAGGCGCTGATCGCCGCCGCGGAAACGGCTGACTTGTCGACGGATCCTGTGGAAGCCACCGCACACCTCCGTGTGCTGCTGTTCGCCCCTACAACATCCGAGCGAGCTAGAGAAGCGTGGCAGAGTCTCCGAGCCCGCTACTGGGCGCCGCTGTACGCAGTGCTGGCCGATCCGTCGATTCCGGCGTCGGCTTGGACGTTCACTCCGCGGGACGCGGCCGTTCTCTTCGATCTCTTGGCGACGCTCTCCGACCGCGGCGAAACGTCACTTCGCGATCTCGATCGCTCCTTCGAAACGATCGTCGACGCTGCTCGCCTTCAGCTCGTCGCGCCTCTGTCCGGATACTGGCAGGATAGTTCGTCTTCCGCGCCCGCTTACGTGGCCCCCGTGTTCGGGCGGGTCGCGTCGCTTCACGGTCTGCAACGTCGCCCCGCCCGGGTCTCGGACGGTCAGTCCGGCGACCTGCTGCTGTTCACCATCGACCTCACGGTCCCAGTCCGTCTCGGACCGATTCGGTCTCTCTTGATCGACTGCCCGCAGGGGTTGTCTTACGTCCCGGGCTCGGCGCGATATGAGAACGAGTTTGGCGAATGGGTGCGGCTCGCTGTTCCACGCTTCGGGCCGCTCCGATTCGAGATCCCGCGTCTCGACCGCGTAGCCCGGATTGAGTACCTGATGTGGCGAACCGACGACGCGTGGGCGAATTGGATCGACGGAGAGTGGATCGACGCGAGCGGTCGGTCGCTCCCGTGGGACTCATAGCACGCCGACCGCGATCGCGCCCCACATGCCGGGCGAGAAGCAGCTACGGACGGGCGACAGACTCCCCGCTCGTCTAGCAGTCCGTTGATCTGTTCCACTCTTCTAGAGATTCCTCCGGTTGAAGGCAATTTGTGAGTGAACACAACGGAAGCAGCCGATCGGTTGTGATGAGCTCCCAACAGGCGTCTGTGAAGCCAAGTACCTTTGAGGCCTTGCTTTGCGCGATGCACATCGACTGCTACCTCACCTTGCGCTTTGCTGTTGATCGTGGCCACTGTCCCGCTGGTTGCCCTCCTATTTCGGCTCTGATGGTGCGAACTGGATAGATCAACAGGCTGCTAGCGGACCTGCATCCTCCAGCGCTGCGCCTGGCGCAGGAGATACGGGTTGGGGTTGATTGCAGTCCGGCGACCGACCAACTGCCAGGCGTTGCCCGCGCCGAGTGTGTGATCTGTATCACGCCCGCCGTTCCTCTCAGGCAGTACAATGCTCCACGACTCGTGCGGAACGGCGGGGGAGGTGCAGGGTGCGTCGCCTGTCTGTATTCGTTGTGTTGTTGCTGTTGATGAACGCTGCGGCGCACTCCCAGACGGCCACACCTGTGCACCGGGTCCCGGCCCTCACCACGGCAGCGTCGGTTCTCGAAATCCTCCGAGACGGGGTCAGGCTCCCCGCAGGGAGCCGAGTCGCTCCGGGCGATCGCGTGCGATACGAGACGCGAGTGGCCAACGTGGGCGGAGAAGAAGCCCGCGGAGTTCACCTCGTGAGCGCGCTTCCCGATGGGTTTGACTACATCGTTGGGACGACGAGCGCCGAGTGGCTCGGTGCCACAGCGACGGACGACCCGGCCCGCGCATCAGAGCGCGAGCTTCGCTTCAACCTCGACGCCACGCTGCCGGCGGGAGGCGATCTCATGCTGTCCTTCGATGCGCTCCTCACGTCGAATGTCGATGAAGTCGGCCCCTACGTCTGCACCATGACGGCGGCCGGCGCCGACGGGAACGGGGCGTACATCTCCGCCGACGCCGCTGTCGCCGATGCGGCGGACGTGGTTCTCCTCCCAGCGCGACCCGCCTTGGTTACGACGAAGGCCGTTGCGCACGTCGTTCGCGATGGGGGGGCGATCTCGACGGCCGGCCCGATCGCACCGGGTGACGTGGTCACGTATCGTTTAATAGTCGAGAACGTCGGACGGGGCACGGCATACAACGTCGGTCTGAAGGACGAGCTTCCGCCGTCGCTTTCCTACGTCGCTGGGTCGACGATCGCATCCTGGCTCGCCGGCGTGACGTCGGCGGACCCGATGGTAGGTTCGGGTCCGTCTCTCGTATGGCCGTCGTCTGCCGTCCTGGGGTTCGGAGACGCATTGTGGCTTGAGTTCGACGTGTTGGTGGGCTCTGTGTTGCAGGGGGTGACCTACGTCAACGCGATGACGGCGTCGTGCAGCGACGCGGACGGCACCCCGACGTCGCCCGACCGGTCCAGCGAGGCTCCTGGCGACACCGACGAGGACGACGCAAGTGCCGTGAGCCTACCCGGGGTTGTCCCCGCCCTGTCGGTGAACAAGGAGATCGCCGACGTGCACCGTGACGGCGTTCGCCTGGACTCGATCTCGTCTGCCGTGCCGGGGGACGTCGTCACGTACCGGGTCACGATCCGCAATGTGGGAAACGGCACCGCCTACAATGTCGATTTCTTCGACCGGCTGCCGCTCGGATTCACGTACGAGGTGTCTGCACCGTACGGCGAGGGCTCGTACGAAGTCAGCTCACCGAGCACGACCGGGTCCCTCGGGATGGTCGGTGGAGAGAGCTCGATCACGACATCCATGGACGCGACGATTGATGGGGGCGAGCAGCTCGTCGCGACCTACGCTGTCCGAGTCACCGACGCGGCGCAAGCCGGGGTCTCGCTCGGGAACGTGGCGGAAGCCGAAGGGTTCAACGGCGCGGGGGTCGAGATCTCGGACGCGAACCCGGTGGTGGGGGACATCGGCGATGACGACGTCGAGGATTCCGACGCGGACGACACCGGAATCGCTTCGATCTACGTTGGCACGCCGACGCGTGCCGTCCCGCCCGAGGTTCTCACCGCGGCAGGACGGCCCGCGCTGGTCACCGAGATGAGGGTCGCACACATCGTCCGTGACGGCGGAACAGCGGCTGGAAACGAGGTTCTTCCAAACGATCGGGTCACGCTAGAGGTTGCCGTGCGCAACGTCGGGACCGGGCCGGCGTACGGCGTGGCCGTGATCGGCGCCCTGCCACCAGAGCTGGAATTGGTTGGGGGTTCCTCTACGGCTCGATGGCCGCTCGGGACGTCGTCCAGCGACCCGCGCGGGACCTCCGGCCCCGAACTGGAGTGGAATCTCTCCGCGGCGCTGCGCGCCGAGGAGGAGATCCGCCTCTCCTTCGAGGCAGCCGTCGCCGGGGATGTCGTCGCCGGATCGGCGCTCGCATGTTGGATTGGGGCCTACGGGCAAGACGCCGCGAGTGCGCGGATCCCGACCAACCTGAGCCCTAATGTCCCTGGCGACGTCGATCCTAACGACTTCTCTGATCTGATCCTCACCGTGCGGGCCCTCCCGTGTGGGGGGACGGTAGGGCAGCGCGCCGAGCCGCTCGGCGTCGACCTTTGGTTTGAGACCGCCCCCGCGCTCTTCGCAGCGGCCGAGCTTGAACGGCTCGGCGAGTTCGCGGCCCACTCGGACGTGGCGTGCGGGCTCGATCTGCCGGCGGAGCTTCGCGCAGTGGCGGTCGGGGCGCAGCGTGTCGGCTTCGAGAACCTGATCGAGGTGGCAGTCGGCTCGGGCATGGGGGTCCCTCTCTGCGCGGGCCCGCGGTTCCGGGATGCGGCGGACCCGGGGCTGGCCGTGGAGCAGAGGCTCGACGAGTGTGCTCGGACCGTCGACCTCGACCAGAGGCCCTCGGAGGAGCGGTGGATTGTCCTCGAGTTCGCCGGAGGCGACCCACGATTCGCCGCGCGAGGCTCCGCCGCGAACGACTGGCCGACGGGCGAATGGAACGCCTATGACCGGCGCGTTGCCCCGAGCGCGGTCGGGATGGGTCTCGTGGCTCAAGTTCTCGAGGCAAAGCGGCTTCTCGAGAGCGATCTTCCGCGGAATCGCTACCTCGGCTGCGTCCTTGTCGAGGTGATGCGGAACAAGATCGCAAGCCTTGCCGAGCTTCGCGCGGCGCCCGGATCGTCGAACGGGCTCCTTGCCCATGCGTACACAGCGACGTGGAACGGCCCGCGCATCGTGTACACGGTCGTCGAACCGCGCACCGACCTGTGCGACCAGATCTCTCTTGCGTGGGGGCTCGCCACGTTTGTCGAGTGGGCGGAGCATGCTTCTGTGACGTGGCCTGCCGCCCTCGGTCCACTCGACGGCGACGAGCGAGTCGCTCGGGAGGAACTCGATCGGATCCTTGCTGGAGTGAGCGAGGACCTGCGGGGTTCCGACGGAGCGCTGCGTGAGTCCACCACCGCCAGGAAGGGAACTCCGGTTCGCACAACGATCCTCGGCCTTCTCCTGGCCGCCCTCGGGGAGGTGTCGAAGGTCACGGACCATCCCGCCGTGGAGAGACTCGCGGCGCACGCTGCGATCCAGCTCTCGGGTCGAGTGAGTCTCGACGGGCGCGTCACCTCGGGAACGTCCGGATGGGACGCCACCGACGGATGGGCCGCCGTCCGCGGCCTCGTTGCGGCATCCCGCATCCTTGGGGTTCCCGCCTACGAGGCGATCGCCGTTCGGGTCGTGACGGCCCTTGATAGCACCTTCTGGAACCCGGAGATCGGCGCGTACGTCGGCGACTTCGACGCCTCCGAGTTCGCGGTGTGCCTCACGCCGCTCGATCTTGGCTGCGTAGTGGGGGCGCTTCGCGACCTTGCGCCGATCCTTCCGCCTGCGGAAGCCGAGCGCGTCCTGGTCCGACTTTCCAGCCACGTGCGGACGATCCTGGATTCCGCAGCTCTGCACCTCGGACACGCGCTGCCGGCCGGCTTCCCCGGGAACGACGACGGGTGCCTCGCCGCCGTGCAGGTCCCTGACGCACCGCTTGGGTGGGCCTTCGTGTTCACCGATCGCCTCTGCTACCCGAAGGACAGGATCCTCGGCCCCGTCGCGGGGAAGAGCGGCAACGACTAGATCGAGGAGCGACTTTCGCAGGGTACAAGACGGGGACACTCCGGCCTCGAGCCGAAGCTCCCCGAACTTCCGGAGGCGTGGGCGACGAAAGGAGAGAAACGCGAGGTCTCCAAGGTACGTGTGTCCTCCTCCGCCACGTTCGCGCGCGTAGACTGCGCTCGAGGAGGTCGGCGGTGTACCGAAGCTCGGTCAAGAAGTTCGTTCAGGGGGTGCTCTGCCTGCTGGACGAGGGACGTGACATCCGATTCGCGGACGTCGCCGACCGGCTGCAGGAGTACACAATCGACGACATCCTCCGGATGCTCCGAGTCGACAAGGCTCACGCGATCCACGATGGGATCCCCGACGAAGACTGGAGCGCCATCATCGACTACATCGGGCGCTTCACGACCGCTCACGGTTCCGGCGGGCTGACGTTCTTCGACGGCTCGATCGACCGGAGTTTCCTCTGCTGGTTGGCGGCGATCGGCGTCGAACTCCTCGCCGAGCTCTGACCTGCTGCACCGGCCCGCCCCTTCTCTCGTTCTCGGAACGGGTTGGGCTCCGGCGCGGCCGGCGTGCAGGGTGCTGCACAGGAGGCAACGTGGACGAGCAGAGGAAGGCGCGAGGAGGGACTGCTTCGAAGGTCGATCGGCGATTCGAGGAGCTCTTCCGTCACGCGTCCAACGGGATCTACCAGTGTTCGGCCGACGGGCGGTTTGTCATGGCGAACGACGCCATGGCGCACATGCTCGGCTACCACGACGGCGCGGAGCTTCGGTTCGCGCGCATGGCGGATGTGGTTGAGTCGGAGAACGACACCGGGGCCGTTCTCTCCCAGCTCCGCGAGGGTGCGCGCGTGGAGAACGCCGAGCTGACGCTCCGCACGAAGGACGGCCCGTCGGTGGAGGCGCTCTTGAACGCGCGGGCCGTTCGGGATGTGGGCGGCGAGATCTTGTATCACGAGGGGATCGTGACCGACATCACCCACCTGCGGAAGCAGGAGGCTCAGCTCCTCCACCTCGCCACACACGATGCGCTCACCGGTCTCTGCAATCGGCGGGAGTTCGGGCACCTGCTCGAGCGGCATCTGGCGGAGGCCCGCCGCTACGCGCGACGCGGCGCGGTCCTGTGGATGGACCTCGATGGGTTCAAGGAGATCAACGACGGTCTCGGGCACAAGGTCGGCGACGACCTTCTCGCCAGTCTAGCTCATCGCATGCGGGCGACCGTCCGGGATTCGGACGTCCTCGCGCGCCTCGGGGGAGACGAGTTCGCTGTCCTCTATTTGAACGTCGACGGCGCCCAAGCAGAGATCGCGGCAACTCGGCTTCTCGAAGCGATCCGCAAGCACACGGCGGTGATCGAAGGGGAAGCGCTTCGGACGACGGCGAGCCTGGGGATCGTTCTGTTCCCCGATCACGGGTTTGGAGCGAGCGAGCTTCTCATGAAGGCCGACATGGCCATGTATCGGGCGAAGGCCGAAGGGCGGAATCGGTTTTGCCTGTACTCGCCCGACGAGGAGCGCGTCGAGGATCCCGAGTCGCGCGTCGACTGGTTGCGCGTCATCCGGGACGCCCTCGAGAACGACGGCTTCCTTCTCTACGCGCAGCCTATCCTGGATCTCGCGGAGAACCGGGTCGTCCGGCACGAGATCCTGCTTCGACTCCGGGGACACGGAGGACAGATCATCCCGCCCGGCGCGTTCCTCGACGTGGCAGAGCAGTTCGGGTTGAGCGGCGACATCGACCGCTGGGTCCTCCGGAAAGTGATGGATACCCTGTCCGACGAGCAGCTTCCGAACGACGTCTCGTTTGCCGTCAATCTCTCGCCGCGGTCGCTGACCGACCCGGCTCTCCTGGCCGCGATCTCTGGCCAGACGGTGCTGTCTGTGATCGGGCCGGTCCGCCTCGTCCTCGAGATCACGGAGACAGCGGCGATCTACAACATCCACGTGGCCAAGGACTTTCTCCGCGCCGTGCGCGCCCAGGGGTACGAATTCGCGCTCGACGACTTCGGCATGGGGTTCTCGTCGTTCTACCAACTGAAGAATCTGGACGTCGACTACCTCAAGATCGACGGCAGCTTCATCCGAAACCTCGGCCACGACCCGGTGGACCGGCACCTGGTCGTGGCGATGGTTCAGCTCGCGAAGGGACTCGGGAAGCGAACCATCGCGGAGTTCGTGGAGACGGAGGAGGCCCTGGAGGTCCTGCGGTCGATCGGCGTCGACTGTGCGCAGGGGTTCCACATCGGCCGTCCCCAGCCGCTGGAGGATGTTCTCCGCGGGCTGCGAGCGGCGAGAGCCTAATCGCTCGGCCCCCGCTGCCCCATGGCTCGGGGTCTCGCCTGGGCGGCGAGGGATCCAGCTCGCGTCCGGACGCCCCACGGTTCTATCTGACATCCTGCTTGGCTCTAACCTCGCTCACTTCTGCTGTGGCGTCTTGCGGGTTCTCGAGAGAGGAACAATGAGGGCGCCTAGGAGCGTGGCGCTTCCTGGGACGACGCGGCACGCTGCCCGAGAGCACGCCCGACGACGCGGTCAGCGGTCGCTTCCATGTCCGATCTCGCGGTGCGACCGATCGCGTGGTGCTGTAGCCCCGGCACAGCGGGACGTCGAGCCGGGAGCGACCTTGGCGCAGGAAGGGGTGACGTGCACGGCGCAGCGGGACTCCTCGTCCAACGGATCAGGTCGGAGACGCGCAAGCGGCGCGAGACCCAGTTTGGACGGCGTCTGCAGGCGTGTGCTAGAGTGGTCGGATGGAACAAGGACGTGACTGGAAGCCGTTTTGGATCGCGGTTGCGGCGGTCGTCGTGCTCGGGATCGCCGCGCTGGCCGTGTGGTACGTTGGCCGCGACCGCCTCCCCGAAGGCGCCATCCT
>Ga0209610_1001427_pt1 | contig 12318 bp, 11 predicted proteins | sample LakKivw275mmetaG_FD_184137 | JGI IMG/M metagenome (GOLD analysis project Ga0209610, IMG submission 184137) | Anoxic lake water microbial communities from Lake Kivu, Rwanda to study Microbial Dark Matter (Phase II) - Lake Kivu water 275m metaG... | ecosystem: Environmental > Aquatic > Freshwater...
ACTGGAAATGAAGTTCGAGCCACAGAGCTACAAAGTCAGTGTTGGTTTGAGCCTGATAGGCATTCTGGTTTCTCTGCTGTCCTTATTGGCAGGCCTGTTCTTCTGGTACAGAGAGAGTAAGGCAGATGTAAAACCTGCTGCCTGAACCATAAATGAATCAAAAGAAAAGCAATCCTGCCGGCAGACAGACCAATGCAATCAATCTGCCGGCAGGCCTTTATGCCGTTGCCACGCACATCGGCAATCCTGATGACATCACTATCAGGGCGATGGAAATCCTGCGCAAGTGTGATGCTGTCATCTGTGAAGAACGGCGCGAGGGTATTCGCCTGATCAAGTCTCTCGGTATTGAAAAACCTCTTCATTTCCTGAACGAGCACAGCAAGCCGATCGAGATCAAGCAGTTGTTTGAAGACCTGCTGATAATGAAGGACAAAGCGATCGCCCTGATCAGCGATGCCGGCACTCCCGGCTTTGCAGATCCGGGAGCAGAACTGGTGGCGCTGTGTCATGATTATGATGTCAAAGTATATCCTGTTCCCGGTGCTTCGTCACTGATGGCAGCGCTTTCTGCCAGCGGATTGAAAGCAGATAAGTTCTTGTATTACGGCTTTCTGTCTGCCAAGAAAGAGGAAAGACAGGCAGAACTGAGACAATTGAAAACCCTGACAAAATTTGACATAGTCTTTCTGGAAGCGCCTTACCGACTCAAGAACGTGCTGGAAGACATGATGAAAATCCTTGGCAGGAGACGCAAAGCGCGTCTGTTTTACAAGCTCACTCAACCTCAGCAAAGCATCATCACCGGCACTCTGGAAGAGCTGGCAGCCAAGTCTGCCAGCCTGTCCAAAGGCGAATTCGTCCTGATCCTGGAACATGAATCACGCTATTGAATATCAGATCATCTACACGGGAATCTTCAGCGAAGCTGATTTCCAGTTTGACCTGAAGCAGGGCAAGAGAAGTTATAAAGCGTCAACCCGCAGACTAATCAATGAAGCCTGGCAGGACGCCAAGCTGAATCCGAATCTGGACATCTTTAACGGAAAAGTGATCAGTCTGATCTCCTCTGCCATGACAATTGACAAAGATACAGGCAGGAACCAGATCTTTCTGAAGGTACAGGAAACCGACTACAAAAGCTTTTACGGAACCAATGTCAGCCATTCACACACACTTCCCAAAACCGAACTTGCCAATGCCCTGGCTGCCTGTGCAGTGGTAGAAACAATGGAAGGAACTGTGTTTGCAGGTCTCCGGAATGAGCGTTTGGCAGAAACCAGTGCTGTATGGCACGTGCCGGGCGGCACTTTGAGTGATGCCATCAATCCCATCGACTTCATGAAAAAGGAACTGGCAGAAGAGCTCAATGTGGCTGAGCATGACATCAAACACGCTCTGTGCCTGGGTTTGGCAGAAAACCTGGTGATGCGGAAACCGGAATTCCTGTGTTATTTTCATCTGAACCTGAATGAAAAGCAGCTAACGGAAAGGCTGCTCGAAGCTCCTGACAAGGATGAGCACACCGAGTTCGTGTTTGTTCCGATGGAAGAGCTGCAGGACTTCATTGAAGTGCACAACTTTGCGCCCATTGGTAAGGCGGCAGTGAAATCATATCTTGATTACATAAGCGGGAAATAAGTGTTAAGTTTTTTTCTTAACCCACCCTCCACCCTTTTTTGGATAGGGCTCCGCCCTATGACCCGTTAGACGGAAGGCATAGAAATGCGAAAAGACCAGACCAACATTTTTGACAGCGAGAAGACGGAACCCCTGACCAGGATTCCGCTGGCAGAAAAGCTGCGTCCCCATTCCCTGGAAGAACTGAAAGGACAGCAAAAGCTTTTGGCTGAAGGCTCTCTGCTGCGTCACATGATCGAACACAATGACTACCACAGCTTTATTTTGTGGGGCCCTCCCGGCACGGGAAAAACCACCATCGCCAAGATCATTGAACAGACCTCACACCTTCCCTTTGTGCATTTCAGCGCGGTCCTCAGCAGCATCAATGATGTCAAGAGCGTGATGAAAGAGGCGGAGTACCGTCACAGAGCCAAGAACCAACCCACCATCCTGTTCATCGACGAGATCCACCGTTTCAATAAGTCACAGCAGGATGCCTTTCTGCCATATGTGGAGTCGGGTGCCATAGTTCTGATCGGCGCTACGACAGAGAATCCTTCCTTTGAAGTGATCTCTGCCCTGCTGTCACGCTGTCATGTCTTTGTGCTGGAAATGCTGTCTGCCGAAGACCTGCTGGACATTATCAGCAAAGGGTTTACTGAACTGGGACTGGAAAAAGACGACGAAATCGTGAACTGGATGGCAGTGCAGAGCGGCGGTGACGCGCGTCGTGCCCTCAATGATTTGGAGCTGCTGGCGCCTTACCTGAAAGAGAATCCGCATATCGACCTGAAGGCCCTGGCCAAGGTCTATACCAAGAAAACGATGTTCTATGACAAGAACAAGGAAGAGCATTACAATGTGATCTCCGCGCTGCACAAATCGCTGCGGGGCAGTGATCCGCAGGCCGGCTTGTATTGGCTGGCACGTATGCTGGAAGCGGGAGAAGACCCTCTTTACATAGTCAGAAGACTGATGCGTTTTGCTAGTGAGGACATCGGCATGGCAGACCCGCAGGCACTGGTTCAGGCTATGGCAGCGCGGGAAGCTGTGCATTTCATGGGCATGCCGGAATGCAGTAATGCCCTTGCCCAGTTGGTTGTTTATCTGGCCACGGCGCCCAAAAGCAATGCCCTGTATGAAGCTTACGGCAAGGCTGCCCAGGATGCGCGCAATACATCTCACCTGGGCGTGCCTCTGCATATCCGCAATGCGCCTACGAGACTGATGAAAGATCTGAACTATGGCAAGGACTATCAGTATGACCATGAGCATGAAAACAAGTATTTTTACCAGAAATGCTTTCCCGATGCAATGCCGGAAAAGGTTTACTACAAACCGGGCGAATTCGGTTTTGAGAAAGAAGTTGCCAAGCGGTTGGAGTGGTGGAAAAAGTTGAAGGAAGAGCAGCTAAAGAAGAAAAAGTAGCACCCTCTTTACATGCTCTAATCCAATATCATATCAAGCAGATAAATATATCAGCCATTTAATCCACGCAGGGTCCACTCTGGGTCCACCCGGGCTGAGCCAGCGAGGATCCTGCGTGGATTCTATATTGCAAGTATCTGTGCCATCCTGACGGACTGATTGCGATAGATGGATCACACCCGGCACTAACGTGCCGGGTTACAAAGTGCCGTCCTGAAGGACTGAATCTAGCTACTGTCAAATACCCAGCAATAAATTGCTGGGCTAAATAGTGTCGTCCTTAAGGACTCAAGCTTATTGATTGCTGATTCCCGGCACTGACGTGCCGGGTTACAAAGTGTCGTCCTGGCGGACTAAATTGATTATCGTCGGATTGGATAGATTTATTTCAGGCCGAGCAACTCGTAGATCCTGACGGCGATGTCTTTGCCCTTAACCTTCACTTCTGCTAAAAAGCGGGCTTCAACCTGATCGGACACCTGATTGAAGGTAGATTCGCTGATGATGATCTTCTTCGCTGCTGCGTATTCTTTGTTCAGACCTTCCAGGCGTGCTCCCAGATTGATGGTATCGCCGATGGCTGTGTAGTCGAAGATCTGCTCTGAGCCAAGGTTTCCGACCACGGCAAAACCGGTGTTGATACCGATGCCGATCTCAAAATCCTCTCGTCCTTCAGCTCTCCATTTCTGCTGCATGCGGACCAGGACATCTCTCATGTCCAGAGCTGTTTTGCAGGCCTGCAGGGCGTGATCCTCATACGGTATGGGCGTGCCGTAGAGAGCCATGATCTCATCCCCGACAAATTTATCCACTATCCCGCAATTCTGTTTGATCGTGTCAACCATGGCAGTCAGGTATTCCTTGAGGATCTGCACTGTCTCTTCCGGCTGGTGTTTTTCAGCATAAGTCGTGAAAGACCGGATGTCAGAAAAGAGAACCGTGATCTCCTGCAAAGAACCGCCGTACTTCAGATTCTTGGGATTTTTCAGCAGTTCATTGACCAATTCCGGCGCCAGATATTGCTGGAAGGCGTTTTTAATGAATTTCTTTTCCTTCTGGGTTTTAAGGTATTGCATGATCAAAGCGCTTATGTAGAGCAGGATGATCAGGATGATGAACTCCACCAACCTCAGCAAAAGATTGAAATGCGCAAACAGGATGTAGGATTTGAGTAAAGTGATCAGAATCAGGAAAATGGCGATCAGCAAAGACCATTGGGGCTTAAGCCAACTCAGCAGCAGAAACAGCAGAACGGCAAAAATCAGTTCAGCCAGAACAAACAGCCATATATTGAAATCCTGAAGGAAGTTTCCCCTGCGCACCATCTCCAGAAAGTTGGCGTGGATCTCGACTCCGGCGGTCATTCTGGAACTGAAGGGAGTGTGAAATTCGTCATGCAGTTCACTCAAGGTAGCTCCGATCAGAACGGTCTTATCTTGCAAAACTCCGCTTTCCAGAAGTTCGTAATAGTGGTCAAGATCAATGCCTGTCATCAGCATCGTCGAGTCGTCCAAAACATGTGAAAAAGGAATGTGCCGGAAGGTGTTGGCGGGTCCGAAATAGTTGATTTTAGTATGATTTCCTTTGTTGACGGGAATGCGGTAACCTGCTGCCTGAGGGTTTTTCCCGTAATCGAGATGCCCTGCTGCCAATCCGGATGATACAGTCTGCTGTTGGCAAGAGCTGCGATGCCAAGAGTGTAGAACTTTTCGTCTGCCATCTCTTCAAACAGCCTATATTCGCGCACGAAGCCATCCAGGTCTTTGGGCATGTTGACAATACCCCAGTTGACCTGTTCCGCCAAAAGGGGCTGGATCGGTTTCTGGATCTGCTTGTGGTCGGGATTATCAGCGTATTCCAGATACTTGCCTGCCATTATTACATTGCCGGCATTCTTGGCTGAGACAGCCAAAGCCGCATCAGACCAGGGATTGGAATACTCGGTGAATTCAATGTCAAAGACGATCTGTTTGGCTCCCGCAGCAATGAGATTATCGATCAGCTTGGCATGCAGCTCACGCGGAAAGGGCCAGGACAACTGCAGATCCTGAAAAGTGACATCATCGATGGCAACTATGACTATGCTGTCTGAAACAGGGACAGCGCCCCTGATCCGAAAAAGCGAATCCTGCGCCCGATGCTCCAGATTGCTGAAGAAACTGAATTGAAACAGGATCCTGACGAAGATAAAAATCGCCAAAGGAATCAGCAGCATACGCAGAATCTTCATTTCAGTCTCCTGTCTTTATGCAGTAAAAGATAAATTCCAGCAGTCAAATCTGCATCTCGTCTCTTCATAATATCGATAATCAGAATCTCTGGGTCAGGTTCAGGTGCCAGGTTGCCGTGTTGTAGTCAGCATCCAATTTGTCTTTATTGCTGTAGAACTGCCAGCCCAGACCGGTGGAAACAAAGGTGTTGTCCAAAGGCCTGGCATCCAAGCCCAGGGAGATCAGATTGATGGATTGGCTGTCCTGGTCTCCGCCCAGCGAAGTTACCTTGTATTCGAGCCAGGGAATCATCCTATAGAAAGGCAGTGTGTAATCCCCCCGGATCAGGAAGTTGAAATTACTGTTTGTGCCCTTATTAACTGTGTCAGCCATGATATGATAAAAATCCTGTGAGTTGTTGGAGATCCCGATCTTTGTTTTGAGAGGCAATTCAATGAACCTGCTGGTCAGACTCAAAGAGAGATTGTTGGTGTCATACTCATAAAACTTGCTCATGGCTTTGGCAGAGTCCTGCCTTTTTTCAGCATTGCTGCCTTTGCGGTAACCCAGTTCAAGATTCGTTGGTGCCACAGGCAGCAGGTCAAAATCATAGCCAAGCGTAACTGAATAGTTGTTGGAATTACGCTGATAAGGCACAAACATAGATGATGCATCACCGAGTTCGATCTCATCGTTCAGTTCATTTTCACCCTTATTATGGGTGTAAGCCAGCATCAAATATGGCAAACGAGGCAAACGCAGCATTCCGTGCATGAAGTAGTTGGAGTTTACATGCGTATCAAGTTTGGTCCTGGACAGATTATCAACTATCTGGGAAAAACCTCCTGCCACAAATAGATACTGCTCATATGTGAACTGGTCTGAGATCAGGAACTGCTGCGCATCATTCTGCATATAGTTTGTGCTTAGGGATTTGAAGGATGCTCCCACCTGGGAAATGCTGATGTTGAGCAGATTGCTTTTATAGACATTGCGCAGATATGCCTGCCAGGCAAGGAAAGGAGCGAATTCGGAAAACTTTTCCGACATCGGCAGTGGCTGCATATTGGTATTGATGATAAAGATGTCCTGAAAATCGGCAGGATTCACAGGCGCTGACTCACCCTCCTCCAGACCCAGATATTCTGCCAGGTCATCAGAAGTGAAGGGCCCGTAATATGTATTGGAATTATAAAGACTGGCTGCACCTTCCAGCCCCAGTACAAAGTTGATCTTGGGGATGGCCATGCGCGTGTCCATGCTGACGACGAGATTGTCCTGGGGGAAGACTTTCTGCGTGGTGTTAGCTTCAGCTTTCTGGAAAATGTGGTCATAATCGAGAGAAGAGATTATGTCTCTGTTTCTGGTGGTCGTTAGTCCCATCATGAAGCCGTCTTCATTACCCATCTCAATTCTGGCGGCAATGGCTTCCTGCTTGAAAACGCCGGGAATCAATACGGTTTCTTTGGTCAAATCGTTCTGCAGTTCTTTGCCATTAATGCTTCTGACCATTTCTCCATGGGCAAATGATACTCCAAAATGCTTGCCGTATAGCTTTGTGAAGATGCCGCGGATGTTTTTATTATTCATGGTCAAAGCACTCAGGGAAGGCGAGTAATCACCAACATAAGTATCCCAGAAGGGTAACAGGATGCCAAGTCTGAATCTGTTCACATGTTGCATTTCCTGGTTCTGCAGGGTGGACAGATAGGTATAGGACTGCAGTCTGAGCTTGTTGTAATCGGCATACATGTCCAGACTGGCCCAACCGTCATCCCTGTCATTACCAAAGGTATTGGCAGCATTGTCCTGAGTTGTTGACAGGATATTGGTCCCGGCATTGAAACTGCCGCGCAGATTCATGGGCAGATTGGAGATTGTCCCGCTGGGCTTTACCACTGTGGTCCAGGTTTTGGAATGGATGACCTCTCCCTCGTTTGTTACTGCCGAAACAAAGGCAGTCGTGACGCCGGTTTTGGGATTAAGGTTTTTGTACAGCAGCACATTTTTTGTTATGTTGGTGCGGCTGGTTACGTTCTTGCCGTTAACATAAAGCTTGATTGACTCAGGATCGATCATATCTTCCAAGGCAAACCAGGAAACAGCCATGATGTAACCATCTTTGGCAAAAACGACCGGTTCATCACTCAATAGAATAAAATCGTCAGACAACTTTCCTTCTTTTACTAAAGGCAATATCAAGAAGGGATTCTTTTCTGGCTCGATTATCGGCAGAGTCTCAATTGAACCAGCTTTGGTCGTGATCTTAAAGTAATATTCATATCCCAATTCAGGGAGGATCGGCAGAGGTAAAAATCCCCTGAACCAGGTGTCCTGGATCGCGTCTTTCTCCATCGAAATTCGGTCAAACACTGTTCCACCCTGAATCCGATACATGATTACCGCTTCCTCAATATCCTGCATGCCCTGAATGATTTCTAACCTGAGCTCTGTATCTCTCTGAGCATCAATAGCGCCGGGCGTAATGTGATTCAGGATAACTGCATATGATAAAGACACTGCCGTCATCAACAGAATTATAATGACTGCTTTCATAAGTAACCTCCCCCTTTTAATAACTCAGATCAGAACCTAATAGGTAATCTCGATGTATTTGATGTTGCCGTCTTTATCAGTAATCTGGACCTTCATGCTTTTCTGGGTTTCGAGACTGACAGATTCGATCTCTTTCATTTCAGATTCGGAGATCTCACCTTCCTGAGTGGGTTCAGTCCTGACTTCGCCATCGAAATATGAGGTACCGGTCGATCCTTTGGCTACAACACTGCTCTTTCCGCTGTCCTTGTTTTCCACCAGAACTTCGCCTTCCAGGACTATGATATATGTATTGCCTTCTTTATCAAGCCTGGTCACAAATCCAGTGCCTTTAACGGATGCTACGGTGGTTGGTGTTTCAACGCGGAAGTTGCCTTTGATCTTATTGTAGATCTTGGAATACAGACTGCCTGATTTCACAGAAGTGTTTTTATCAAGCTGCTTGTCTTTCTGGACTGCTGAAACGATGATCACAGAATTGGGAAAGACTTTCAGAGTGGCTCCTCCATCTGCATATTTAAGTGCTGCATAGGATTCACCACCGGTTCTGATTTCATCCTTGTCATAAAGCAATTCACCGCTTTTGAACTTGATGGATTTTCTATCCCTGAAAATCTCGACCTTGCCTTTGGATTTCATGAAGAAGGCGACCGGTTCCGCAGCCAGCAGCATACTTAATGTGATCAGAATGAGCGCAGTGATTATGAGCTTTTTCATGATTGCCTCCTAATTGTCCTTGATCTCTACTTCAATTTCTTTGCCGATCAGGGTTTTTGCCAGGTCAACCGCATCCTTGCCGGTATAGACCTGACCGTCATATATGATAGCGCCAGTTACTTCAAAACCCTTGGCAAACTGATTTCTGATCTCCTCGTTCTTGAGCATGTTGAGGATCGCCATAAGCTGCTGATAAGTGCTTCCCGCCTCGTCTTTGTCAGATGTGTATTTGAATACATTCCATCCACTTTTCAGACGGTCGGATATTTGAGCTTCTTGTTCATCCGGTTCAGGATTTGGGTTGTAGTACTCATTCTCATCATACAGCCCGATGTTGATCTGCCAGGCATAATAATGATTATCCTTGAACGGCAGAAAACCTGAATAGACGTTATCATTTACATCTTCACTGAAAACCCGGCGTCCGCCAGTTTCAACAGAATTGGCAGTGGGCGGATTGGCTGGCACGAATTCCTTGATGACAAGCCGGAACTTGTTCACACTGGTGTTTACAGAATTCCACATAAACGTAACAGGACTGATGTTGATTTCCGGAGGATTTTGCCCCACCGGCCTGCCGGGATAGGTCAGGAAAACGGAATGGATGTTCTGAACCCTGATCTTGAAAGTCTTGGCATCATAGACTTCATTGCTGAATTCATGCAATGCAGTGAAAGTAAAGATCAGATCGCCATCCGGAAAGAAACCCGACTGCAGAGCTGTTCTGAGCACCGGATGTGAATTCAAAGCATCCTGAAGAGATACATCCGGCACCGGTGAGTTGAAATACTGGCTTTCCGTATTGGTAACCAGATCCCTGTTGGTAAGGAACCATATCGAGTTGGCAGGAATCGGGTTCTTGGAATTCATGACAGGATCGTTCACTATCTTGTTTCCGTTCCAGTAGATCTCCACTTTCACTTTAAATCTCAGATCCTGATTCGAATTGTTGGTTACGGTAATATTGGTCAGTACCGGTTGGGTATCAGGCCTGATCGGATCAAAACTGCTGGTGCTGAGCGAATTGACAAAGATCTCAGCCGGTGAAACGTTGAGCGTGATCTGAGCCCACGCTGACCCGCAGAGGGCGCATATTAAAATCAGCAGAACCATTATGCGTTTCATTGTACCTCCTATTGGTTCTCATTATAAGATTAAATTTTTGTTTACTGTGCCGATTATCCTGTCCAATAGCTCGCCAAAGCTGATCCCGACGGCCTTGGCAGCCATCGGTGTGAGACTGAGGGGAGTCATGCCGGGCAGTGTATTGACTTCGAGAAAATAGAAGGTCTTTCCATCATAACGGAAATCTATCCTTCCATATCCGGAGCACTCCATTGCCTGCCAGATGCGTACAGCATAATCCTGAACCATACTTACTTCCTGCTGATCTAGCTCCGCCGGAGCTATGTAATCAGTATTCCCGGAAGTGTATTTATTGGGATAATCATAAAAACCGCTGTGGGGTTTGATCTCCACCACAGGCAAAGCTTCCTTGTCCAGAATCGTTACAGTCAGTTCTCTGCCTTCAATATATTCCTCGACCAAAACTCTATCGGAATATTGAAAAGCGTCTGCCAATGCTTTCTGCCAGGAACTTTCATCATTAACAATGTGAACTCCGACCGAGGAGCCGGCATCAACAGGCTTTACCACAAGTTCCTTAGCAGTTTCAGAATTGGAAAGCATTTGAAGGCACTCTGCATAAGACTGTAATCGATTGGTTTGATAATCGTATTTATAAACTATACTGTATTTTGGGACAGGCACACCTACCTGCAGGGCGATGATTTTGGACAAGAGCTTATCCATAGCCACGGCGCTGGCTTTGTAATCAGAGCCGGTAAAAGGAATTTTACTGCCGGCCAGCATTGCCTGTAAAATACCATTTTCTCCTTCTCCCCCATGCAAACCGATAAAAACCAAATCCGGCTTGTGGACATCGATCGCCTGGATCAATTCATGCCCTTTTTCATAATCAGCCGGGTCCATTTCAATGACCTGATATCCGTTGCTCTTAAGCTGTTTGGATATTTCAGAGCCTGAGACCAGTGACACTTTGCGTTCAGGTGATTTTCCACCCATCAGGACTACAATTTTCTGCATTACAAAACCTCTGAAATCCCACCCAATATCTATTTTAACATATTAAAGCTGCTGCTTGATATTATGTCAAGATTTATCTTTATGATAGACTAAAACGGGATTATTTACCGATCTGGAAAAACAGCTTCAGTTCAGCGCCCAGAGCGGCTTTGAGGCGCGAAGGCCCGCGGCTGTTGGCACCGCACATGTCAAAGGCGTCAAACCTTTCTGCCAGGACTTTAAACAGCTCTCTAAAGAGATAAAGGCTGGCCCCTTTCTGCATATGAGCAGGTTCAGAAGCAGTCAGCCAGCCGTAACAGGTCTTGTCATTTCCAACCAGAATCATGATCGAACTGACTATTCTCTTCTCTTTGAATGTATTGTATTGCTCAACCAGACCAGCTTTGTACAGCTTCAAGATGAGATCAAGCAAATCCTTTTGTTCAAAGGGAAAGGGATGGGCCTTGCGGTCATACATGCCGAATACCAGTTCCAGCAGACGCCCGGGATTGAACTCAGAGTTAAATTCATATCCTTCCTTCTCTGCTGACCTTAGTTTTTTCATCTCGCTGCTGAAGAAATCTGTCCGGGCTGTCAGGTCACGAATGAAGGTATAGTGCGGGCTTGCCTTCAACCCTGCATCCTTGAAGCCCCTGATGTCAAACACCCCGGGATCAAGGTTCAGGACGACCCGCTTAAAGCTCTTATGCAGAAATTTTCCCATTGCTTTGGTGATCTCATATTCCAGAAGCAGTTCACGATTGGCCTGTTTGCGAACCGGCAGCAAAAAGACCAGCGGACTGTAGTATGACAGAGTGGGATTATATGTCTTTTTAAGGGTGATAAAACTCTTTATGTAAAGGGGCAGGAAGGCAGCCGGATTGTCATTCTTGTAACAGACCAGAACCTGCGGCGTAAGCTTGTGCAGTTCTGCCAGGGAGTTCATCCAGACAGGATCAAACCAGAAAGGTAAGGAGGGATTGAGTTTATGCGCCTGTTCAGGAGTAACTGTGTTACAAGAGATTATGTTCACATCCTGACCGTCTTGATCTACAGGTATTTTTGGACTGATTCCAGGAGTTCGGAAAGTTGAAACGGTTTGATAATATAGTCAGAGACGCCTTCCACCATGGCCTTGTAAGCGCTGTCAATGGTCGGATAGCCCGTCATGATCAGACAGTAAACCTTGGGATCGAGCTGCATGATCTTTTCCATCAGTTCCAGGCCATTCATTCCCGGCATCACCAGATCCAGAATCGCCAGTTTATACTTCCCGGGTTCAAACATATACAGAGCTTCCTCACCGCTTTCCGCCAAATCAACCACCAAATCATGACTGGAAAGATATTCTCCCACCACTTCTCTTAACAATCTGTCGTCATCAACGAGGAGTATGTTTGCTGACATTATCATACCTCAATTTAAAATTCTTGTCAGAATCTAGTTTTTATATGTGCGCATAGTTAGTCAACAAAAAAAATCAAATTTGTTGCTATCAGTAAAATATTCATCCTTGCAAGAGCGGATTCAGGGGCTTTTCAGGCAGGACTTATCAGTCTTTATTCTGAACAAGTTAGAGCTATCAGAACCTGCCTACTTTAACAGGAGCATTTTTTTCGTTTCAGTTCTGCCCTGAGCTTTCAATCTGTAGAAATAAATTCCGTTGGTTACCACTTTTCCAAGCATGTCAGTTCTATCC
>Ga0209610_1001428_pt1 | contig 12316 bp, 10 predicted proteins | sample LakKivw275mmetaG_FD_184137 | JGI IMG/M metagenome (GOLD analysis project Ga0209610, IMG submission 184137) | Anoxic lake water microbial communities from Lake Kivu, Rwanda to study Microbial Dark Matter (Phase II) - Lake Kivu water 275m metaG... | ecosystem: Environmental > Aquatic > Freshwater...
CGAGGTCGTCCATCGAATTCAGGTGGCGCGCAAGGACGCCGGGTTCGACGTCACCGATCGGATTCGCCTCGCGTACGAGGCGGATCCTGCCCTGGCGTCGATCCTCGCGGAGCACGAGGAGGAGATTGCCGCCGAAGTCCTCGCGGTGGGCGTTGTCAGGAGACTCGCCGGGGACCACGAGCGTCGCGAGACGATCGAGCTGGACGGAGGGCGGCGCGTCGAGATCGGGTTGACCCGGGTGCGGGGCGACCAGGTAGGAGGGCGACATGTCGACGGCGATTCTCGGACTGCAGTGGGGTGACGAAGGGAAGGGCAAGATCACGCACCTCCTGGCGCGCGACGCGGACATGGTCGTGCGGTTCAACGGAGGGCCGAACGCGGGGCACACGCTGATCGACCGCGGCGTCAAGTTCGGGACCCACCTCATCCCGGCCGGTGCGTTCTACCGCGGCGTGACGTCGATTCTTGCGGGGGGAATGGTGGTGGACCTCGAGCTCCTCGCCCAGGAGATCGCCGCCGTGAGTGACCACCTTGGCGAAACCCCGCGGGTGCTCCTCGCCGAGAACGCGCACCTGATCCTTCCGTACCACCGCGCGCTGGAGGAGCTGGAGGGGAGTGGAGCCCACTTCGGGACGACGCGGCGCGGGATCGCCCCCGCCTACCGCGATAAGGTCGCGCACGTCGGCGTGCGCGCCGGAGACCTTCTCGAGCCGGAGAGGTTGCGCGAGCGCATCGCGCTGCGCCTCGATGTCCTGCGAAAGCAGTGGCCGGACAGCGAGGAGGTGCAGGGGTACTCGGCCGATCGGTTGGCCGACGACCTGCTCGCCGCAGGACGAAGCCTTCGCGAGGCGATCTGCGACGTGTCCCCCATCGTGGACGAGGCGCTGAGGAAGGGTCGGCGGGTGTTGTTCGAGGGGGCACAGGGCACGCTGTTGGACGTCGACTTCGGCACCTACCCGTACGTCACATCCTCCTCGACCATCTACGCTGGGATCGGCCCGTCGCTCGGCATCGCGCTCGCGCCCATCGAACGGCGGGTCGGAGTGGCCAAGGCTTACCTAACGCGGGTGGGCGAAGGCCCGTTTCCGACGGAACTCGAGGATCCCGTCGGCGTGGGGCTGCGAGAGCGCGGGGGCGAGTACGGGGTGACGACCGGCCGACCACGCCGCTGCGGCTGGCTTGATCTCGTGGCACTCACCTACGCGACGTCGCTGAATGGGGTCACCGAGATCGCGCTGACGAAGCTCGACGTGCTCGACGGGTTGGACGAGATTCGGCTCTGCACAGGGTATCGCCTCGACGGCCGAACCCTGGACAGGTACCCCCTGTCCGGAGACCGACTGGCGCGCTGCGAGCCGGTCTACGAGGCTATGCCCGGCTGGCGGGGCCCGTTCGAGAACCCCACCTCGCTCAACGAGCTTCCGAAGGCCGCGGCGGACTACGTCCGACGCATCGAGCGATGCGTCGGAGTCCGGGTCGGGATCGTCTCGTACGGCCCCCGGCCGGAAGACACGATCGGCACGACGCTTTGAAAAGGGTCCCCCACGGCGGCTATAATCCGCGCTCGAACCACCAACCTTGGAGGAGTTCCCACATGCAGCGGCAACGGACGTTTCTGGCCAAGAATGAAGAGATGGGGAAGACGTGGAATCGCGACTGGTACGTCGTCAACGCCGACGGAAAGCGGCTCGGCCGGCTTGCTTCGGAGATCGCCGTCATCCTCCAAGGGAAGCACAAGCCGATCTACACCCCCCACGTCGATACCGGCGACTTCGTGGTCGTGATCAACGCGGACCGGATCGAACTCACCGGCCAGAAGTGGGATGACAAGCTCTACCAGCGACACACGGGATACTTCGGCGGGTTGAAGTCGATGTCGTACCGCCGGCTCATCGGCCTTCATCCCGAGCTTCCCATCCGCGAAGCGGTGCGGCGGATGCTCCCGAAGTCGATCCTCGGACGGCAGATGCTTCGGAAGCTGAAGATCTATGCGGGCCCGGTCCATCCTCACGCGGCACAAGGGCCGAAAGAGCTCGAGATCTAGCTAGGAGCACCGGGCGGCCGCGGGCTTCTCCGCGAGACATTTGTCCACGAACCCCTAGACAAAGTCGGACGAGCACGTCGACACCGTTCCTTCTTCGCAGTTCTGGGCAGGGCTAGACTCCCCTCACACGTAGATGTGCTAGGGATCACAATGGGTGGTGGGGAGTGAGAATGTCCGATCGAACGCGCCGTACCGCAAGGTGGGTGGTTGCCGTCGCCGTCATCGCGACGGTCGCTCTGGGATGCTCCGCTCGGCCGAGGGTCGCTGTGTTCGTCCAGGCGGCCGCCGCCGTGCCGACGGCGGATCTAGAGATCCTGAAGAACTACGCCAGTCAGCGCTGCTCGGTCGTCGCCGGGTGTGACATCAGCGCGCAGGGGGACCTGATGCTCGCTCAGCGCCTGACGGGCTCGTACATCGGGAACAGCCTGACGGTCGAGGGGATGCGGCGCCTCGCCGAGGCGCTGAACGTGGACCACGTGATCATCCTGCGGATCGTTCAGTGGGAAAGCGAGATCTCGTACAGGCCGGAGCGCTCCCTCGTCCTGTTGGGAGCGACGTCGTTCCTCGACACCACGCTACAGATCCTTATCTCGCCGCTCGGCCTTCTATTCGGCATCGACAAGACCGCTACCGTGGGTCTGTTCGCCACCGTGTTCAGCCCGACCGGCGACATCGAGTTCACCACGTCGGTGACATGCGAGGATCGTCCGCTATTCTCGCTCGTCACGGCGGATCCCGTAGAAGCCGCTAAGGATGCGATTGACGCAGCCCTCTACCAGGTTGCTGTGGCGCTGTAATGACGATGGAGACGGGAAAGGAGGCGGCTTGCAGCGTAATCGGTGTTACAGACTTCCGGGGGGGGGATCTGCTAAAGTGATGTTGCATTCCTGCTTTGAACACGAAGAGAAGATGAAAACGCCGACAAAGGAGGTAGCAATGAAGGTGCGAAAGGTCAATACTATTGGCCTTTTCCTCCTTCTGGCGGTGGTCGTTCTCCTACTTCCGACGACGGGCTTGGCACAGGGAGACGGCTTCTACACTGTCAGTCAAGGGGAAACGCAAGCTCAGATCGAGCCGGTGGCGAACCCGGTGGACGCAGTTGCGTTCTTCAAGATCACGGGCGGTCAGATGTCGACGGGGCTGGAGAAGTCCGGCGCCGCGGTCCTGTTCCTCTACCAGGACACGGCGGGGGGCACCCTCTCGCTGGGCGTTCTGTTGAGCGCAGCCGCTGGAACCGCGGGATCGACCACGATCACGCTCTCGGGTCTTCCGGCGGGCGCCAGCTTCCTCGTCAAGGATGACGCGTTCGATCGGTGGCAGATCACGCCGCCGACGGGAAGCGTGTCGTGGACCTGGCCGCAGGGACGTGGGGACGGCATGGCGCTGGGGCCCCTCGGCGCGGAGTTCGCGGTCACGCTGTTCCCGCAGTTCACGGCCGGCATCACGCGAGCCGTGTTCCTGTCGGGGAGCGCAACCAGCCCGACCGAGATCGAACTGAACCTGCTCGATCCGATTATTGTGTCGGGGACGCCGAACGAGCCACCGCTGGTCGGATTCACGGTGAGTCCCGCGGATCGGCGCATCAACCAGCCGGTGACGTTCGACGCGTCGTCGTCGTTCGACCCGGACGGCCGCATCGCCAAGTACGAATGGGATTTCAACGGCGACGGCCTGTTCGACTCGACGACCACCGAGCCGACGGTCACGTACACGTACGCGACGAGCGGCTCGAAGAGCGTCACGGTCCGAGCCACGGACAACGAGGGTGCGACGGCGCGCTCGACCCTGAGCGTGTCGATCGGCGATCTCGCGGTGAGGGTCACTCGAACGATCTCCACCTCCGCGGCGCTCCCGGGGAGCACGTTCCTGGTTGTCGTACGCATCGAGCCGCAGATGGATGTGGCGGGCGTCGGCCTCCAGGAGAACCTGCCGGTGGGCTGGAAGATCAAGCCGCTTGAGAACGCGGGGGCCGCGTTCAAGCGCGCGTCGGTGCAGTGGGTGTTCGTCGATCAGATTCGAGCGAACTCGACGAAGATCATCTCGTACGAGCTGTCCGTGCCGCCGAGCGACCAGCTGATCGCCACGACGCTGCCGGTGTGCTTCACGCTCACGGGGACTTTCCAGTCCATGACGCCGTACTTGGAGCTGCCCGTTGAGGGAGACTCGAAGATCGAGATCTCCACGGCCCTGCCGCTCAAGGAAGCGATCGCGCACCTCGTTCCTCGGGTCGGACTCGACACGGAAGACACCATTGACCTCCGGCTGTCGCAGAAGATCGATCCTCAGCAGCTGAAGAGGGCGCTCGAGATGTGGCAGAACGACGAGGTTGTGCCGTGGACGCAGGGCTCGACCATCACCCTGGAGCAGATGAAGGAACTGGCGGCGTACGCCTACACGTGCACGCCCGTCGACCTGCCTCTTCCGCCCGTGCCCGCGGCCCGCATCTCGGCCGTGCGCACGATCGCGACGCCGGTGCCGTGCAACAACGTTCTCTTGAACTACTACGGGCCGGGTGGCGACAAGGCCGGGAGCACGTTCACCGTGAAGGTCGAGATCTGGGCAGACCAGGACCTCTATGGCGTCGGGCTGAAGGAAGAGGTCCCGACCGGGTGGAAGGTCATCCCGATCGAGAACGGCGGTCTCACCTACAAGCGGGCCCGCAATGAGTGGGTATGGCCGACGAAGCTGCCGGCGGGAACGACGAAGACCATCATCTACCAGGTCGAGGTGCCGCAGACCGAGATGATCGAGATGGCGGCAAGCGACCCGTGCTACGCGAGCAGCAACGATATCTACGGCGTCGTAGACTCGGCGCTGCCGTGTATGGAAGCTCCGGTCACTGGCGACAGCGGCGTGGACGTGAGCGACTGCCTCTCCGTTCTGGTCGCGATCTCGCGCTGGGACGTCGAACATGATCGCCTCGACATCACGCTGTCGGACCGAATCTCGTTCCAGCAGGTGCAGCGGGCCATCGCATTCTGGTTGGAGGACGAGGTCGTCCCGTGGACCTGCGGTGAGACCGTCGGGTACCACATGCTGAAGGAGATCATCGCCTACTGGCTCACGGGAACGGGCATCTGCGATCCGCTTCCTGTGATCCCCGACGGCCCGTGCGATCCGGATGCGTCGGTGTGCGACGGCTAGACCCGTCGTGCGGCTACGCTCCGTCGAGGGAGATGAGGTGTCATGAGAACGACCACCCGCACGGCGAGGGGGGTGCCCCTCGCCGTGCTCCTTCTCTTCGTGTTCTTCCTGGCGACCGCTTCGGCGGCGGCGTCGGCTGAGGGGACGATCCAGCTCTACCAGACGGTTGACCCGTCTCAGATCTACGTCGCAGGCATGGGGCAGTCGCCGGAGACGGCGGGCGTGACGCTCGTCGTGCAGGGCGTCGGCGCGACCGGGGAACGATTCCCGGTGGACTGCATGTTGGTGCTCGACAGCTCGGCCACGGCCGAGCTCGCGGAAGCGAAGCTCTTTGCCCTCGACTTCGTCGATCGCCTGGGGCCGAGCGACCGTGTGGGCGTGGTGTCGTTCGCCGGGACGGCGCGTATTGTCGTGCCGCTTGGCGCCAGCAAGGGTGAGGCCAAGACGGCGATCGGGGGCCTGGCGGCCGGGGACAAGTCGGCGCTCGGCACCGCGCTGGAGCTCGCGCGGCGAGAGCTGGCGCAGATGTCGCGGCCGGAGGCAACCCTGCTCATCGTGCTTCTCGCGGACGGACAGAGCAACGTGGGGTCCGATCCAAGAGTCGAGGGGGAGATTGCCGGAGGAACCGGAATTCGGATCACGTGTATCGGCGTTGGGACGCTGGTCAACCGGTCGCTCTTGGAAGGCCTGGCCGGGATGACCGGAGGAGTCTTCGCGCCCCGTCCATCGGAGTCGGCCCTCCAGTTGGCGATCGAGCACGCCTTCGTCGGAGTCGCCGCGTCGGAGGTTGTGGTCGAGAAGCGCATTCCTGCGGGGCTCGCGTGGGTCGGATCGACCCCGTCGGCAAGCCACGTGCGGGTGGAGCAGCACGGCACGACCACGGCCCGCTGGGCGCTGGGGGAAGTCCGCCTCGGCCAGGAAGTCCGCATTGAGATCAGACTTCGAGCCACCGAAAGCGGGATCCTGCTCACCGACGAAGGGTCGACGGCGACGTACAAGGACTTCCGCGGCATGGAACAGCGGATCGATGTCGCCGCGGCGCGACTGAACGTCGTGATGCCGAACCGCGCGCCGGAAGCCGGGTTCGACCTGGAACCGGCGGCGCCAACGACCGCGGACCCGATGGAGTTCCGCGACGCGTCGCACGACGCCGACGGCGACGAAACGGTCGTCGGCTGGGTGTGGACCTTCGGAGACGGCGCGACGAGCGACGAGAAGAACCCCGTTCATCGCTTCGACAAGAGCGGAACGTACACGATCACGCTGGTCGTCATCGACGATCGGGGGCTGGCGTCGAAGCCGATCGAGGGGCGGGTCACGGTGGGCAATGCGCCTCCGACGGCTGGCTTCGCGATCCTCGACGCTGGGACGCTGACCGCGGTGGCCCAGCCGCGCATTGGGGTCGAGGTTGTCTTGGATGCCAGCGCGTCGTACGACCTCGACGGTCGGATCGTCGCGTACGAGTGGGACTTCGAATCCGACGGCGTCATCGATGTGGCGACCGACTCGCCGGACGTTCCTTGGACATTCATCGGGCCTCTGGACTACGACGTGACCCTCCATGTCACGGACGATCAGGGCGGCAAGGCAGCGCTGCAGCGGACGATCGTCGCGGTGACGAGCGTGAGGGCGAATCGATCGATCGAGACGTGCTTGCCGGACGACCGCACGATCCCGGGCGCGGTCGTGACGGTCACGCTGGCGTTGCGCGCGAACACGACCCTGAACGGCCTCGCCGTGAGCGAGACGCTGCCGGCCGGGTGGGCATTCCGCTCCGTGGAGACGGACGGCGCGACCCTTCGCCAGAGTGGAACGACGATGGAGTGGCTGTTCGTCGAGAAGTTCACCGGGACGGGCGCAGACTCGCAGCGCGAGATCCGGTACACCCTGACGGCCCCGACGGCGGCGCCGAAGGCCGACAGCGAGCCGGTGTCGATCCGGGGCGCGGTGAGCAGCTCGTCGCCGCGGCTCCTCCAGACGATCATCGGGGATGACCGCATCACGGTCGAGAAATACCTGGCAGTCCCGGTGGTCATCTCGCGCTGGAATGCGGAGACCTCCGCGATCGACCTCTGTCTGAGGGAGCTGATCACCTTCGACCAGATCCAGTACGCCGTGTCGCTCTGGCTGTCCGGGGCGGCGGTCCCGTATACGAACAACGCCAAGGTCGATCTGGCGACCCTGAATGACCTGATTGCGTATTGGCTGACCGGAAGCTCGGTGCACGATCCGCTTCCGTAGGGGAACGGGTTGCCGCCGGGTGCGATGAAGAGGGAGGGGGCCATGAACAAGATCCAACGTGTGTGGGTTGCCGCAGCGGCGATCGTCATCGCCGTTTCGTGGATGGCGACGGCGGCGTGGAAGGCGGACTTTACGCCGTCCACCTACAACCCGGGCGTAGGGGAAGCTGTTAGCTTCGCGGTCTGCGCGTCATGCTTGTCGAGCGAGACGTATACCTACCGCTGGGACTGGAACGGGGACGGCGTCGTGGACCTCGAAACGCGGGATCCCGTGGCGACCCACGCGTACGCCACGGCGGGCTACTACGAAGCGGAGCTCGTGATCGTCGCCGGCACGGGACTCCGCGACACGTGCCGCAAGGGAATCTTGGTGGGAGCGGTTCCCGCCTTCGCCGTGCGAGACGTGCTGGCGCAGGACGACGGAACGCTGCTCGTGGTTGTGACGGTGCGCACGGTCGATGCCATCCCGGGCGGGCTTGGGTTCGAGGAGCGAGTTCCTCAGGGGTGGCAGGTGAGCCTTGAGGAGACGGCCGGAACCATGCTCTCCGGCATCGAGTCGCAGAGTCGGACGGTGTACGCGCAGTGGGCCGCCGTCGACGCGGGGGCGGAGATGGTGTTCACGTACCGCCTCTCGATGTACGCAGGGTACGCCGCCTCCGCGATGCAGCTCTCGGGCGAGCTTCGAGGCTACGTTGGCGGCGTAAGGTTCGTAGCCACGATCTGCGGGGCCACGCGTCTTCCATCGTAGACGGATCTAGGGCGACGGGGATCTGTGATGGGCGGACGTCCCCTCGGGGACGTCCGCTTCCTGTTTTTCGCCCCGCGAAGAAGCGGCTGCCGGCCGGCGGGCCGCCGCCAGAAGCGTGATCGCCAGGGCGAGAAGCAGAACGGAGAAGCCGAGAGCTACGGGAAACGTCAGGGCGACAGGCAGCGCGCGGCTGCCCACGGCGGTAGCGACCGCCGCTCCGCCGATCCCGGTGACCGCGGCCGTGTACCGGAGGACGGCCGATCGCGGCACGAACGCGGAGAAGCGAGACATGCTCCGCAAGACGACCGTGGCATCCCACGCGAAGAGCGCCAGCGGGAGGCCGACAAGACCAAACGGCCGCGTTGCATCGCCGGCGGCAAGCACGACAGACGCCCCAACACACAAGAGCATCGGCAGGACGTGAATCCGGCTCGTAGGACGCCAGAGGGCGAGGAGGACCCACAACGCCGCGCCGACACCCGTCGGGAGCACCACAGCCGGCAGGTGGGCAAGCGCGGCGCCGCCCACCGCGAGCCCCGATGCGACGGCGGTGAGGGTTACGACCACCCACCTCATGCGCGCCTCCTCCCGCCGTCACGCTCGAGGCGCGCTCGGTGGAGGGCGACGGAGAGCGGCTCCTCCGTGTCCCAGGCAAGCACACGTACGCCTCCGCGGCGCATCTGGCGGACCATCGTGTCGCGGCGCATCTCGCGGATGCGCAGCGCGAGGGCGAGGGCGTCGTCCGGCGGCTGAGCCGAGGCCTGCAGCTTCTCGCTGTTCAGGTGGAGGACGAGCACGGAGTAGCCGCGCGCCGTGAGCTGGATCGGCACGCGGTAGTCCTCATCATTCGGCAGCGAAGAGAGAAGGATGACCTGCGACCCTGAAGGGAAGACCGACATGGGGATGCTCGCCAGGTCCTCGAACGCGAAGCTCCGGACCGGCTTGGCTCGGAGAATGGAGGCGAGGATCTTCTCGAGGTGGAAGCGCCCCCCAGCGGGCTGAATCCAGTCGATGGACTGCCCGTAGAGGAGAAACCCGACGCGGTTTCCGGAGCGGATGAGGTGGTCGGCGAGGCTGGCCGCGCAGCGGCACGCCGGCTCGAAGGTGCCGCGGGCTCCCACTTCCACGTGGGCCTGGGCCCGCACGTCGAGGACAAGAATCACGTCGGCCATCCGCTCCTGCTCGTACTCGTTCACCACCAGGCGATCGGTCCGCGCAAGGGCGCGCCAGTTGATCCTCCGGACGTCGTCTCCGGGGACGTAGCCACGGCAGCCGAAGAAGTCTACGCCCGGCCCGGCCGTCCGGGCCATGATCGAACCGGCGACCGCGTGGGTTCGCCGCGGCCTGAGGATGAGAGGGGGGAGCTTCTCGATCTCCGGCACGGCGGAGACGTAAGTCGAGCAGACGAGGCCGTGTTCCTGGAAGGCCAGGCCGCTCCACGCCCACGACACCACGGTCACCTGCTTCTGAAAGTGAAGCCCGCGCTCCGGGCGAACCGTGTACGAGAGACGGACGTCTTGGTCCCGAGCGATAGGCCCCAGGTACGACGGGGAGCCTTCGTGGAGTCGTTCCCCATCGGGAACGGCATCGAGGACCCCGACGAGGGGAAGGGCCGCGCCGCCGTTGGATGCCGTCACCACGATCTGGATGTCGTCCCCGGAGCAGACGCGGTGGGCGGAGGGAGTCCTCGTGACGTCGAGTTCCGGTCGGGGCAGCCGCAGCCGTGCGATGAGGAGCGCCGCGGCGTAGGCCAGCACGGGGACCGAGGCCATGAACAGCCCCGCGTTCCGTAGGGCGAGGGCGGGCAGCACGATCCCGACGCTGAGGCACACGGCGATCGGATAGCGGGGATCGGACATCGCTCTACGACACCTTCGGCACCGGCGTGGCCTGGACGATCCCCGCGACGACGTCGCTCGTGGACGCCTGTCGGCTCCAGAACTCGGGACGTAGGATCAGGCGGTGGGCAAGCGCCAGGACGGCGAACCGCTTGATGTCGTCGGGGAGGACGTAATCGCGGCCGTAGAGGGCGGCCCAGGCTCGGGACAGCTTGAACAGCGCCAGGGATCCCCGAGGGCTCGCTCCGACGTAGATGCTGGAGTGTTTGCGGGTGCGGCCGACGAGCGAGACGATGTAGCCTTGCAGGTCCTCGTCGACGACCACCTCCTCCACGGCGCGCTGCATCTCGAGCAACTCCTCCGCCGAAGAGACCGCGTCGAGGTGGACCTCCTCCTCCTTCCGCCCGGCGCGCCGGCGTAGGATCTCAACCTCCTCCGGTGGCTCCGGGTATCCGACGCTCAAGCGAACCATGAACCGGTCGAGCTGGGCTTCGGGGAGGGGGAAGGTTCCTTCGTACTCGATCGGGTTCTGGGTCGCCATGACGACGAACGGCCTCGGCAGGGGCCGAGTCTCGCCGGTGATCGATACCTGAAGCTCCTGCATCGCCTCGAGCAGCGCGGACTGCGTCTTCGGCGTCGCGCGGTTCACTTCGTCGGCGAGGATGACGTGGGCGAAGATGGGGCCGGGTGCGACGACGAACTCGCTCCGGGCGCGGTCGTAGATGTGGGACCCCGTGATGTCGCTCGGCAAGAGGTCCGGGGTGAACTGGATGCGGCGGAAGTCGACGCCGAGAGCGCGGGCGAAGCTCCGGGCGATCAGCGTCTTGGCGAGGCCCGGATTGTCCTCGAACAGGACGTGCCCGCCGGCGAGAATCGTCGCCATGACCTCCATGAGCACGTCGTACTTCCCGATCACCGCGCGACCGACTTCCGCTACGATCCGCTGAGCCGTTCGCTCCACGTGGGCCACGGGGATCATCGGCTAGGCCTCCTCCGTCTCGCGTTCGAGATACTCGACGGTTTTCTGCACGTAGAACTGGAACGTCGCCCAGGACATAGCCCCGGGGTCCTCCCGTTCCAGAAAGTGTGCTACGTCAGGGTCCGAGGCCCGGCAATGGCCGCGGAATCGCTGCCACGCCTCTTCCTCCGGGAGATCGAAGCGCTGGGCAACGATCCGCACGGCCAGGCGTACGAGCTGACTCGTCACGCGGGACCTCGCGAAGTGACTTGACCGAGACGCGCGAATCACGTCGCACAGCGCCGCCAGCGAGCCGGCGGACGTGTCCTCGACGCGGGGAACCGCGCGCGGCACCGAGCGCGTACGAAGCCGACTCGCGAAGTAGAGGATGATCGGGAGGGCAAAGAGGGGTGGAAGAAACCACAGGACGATCTGGGGCAGCACCGCGACGGCCTCCCAGGGGCGAGCCCCGTGCCGCATGGGGAAGGAGAGGGCGTAGATGACGAGGAGAAGGAGCGCGCCCAACGCGACGACGAGGAAGATGCCGTCCCCCATCTTGCGCTTCATGACGCGACCTCGGGCGCGGGGTACACCGTCGTGATCGCCGTCATGCAGCGGAGCGCCTCGCCGGTGAGCCCCTCCTCGGGGCGATGGCCGTAGTGAACCTGCTCGAACAGGCCGGACAGCTGGCTGATGGCCGCGCCGTCGAGTCCGACCTCGGCAAGGGTCTTGACGAACTCCCGGGGCGTCAGACAGGCCGGGTCGACCCGTGAGCGCTCGGCGAGCGCTCCAAGCATCTGGCGGTAGCATCGCTCGACGACGCCGCGCGGATCGCGGCCGAGCCGCAGCTCGGTCACGGCGGCACGCACGGGGGCGAGGATCTCGTCGGCGGCCTCCTCGTCCGCGTTCCGCGGCCTGCGCCGCACGAGCCAAACCACGGTCGGAACTGCGACGCCGGCCGCGACGGCGGCAAGGAGCCCCGCGATCAGGAAGATGCTCGGTCCGGCTCCCCGCGCCGGCCCCTCTTGTCCCGTGCCGAAGAGCTCGTCGATGGCCCGGTACTCGGCGGGTTCACGTCGCAGGCCGGCTCCCGTGGCGGCGTCGGCCCCCTCATCCGACTCGAGCTCCTCGTCGTCCGCAAACGGGGCGACCTCGTAGATGAAGATGGCCGCGGTGATCGCGACGATGGTGAACGCCAAGACGACGGCCGGCCAGCGGCCGCCGCGCCGCCGCGGCGCCCCCTCGCGAGCGGCGTTCCGGCGGAGGTACAGAATCACGGCGAGGACCAGGATCCCTGTCACGCCGTACGCGACGACGAGGTCGGCCGCGCGCAAGGGCTGGGGA
>Ga0209610_1001431_pt1 | contig 12294 bp, 10 predicted proteins | sample LakKivw275mmetaG_FD_184137 | JGI IMG/M metagenome (GOLD analysis project Ga0209610, IMG submission 184137) | Anoxic lake water microbial communities from Lake Kivu, Rwanda to study Microbial Dark Matter (Phase II) - Lake Kivu water 275m metaG... | ecosystem: Environmental > Aquatic > Freshwater...
TTTTTTTAGTTTTTGGGGCAAAAATTAATTTTAGTTTAGCCCAAAATCAAACAGAGATTGATTTCTTTTATAGCGCCGTCTGTCCTCACTGCGCCGAGGAAAAAGAATTTTTGGAAGAGTTGGGAGAGAAATACCCTGAAGTTGAAATAAAAAAGTACGAAGTAATTTCCAATCCAGAAAATCAAAAAATTCTTAGCGGTTTCTATGAAAAATACCAAGTACCGACGGGAGAGCAGGGCTGGGTGCCGGTGACCTTTACCTCTGCCAGATATTTCATCGGTTTTAACGAGCAAATTGCCAAAGAGATTGAAAGTTGCATAGAAGAGTGTTTAGCGGGGGAAAAACCGACTTTTCAAAAAATTAGAATTCCAATTTTAGGAGAGATTGATATTTCTAAAATGTCTTTACCGGCTTTAACCGTCACCTTGGGGCTTCTCGACGGCTTAAATCCCTGTGCTATGTGGGTTTTGTTATTTCTAATTGCTCTTTTAATCAATACTCGCTCTCGAAAAAAAATGTGGTTGATCGGAGGCGCTTTTATTGCCGCTTCCGGAATCGTCTATTATTTAATTTTAACCGCCTGGCTTAATTTATTTCTGGCAATTTCCTATGCTAATTTGACCCGAATTTCAATCGGAATATTCGCTTTGGGAACGGGAATCTGGCAAATTAAAAATTTCATCACTTTCAAGCCGGGAGTTTGCAAGGTTACTGACGGCAAATCTTCTTTTCAGGGCAGAATAAAAAACGGCTTAAAGAATCATGCCGAAAAAATAGCTTTATCGCCGCTTACTCTGGGTATTTTATTCGGGACAATCCTTTTAGCTTTGGGAGTCAATTTGGTTGAATTTTTTTGTTCCGCCGGTCTGCCGGCGATCTATACCAGAGTTCTTACCTTAAGCCAGGTTTCTACTCCCGGTTATTATCTGTATCTTTTACTTTACACTTTTCTCTTCATGTTAGACGATTTGATTGTTTTTTCTCTGGCAGTTTTCACTTTGAGCAGGATTGGTTTCAGCGAAAAATATAACCATTGGGCGACTTTAATCGGCGGATTATTAATATTCGCTTTGGGAATTTTATTAATCTTCAAGCCCGAGCTTTTAATGTTCGGGTAGATGAGATATAATAAAATTCGGTAAAAAGGTCGTTATTATTCAATTAATTATTATTAATTATTATGGACATTAAAGGCAAAGTCGTTATTGTTACCGGAGCGAGAAGGGGAATGGGGAAATCCCATGCCTTAGCTTTGGCTAAAGCCGGAGCGAAAGTGGCGGTTTCCGATATTTCGCTGGAAGAGTGCCAAAAGGTAGCAGACGAGATTGGAAGAGAAAAGGGTGAAGCCCTGGCAGTAAAATGCGACGTGACAAAAAAAGAAGAAATAGACAATATGGTTAAAACGGTTGTTGATAAATGGGGGAGAGTTGATATCTTGGTGAATAATGCCGGAATCTGTCAGTTTAAACCATTTTTGGAGCTGACCGAGGAGGAATGGGACAGAACTTTGGATATTAACCTGAAAGGATATTTTTTATGCGCTCAGGCGGCGGCTAAAGAGATGGTGAAACAAAAATCGGGAGCAATAGTTAATATTGCGTCGGTAGCTATGGGTCAGGTGGGAATTGGTTTCCTTAGTTTGACCCATTATTGCGCTTCAAAAGGCGGAGTAGCAGCAATGACTAAAGCTCTGGCATTGGAATTAGCTCCTCATAATATAAGAGTTAACGCGATTGCTCCGGGAATGATTGAGACTCCGATGATTGAGTCGGTAAAAAGCGACCCCAAGACAATGGAAGCAATGCTGGCTCAAGTCCCGATGCACCGAGTTGGAAAACCGGAAGAAGTTTCCAATCTGGTCTTGTTTTTAGCTTCCGACGCTTCTTCTTATATAACCGGCTCCACCGTGGTAATTGACGGAGGGTGGTTAGCGGGATAGTCACTTAATAGATGTCAAAAATTACCGGGGAAACAACTTTAGCTGGAATTTTTAAATTGCCGGAGGCAGAAAAGATTTTGGCAAAATATAATTTGCCTTGTTTGGGTTGCCCGATGGCAAAATTTGAAATTGAAAATTTGAAAATTGGCGAGGTCTGCAAAACGTATAACATTAATATCCGGAAATTACTCGGAGAACTAAACGGGGTTTACAAAAAATAATTTCTGTGATAATAATAAAAATATGCTGGAAAAATTTACTAAAAATTTAATACCGCTGGCGATTGTCATCTCCGCTCTTTTAATTGCCGGAGCTTTTATTTATATCGAGCTGGGAAAAGGCAAGGAAGAAAATTCCGGAATTTTATCTCCTCAAGAAGCAGCCGAGAAGGCGATAAATTATATCAACGAAAATCAGGATAGCTTTAATCTGCAGGGGCAGACCGTTTATTTTGTAAGCGCAACGGAAGAAAACAGCGTCTATAAATTTCGCCTTAAAATTGGAGAAGCAGAATACGATTCCTACGTGACCAGAGACGGAAAAGTTTTATTTCCCTCGGGAATTGATTTAGAGCCCGCTCCGGCTTCGAATCAAGAAGAAACGCCGGGAGAGATTCAAAAAAGCGACCAGCCCGACGTCAAACTTTTCGTTATGTCATATTGCCCTTACGGCTTGCAGGCGCAGAAAATGTTCTTGCCGGTTTACGATTTATTGAAGGAAAAAGCTCAGATGGGGGTTTATTTCGTCAATTATATAATGCACGAGAAGCAGGAAATTGATGAGAATCTGAAACAGTACTGCATTCAGAAAGAAGAAAATGGAAAATATTATAGTTATTTAAGCTGTTTTGTTAAAGAGGGGGATTCTGAAAGTTGTCTGACCGAAGCTAAAATAGACAAGGCAAAGCTTACGGCTTGCGTTTCGGAAACTGACGCTGATTATGATATTACCGAGCAATACAACGATAAAAGCACCTGGCTGAACGGGAGTTTTCCTAAATTTGACGTCCAATCGGACCTTAATGAGCAATACGGGGTTCAGGGTTCGCCGACCGTTGTAATTAACGATAAAGTAGTTAATGTAAGCCCGCGTTCGCCGGAAAAATTCAAAGAGGTTATCTGTCAGGCATTTAATTCGCCGCCGGAAGAATGCTCTCAAGTTTTATCTGATGCCGCTTTCTCTTCGGGTTTCGGTTTGGAAGCCAGCTCTTCCGGCAGCGGCGGAAGCTGCGAATAAAAGAAATCAAAATTTATGGTTAAAATTTATTTAACCCCCGCCTGCCCTTATTGTTTTACCCTGAAAGAATTTTTGAAGGAAAAAGGTATTGAGTTTGAAGAAATAGACGTCTCAAAAGACGAAAAAGCCAGAGATGAGATGATAAAAAAATCCGGCAGTTTGGAAGCGCCGACATTGGATATTGACGGTCAGATTGTGGTTGGATTTGATAAAGAGAAAATCTGCAAGTTGTTAAAGATAAAAGAATAAGCAATATGATTAAAGTCGCTATCAATGGTTTTGGCCGGATAGGAAGGCCGACGTTTAGAAGAATTTTGGACAACCACCCCAATTTAGAGGTGGCGGCGGTTAACGACTTGACCGAGCCGGAAATCCTGGCTCATCTTTTAAAATACGATTCGATATACGGAATTTATAAAAAATCGGTCAAATTCGACGGGGAAACGGTTAGAATTTTTGCCGAAACCGACCCCTCAAAATTACCCTGGAAAAAACTGGGAATAGATGTTGTTTTGGAATGCACCGGTTATTTTACCGATTACGAAGGCGCAAAAAAACATTTGGAAGCCGGGGCGAAAAAAGTAATAATTTCCGCGCCCTCCAAAAATCCGGAAAAAATCTCCTCCTATGTTTTGGGAATAAACGAAGAGAAATTTGACTCAAAAAAAGACGAAATAACGGATATGGGTTCTTGCACGACAAATTGTCTGGCGCCGGTGGCAAAGGTCTTAAATGAGAATTTTGGAATAGTAAAAGGATTTATGACCACCATTCACAGTTATACTAACGACCAAAGAATCTTGGATTTGGCGCATAAAGACCTGAGAAGAGCCAGGGCAGCCGCCTTGAATATCATTCCCACTACCACCGGCGCGGCAAAGGCAATAGGCAGAGTGATGCCGGAACTTCAAGGAAAATTAGACGGAATAGCAATGAGAGTGCCCACTCCCACCGTTTCCATTTTGGATTTGATTTGCGAAATAAAGAAAAAAACCGCTGCTGAGGAAGTAAATCTTGTTTTCAAAAAAGCCTCGCAGGAAAAAGAACTCAAAGGAATTTTGGGGGTTGAAGATGCGCCTCTGGTTTCTTCCGATTACATCGGCAATTCGTTTTCAGCTATTGTTGATGCCGATTTGACAATGGCAGTTGATAACTTGGTAAAAGTCGTTGCCTGGTATGACAACGAATGGGGATATGCCTGCCGTTTAGCGGACTTTGCCGAGTATGTGGGTAAAAAACTCTAATTGAAAAGTGGGTAGGACAGGGTAGGACATTAGAACATTAGGGGCTTGACAAAGCTCTTTGCTATTTTAATATAAAAAATACCAAGCCACCAGAGTCTGAAAGAAAGGAAGTGGTTTTTTTATTGTCGTAATGGGAGTTTTCTTTGGACACCCAAGTTAGACACAATTCCTCCCTAACTTGTTCCGTAGTTCAGAGTTTCTCTTTATTGCGGAACTCGCCCTGTCAATTTTTGACGGGGGACGTGGGTGTCCGAAGAAAGCTTCTCTTGACAACCTTTCTTGGTTATGTAAACTGAAACATAGAAAATTAAATCTGCTTAGGGGAGGAACTAAGCGGCAAATGTGCTTTATTTCTTTTGCTGGAAAAATAATTATTCCTCTCCTAAAAACTTAACGAAGTCTGAGCTTCGCTTTTTTATTTTTTAGAAAAGCGAAGCTTGGACTTGATTTTCTCAACTACTTAGCGGTTTGCGGCAACGGAATTTTTGACCAAAATGAACAATGCGACGATGGAAATACTCAAGACGGCGACGGATGTTCTTCTGCCTGCCGGAGCGAAACTCAATTGACAACCTATTGCGGCGATGGTTTATGCAACGGTAATGAAACTTGCTCAACCTGTTCGCAGGATTGCGGCAGCTGCGGCGGCGGCGGAGGCGTTCCTCTTTCGTCCGATTTAACCTTATCTGATAAAAAAATAGAGGAAATTCAGGAAAATACGGTTATTCTCACCTGGCTGACCAATATTCCGGCTACCAGTCGGGTACTCTATGATACTGTATCTCATCCCGATTTGGGCGAGGCGCCGAATTACGGCTACGCCTTTTCAACGCCGGAAGACCAGAATAAAGTTACTTTCCATTCGGTAACAATCAGCGGTTTGACTCCGGGCACCACTTACTACTGGAGGCCGATTTCTTCCGCTTCGCCCGAAATTATCGGTGAGGAATTTACTTTTGCCACAAAAATTGGAGAGATTATTGAAGAAATTAAAAAAGAAATTTCTCTTGAAGAAATAGGAGAACAGCTGAAAGGAATAGAAAGCCAGGTAGGAAAATTAAAGGAAGAGGTGGAGAAGATTCTGCCTCAACCGGCTGAAGCGTTGGCGGCCGAGGAATTGCCGCTAATTGAAGAAACCGAAGAAGAAGTTTTAGAAGAAGAAATTTTAGAGGAAAAAACTGCGGCTTTGAAGGAAAATTTGCCTCCTTTGGAAAAGGAGTCCGAATTTGAAGGTAAAAAGAGTTTACTGGCGGCTATCGGCGCCGCGCCTCTTGGGCTGAAGACCATCTGGCTGATTTTAGGACTGATAGCTATCTCTCTTTTCACCCTTTCTTTCGTCACCGGAAAGAAAAAGCGGAAAATTTAAAATTTCACTTTTCGGCATTAAAATGCTATTATAATTTGAATAGCATTTTTTTGTTTTCAGATTATGAAAATCCTTAAGATAATTTATTACATTTTTCTCGCCTCCATCGCCCTGATTGCCATTTTGCTCATTGTTTCGGCTTTTCCCGTTACCGGAAACATAAAATTTATGGTTGTTCAATCGGGCTCAATGGAGCCGGCGATCAAAATGGGAAGCATAGTGATGGCAAGGCCGTCCAATGATTACAGAATCGGCGACGTTATCACTTTCGGGTCTTATTCTGAAAACAAACTGCTTATCACTCATCGGATTTATGACATAAAAGTCACTGCCGGCGCGATTTCTTACATTACCAAGGGCGACGCCAACAACTCTCCTGACCAGGGAGAGATTTCTCAAAGGGATATCGTCGGCAAAGTCTTGTTTTCCATTCCCTTTTTGGGTTATGCCGTCGATTTCGCCAAAAAACCGCTGGGATTCGCCTTAATTATTATCGTGCCGGCAATGATCATTATTTTTGACGAAGCTAAAAATATCTGGCAGGAAATAATTAAAATGCGTCAAAAGTCCAAATGAAAAAGAAAGAAGATTTGTATTATCCTTCCGAAGAGTTTAAGAAAGGAGCCTGGCTGAAAGACGGCAAAATCTACAGGGAAGCGGAGAAAGACCCGCTGAAGTTCTGGGAGAAATTAGCCGAAGAGCTTTTTTGGTTCAGGAAATGGAAGAAAGTTTTTGAATACAAACCGCCTTATTTTAAATGGTTTTTAGGCGGAAAATTGAATATTACTTCCAATATTTTTGAAAAGAACCGTTTGGGCTGGGGAAAGCTTAAAAAGAAGATTGCCTTAATCTGGGAACCGGAGCCGCCGGCAGAAAAATCGCGGACTTTCACTTACGAAAAGCTCTTTAAAGAGGTTTGCAAATTCGCCAATGCCCTAAAAAAATTGGGAGTGAAAAAAGGGGACAGGGTGGGGATTTATCTTCCGATGATTCCCGAGGCGGTCGTCTCAATGTTGGCTTGCGCCAGAATCGGCGCGGTTCACATAGTAATCTTTTCCGCTTTCAGTCCGGCTGCCTTGAAAACAAGATTGAAAATCAGCGGAGCCAGAGTTTTGATAACGGCCGATGGTTATTTCCGAAGAGGGCAAACCGTTAATTTGAAACAAAACGCAGATGAGGGGATAAAAGGGACCGAAGTTGAAAAGATTGTCGTAGTTGAGAGGGCGAAAAATAAAATTCCCCGGAATTCTCAAAGAGACAGACGGTACGAGGATTTGATTAAAAGGGAAAAAGATTTTTGTAAACCCGAAATAATGGATTCGGAGGATACTTTATTTATTCTTCCTGAAAGCGGGACCGGCGGAGAATTTCTGCCTATTTTGCATACTGCCGGGGGCTACGCCGTCCAGGCCTATTGGACCGGGAAATGGGTATTTGATTTTCATAATAAGGATATAATGTGGTGCACCGCAGATGTCGGCTGGGTGACCTCGCACACCTACGGCTGTTACTCGCCGTTGCTTAACGGAATAACCACTTTGTTCTTTGAGGGAGCGCCCGATTGGCCGGAGCCGGACAGGTGGGCTCAAATTATTGAAAAGCGCAAGGTAACGATTTTTTATACGGCTCCCACCGCCATCAGGATGTTTGAAAAATACGGGGCGGAGATTTTAAAGAAATATGAATTTAAAACTTTAAGACTTTTGGGTTCGGTAGGGGAGCCGATTGATGAATCAGCCTGGGTCTGGTATTTTAAAGAGGTAGGGAGGGGCAAATGTCCGCTTGTTGATACCTGGTGGCAGACGGAGTCGGGAGGAATTTTAATCAGCTCTTTGCCGGGAATTGGACCTTTCAAGCCGGCTTTCGTGGGGTTGCCTTTTCCCGGAACGAAATTTGATATTCTGGACGAAAAAGGGAAATCTTTGCCTCCAAATCAAGCCGGAAATTTGGTTATGCTTCCTCCTTTTGCTCCCGGGCAATTTCGGAGAATTTACAAAGACCCGAAAAAATATTCAGAAACTTATCGGAAGCAAGATGGGAAGAAGGTTTATTTTACTTCCGACGGCGCTTTGAAAGACGAAAACGGATTGATTAAAATTATAGGCAGAGTTGACGATATAATCAAGGTGGCTGGTCATCGCCTGTCCGCCGGAGAATTGGAAAACGCCATTTCAAAACACCCGGATATTATTGAGTGCGCCGTGATTGGCGTTCCGGATGAAATCAAGGGAGAAGTGCCGACGGCCTTCGTCGTTTTAGAGAAAAAGGTGGAAGCCCGCCCTCAATCCGAATTGAAAAAAGAGGTCGTCGGACAGATCAGAAAAGAAATCGGGTCTATTGCTTTACTAAAAGAAATTTATTTAGTTGAAGATTTACCGAAAACGAGGTCGGGGAAAATAATGAGGAGAATTTTAAGAAAACTGCGAACCGGTGAAGAGTTGGGCGACACTTCCACCTTAGCCAATCCCGAAAGCATAGAGAAAATCAGAAGAATAATAAAAAATGAAAAAAATTTTAATAGCAATTGAGGATGATTTTACCCGAAGAGTCTATTCTAAAATTTTTGCTGACGAAAAACTCGAGGTTTTAGAAACAAAAAGCGGGAAAGAGGCGTTAGATTTGGCAAAGAAGGAAACGCCTGATATAATTTTAGCTGATGTTTCTTTATCAGAAATTGGGGGTTTAGAATTATTGGAATCTCTTAAAAAAGAAACTTTAACCCAAAGAATTCCGATAATTATATTTACTCAATCAGAGAGGGAAGGGGACAGGAAGAAAGCAATGGAATTAGAAGCTAAAGATTTTATTGTGGGCATTTTAATGTCTCCTCCGGAGGTGTTATTAAGGGTGAAGAGTCATTCGGGAGAAGAGAAATCTTACCAGTTGGCAATTAACAAAGATTTAAAAGAAGCTAAAGATTTAGCCAAAGATTTAGGGTACAACCCAAATCTTATGTGTCCTAAATGCGATAGTCCTCTTTATCTATTTTTGGTAAGAGATCTTACCAAAGGCAAGAACTATTTTAAAGTCTCTTTTATTTGTCCTAAATGTCGTTAAATTATGAATAAACAACAAAAATATATACTTTGGTTTAAGGAAATCTCGGCAAAGGATGTTCCTTTGGTTGGTGGAAAAAATGCTTCGCTTGGTGAAATGTTTTCGAAATTGACTAAAAAAGGAATTAATATTCCCGACGGATTTGCTTTGACTTCAGCCTCTTACCGGTATTTTCTGCGGGTGAATAAAATTGATAAAAAGCTGAGAGATATTTTTGCGAATCTTAATTCGGAAAATATCAAGAACTTGCAGGAAGTCGGCAGAAAATCCCGCAATCTTATTCTGAAATCGGATTTTCCAAAAGACCTGAAAGAGGAAATAGTCGGTCATTACCGGGAGATGGAAAAGAAATACGGAAAAAATTGCGATATAGCCGCCAGGTCTTCGGCGACCGCCGAGGATTTGCCCGGCGCTTCTTTTGCCGGCCAGCATGAAACATTTTTGAACGTAAGGGGAGAAAAAGAATTATTAAAGGCGGTTAAAAAATGCATCGCCTCTTTATTTAATGACCGAGCTATCGCTTACCGAGAAGAAAAAGGGTTTGACCATTTCAAGGTTGCTCTTTCGGTCGGCGTTCAAAAAATGGTAAGGTCGGACTTGGCTTCTTCTGGGATTATGTTTACCTTAGATACGGAAACCGGTTTTCAAAATGTGGTTTTAATTAACGCCATTTTTGGCGTGGGAGAAATGATTGTTAAAGGGCTGATTACGCCGGACGAATTTTACATTTTTAAACCGACCTTAGAACAGGGCTACAAATCAGTCATTATTAACAACTTGGGGAGAAAGACGAAAAAATATATCTTTAACAAAGCGGGTGGACTCAAAGAAGTGTCCGTTTCTCCCGGAGACCGGTTAAAATTTGCCATTACCGGTAAAGAAGCCTTAACTTTGGGCAGATGGGCTCAAATTATTGAAGAACACTATAGGCGTCCCCAGGATGTTGAATGGGCCAAAGATGGCAAAACCGGCGAAATTTTCATCGTTCAATCAAGACCGGAAACCGTTCATACGCCGAAGATGGGACAAGTTTACGAAGAATACGAAATCCAGACGGCTAAAAAACCAATCCTAACCGGTATTGCCGTCGGAAACAAAATTGGTCAGGGGCCGGTGAAAGTTATTTCTCAAGTTTCTCATATTGCTCAATTTAAAAAAGGAGAAGTTTTGGTTACCAGAATGACTGATCCCGACTGGGTGCCGGTTATGAGGATAGCATCAGCCATTGTGACCGATGAAGGGAGTAAAACTTGTCATTCGGCAATAGTTTCCCGAGAACTTGGAATTCCCTGCGTTGTCGGTACGGGAAACGCAACAAAAATTTTAAAAACTGGTCAAGAAATTACCGTAGGCTGCGCCTCGGGCTCGGAAGGAAGAATATTTTTAGGCAAAATCCCTTTCAAAATTAAAAGATATAATTTAGAGAAAATTCCGAAATTGAAAACAAAAATAATGGTGAATATAGGCGCTCCCGACATTGCTTTTAAAACCGCTTTTTTGCCGAATGACGGAGTGGGATTAGCCCGAATTGAATTTATTCTAGCCGAGAAAATCAGGATTCACCCCTTAGCTTTATGTCATTTTAAAAAGATAAAGGATAAAAGAGTGAAAAACGAGATTGAAGAATTAAGTTTTGGTCACAAAGATAAAAAAGAATACTTTGTTGATAAGTTATCCGAAGGAATTTCTCAAATAGCTTCTGCTTTTTATCCAAAACCGGTTATTGTCCGGCTCTCCGATTTTAAAACCAATGAATATGCTGCCTTGATTGGCGGAGAGTTTTTTGAGCCGGAAGAATCAAACCCCATGCTTGGCTGGAGAGGAGCTTCGAGATATTACGACTTGAAATTCAAGCCGGCTTTTCAAATGGAGATTAAAGCGATTAAAAAAGCAAGAGAGGTTTTCGGCTTAAAAAATATCTGGGTGATGGTTCCGTTCTGCCGGACACCGGAAGAAGGGAAAAAAGTTTTGGATTTAATGGCAAGAAACGGATTGAAAAAGGGAATTGACGGATTGAAAGTCATCGTGATGTGCGAAATTCCTTCCGATGTGATTTTAGCCGAAGAATTTTTGAAAATTTTTGACGGAATGAGCATCGGCTCAAATGACTTGACTCAATTGGTTTTAGGATTGGATAGAGATTCGGCAATAGTGGCTAAAGTAGGCGATGAAAGAAACGAAGCGGTAAAGGAGATGATTAGAAAAGTGATTAAGCTCTGTCGCCAAAAGAAAAAATATTGCGGAATCTGCGGTCAGGCACCGAGCGATTTTTCGGAGTTTGCCGAATTTTTAGTCAAAGAGGGGATTGAATCAATATCCCTGAACCCCGACACGGTAATCAAAACGATTTTGAATTTGTCTAAAATAAAGAATAAATAAACCCTCTTATGCTTTCCAAAATTTTTAAATGGTTACTGGAAAAAAAAGTACCCTATACTTCCGCCCTTGTTTTACTTTGCTTTATTTGGGCTATTTTAGTTGCTAGTTTTGGCGGATTGCTTGTTTTTATCGGAGCAGATTTTGAGGCTACCGGGACAAGGAATATATTTTTTCTGATTTATTTTGGAGGAGTGGGGCTGGCTTCACTTTTTATTCTTATAGAATACGGTATTCTCAGATTTTTCGGGATTAAATTGGAAAGGAAAGAATTCAGAGCTCTTAATGACAGCATTATAAACGGTCATATTAATCCTGACGTTTCTGCCGAAGAACTTTCACGAATCTATTACGCTCTTGTCAATATAGCGAGATGGAAAGGAGCAAGAGACCTCTTGGGCGGTGAAATAGTTATCGTCGCTGTCAGCATAGGGGAATGGTTTTTTAGCGGTCAAATGACAAATGTTCCCATCATATTTATAGGGGTTAACATTGCGGTTCTCTCTCTTTTTGTATACGCTATTGTCTTTAATGACACAATAACTTCTTCGGCTCGCAGAGAGTGTAAGGTGCTTTTAGCCAAGAAGGGCGTCCGTCTCGAAGAATTTCCCTTCTTAAGCTTGAGAAATAAATCAAAACTCTTTATTATTTTAATAGGTCTCGCTTTATTATCTCTTCTTATTTTCATCAAGCCGTTCAATCCGTTGATTGTAGCTCTTGCAGTAACTACTCTTACAATAATCGGCTTATTAAACAATTTTTTATTTGAGTCGATTTACATTGAATTTGCGGAAATTGAGGAATCGATTAAGGGTTTGACTGAAGGGAAAGAAGCTTTGTTTTTTTCAGGCAGCTCGGACAAGGGGATGTTTGATTTGTCCAAAAATTAAACGAAACCGCCCAAAAAGTATCAAATTACCGGCAAGCCCTGGAAGACGAAAAGGCCTCTCTGAAAATCAGGGTTAAAGCCAGGACTAAAGAGTTGGAGGAATTGAATATGGGTCTGGAAGGAAGAGTCGAAGAAAGAACAATAGAATTGCAAAGGGCAAGGGACGAGCTTCAGGAAAGAGTTAAAG
>Ga0209610_1001433_pt1 | contig 12269 bp, 11 predicted proteins | sample LakKivw275mmetaG_FD_184137 | JGI IMG/M metagenome (GOLD analysis project Ga0209610, IMG submission 184137) | Anoxic lake water microbial communities from Lake Kivu, Rwanda to study Microbial Dark Matter (Phase II) - Lake Kivu water 275m metaG... | ecosystem: Environmental > Aquatic > Freshwater...
ATAGTGGAAAAGGTCCTTTCTTCTGATGGCAGGCTTCTTTATGAGCATAAAGATAAGTCATATCAGGCAGTTTCTCCTCAGGTAGCATATTTGATGAACAAGCTTTTCAGTTATGTCATGGACCAAAAAGTTAATGCAAAGATTAGTGGTTTACCTTCAGCTGGCAAGACTGGTAGTACCGACAATTGGACTGATGCTTGGTTTGATGGATACACGCCTAATATTTCAGTGAGTGTCTGGGTTGGTCCCGATTCGCAAGAGGTAAGCTTTAAGGATGTTTTTAACTCCGGTGCCCGTTTTCCTGCAATGATATGGAAACAATTTATGCTTGAAGCAATAAAATATTTTTCCAGAGATAATTTTGCAAAACCTACCGATGATTTAGTCAGTCAAGCAGTTTATAACGACACGGGATATGCCTCTAAATTGCCAGCTGATGGAAAGAAAATAATACGTTATGACTTTTTAAATGGTTTTGTTCCGCCGGAGGATATAAAGGAAGTGAGTTTTGTAACGGTTAGAGTTTGCAAGGACTCTGGCTTGCTTGCCCCTCCTAATTGTCCGGAAGATCTTGTTGAGGAAAGAACTTATGTTAGGGGGACTGAACCAACGGAATATGATCCAAGGTTTTCAGAAATTAGTACCGGTGAAGTTCCAGAAATTACTTTGAATACTGATAGAGATACTTTCATTGTTGGTGATCAGATAACACTAACTGCAGAAGTGGCAGGAGTATCAAGTCTCGATAATTATAAAGTTGTTTTCTATGCTTATAATATGCCTGTAGCAACTTTAACAAAATCTATAAATAATAATGAATATCAATATGAATTTATTTTAAATATACCAGGCGAGCTTAATCTCAAAGTTGAAATTCGGGACCAGAATGAAAATATCCTGGCTTCCTCATCTAAAACTGTGGAGGTAAAAAGAAATCCCTAAATAGGAGGCTTTATGCTTGACCCCAATTTAATAAGAGAAAAATCGGATTTTGTTAAAGAAAGCATTCAGAAAAAGGGTGTAGATACTATAATTATAGACGATTTCCTTGAAGTTGATACTGAAAGAAGGAATTTGATAAAAGAAATTGATGAATTAAGACACTCAAGAAATGAACTCTCAGAAAAAATAAGGAAAATAATCTCAAGTAATGGAAATGCTGAGTGCATAAAAGATGAGGTAAGAGAAATTGGCAAGAAAATTAGCGAGCGTGAAAGCAAGTTCAAGATTGTAAATGAAAGATTTAATGATTTGCTTTTAAGAATTCCTAATCTTCCCCACCCCTCTGTTTTATTCGGGAAAGACGAAACTGAAAATATTGTTGTAAAACACTGGGGAGAGAAGAAAAAATTCGATTTTGATGTTAAACCTCATTGGGAGATAGGTGAAAATCTTGATATTATTGATTTTAAAAGAGGAACAAAAATATCCGGAGCAAGATTTTACGTTCTCAAGGGCATGGGTGCAAAACTCGAAAGAGCTTTAATTTCGTGGATGATAGACTTACATGTAGAAAGGCACGGTTATAAAGAAATTTTTCCACCTTTTATTATAAGCAGGAATTCAATGATAGGCACTGGCCAGCTCCCTAAATTTGAAGATGATATGTATCATGTTGAGATTGACGATCTTTTTCTTAACCCAACAGGGGAAGTTCCAGTTACCAATTTGCATAGTGGGGAAATCTTGAATGAGGAAGAACTTCCAATTAGATACGTAGCAAATACCGCATGTTTTAGAAGGGAAGCGGGTGCTGCTGGTAGGGACACGAGGGGTGTTATAAGAGTTCATCAGTTTAATAAAGTTGAAATGGTCAGGTTTGTTAAACCTGTTGAGTCTTACAGCCATTTACAAGATTTACTTGATAATGCTGAAGATGTACTCAGGGAACTTGAATTGCCTTATCAGATAAAAATGATGTGTACAGGCGATCTCGGCTTTGCTGCGGCAATGAAGTATGACCCCGAAGCTTATATGCCTTCACAGGATAAGTATGTTGAAGTTTCTTCTTGTAGTAATTTTGAAGATTTTCAAGCAAGAAGAGCAAATATCCGATATAAAACAAAGGATGGAAAAATTGAGTTTGTTCATACTTTAAATGGTTCTGGTCTTGCAGTTGGCAGGACGATGGCAGCTATCCTTGAAAACTATCAGCAAATAGATGGCTCGGTTTTGGTTCCAAAGGTATTGCAAAAATACATGGGAATTGATAGAATAACACGGTAAATTTGTGGAGGGGTGGCTGAGTGGTTGATGGCACCGCACTTGAAATGCGGCAGGTGATGAGCCTCGGAGGTTCGAATCCTCTCCCCTCCGCCATCCACTGGATATCGTAGGTTTCCATTCAACTCTTGTTAAGGTTCTGTCAGTTGTTGAAAGAGTAGAACTCCAAAATTTTCCCGTGTTCCGAAAATGGTTCTCGTCTAGACTCTCCCCTCCGCCACCACTTAGAAAATCTTTTCCATGCTTTTCAATTTCTATAAGCAGAGCCTTATAAATAGGCTATCATTAACAAAAATTTAAAGCATGTTTGGTTCTTTTGAAGGTTCCGTTGGTAATTAATATTACACAAAGTAAACAAGGATATAAAGTTTGTTAGCAAAGAGTAATATATTCTACCTTGGAATATTTGTTACTTTTTCAGGAACTTTGTTAGAAGAGCTGCGGTTTAGAGGCTTGATACAGGATAAGATTAAGAATAAAAAGTTCCGTTTAAAGGTAAATCCCCACTTCGCCAATATTCTACAGAGCATATTTTTTGCAAAGATACACTTTTTTTGACATTTAGAGAAGGTTTGTTAATGTCCAGATGGTTTGCCCTTTTCTATCCAGCAGTTTCTGGGCTTGTTGTAGTATGTATAAATGAAAAATATAACTCATTTGGCCTGGTTAAATAATGCATTTTACTGTTAATTTTTCAGTCTAATCCAAAATGCAATACTTTTCAGACCTTTCAAATTACAATATAACATTTTCTTCTAAATCTAATTTTAAAGGATTCTATAATTTTAAAGGTTTCTATAAAGCAAAAAAGCGGCTCTTTCGAGCCGCTTTTCATCCAGTTTACAATTAAGGAGTATCTTTATTTATTATTTTCACCACAACTTTTCGCTCTGATGGGTCTTTACCATCAATAATTCCATCTACTGGAACAATCGCAGTGATTGTATCGCCCACTTTTGTAATATTTATAGTTGTATTAACGTTTGGAAGATAGACTGGAATACTCTTTGATTTAACGCCTATGTTAGTCTCACCTCTTGAAACATTTTGTACTGTATGCGGTTGGAATGCTTCAAGCATGATATAATAAGCCCAATGAGAAGGAGACAAATCCTTAAATTTAATGACATTTTCACTGTGCTTGATGCTGTTTTTCAAGAGAGGTATGTCTTCCCTGAAGAGAGCTTTTTCAAACATTGCCGCAAATTCTGCTCTTGTGACAGTTTTATTTGGCTTAAACGTCCTGTCTGGATAACCCGAAATTAGCCCCGCTTTTACAGCTGCATTCACATACCCTGCAAACCAGTCAGTTTTCTTTACATCTGAGAATAGAGGTTCAGAACTATCAAGAGGTACATTTCTGATCCTCACTAATATTGTTGCAACTTCTGCTCTCGTTGCAAAATCATCAGGCCTAAATTTGCCACTTGAGTCCCCTTGCATAAGCCCTTCTTGATACGCTCTTCGTGTGAAATTATAAGCCCAGTGAGTTATAGGAATATCATTAAATGGAACAATGTCGTTAGTAAGTCTTGAAGCATTAATGCCGAGAGCTCTTAAAAGCATTGCTGCAATCAGGCCTGAATTTGCCACTTGAGTCTCCTTTCATAAGCTCTTCTTGATACGCTCTTCGTGTGAAATTATAAGCCCAGTGAGTTATAGGAATATCATTAAATGGAACAATGTCGTTAGTAAGTCTTGAAGCATTAATGCCGAGAGCTCTTAAAAGCATTGCTGCAATTTCTGCACGAGATACTTCCCTTTCTGGTCTTATGGTATTATCCGGGTAACCAATCATGAAGTTGTGGTGATAAACAGTTATAACTGGAGTGCAATCCTTAACTGTAACTGTTTTTGTGAGTGTAGACTCTTTTTTGTTTGCATCTTTTACCACAATGTTTACTGTGTAACTTCCAGGCTTTTCATATACATGAGTAATAGACACAAAGTTTCCACTTTCTTTTCCTGAAGCCTTTATTAAACCATCTCCAAAATCAACAGTGTATTCATAAGGCGCAGACCCACCGGTAAAAGTCAATATAAACTTAGAAAATGATTGTGCACAAATTGTATCAGGCTCATTGAATGAAATGTCAATTGAAGAAGGCGTTGGACCTGTACCTCCACCAGGACCTGTACTTCCACCAGGACCTGTACCTCCTGGAGGAATGCAAGGAAGTGCTCCCACAAGAGGATTAACAACGGTATTTGTGGCTACTAATTCTGGAGTTTGGTCTGACTTAACATAAGAGGTGTTTGCAATAAAGGTTAACCCATAAATTGTACTTCTAACCCTAACCTTGAATGAAACACTTCCTGTTTCACCTGGATGCAAAACAGGAATTATCCAAGTAATAGTCCTACTTACCGGGTTGTATGTACCACCATTGTAAATTATAAGTGTAGTTTCATCTAAGTTAGTATCAAGGGTATCAACGATTGTTACATTAGTTGCAGGAGCATTACCAGAATTTCCATAGTAGTTAGTGTACGTAAGCCATGTCCCAGGTGTTACAGTGCCTGTGGGTGAAACAACTTTCCTCTGCGTGACATGCGCAGGATCCCAGAAGTTTGGACACTTTATCGCAACATCCGCCGAGGCAGTTCTTTGGGGAAGTTCATTACATGTTACACTTGCAGTGTTGTGGATAATATAAGGTGGTATAGTAAGCGGAGCGTTGTCTTTCACTTTCAAAACGATTGTTATATTAACTTTTGAATTTGGTGAAAGTACTGGGAAAGTCCATTGGTTATTAAAACCAGCATCAGGGGAAGGATTTGCAAACAAGAACTCAAGGTATTGATCATATTGTTCAATTATGACTACATTCGTTGCATTGTTATTTCCTACATTTCTAACTTCTATTGCAAAAGTAACAGTTTGTCCTGGTTTTTGCACCATCAAAAGAATATCAGAAAGAACTTGAAGAAAGAGCAAAGAGGATATGTGATAAATATGGAATTAAAAACAGGATTATTTGATAACGGCTTCGGGGCGGAACGCTTCGTCGCTTCGCTCATTGCCCTCACTTCGTTTGAGGCATATAACACAAGCTATACAGCTCGTTTCACTCGCCCAAATTTTGACTTCGTCAAAACTTCGCATAGCCGCGGAACGTTATATGACATTCCGAACCCATATATTTTAAACGAATGAGCAAATAATGGGGATCAAAGGTGATAATATGAGAGACAAAGAAAAATCAAGAAGAATCCTTCATGTGGTATTGCGCCCGGCTTTTGGAATATGTTTATTTTTGTCGCAATTTACTAGCAATCGCAATACCCTGTTCACGGACAACCCATATCTACTATTTTTAGGATTGCTTTTTCTTGTATGTGGTATTTTACTCTGGATTACTGCATCATTACATTTGAGAAATGCTATTAATAGAAAAGAGATTGCTATTAGTGGCCCATTCAAATATATTAGACACCCAATTTATACCAGCATATATATCCTTTCAATTGGATTAGGGTTCATATTTTTCGCATGGTATTGGTTCATTGTTATGGTAGTTTTTATTCCATTTTGGTATGTGGAATGCATGGAAGAAGAAAAGGAAATGATAAAATTTCATGGGCAAAAATATATTGACTATCGAAAAAGGGCAGGAATGTTTTTGCCAAGGATATGATGATAGAAATGAACATGTTGTATCTGGTTCGGAACTCTGCGGTTGCTTCGCAACCTTGCCCTTCGGGTCATATAACAGCAGATAAAAGGCTCACTTCGCCCAAATTACCTTCGGCAACTTCTTTTATCCACAAAATATTAAGCGAAATGGTAATATATATCTAATAGAGTCGAAATTCAAGATATAAAGGAGGTAAATTATGGCTTTTAAAGCATTATTTTTAGCACATGCGCCTGAAGCAGATTGTGAAAAACATAGAAGTATTATTGACACAGGAAGGTATAAGCTTTTTACAGTTGTTGTGAAATCTCAAGATGAGGCACTAAAAGTTGCAAAAAGTATCTACGAAACAGAGAAGATAGATGCAATTTTGCTCTGCCCGGGCTTTACACATAGTGATGCGGCAGAGATATTTAAGGCACTGGAAGGCAAAGTATCTGTCAGTGTTGCTAGAGGAGATGGCCCCAGCAATAAAATTTCCCAAGCTGTATTACAAAGAGAATTCTTCGATAAGTAGTGCGATAAGGTAATAACATTACTACTTCGCTTAACAGCGGATGAACGGCTGAAGCCGAAGTACCCCTACGGGGCACTTCGCTCATCCGCAAGGCATTAGACAACTTTTTGTTTGGCGGAATTTAAGTAAATGAATGGAGAGGTGTAAATAAAATATGAATATTCCAAATTGTGAAGAATTTGTTAAAATTGAAAGCGAAAATGAAGGAAGTAATATTAAAAAAGCTACAAGGAGATTATGTTGAAAACTAAAACGATAATTTTATTAGAAGCCGGGCTGCTCGGTGCGTTGTTATTTCGATATTTCAAGGTGTTGCCTAATTTCGAAATCATAACGTTTATGCTTGTGTATATCTCAACAGTTTTAAATCGAGAAATATACTACAAAAAGTTCAACCTATATTTCTTAATAATACTGTTTATGATTCTATCATTTGGAGTCCCAAAGCTGGATTGGGTTAACCTCATACCATTTATTAGTTATGGGGTTATAATTATCTCGATTAACCTGTTTAGCAGGAAAAGGTTATTTTTAAGGACCCTGTATTCAGTTGTAGTTTTCTTCATAGTATCAAACTTTCTATTCTGGTTGTTCGAACCTTGGCAAATGTATCCGAAGAATTTAACAGGTTTACTGCTGTGTTATATTGGAGCTTTGCCATTCTTAAAAAATCAGCTAATTTCTAATTTAACCACTTCTATTGCTTTTAGTTTAATCTTGAGTGGTAAGGTTTTTGAGGTAAATAGCGAAAGAACAGCAGAAACACTTTGACTTATCCAAACAGAATAAATTCTACCTGATTTTCATTTTAAGAAAAATATAGGAACTCTCGGAGATTCATATTGCTATATATCCGACACTGCATTACGTTATAAATTGGTTCAGATGGAAAATCATGTATTCTATTACGATAAAAAAAGCAATAAAATCAAAGTTAGCCCATCATGAGCCTTTTAGATACGACAGAAACAGAGCTAAGAAAGCATGATTCTATCAGCAAATTTTGCTAGCTCTATGCTCATTGGGCAAATTTGCACGAGAAAGCAGGAGATAGTAAGAGAGTTTGTATGTTTGTGATATATGAAATTGTTATCCTGCCAGTCACTTTTTTAAATACTCTTTAAATGCCTTAATATCCCAGGGTTTTTTAAATTTATGTATCATACTGTGACAGTTAGAGCACAATACGACGAAATCATTTAAGAGATCCAAAGACGATTCCCTCCCTTTTAAGTCAGAGAAAGGAATCAGGCAGTGAGCTTCAATATAGTTTTTACCGATTTCACTATAAGTTTTCTCAAAATTAAATCCGCAAATCTCGCAAGTATAGCGATGGATCTCCTTAACTTTTCTTGCAAGTTCTGGATTTTTTTCGATACTCTTATGGTGCTTAATAGCAATCAGATTATCCTGATACTCAGTTTCGTCATCTTCGATAAGATCTAACATACTCTGCTCAGAATAAAGGTAATGTTCAACCAGTAAAGAATACAAAAATAGCATTTGATTTAAATCGTCTTCTATCTCTGTTTCGGTCATTTCATATACACTTTCCTTGCTATAATATTTGGCAATTATATTTCCAGTCTCGTAATATGCAGCCAAGGAATTTTTATTTGTAACCTTTAAGTCAATCGATGCATTCATGAAGGTTCCAACAAAATTTTTATCAATCAGGCTTCTGTAGGATGTTGCAAATGACTCGAGAACAATCTTTGCTGTCCTCTTGTAAATGCTCCTAATTCTGGCTACACCCTGATTTAAAGAAAGATATAAACCGCTCATGTCTTCTCTGAATAAAAACATCGGATAAAAGCCAGTCTGCGGTTTTCCGGTTATTGTTCTGTCTATTATTGCTATCCAGGGATATTTAGCCCATTTGCCTTTTCCGCAAGAGCCTATAATTCTGTACCTATATTTATCCTTAACTATTTCCGTTATTTCTTGAGGTATATACCTGGTAATTACTTTAAAAGTCTCACTCTCTCCAAAGTTTTTACCTGCATCCTTAAGGTAATTGTCTAAAATTTGAAGAAGATGCTCTTTTAGCATTTTCATTTCACCCTCCAATAAAATTATAGACCAATGGAAGAATTCAAAAAATCGTACCTCATTCAAAGTAAAATAATTTATTTCATAAATTTCAAATTAATAATTGTCATACAAGACATATAAGAACTTTTTAGCATTTTATTGTAATTTTAAAAACTGCATTTTATATAAGACCTTGTAATTAATTTAATAACAATCTTAGCCTGCATGACTGGATAATGACTTTTATCCAAGTCCTGTCTTTCAGAGAAAGTTTGTGTTTGCATCTTATAAGAGGCAGTAAATTCCTGTCAATTATAACTCCTGATGGGCGTTTTTGTTATTCTTGATTACCGTAATCATTGCTATAAATATTAATATTGAACCGAAAATTTCTTTCAACGTGAATCTTTCTCCGATAAAAATAAAGGAAAACACTGCTGCAAATAAAGGCTCCAGAGTAAATAAAATAGATGCCCTGTCTGGATCAATAAATTTTAAACTGTAGGTCTCTGCGAGAATTGCAATAAAACTTGCTACGGTTCCAAGGAAAATTATTGATAGAATTACCCATAACGGTAAATTGCCTGTTTTATTAGAAATTATAAAAGGTGTGGTTAAAAAAAGCACGGTAAAAATTTGAACCGAGGTTATAAATACTATACTCTCTTGTTTTACAAAGATACTTGTAAAGACTATCTGTAAAGCACACGATATTGCCGTTACGATTGTTATGAGATTTCCAGGGTTAAAACTAAATTTCGTAAGAGAAAAATTTGAAAGAAAAATAATACCAGAGATAGCTAAAAGAAGTGAGAAGAACATGTTTTTTGTCATTTTTTCTTTTGTAAAGAAAAGTGCAAATATTGGAGTGAATACAACATATAATCCTGTTATAAACGCGCTATTAGAAGGTGTTGTATATCTGAGACCTATTGTCTGGGTTATGTATGCAAGCCATAGCAGGGAACCCAGAAAAAATAGCTTTAAGATAGTTTTTAAACTTGCTTTTCTAATTTCTTTAATTAGAAACGGTAAACAAATTACGGCTGCAGATAGAAATCTATAAAAAATGAGAGGCATTGGGGGTATGTATTTCAACATAATTTTTATGAGAGGAAAAGTTCCTCCCCATACCAGGGTCATCAATACAATTGAGATAATGGCTTTATTCTTTTGGTTTTTCACATCATCATTATATTATTTTTATTCAGGTTGCAAATTCTTAACCAGTTCCTTAAGGTGCAGGGCATTTTTCACGGCAAATCCGCCGAAGTCATTATTGAAATAGCAGAAAGAAGAAATGCCTTTTTCGTTCCACTTTTTTATCTTCTCTGCATAACTTTTAAGGTCTGCATTAGAATAATTTGAAGCATACAAACTTTCGTGCCCGTGAAATCTTATATAGGTAAAATCTGCAGTAATTTCTTCGGCAAAAGGATAATAAGCACTATCCGAGATACAGAAGGCTATATTTTTTTCTTTTAAAACTTCGTACACATTGTCATCAAGCCAGGAATCATGTCTGAACTCAATGGCAAATTTCATCTTTTCAATATTTAAAAGATTGGTAAAATCTTTTAAGATAGTTAAATCTTTTTTAAGAGAAGGAGGTAGCTGAAATAAGATAACACCAAGTTTTCCTTGCAATAAAGCAATTTTTCCCAGAAATTCATTTATCTCTGTTTCTGCATTTTTAAGTCTTCTAATATGAGTAATGTTTTTATTTGCTTTAACACTCATAATGAAATCCTCAGGTAAATTGTTTTTCCATTGTTTTATGGTAGTTTCTTTTGGAATGTGATAAAAGGTGCTGTTCAACTCGAGTGTGTCAAAATAGTGTATATAGTATGTTAAGAATTTAGTTGAGGGCAGACCTTCAGGGTAAAAAATACCTTTCCAGTGAAAGTAATAATATCCTGAGGTACCTATGAAATTTTTTATTTCCATGTTAAATTATACTGCTTTATTTTCAATATGATAACTTCTAAAAGGTTAAAAAAATATTTACAGTATTGATTTTTACTTCAAAAAGTATACAATATTAACGGCAAGGAGGATAAGGAAATGGAAAAGTCTTTTGGCACCATTAAAGTTAAAAGAGGCCTCGCTCAGATGTTAAAAGGCGGAGTGATAATGGATGTCACTTCTGTGGAGCAGGCTAAAATTGCCGAGGAGGCTGGAGCGGTTTCTGTAATGGCCCTTGAAAGGATACCTGCAGACATACGGAAGCAGGGTGGAGTGGCAAGAATGGCCGATCCTAAGCTGATTAAAGATATAATAAATGCAGTGTCAATACCAGTGATGGCGAAGGTTCGTATTGGTCATTTCGCCGAGGCACAAATAATAGAGGCAATAGGTGTCGATTTTATTGATGAAAGTGAAGTATTAACACCTGCAGACGAAATTCACCACATAAACAAGTGGGATTTTAAGATACCTTTTGTATGTGGTGCAAGAAACCTTGGAGAAGCTTTGCGCAGGATTTCTGAGGGCGCTGCAATGATAAGAACAAAAGGTGAGCCTGGTACAGGCAATATCGTTGAAGCAGTAAAACATATGAGATTGGTTATGGATGAAATAAGAAAGATAAAGAACATGAGCGAGGAGGAGCTTTTTGAAGAGGCAAAAGAATTGCAAGCCCCGATAAACCTTGTCAAAGAAATAAAAGAAATTGGAAGACTTCCTGTTGTGAATTTTGCAGCAGGTGGTATTGCAACACCTGCGGATGCATCTTTAATGATGCAATTGGGCGCTGATGGAGTTTTTGTTGGCTCAGGGATTTTTAAATCCTCTAATCCTCGTAAAAGAGCTGCAGCGATAGTAACGGCGACGACATTTTTTGATGACCCTAAGATTGTAGCGAAGGCATCTGAAGATTTAGGTGAAGAGATGCCCGGGATTGATATTCGTGAACTTGAAGAAACCGAGAAGATGCAGGTAAGAGGTGAATAAATGAAAATAGGTGTACTTGCCCTTCAGGGAGATGTTTCCGAGCACATTAAAGTGACAGAATTGGCTGGTGCTGATTCTGTGCCTGTAAAAACGATTGAAGATATTAAAAAAATAGATGGCCTTATTATTCCAGGTGGTGAAAGTACCACTATTGGTAAATTAATGAGAAAATATAAACTCGATTCGATAATTAAAGACAGAATCAATGAAGGAATGCCAGTGTATGGAACTTGTGCGGGCATGATCCTTCTTGCTAAAAAAATTCAAAACCTAGATCAGTTTACACTCGGAATTCTTGACATAATAATCTTAAGAAATGCTTTTGGAAGGCAGGTTGATAGCATGGAGCTTGATCTGGATATAAAAGGCATTAATTCTAAATTCCATGCAATATTTATCAGAGCACCAGTTGCTACCAATCCGGGACCAGAAGTAGAAGTTTTGTCTTCTATTCCTGAGGGGGTAGTGTTTTTAAAACAGAATAACATTCTGGCATCTTCATTTCATCCTGAGCTTGGAAATGATTTAAGAATACATAAATATTTTATAGATATGATTAAAAAATAACTTTAGGAGGTAAAAATGTCTGGACATTCAAAGTGGCATAACATTCAAGCAAGAAAATCATCTCAGGATGCAAAAAGAGGCCAGGTCTTTACTAAGCTCACTAAAGAGTTGATAATTGCAGCGAGGCAGGGAGGAGGAAATCCTGAAACAAACTTACGACTAAGGACCACTATTGATAAGGCAAGGAGATTGGGAATGCCAATGGATAATATAAATAAAGCAATTATGCGAGGAACAGGAGAGCTCCCGGGTATAAATTACGAAGAACACACGTACGAAGCTTATGGCCCTGCAGGAACTGCATTCATCGTTAAAATATCAACGGATAATAGAAATCG
>Ga0209610_1001434_pt1 | contig 12264 bp, 11 predicted proteins | sample LakKivw275mmetaG_FD_184137 | JGI IMG/M metagenome (GOLD analysis project Ga0209610, IMG submission 184137) | Anoxic lake water microbial communities from Lake Kivu, Rwanda to study Microbial Dark Matter (Phase II) - Lake Kivu water 275m metaG... | ecosystem: Environmental > Aquatic > Freshwater...
ATTATCCTGTAGATTAAGTCTATTACTCCTGGATTAAATCGTCCTGAACTTCCTCATCGGTAAGCTCAAATTCCTCAGCTTCTTGCGATTCAGCCTCCTCTGCCTGACTCTCAGAACTTGCCATTTGCGCCTGCCGCGCTTCCTGAGCAGCTTTTAATTCAGCCCTGTGCTGCTCCACCGCTTGAGTGACCGTGGCGATGATCTTATCCACGGTTTTTTCGCCCATTCCCTTGATGCTAATTAATTCCTCCCGGGAAGTATTCAGCAGCTCTTCCGCAGTTTCAATCCCCATCGAATATAATAATTTCCAGTTGTGATCGGTCAGTCCAGTGATATTTTCAAGATAAATGGTTTCCGATTCGGACAATTCGTAATCGGACCTTTTAATCGCATCAATCACGTAGCCGGTTACTTCGGAGGCAAGGCGGATATTTTGACCCATTTTACCGATTGCAACCGAGATTTCATCATCATTAAAAATTGCCAGCGCCTTCTTCTTCTCCTCATCAATTTCGAGCATATACGGCTTGGCTGGCGAGAGTGCCCGGGTAATTAAAATTTCCGGCTCGATGCTATTATTAATAATGTCTATTTTTTCATTGTTTAATTCGCGTACAATCGCCTGGATACGGCTGCCTTTGATTCCCACGCAGGCACCGACGGCATCAATCCGCCGGTCATTGGATTCGACAATGACCTTGCTTCGATCGCCGGGATGACGGGCAACCTTTTTAATCTCGATTGTCTTATCATAAATTTCGGGTACCTCATTCTCGAACAATTTGACCAGAAAGTTCGGATCAGCGCGCGAGACAATGATCTCGGGACCGGTGGTCCCCAGAGTGGCTTCCTTGAGAATGGATTTGATACTCTCGCCTCTGCGGTAGCGTTCACCGGGAATTTGTTCTTCGCGGGGCATTTTCAGTTCAGCCTTGCCGATATTGATAAAAATCGCATCGCGGCGGATTTGATGGACGTCGCCAATGATTATCTGACCAACTTTTTTAGAGTATTCTTCATAAATGACATTCTTTTCAACCCGCATGATTTGCTGATTGAGAATCTGCTTGGCTTGCGAGATGAGCCGCCGACCAAAACTGACCGGGTCAATAATCTCGATATAGGGATCACCAATTTGCAGGTCCGGTTCGAGAATCTGAGCCTCTTCCAGACTGATCTCATGCAAAGGATCCTGCACCTGCTCAACAATGACTTTCTGCTGATAAATTTCGATTTCACCTTTATCCATATTGACGATCACGTCGAAATTTTCGGTGCTTTCGTACTTTTTCTCAATCAGGGTCAGAAATACTTTCTCGATGATTTCTCCCAGCTCGCTCCGATCCACATTCTTTTCACGGGCAATCTGGGCAAAAGCCTCAATGATTTCACGATTGATCAATTGTCATAACTCCTTTATCTATGGCTTACCATTTTAAAACAACTTTGGCATATTTCAAGTCGGAGAATTGGACCTCCTGTGTGACTCCGGGCAGCTCCAGCCGCAATTTATCCGCGCTGACCTCCACCAATTGACCCTCTAACGGCGATTCCATTGTCGGATTCTGATGGAACACTTTCAACCGGCGACCGATGTTGCGCGGAAAATCGCGATACTCTTTCAAGGGATAATCCACTCCGGGTGAGGTGACTTCCAGCTGGTACCCTGGTTCGATTAATTGATCCAAGTACGTGTCGGCGTTGATCTTGCGGGTAATTGCGGTAATCTCATCCAGGGAGATCCCGCTCAGGGTTTCGACGACAACCCGCATGAAGGTTCTTTTCCCAAAGAAATTCAGACTGAAATCCACCAGGAAGGCACCCGCTGCCTCAACAATTTCGGCAATGACTTTTTTGATCTCCGCTTTGCGCTTTTCCATTTCAACTTTTCTAACTAAAAAAGTGGGTTTGTCAACCCACTTTCAACGCGGCAGAATATACAAATTTTATCCAACGATTGCAAATCAATTAATTTCCGACCTGAGCACCTCTAATTCAGCCGCGAATGTCTCGACCAGCGAGCGTTTGCGATAGTCTAAATTATTCCTGGGTATGGCATTTAGTAATTTTTCGGCTTTTTCAATATTCTTGAGCTTCAAATAAGCCCTGACCGCATTCAGATAACTATCACATTTCAGAAATTCATGGGATGATACGTCGCCGCCTTTCTCGAAATATTTGGCAGCCTGAGCATATTCTGCATGCCGCTCGGCACAAGCTCCCAAGCCATTGTAAGCCGTGGCGGTCAGCATATCGTCATCGGTATAATCATCAATGTACTTGCGATAATAAACCTCGGCGCTTTCGAGGTTATCCTTGGACAGATAAGCCTGGGCTAAGAGAATAGTTGCCATGCCAGCACTTTTAGTTTTTGGATTTTTATCAATCAGCGCCTCGAGCTGGACAATGGCATTATCCACATCATTGGCAGCCAAAGCCATCTCCGCAATCCCAAGTTCGCCGCTTGCCTCCCGGTTGGCATTTATTTTGGAATGGATCAAGGCAATACTCAGTACGATTACCAAGACCACAGCGATGGTAGCATACAAGACCGGTTTGTGCTTTTCGCGCAGAAAATGCTCCGCCTGAGAAATTTTCTCGAGCACCGGGTCTTTTTTAATCTCTTTACGGGTAATCTTCTTCTTCGGTTTTAACATTTAATTTTCTCCCTGTCATTTATTCCGTACCCTCGCCGGGACTCGAACCCAGATCAAAGGATTAGGAATCCTCTATTCTATCCGCTTGAACTACGAGGGCTCAAAAAGCGCCTAAGTTTATGATTCCCGACGGTAAATTGCAAGCTGAATCAAGTCAGTTTTCAAATCGTGAACATCTCTACCTGCCGCCAAAATTATCAGCACTTACCTGCAAAGATTGACTTTCCTAAAAATAAAAACTAAAATCATTGCGACGGAGATTACAGAAGTAACTGAGATAACAATCATTCACTGCACTTGACGATTTACCGAGAGACCCGTTTTTTGGATTTTCTTTGATAAGAGTTCGAGGATTTTTTTAGATCAATAGTAAAGCAATTCCGGAACTCTTTTCACGATCTAATCCGGTATATTTCCCCTGCTCAGTTAGCGGCTGTACCTAACGGGGCGAAGTCATGAGTAAATGGACTGAAATCCGGTTGACAGTATTTAGGATGTAACATTATCAAGCTTGGATAAGATTCCATTTGACTTTTAAATAATAACCGTCTAATATTGTTTTGTTATGAGATGCCGCAAAACATCAATCCACATTATCAGAGAGGAAGATCTGGCTAAAATATATTATCCGGGATACTCATTAATATGTCAATATAAGAGAATAATATGGGCTTGCTGGACGCACTAAAGGATATTTTCGGAATTAAGACTGTGAATATTGGCGATCTGAACCGTCAGGCTACTCACCCGCGCCCTGGCCCACCGCTTGTAGAACCTCGCATCGACCCATTAGAGGATATAGAGGTAACAGAGGAGTATCGAATTGTATTGAGGTTGCTCGAAGGTGGTTCCCCAATCGTATTTGTTAGCGGCAAGGCTGGAACCGGAAAATCCACCCTCATTCACTACCTACGCCACACTTTCAAGAAGAATGTCGTTGTTGTTGCACCAACCGGTGTTGCCGCACTTAATGTCGGCGGGGCGACAATTCATTCATATTTTCATTTTCCACCGCATATTGTAACTGACAATGACATCAAGGAAGTCATAGACAGGCGACTCTATACAAAGCTTGATCTTCTTATCGTGGACGAAATCTCGATGGTACGGGCAGACCTTGTCGATGCGATTGACAAATTCCTCCGCATTAACGGTCCTTACAGAGACCGACCTTTTGGAGGCATTCATTTGCTTTTTATCGGTGACTTGTTTCAGTTACCTCCCGTCGTGACGCGAGCAGAGGAATCCATCTTATCTGCGCTTAATTATTCCAGTCCCTTTTTCTTCAGCGCCAAGTCACTGGATAATTGCCAGTTAGCATCAGTCGAGCTAAGCAAGATATTCCGTCAACAGGATCCTGTCTTTACGGACATGCTCAACAAGATACGGGTTGCCGAACAGCTCAACACGGTGATTCCAGCTATCAATAGTCAGTGTTTCACCCCCGGTATAGATAGCAAACAGATTCTGACACTTACCTGTACAAAGACTGCAGCCGATCAAATCAACCTAACTGAACTGGGGAAACTGACCGGGGAGCCCAAGGTTTTCAAAGGCGAAGTTTCTGTACAGTTCGCGATCGAAGACGAGAAGCTTCCATCGCCCTTGAATTTGAAATTGAAACTTGGCGCCCAAGTAATGTTCACGAAGAATGATGAACAAAAGCGATGGGTCAATGGGACCATTGGTCGCGTTATAGCCTTTAGAGAAGCATCCATTCAAGTCGAACTAATAACAGACCATTCAGGAGAACTTCACGATGTGCAGCGGGTTAAATGGGAATCCTATAAGTACGAGTATGACTACACAGATGACAAAATTAAGCCTGTAGTGACAGGCACCTACGTTCAGTACCCCTTGATGCTGGCATGGGCAGTTACCATTCACAAAGGACAAGGAAAAACGCTGGAACGTGTTCGCATTGATCTTGGTGATGGGGCTTTTGCACCCGGGCAAGTTTACGTAGCGTTGAGCCGATGCCGGGCACTCGCTGACATTTCCTTAGCACGACCAATTGATGAGCATGAGGTCAAGTGTGATCAGCGCATCAAGCGCTTTTTCCTTGCTCTTGCTGACCTACAGACAAATATGCATACGATAGCGCGGTAATCCGAAAATGACCCTGTAGCCGTTGCGAACGACTGCTGTCCATATTGTAGTGGCACATTACGCGAACAAAACGGCAATTTCAGTCCATTCTTGGGGTGTTCCAATTATCCAAGGTGTAAGTACGCAAAGAACCAATAAATTCGAACAAAGGGCTGGTTGGTATGATAGCTTAGTTCACGACACACAGACTTGCCCATTATTGCGAATAAGAAAATTAAGATTATGCATATTATTGGTGTATACAATAATTTTTAACCGGTTATGTTTTCCCGATATTGTTTTGGAGTGTGTACAATGACCTGAATACTAAGGACAGGTTATTCAGAATTGGCAATTTTTAAGATTTTTTTACAATAATTAAAAGGAGTAGTGCTATGAAAAGTTTAGGCACGGCTTGCATGCTTCTGCTCACTCTTTCGGTTGCGACCTATGCCGGAGAAGCGGCTTCAGAGTATAATGTGTCGCTGAACATTTCCCCCTTTCGGCTCTTTAATCCCGAACTTTTCTTCACCGGTGAACTGCGCTTGACTCCCAAAACTAGTTTTGCTTTGATGCTGGGCGCGGGCAGGTTTAACAACACATCGGACAAGGATATTCGGGAATTTATCGCTGGTAAAGCCCGTATCTTGGCGGTTGTCGGTTTGCACGGTAATACATTCAAGCCGCATGCTGGCGTAAAGACAAGCGTCTTATTCCTGCAAAAGTGGGATGACAAGCTCTGCCCGAAAAAAGACGATTACCCGATCTTTTTCGGAGTTTCCGAGAAATCGGGCAAAGATAATTCCGGCGATTATGTTTATGTTAAAAATGTAGACGGCAAGCTAAAGCTCGATAAATACGGCCACTTGATCGTTGACCATGACTTACACAATCACAAAGGCGAGCTTCCCGACGGCATTGCCGAGGCATTTATTAAGTGGGCGAAGAAGGAAAAACTGAGTTTTTGGAGGAATTATAATGGGAAATGAACTAACTCAGGTAACAAAAGTAGCGGTTTTTAGGAATAAAAGAATCCGCAAGACTATCTATAATAACGAATGGTGGTTTTCTGTGGTGGATGTGGTTCAGGTTTTGACTGACCAGCCCGATGATTACACTGCCAGAAAATATTGGAATAAGCTCTCACAAAGGTTAAGAGCAGAAGGTAGTGAGTTGGTGACAATTTGTCACCGACTGAAATTGGAAGCTGCTGATGGGAAGAAATATGAGACTGACTGTGCCAATACCGAAGGCATTTTCCGTATCATCCAGTCCATTCCCTCGCCCAAAGCCGAGCCATTTAAGCGCTGGCTGGCACGGGTTGGTTATGAACGGGTGCAGGAGATTGACGACCCGGAATTGGCTACCAAAAGAACGCGGGCGCTGTATAAAGCCAAAGGCTATAGCGACGATTGGATTGAAAAGCGGATGCGCGGCATTGCCATTCGCGAGGAACTTACGGATGAATGGAAAAAGCACGGTGTAAGACAAAATCAGGAATATGAAATTTTAACCGCAGAAATATCCAAGGCTGCTTTCGGTTTGACTCCCAGCCAATACAAAAAACTCAAAGGCTTAAAGAGACAGAATCTCCGCGATCACATGACCGATCTTGAACTTATTTTCTCCATGCTCGGTGAGGCGGCTACAACCCAAATTACCCGGGTGGAGCATCCTGACGGCTTTACCGAGAACCGCCGGGTTTCACGGCGGGGCGGAAATGTCGCGGGCGTGGCACGCAAGAAGCTGGAACAGGAAACCGGCAAAAAGGTGGTAACCGGGGAGAATTATCTGCGAAAACCGCAGAATAAAAAGCTGATAGATAAAAAATAAACCGGACAATGAAGAAAAAGTTGAATTTCTGGAAATAAGACATGAACATATCTATTAGAAGTTTTCAAGACACAGTAAAAAATGATCGTGTAGATGCCGAATACTTTAAGCCGATGTATGAGGAGGTTGTCAAACGGTTTCAGAGAAATTCTAAGACGGAAACTTTGGAGAATATAACAAAGCTGATCGGTCATCCTTCAAACCCACCTTATGCAAGTGAAGATTCAAGAAGCAAAACCTTTGTAATTACACAAAAGCACTTAGGCAATTATTTTCCACCAATTATATTTTCTTGGTATTGTTATGGAGTGTGTTGAATTACTTAAATATTAAGGACAACCTATTCAGAATTGGCAGTTTTAAGATTTTTTCAATAACAAAAAGGAGTAACGCTATGAAACGTTTAGGCACCGCTTGCATGCTTCTTCTCACTCTTTCGATTGCAACCTATGCCGGGGAAGCTACTTCAGAGTATAATTTGTCGCTGACCATTTCCCCCTTTCGGCTCTTTAATCCCGAACTTTTCTTAACCGGCGAACTGCGCTTAGCTCCTAAAATGAGCATTGCCGCAATGCTGGGTGCGGGTAGTGTAACTGAAGAAGGCGAGACTCACGGTATCGTTGAAGCTTCCGGACAATTGCGTTATTACCTCATCGGCTCGTTTTGCCATGGCATGATGGTCGGCGCGGATGCCGGATATGTTGGTGCAGGTGGTAGTCAGATGGCAGGCGCTGCAATGTATTTGGTCGGTATCCATGCCGGGGGTTTTGTGGGATATAAGCTGACAATGAAGAACGGTTTCACGGCTGAAGCCCAAATCGGACCAGTGTATGTGTGGGGCAAGACCAAAGACACCACCGAATTGCAGACCTTATTAAATTTGAATATCGGCTGGTCATTTAAAAAATAACTCCATTTTTTCTTAGTTTGCCGGATATCAAAACCGTAACTCTTTCAGTCATTAGTGATAGATTAAAATAGGCAACCAACAGCAACACCTGACCGCCGACGTGGTAGGTGAAGTTGCCCGTTACCATATATAATCAAAAGCGAGATAGTGAAAAAATGTTTTTCATTTAATTTATCATTGGTTACATTAGTCATGTTATATGACTAAGTATAAGAGGTAAATATGATTCAGGTAAATATCCATCACGCCAAAACTCATTTATCAAAGTTGATTCAAAAGGTAATTGAAGGTGAAGAAATAGTGATTGCGAAAGGTAATAAACCGATCGTCAAATTAACGCAGATATTCGCCAATTCACCGCATAGGAAGCTTGGATCGGCTCAGGGAATGATCCATTTAGCAGCTGATTTTAATGAACCGTTAGAAGATTTTAAAGAGTATATGAATTGAAATATCTGTTAGATACTCACGTATTACTTTGGGTAATTGATAATAATTCGCAATTAAGTCAAAAAGTAAAAAAGATCTATCTTGATGAGGGCAATGAGATAATATTAAGTATTGTAAGTATTTGGGAAATGGCGATCAAGATCAGTCTGAATAAATTGATAATTCCAGGAGTTTTATCAGATTTTGTTAGAAATCATATTATTGGAAATAATATTCGGATTTTAGATCTAAGATTAGCGCATATTTATAGATTAGAAAACCTTCAGTACTATCATCGGGATCCATTTGATCGTTTGATAATATCGCAATCCATTGAAGAGAATATTCCGATTATTAGTTCGGATAGCCGATTTGATCAATATAAAGTTGATCGGATTTGGTAAAAATAATTAGTGCTTACCATTCTAGCACCTGACGGCTAAAACTGTTTGATGATTTTGGGATATTCGATGTTTATTGATGTTCTTTGTTATTCAAATATCCTATCTTTCTCTCCGTCGTAAGTGAAGCATCATCGTTATCAAAATATGGGAATATTTTAAAATATAGATTTGCATTTTTAACATTATTAGAGTAGTATTGCGCTTGAAAATTAAGATTATTTTAAATAACGAAAGTGATCAGGAATGCAGAAAATTTTAATCATTATTAATGACGCTCCTTATGGGGCAGAAATAGCGTACAATGCGTTACAGACGGCAATGACCCTCAAAAAAGAACCCGGAGATATTAACTCTTTAAAATTTGCAATAAATTCATGGGGCAGATAGTTCAATTCATTTAAGTCTAACGACCATTTTCCTCTAACTGGTAAAAGTAACGTATGGTCGAATTCAGGAAAGGACATTGGTGTGGTTTATCGAAATTCAAGCAGGTTGTTGTGCACAATTGGTTTTTTGCTATTTTTTCTCTGTTTTGCATGGGCTCAGGATGGTGAAAGTGTAATCTTGCACTTTGAGCCCGACCGCGGTTTCTACGAAAATAATTTTGATTTAACCCTTTCGACGACACCACCGGGTTTGACAATCAGGTACACCAAGGATGGCACCGATCCAACCAGATCATCAACGGCGATACAAGGAACATCGCCAATTACGATTCAGGTAGATCCCGCCAACACCGATGGCCGGGACCTGGCGCCGGGATTTTGTGTGCGGGCGGTTGCTATTCAAGCGGATACGGTGGCAACGAAAGTCAAAACCCACACCTATCTTTTCGTTAACCGGGTCGTGGAATTATCCCCGGATGGTCAGTTGCCAGGTCCGGGCTGGTTAAGCCTAAATAATAGCAGCGGACAAACTATTAGCTACGGCATGGATCCTCAGGTTTGTAACAGTAGTCTATATAAGAACAAAATAGTCCCAGCTCTGACTGATATTCCCACATTTTCGATGGTCATGAATTTGGAGGATCTCTTCGATCCCCAAACCGGAATATATGTTAATGCTTTGGAACGGGGTGAAGAATGGGAACGACCTTGTTCGATAGAACTCATTTATCCGGATGGAACCGACGGATTTCAGATTAATTGCGGCGTGCGCATCCGTGGTGGCTATAGCCGGATTACCGCCTGTCCCAAGCGCGCCTTTCGATATTACTTCACCGCAGATTATGGCGAGCCCAAGTTAAAATATCCCCTATTCGGCGATGAAGGTGTGACTGAATTTGACAAGGTAGATTTACGAACAGCCATGAATTATTCCTGGAGTTATGGTGCGGAAGGTCCGGAAAAAAATACCTTTCTGCGTGAAGAATTCTGCCGCGATTTGCAGCGCGATATGGGACAACCGTATACCAGGACCCGGTATTACCACCTCTATATCAACGGTACTTACTGGGGATTGTATGAAACTCAGGAGCGTTCCGAAGCTGCATTTGGAGCTTCCTATTTTGGTGGCAATCGTGCAGACTATGACGTGATCAAGGTTGATGCCGGTTATGGGCGCCCGTATAACATCGAAGCAGCCGATGGTAATTTAGAGGCATGGCGCCGTTTATGGGAAGCTGCGATAGCAGGATTCGAAACGAATGAGGCATATTATCAAGTGCAAGGTTTGAATCCCGATGGTACGCGTAATCCCGATTATGAGGTTTTACTGGATGCAGATAATCTCATTGATTTTATGATCAACGTTTTTTATACCGGCGACGCTGATGCACCTTACTCGTCGTTTGTCAATGGTCCGAATAACTTTTTTTCGATTCGGAATCGCAATGGCGATCGGGGATTTGTCCATTTCCGCCACGATGCTGAGCATACTTTGGGCGCACAGGAAAGGGGCTACGATCGCACCGGACCGTTTAACCCGCCTATGAGCGATGCTTTTGAAAAATCAAATCCGCAATGGCTTCACGATAAACTTTGTAAAAATCCGATATATTTAGATCGGTTTGCCAATCATGTTTATCAGCATTTTTTCAATGGCGGCACTTGCACCCCGGAAGCAAGCCTTGCCCGAATTCAAGCCCGGAAGCAAGAAATTGACTTAGCGATCATTGCCGAATCCGCCCGTTGGGGAGATTCAAAACGCACAACGCCTTTCACGCGCAATGATTGGCTGATAGCTGTTAACTATATACTTAATGATTTTTTACCCAACCGCACGAATGTCGTGCTCAATCAATTACGTGCCAGGGGATGGTATCCTCAGACCGATCCGCCGACTTTTAACTCTGAAAGCAAATTAGTCTCCAATGGATTTCAACTAACAATGACTGCCCCGCGAGGTCAAATTTATTATACGACGGATGGGACCGATCCATATACACCGCTGGATGTCTCGACTAGCTACACAACTCTCATTCCGGTAAATGCGACAAAAAAAGTGTTGGTACCAACGGCAGCGATCGAAAACACCTGGAGCGAATCGGTTGACTTTGATGATTCAGCCTGGCGCTCCGGCTCCGGAAATGTTGGCTACGAACGAGATCAAGGATACGAAAATTTGATCAACATTGATGTTGGTGCCGACATGTATAACAAGAACACCGGCTGTTATGTGCGAATCCCGTTTGCAGTAGATGAAGCCCAGCTCGACAGCATCAATATTCTGACTTTAAAAATTTACTATGATGACGGTTTTGTGGCTTATCTGAACGGTACGAAAGTAGCTGAATCCAATGCTCCTACGACTTTAGAATGGAATGTCACTGCTACCCAAAACCATGAAGCCGAAGCCTGGGACACATTCGATATTTCCAATTTTGTGAATAGCCTTACATCCGGAGCGAATTTATTAGCAGTCCACAGTTTAAATATCAGCTTAGGCAGTTCCGATTTTATCATGGGCACGGAGTTGATTGCCGGAATATCCAATAATTCTGGCACGATATCCGCCAATGCCATCGAATATACTGCTCCGGTAAAGATAGCTCAAACAACTCAGATAAAAGCCAGGATTTTCGACAATGTGAGCTGGAGCGCAATTCATGCGGCAAAATTTTGGGTGTTAGCAGGATTGGATAATCTAAGGGTCACCGAGATTCATTATCATCCTTTAGATGAGGGTGATGCTGAAAACAATGACAGTGAGTATGAGTTTCTCGAGCTGAAGAATATTGGCAATGAAACCCTGGATTTATCCGGGATGTATTTTTCGCGCGGTTTAACCTATCAGTTTCCAAATAATACCATGCTTAGTCCGGACTCGTTCATCGTCTTAGCGTCCAACAAGATTGAATTTTTTATCCGCTATGGATTTTTAGCCTTTGATGAATATGAAGGTCAATTAGATAACAGCGGCGAAACAATTGCGCTGAACACTGTCGCGGGTGACACCTTAATCAAGATTCATTATCACGATAAATACCCCTGGCCTAATTCCGCCGACGGCGATGGCTATTCCATCGTGCCCCGCGAAAACGATCCCTATAAGGATCAAAATGATGCCGGAAATTGGATGGCATCGGGAAAAATTCATGGCAATCCGGGGCGTGATAATATTCCGGCTGAGGTACAGGAAGTGCGGAAACTGATAGTCGCCGGTGAATATCGGCTGATGCAAAATTATCCGAATCCATTTAATCCGCTGACTACCATTGAGTATCAACTACCAAAAGCGTCACAGGTGGAACTTTCCGTTTACAGTATTACCGGTCAGTTGATCAAGACCTTAGTAAATGATTACCATAATGCCGGTCATTACGCGGTGATCTGGAATGCCAGCGGAGTAGCTTCCGGTTTATACCTGTATCGGATTAAAGCCGGTGAATTTATCAATGTAAAAAAGTGTTTGGTAATCAAATAGCCTTATCTGCTTCCGGCAGGATTTTTTCAAATCTGGCATAATCTTTATCCTTGTCTACATTCAAGGCAACAATTAATTT
>Ga0209610_1001436_pt1 | contig 12253 bp, 9 predicted proteins | sample LakKivw275mmetaG_FD_184137 | JGI IMG/M metagenome (GOLD analysis project Ga0209610, IMG submission 184137) | Anoxic lake water microbial communities from Lake Kivu, Rwanda to study Microbial Dark Matter (Phase II) - Lake Kivu water 275m metaG... | ecosystem: Environmental > Aquatic > Freshwater >...
CTCATCTAATTACTATAGATGCCTTATTAAATGGTAATCTCCCTATATTTTTAGATGCCTTAAGGCATCTTATCGCTCCCATAATTACTCTATCTTATATTTCCTGGGCTTTCTTACTTCGGATAACCCGTTCCAGCATGTTAGACACCTTGAGGAAAGATTACGTAAGGACAGCGAGGTCTAAAGGGGTGGATGAATATACGGTGATTCATTTACATGCCCAAAGAAATGCTCTCATACCAGTTATGACCGTAGCTGGTATGATGATAGTAGAAATGTTGGGAGGGGTAATGATCACCGAAACTATATTTACTTATCCGGGTTTAGGATTTTGGACTGCAACAGCAGCACAACAATTAGACTATGGTTCGGTGATCAGCTTTGCTTTATTATTCGCTACTCTTATGGTGATAGGTAATTTAGTAGTAGATCTATCTTATGCCTTAATAGATCCTCGGGTTAGATTGGAGTGAGCAAATAGAATGAATAGAATATTAAGAAAATTATTTAGTAATATTACTTCACTGATAGGGATAATTCTTTTAATTATATTCATTGCTATCGCTATATTTGCTCCTGTGATTGCTCCACCTCTCTCAGAAGATCACTATCTAATACCTCGGATGTCCTGGGATATAAATCCTCAACCTCCCGGTTCCCCTATGTCAGATGATATAAGAGATATATATGACTACATGGGTGCAGAGATAAAATATGATAGAGCAATTTGTGGAACCGCTGAAGGTGGATATGATATATTTTATGGATTAATATGGGGAACAAGAACTGCCTTTAAGATTGGCTTAATAACAGTTTCTGTTTCGATGCTTATAGGACTCTTTATCGGTTCTATCTCTGCCTATTTTGGTAAATGGTTAGATGAAATATTGATGAGAATAACTGATATATTTTTATCTTTCCCTTTTTTAGTTGCTGCTATGGTTTTAACTACGGTACTTGGTAGAGGTCTGGATAAGGTTATGATTGCCTTAATTGTTTTTGGATGGATGGGATATTCCAGGGTGATCAGAGGAAGTATATTATCGGCCAAAGAAGAAACTTATGTCATAGCAGCCAGGGCTCTGGGGGTAAAAGATAATAAAATAATCTGGAAACATTTATTACCCAATACTATATTTCCTGTTTTGGTTCAAGCTTCTATGAGCATCGGTTCTATGGTGATAACTGCTTCGGCTTTAAGCTTTTTAGGGGTAGGTGCTCCAGTAGGATATGCCGATTGGGGGCAGATGGTGAGTTTTGCCCGAAATTGGATTATAGGCAGTCCTGGTCACGCTGGACAATACTGGTATACGGTATTGTATCCGGGAATATTTATCGTTCTCTTTGTTCTTGCCTGGAATCTTATTGGCGATACTTTAAGAGATATACTTGATCCGCGTTTACGAGGTGAATTGTAAAATGATTATAAATAATAAAGAACCTTTATTAGAAGCAAAAGATTTAAAGACCTATTTTTTCACTGAGAACGGAATAGTTAAAGCAGTAGATGGAGTAGGTTTCAAAGTTTATCAGGGAGAGGTTTTAGGTTTAGTAGGAGAATCTGGTTGTGGCAAGAGTGTTACTGCCTTTTCTATCATAAGATTGCTTGATTATCCAGGAAAGACAGTTGAGGGAGAAATACTTTTTAAAGGTGAAAACTTATTAAGAAAAACCGATGCTGAAATGAGAAAAATAAGGGGAAAAGACATAGCTACGATTTTTCAAGAACCTATGACTGCTCTAAATCCGGTATTAACAGTAGGGTTTCAAATTTCAGAAGCTTTATTGATGCATTTTAAAATTAGCAAAGATGAGGCAATAAAAAAAACGATAGAACTATTGGAAAAAGTAGGTATACCTATGCCAGAGCAGAGGATTAATGAATACCCTCATCAGTTAAGTGGAGGAATGAGACAAAGGGCGATGATTGCCATGGCAATGTCTTGTGATCCAATATTGCTTATTGCTGATGAGCCTACTACCGCTTTAGATGTTACTATTCAAGCACAAATATTAGATTTAATGAGCACACTTTTACGAGAGTTCAATGGATCTCTAATAATGATTACCCATGATTTAGGTGTTATTGCAGAGATAGCAGATAGGATAGCAATTATGTATGCCGGCAAAATTGTGGAATATGCGAATAAAAGAACCATCTTTTATAACCCTTTACACCCCTATACTTTTGCTTTATTAACTTCTATACCCAGGCTTGATATGGAGATGAAAAGATTAAATGTGATACCAGGGATTGTCCCTAACCCCTTACATTTTCCAGAGGGGTGTAAATTTAATCCAAGATGTAGGTTTATGACTGATAGATGTAAAGAGGAGGAACCTCAATTAATTAAGGTTGAAGAAGGACATTTAGTAAGGTGTTGGAATATAGATAAAGTTGCCCCAGAAGTAAAAAAAGGTCTTTTAGTAGGAGTGTGAGTATAAATGATGGATTCATTATTAAAAGTAGATAATTTAGTTAAGTACTTTCCGATCAGGAAAGGTATTTTTAGACGAACGGTAGGCTGGGTAAAAGCTGTAGATGATGTATCTTTTGAGGTGTACGAAGGAGAAACCTTAGGACTGGTGGGAGAATCTGGTTGCGGTAAGACAACGACAGCTCTTACCATCTTAAGATTAGAAGAACCTACTAAAGGACAAGTAATATTCGATGGTAGAGATATAGTAAAGATGAAAAAGGCGGATATGAGAAAAGAGAGAAAGAACATGCAGATAATATTTCAGGACCCTTATAGTTCTCTTGATCCCAGGATGAAAATAAAGGATATAATTGCTGAAGGTATATTAACTCATAACCTATTAAATGTTCGCGAAAGGTACAAAAGAGTTGGAGAACTGTTAGAAAAAGTAGGCATTCCAGCTGAAAATATGGACAGCTTTCCTCATGAATTTAGCGGAGGTCAAAGGCAAAGAATAGGTATTGCTAGAGCCCTGGCTTTAGAACCAAAGATAATCATGTGTGATGAAGCAGTTTCTGCGTTAGATGTATCTATACGATCTCAAATTATAAATCTTCTTAAAGACCTGCAGAAAGAATTTAACCTTACTTATCTTTTCATTGCTCATGATTTAAGTGTAATAAAATATATAAGTGATAGAGTTGTAGTGATGTACCTGGGAAAGATAGTAGAAATTGCGGATAAAAAAGATTTGTTTACTAATACTATGCATCCTTATACTCAGGCATTAATATCTGCTGTTCCGGTTCCTAATCCAGATTATAAGAAGGAACGAATTATCTTAAAGGGCGATGTCCCGAGTCCCGCAAACCCACCTAAAGGATGCAGGTTCCATCCGAGGTGTTCTAAGGTTATGAAAATATGTTCTGAAATTGAACCTAAATTAATAGAAATAAAAGAAAAACATTTTTGTGCTTGTCACCTTTATAATGAGAAGTAGATAATCTGTGCTTATGCGCCCGTGGCTCAATGGATAGAGCAGGGGCTTCCTAAGCCCTTGGTTGGAAGTTCGACTCTTCTCGGGCGCACTATTTTATAATTGATATATTAGGAAGAATAGATTAGAGGTACATTAGATGAAAACAGAGGTAATTGCACAAGTAAAAAAAATTATATTAGATTCTATTGAAAAAAATATAAAACAGAGTAATTTCCAACTTAAAATTATTCCCGAGATAATATTATTAACTCCTAAAAATAAATCTCATGGAGATCTGTCTACTAATATAGCTATGCAGTTATCTCGAGAATTAAAATTGAAACCTTTGGATATTGCCCATTTTATTGTAGATAATTTAAATATAAAGGACAGTATTATAGGTGAAGTTGAAATTGTTAGACCAGGTTTTATAAATTTTTGTTTGAAGGAAAATTGGTTATATCAGATTATAGATGAAATTAGGGAAAAAGGTGAAGATTACGCTAAAGTAAATTTGGGTAAAGGAAAGAAGATTCAGGTTGAATTTGTTAGTGTTAATCCTACTGGGCCTTTACATATTGGTCATGGAAAATGTGCCGCAGTAGGAGACGCGCTGAGTAATATATTGAAAGCAGCAGGTTATAAAGTAGAAAAAGAATATTATATCAATGATCAGGGAAGACAGATTGACCTTTTAGGACAATCTGTTCAAGTAAGATATAACAACCTTTTAGGGGGAAGAATGGAATTTCCTGCTGACGGATATAAAGGTGAGTATATTATTGATATTGCCCAAGAGGTGATAGAAAAATTTCAAGATAAGTATAAAGGTAGAGATGACCAAGAAAGTCGAGAATTTTTTAAAGAATTTACTCTTAAAAATATTTTAGAAGGAATTAAAGAAGATTTAAAAGATTTTGGAGTGGAGTTTGATGAATGGTTTAGTGAAAGTTCTCTTTATAAGCAGAATAAACTTCAAGAGGTTATAAAATTACTCCAGCAGAAAGGTTTTCTTTATAAGGAAAAAGGTGCACTTTGGTTAAAGACTACTGCTTTTGGCGATGAAAAAGATCGAGTAGTAATTAGAGAAAATAATATTCCTACCTATTTTGCCTCTGATATTGCCTACCATCAAGACAAATACCAACGAGGGTTTGAAAAAATAATAGATATTTGGGGGGCTGACCACCACGGTTATATTCAAAGGATGAAGGCTGCGGTGCAGGCTTTGGGGTATCCCGAAGATTCTTTGGGAATATTAATTGTGCAATTTGTTACTTTAATAAGAGATGGCAAAGAAGTAGGAATGTCTACCCGAGGAGGAGAGTTCATTACCCTAAAAGATTTAATAAAAGAAGTAGGCAAAGATGTAGCTCGCTATTTCTTTTTAATGAGAAGTTATGACAGTCATACGGAGTTTGACTTAGATGTAGCTAAGTCTCAATCTATGGAAAATCCAGTCTATTATATTCAATATGCCTATGCCCGGATATGTAGTATAATAAAAAAAGCAGAACAAGCAGGGGTAAAGATGGATAAAAGTAAGGTAAGTAAGCTTCAATTATTAGACCAAGAAGAAGAATTTGAATTGATTAAAAAATTATCTTCATTAAAAGAAGTAATTAAAAAGTCAGCTTTAACCTGGAAGCCACACTTTTTAACCACTTATCTTTATGATTTAGCTTCCTCGTTTCACAAATATTATACTGTTCATCGGATAATTACCGAAGATGAAGAACTAACCAGAGCCCGGTTAATATTAATCGATTGTACCAGGATAGTGTTATTTAATTCGCTCAAAATTTTAGGAGTTTCAGCTCCAGAAAGTATGTAGTATAGCGTATAGCGGGTAGCGTTTAGCGTATAGTAGATAGGTTAATTAGTTAAATAGACAACAAGTAAATAGTGCTACGTTAAATAAAGTATGTTATATTTCTTGAGATTGCTTCGTCGCTTTGCTCCTCGCAATGACACTCAGTGTTTTGTCATTGCGAGCGTTAGCGAAGCAATCTCAAAAAACTATACTTACCTTAGTTGGCAGAGCACTAGCCACATGGGAGAAATAGATGGATAAAACTAGATTTGTAATAATTACCGGTCTATCAGGGGCAGGAAAAAGTATAGCGGTTAGGTGTTTTGAGGATTCTGGTTTTTTCTGTGTAGACAATATTCCTTCTCAACTAATTCTCAAATTTGCAGAAATTTGTTTAAAGTCAAAGGGGAAACTGTCCAAAATTGCTTTAGTGGTTGATATAAGGGCAGGAATTTTTTTTAAGGATTTATTTAAATCACTTGGTTATTTAAAGGAATTAGGGATTAATAGAGAGATATTATTTTTAGAAGCAAGTAATGAGGCATTGGTTCACCGATTTAGTGGAACCAGGAGAAAACATCCTTTAAATATTTCCAGCAGTATTTTGGAAAATATACAAGCAGAGAGAGAACAGCTAAAAGAGTTAAGGTCGCAAGCTAATTTGATTATAGATACTTCTGATTTAACTCCTAAACAATTGAGTAATGAAATTGTTAGAAATTTTATAAAAAGAAAATATCAAAATATCCAGATAACCCTAATCTCTTTTGGTTATAAATATGGTATTCCCATTGATGTAGACATAGTCTTTGATGTTAGATTTCTTCCTAACCCTTTTTATATAGATAAATTAAAAGTTTTGCCGGGGACCAATAAGGAGATTGAAAAATATGTAACCGAATTCTCGGTTTCTCAAAGATTTATAGAAGTCTACTTTAATTTATTAAATTATTTAATCCCTTATTATCTTAAAGAAGGTAAAACATATCTTTCTATTGCTTTTGGATGTACCGGTGGGAGACATAGATCCGTAGTTTTAATAAATAGATTAGCCAGATATTTAAGAGAGAAAGGATACAAAATATTTGTGAAACACAGAGATATGAATAAAGAAGAAACAAAGATTAAAAATGATTTATGAGAATATTCAAAGTAAAAAGTCAACTCTGGAAATGGTTCTATCCAGGGATAAAAATAAAAAGATATTTATTGCTGGTTATTTTAGGCATAATATTATTAATTAGTGGTTTATTTTTTTGTTTTAATATAAAAAATTTTTTATTAATAAAGGGTAATCTGAGCGCAGTATTTAACTATTCTGATATTTTAATTAATGTCCTGGGAATAATATTAGGGGTTGTTGGAGTAGGGCTTATAACTCTGGGAATAAGAAATTTAAATAGGTCGATTTTTAGGACCATAGTCCCTCAGCAGGTAGATAAAATATCTGAACTTATTTATCAAAAAACACGATTAAGCAAGGGTCCCAAAATAGTGGTTATTGGAGGTGGAACTGGTCTCTACGTGTTATTGCGAGGGTTAAAGTCTTTTACTAACCATATTACCGCAGTGGTGACGGTATTTGATACCGGTGGAAGCTCAGGAAGATTAAGAAAGGAGTTAGGAGTTCTTCCGCCAGGGGATATCAGAAATTGTTTAGTAGCCTTAGCTACTGTTGAACCATTAATGGAAAAATTATTCCAATACCGTTTTACTAATGGTAGTTTAGAGGGTCATAATTTTGGAAACTTGTTTATTACTGCAATGTCAGAAGTAAGTGGAGATTTTATAAGCGCAATTGAAAAATCGAGTGAAATATTAGCTATTCAGGGAAAAGTTTTACCCTCTTCTTTGGAAAATATTACCTTATCTGCTAAAATGAAAGATGGAGAAATTGTCAAAGGAGAAACCGAGATAACCCATAGTGGTAAAATTATTGATAAAGTATATTTAGAGCCTTCACCTGTATTACCCTTACCTGAAACTTTAAAGGCCATAGAGCAGGCAGAGGCTATTATTTTAGGACCAGGAAGCCTTTATACCAGTATAATATGTAATCTTTTAGTAAAAGGGATATCTAAAGCAATTGGTGAGTCGAAGGCGATAAAGATATATATCTGTAATATTATGACCCAATCAGGGGAAACTGATAATTATACTGTTTCTCAACATTTAAAAGAATTAGAAAAGTATTTAGGTGTAAATTGTATTGATTATATTATAGTAAACACTGCGGAAATTGATAATGAGTTAAAAGAAAGATATGCTAAAGAAGGTGCTTATCAGGTAGTAGTTGATAGATCAGAGATATTAAAGATGGGTGTTGAATTAATAAGTAAAAAATTATGGTATAATCAGAACTTAGCGAGACATGATCCAGACAAGTTAGCCCAAATTATTATCGATTTAATATCGGAAAGAAAGGGTTAAATGTTATTTGCTTACCGAGTAAAAAAAGAGTTAGCGAGAATTATTCCGAAAAATATTTATTAGAATTTTAAGAAAAGGGAGGAATTAAAATGTCCAATGTCATCTTAAAGAATCTTACTAAAAAATTTAAGGAGGTGACTGCAGTAGATGATCTAAATATAGAGATAAAGGATAAGGAGTTTGCTGTCTTAGTTGGTCCATCTGGTTGTGGAAAGACTACCACTTTAAGGGCAATTGCTGGTTTAGAAGAAGCAACTACGGGAGAGATATATATTGGAGATAAGTTAGTCAATGATGTTCAACCCAAAGATAGAGATATTGCTATGGTCTTCCAGAATTATGCCCTTTATCCTCATATGGATGTTTACAATAATATGGCTTTTGGATTAAAATTGCGGAAATTTCCCAAGAAAGAAATCGAACAAAGAGTGCAGGAAGCAGCTGAAATATTAGGGATAGAAAATTTATTAAAGAGAAAACCTAAACAGCTATCTGGAGGACAGAGACAGAGGGTAGCAGTAGGAAGAGCCATTGTCCGAAAACCAAAGGTATTTTTATTTGATGAACCCCTTTCTAATTTGGATGCCAAGTTAAGGGTGGCCATGAGGGCAGAAATCAGTAAACTGCACCGTAGATTAGGGGCTACTATAATCTATGTAACCCATGATCAAGTAGAAGCAATGACTATGGCTAGCAGAATATTTATAATGAATGATGGTCGCCTACAACAGTCAGGTGCACCTTTAGAAGTTTATAAAAAACCGAATAATAAATTTGTAGCTGGTTTTATTGGTTCTCCAGCCATGAATTTTATAGATTCTAAGATTGTAAAGGAGGATGGAGACTATTTTATTGATACAGAAGGTCTTAAAGTAAAGATTCCTCAGGATTTTTATTCTAAAATAGCAGCTTATGTGGGGAAAGAAGTGATCTTTGGAGTAAGACCTGAGGATCTTCATGATAAGCAATTCTTTTCTAACGCTACACCTTCTAATACTATAAAAGCTAAAGTAGATGTAATTGAACCTTTAGGGGCGGAGATTTTTATTTACCTGGCTTGTGGAAAGCATTCTCTGGTAGGAAAGATGGATTCTCGTACTCAAGTAGAAATTGAACAAAATATAGAGATAGTAGTAGATATAGAAAAGACTCATATCTTTGATCCCAAAACTTTATTGGTTTTAGTTTAGGTGAAGCTTAATTTAAAGGAATAATCCTTAATTTCAATTTATGATATAATAATGAAGTTTAGATGATATTTTGTGCTCTGAAAAGAATATATAAAATAATATAATAGATGAGATAACAGTAGAGTTGGTAAGATGAAAACTGAATTATTATTAAAACAAAAACAAAAATTAATTCTGACTCCCCAATTATATCAATCGATTAATATATTACAGCTAAATTTGGTTGAACTAAAAATTTTGATTGATAAAGAGTTAGTAGAAAATCCCTTATTAGAAATTAATCAAGAAGCAAGTTCAATGGTAGAAAAAATAAGCCAGGAGGAAAATTCTAATAGTCGGATTGAAGAACCAGAAAGAAGTATAGAAGGAGATAACTTTTTTGATTGGTTAAGTTACCTTAAAGAAAAAAATTATCAAACGTATTCTTTACCTGGATCAAGATTAGAAAGAGATAATTCATATGAAAATTTCATCTATTATAAAGAATCACTACATGAATATTTGTTAGCTCAATTAGGCCTAGTGATAAATAATAATACAGACTATAAGATTGGAGAGTATTTGATCGGGAATATTGATGATAATGGTTATCTAACTTTTAGTTTAGACGATATTTCTGGTGATCTAAATATAAAAAGGGATAAAATAGAAAAGATATTGTTTTTGATTCAGAGTTTTGATCCACCGGGAGTAGGAGCAAGAAACTTAGAAGAATGTCTATTAATCCAGGCAAAATATCTAGGTCTCAATGATGTAAACATAGAGACGATAATAAAGAAACATTTGAACGATTTAGCTCGGAAAGCATATAAGAAAATTGCTAAAGATTTAAAGATATCAGTTTTTGAGGTTCAATCTTTAGCTGATATAATTAAAAGAACTCTTGATCCTAAACCAGGAAGAGAAATAGGTGATTTGGAAGAAGTTAAATATATAATTCCCGATCTAACAGTAATGAAGAGAGGAGAAGATGAATATAGGGTATTTCTGAATGATACTTACTTGCCACAAATAAGGATAAATTCTCAATACCAAAAAATTTTAGATGTAAATAATAATAGCTCTTCTATTGTTGCAGAGAGGTTAACCAAGAGAAAGAATATTTCTGATCACGAAATTAAAGATACCATAAAATATATTGAAGGGAAATTGGACTCTGCCAAGTCATTACTCAAAGGAATAGAACATAGAAAAAGAACTGTTTATCAAATTGCTGAAATCATAGTCAACTATCAAAAAGACTTTTTAGATGAAGGTATTTTATATATCAAACCTCTGACTTTAAAAGAGGTTGCAGATAGATTAAATATCCATGAATCAACTGTATGCAGAGCGATTAGTAATAAGATTATTCAAACTCCTCGTGGATTTCTTAAAATGAATTTTTTCTTTTCTAAGGGAGTAGATATGAAAAGTGGAGGAATTGTTTCTACGGATAAAGTGAAAAGCATAATAAAAGAGTATATTGATAATGAAGATCATTTAAAACCATGGAGTGATCAAAAATTAACCGAATTGTTAAGTAAGAAAAAAGGTATAAACATCTCCCGACGAACTGTTACCAAATACAGAGAGATATTAAAAATATCTCCTTCTAATTTACGTAAAAGATTTGAAATTTAGTTATTAGGAATTTATTAAGTGAAAAGATAAGGAGGAAAAATAATGACCATAAAAGTGGGAATTAACGGATTTGGGAGAATTGGGAGGAATGTCTTTAGGGCTGGATTGAAAGATAAAGAAATAGATTTTATTGCGGTTAATGATATAACCGATGCAGAAACTCTTGCCCACTTGTTAAAGTATGATTCTATTTATGGAATATTACCTGGGGTAAAAGCAGAAGGTGATACTATCTTTGTTCAGGGAAGAAACTTAAAAGTACTGAAAGAAAAAGACCCCAGCAATCTTCCTTGGAGAAAATTAGGTGTTGATATAGTCATTGAATCAACAGGAATTTTTATAGATAAAGAAGGTGCCACAAAACACCTAACCGCTGGAGCGAAGAAAGTAATCATTTCTGCCCCTGCAAAAAACGAAGATATTACTATTGTAATGGGAGTTAATGAAGATAAATATCTACCTGAAAAACATCGTATAATTTCTAATGCCTCTTGCACGACTAATTGTTTGGCTCCCGTTGCTAAAGTATTAAATGATTTTTTTGGAATTGAAAAAGGAACTATGACTACTATTCATTCTTACACTGCGGATCAGAGGTTGATGGATTCGCCTCATAAGGATTTAAGAAGAGCAAGAGCAGCTGCGCTTTCTATAATTCCTACTAAAACAGGAGCTACAAAAGCAGTAAGCTTGGTGATTCCTGAATTAAAAGGAAAATTAAGTGGTATGGCCTTTAGAGTCCCCACTCCTAATGTTTCAGTGGTAGATTTAGCAGTATTATTAAAAAGGAAAGTTAGTGTAGAGGAGATTAATCAAGCTTTTAAGGAGACCTCTCAAGGAGATTTAAAAGGAATTTTAGATTATACCGAAGAACCTTTAGTCTCAAAAGATTTCAATGGTAATAGTAATTCATCTATAGTTGATGGATTATCTACCATGGTTATTGATGATAACTTAGTTAAAATTATAGCCTGGTATGATAATGAGTGGGGTTATTCTTGTCGAATAATAGATCTTCTTAAATATATTTGGAAATAATTGGAGGTCAGAGGAATGCGTATCCCGGTTATTGCTGGGAATTGGAAAATGAATAAAACAGTAGTAGAATCTATTGCTTTGGTTAAAGAACTAAAAGATTTTATTCGTGAAATTAAAGGAGTAGATATTGTAGTTTGTTCACCCTTTACTTGTCTTTGGGTAGTTAAGGAGATAATTGATGGAACAAATATACATCTGGGAGCTCAGAATATGTATTGGGAAACTAAAGGGGCTTTTACTGGAGAAATATCTCCTCTAATGCTTAAAGATGTGGGTTGTGAATATGTTATATTAGGTCATTCTGAAAGAAGAGAACATTTTAAAGAAACTTCTGAAGAAGTAGCTAAGAAGACCAAAGCTGCCTTTTCGTTTAATCTCATACCTATTGTATGTATAGGTGAAAATTTTGAGGAAAGGGAAAGTGGCAAAACTAAGAGTATAATAGAACAGGAAGTTAAAGCTTTGTTTCTGGAAATTGATTCTACCTTAGCAGGAAGAATAATTATTGCTTATGAGCCTATCTGGGCTATTGGTACAGGTAAATCTGCTAGCTCACAGGATGCCAATTTAATAAATAAATTTATTAGGGAACTATTTTCCTCCGAATATGGGAATAAGGTAGCTGAGCAGATAAGGATATTATACGGAGGGAGTGTAAACCCTAAAAATATTGAGGAGCTTATGAATGAATCTGATATTGATGGTGCTTTAGTTGGGGGAGCAAGTTTATATGCTTTAACTTTTTCTCAAATTATAAAAC
>Ga0209610_1001439_pt1 | contig 12243 bp, 13 predicted proteins | sample LakKivw275mmetaG_FD_184137 | JGI IMG/M metagenome (GOLD analysis project Ga0209610, IMG submission 184137) | Anoxic lake water microbial communities from Lake Kivu, Rwanda to study Microbial Dark Matter (Phase II) - Lake Kivu water 275m metaG... | ecosystem: Environmental > Aquatic > Freshwater...
ACCGGTAGAGGATGCAACAGAAGATATTGCGTTAAAGGAAGAAATCATTGAACTTGTCATTGTGTTAAAAGCATCGATAATGTTTATATCTGAACCAAGCACGGCACCTGCAACAAAGAAGTGGCTTGCCTTTAAATCATCCTCGGGAATTTGTGGCAATACTACCTTCATCTCCTTCATAACTTGCTCACTTATTCCAAAGGTTACCGCATAAACAAGGTACTGCTCCCATATAGCAATTGACGTTGGGATTGCTTCTTTGAGGTTTGAAAAATCCCTTAGAAATTTCTTCAAACCGTTCCAGAGAGCATAGGCATCTGCACCGATCTGCGTTCTTCTCTGCAGAGGAAAAGCAAGGATAATAAAAAGGGCAGAAACAACAAAGTAAAAAGGAATAAGATAAGGAAGGCGAAGAATGGAAAGGAAGAAAAATCCAGCAAAGCCAAACACAAATCCAATCACAATAAATAGTATCATAAATCCTTCTGATTTCTTTTCAAAATAGTTTTTCTCTTCTCCTTCGTCCTTGACGACACCCTTAAATGCATCGTATATTGTCTTGAATTCTTGAGCATTTTTCTTTATAAATTCCTTTATGTCATCCGTGGATACTGTTACACCTTGAATCCCTGCTATACCAGGCATTGTTCCCTGTTTATCCTTGAAAGTCTTTGAAGCAAGATTGCGCATTTTCCCGGGTTTAAAAAAGCTCAGAACTCCTTCATACGTGAGAGAAGTAAAAAGAAAATTGTAAACAATACGTTCATGTGGTAGCAGTTCATCAGGATTTTTCCCTGTTTCAGATAAATACGTCACAGGAACCTCTCTTTTGAAAATAAAACCTTTCTCTTCTTTATGAGTCTGGATTGATATATATCCCTTACGGATAAGGTTCATAATTGTCGCAGTAAAGTCATATGGAGTTATACTCTTAAACCTCATAAGATATCCAACGACTGCAGGAGGGAGATCTTCAGGTATATCCCTCGTGTAAACAACATCAATCATTGGAGGATGTTCTTTCCCATACTTAAAGAACAGGTAAAGCCATAGAGCAAAAAGGCCCAGTGGCAACAAAAGTGCCAAGGCAAAATTTACTTTTGCTCTTGCCCTCTGTTTGTTTGCCTGTTCTGCAAGACCTCTTTCATATGCAAGGATTGAATCTAACTTATTTACGGACTCTTTTGAAATATTAAGGATCTTTGAGGGAAAAATAACACGTGCCTCCACATAAGTATTTGCTGGAATGCCTGCTAATTTATAATGCACCCCACTGCCATTGATTTTCTCAACATTGCCTGAAAGCGGCCCGTGTCCAAAGACATAAAAATCATCTTGTTTCACGTTCGAGGGAAAATATACATAAGCATTAAACTGGTCAGTTCTTTTGTCCCAGCCAGTTCCTACAAGTTTCCAGTAAAAATCAGCTACATCTTGATATGCCTTTATACCGCCGATTACTTTATACCTGAACGTGAAACTCTTGTTTTCGTTACTTGCAGAATAAAAGAACTTGGCAATATAATTACTGCCATTGTCGCTGAAAGTATATGTGCCTGGATTACCCGTTTCAGAGCTGACCAGTTCGTAATAACCATTCTCATCCTCTATTGAAAAATCTTCTATGTAGCTATACCCTCCTTTTGCCAGAGTGTACGTTGCCCAATGGAAATCGCCTGAGAAATTGTAGGTTCTTTCTTCAACAACATCAAAAGATCCATCATTATTGATATCTATCCTTACATTAACAAAAGGAAAATAGTAATCTTTTGCAAAGGAGCCCAGAGGTTTTATGCTTAAAAGCAAAAGAATTAAAAGAAATAAGGTAAAAATTTTAGTAATTCTATTTTTAACTCTACTTGTAACCCAATTCACAATGTCCTCCTTTTACAGAATAAATCATTTAAATTGTATCTGAAATAAACAATTTAAAAAAATGACAATTCAGTGCCTGTACTAAATAATCGTGATTTTGTAGATATTGAGGTGTTCTGAACGAGAATATAAGGAGAAACCCAAAAGTCAGTCCAAATCGTCTCTTCTGATAAAACGACAGCTTTTAGAGCATCCATTATATTGAGACTTACCACCGCGTCCTTTATCCTGCCTAAAATCTCCCCGTTCTCAACAAGGTAGTAAAGTTTATTTGCCGCTATAATTTAATTTTATTTCATCAGTTCTGTGTTTATCATATCAAGAATTTTCTTTGCCTCTCCTGATTCGAACATTTTCCATACTTCGTTTAACTTATCGCATGGATAATCTCCACAATATGCACAGTTTGAAACATTTTTTTCCATGCCGCACTGCCTGACCTGGCACGTCTCACAGAATTTCATTAATTTCCCCTTAACTGTTGTACATCCCTCACAGCTTATGTCTTCTGCTTTAAGAGGAAATTCGCTTGAAGACTATATTTTCGCAACTCTTTCCTTCTCTAACTGATCATCTTTTAAAGTCGCTGTGAAAGCAGGACAATCATCACAGGCTAATCCGCACACTGCAATTATCTTTCCCATGAATTACCTCCTCATATTTCAATCTTACTAAACTTTCTTTTAAAAACAAACTAAATAATATTCAGTGTCATTTAGTCACAATCGATACTTTTGTTTCATATTAAATATTAAATTATACATGAATATAGTTTCTTTTAAATGGGACAAATAATAAATTATTCTTAGTTTTATTTCAGTGAGATTTGAAATCCGCATTTTGGTCTGATTGGTTTTCAAACTGACGTGATAAATTTTTAATCTCTTCAAAGTGTTCAAAGAGTGAACACGCTAAATTTTTCCTTTGAAGAAGTTCAGGACGCTCTCGTATTGCACGCATAAACGGTGATTTACACGCACTTACTAAACCACCTTTACGGATATTTTCTCGAGAAATAGGAACAAAGGGACAAGGCTCTACATCTCCTTGTGAATTTATATGAATTGATGCTCTTCCTGCTGCCGAGCATATGTTCTTTTCACCATATTCATCCTGTGGAAACTGCACTATGACAATTCCCCCTTTATTTCTCACTTCGATTATTCTCTTCCGGAAAATTTCTCTCTGAGATTCACTTAAAACCCAATCAAACCTTGGATTAGTACCGCATGGTACATATTCAGAGAAAAATCCCACTGCACATCCATAGCCAATCATCTGATTAAAGAAATCATCAGAGCCGAGATTCTCGATGTTAACAGTTGTATTCGTTGCAGCAAACCCAAAGAAAACTCCAGCATCATAAAGATACTTAAATATTCCTACCGCAGTCTCATGTGCTCCTTCCTTGCGCCGCAAATCTGTATCTTCAACAAACCCTTCTATACTCACAAGAATAATTATATTACCGCTCTCTGAAATAATTTCTGCGATTTCGGGAGTAATAAGTGAGCCATTTGTGATGGTAACGAATAATAGATTCCTGTGTTTCAACATCATTTGAAGAATATCAGAACGCATAAAAGGTTCACCACCAGTTACTACAACAGTCGAAAACCCAAGTCTTCCCGCATCTGTAAGGATAGAGTCAAGCTCTTCTGTAGTTAGCTCGCCATCGTTAATTCTATCTCTTGAATAACAGCCTATACAGTTATAATTACAGTGCATTGTAGGGCTTATGGCGAGTACTGATGGTATATTTGAGCCAATCTTAATCCTCATATACGCTCGTTTGATTGACGAAAACAGGAACCGAAAACAGATTCTCAAGAAAAACTTAATTCTATATGGATTAGAACGACTCCAGTTCCACAAAGAGCTAATCAATAAATCGCCGATCTTTTTTTCGGATTTTCCAGGAATAGATTTCTGTTTCTCCATTCTTGGATTATATTCAATTTGCAGAATGTGACAAATTTAAAGCTCTTAAATATTAAATTACATAGGTTAAAAATTAAATTCCAGATATCACAACCTTGCCAAAATCTGATACATTAAATGTCACCATATCTGTTTCACCTTTGTTTGTGACACTGATTACCATTCGAGTTGGATAATTTTTATAAGTGCCGCTACTTATTACCCAGAGTTCGACTTGTGATATTGTTTGTTCTCCTTGTGAAGTTACATTTGCCTTCATAAGATATTTAACAGCAGGATAGTCATTAACTGTTTCGCTACCAACTCTACTTATACTGTAACTTGCACTTCCTGTTAAGGTTTTGACCGAAGTATTGTAACTATTGCGAACATTCACTGCCATAGTATCAACAATAGCAAGAAAGCCTCCTGAAATACTGCTAACCTGACTTGCAGGCATTTCTGTCCAGGTATCGTCTGAACGAATTTTTGCTTTATCCCCGTCTATATACATTTCAAATTGAGTTTCCCCAGTTTTTAAATCCACAACTGACATATGTTGCTTTTTTCCGTAGTCATCCTGAAGTATTTCAATCTTCTGATCGCCTTTACCTGAAGCACTCTTAACCTCAAAGGTTACTTTATAGCTTTTAATCTGAGAATAGTCTTTTATCTCTTCAGCAACAACTTCCTCTTTGAGAGCGAGGTTTACGGTTTTCGATTCTCCTTCCCCTACAGTTACATCAGAGCTTACATCTTCGTAACCTTCCTTTGATGCTTTAATTGTGTAACTGCCGCTTTTTACATCATTAAAAGCGTATTTACCACTGCTGTCAGTCGTACCTGAATAATCACCCATTGAGAGTTTTACTCCCGAAATAGCTTTGCCACCCTCATCAGTAACTGACATATTAACCTTTGACGTTTTAGGCGTAGTACTCCCTCCACCGCTGCATCCTGCAAAGACTACAACAAACAACAGAAGAATTATTGTCACTGCAATAACCTTCTTCATGCTTCACCTCCCTTTTTTTATTATATAAAAAACCGAAAAATATAAAATCAGACAAAATATTTAGACTTTAATAGAAAAAAATTATTTGTAATTCTTACGCGCAAGTAATTCAGCACGTGTCTTTTCAATGTCACGAGGCATACTTAAAAGAGCTATGCAATAAAATGGGGCCCATAATATCGTTGCTCCAGCTATAATTATAATAAATGCAGTGCGTAGATCACTTTTTGCAGCCAGAAGGCCAGCAATAAGAGGAGCAAGAGCAGTACCCGTTGTTTCCACAAGACTTTGCATTGCAAGAGAGGTACTACGTACCTCTGGCAAACTAACATCACAGATTGCAGCACCAACATTAGGGGCTGCAAAAGCCGAGAAAAAAGCACCCACTGCCACAAATATCGAAAAAGCCACTTCACGGTCTTGAGGTACGAGGAGAGCCAATATAAGCAACACTGCCCCAACCATTGTGAAAGATCCGGAGATCAGACGTCCTCTCAAGTTTCTCTCGAACAATCTATCCCCTAAAGTTCCCCCAACCAATAGTCCGACTCCAAGAGAAAATACAGCAAGAGTCATTATTCCAATTAGGTGTTTACCACCATACCCACGCTCAACTTCAAGATAGCGGAAGAACCAGAATGTTACAACATTGATTGGAAAGACCGCAAAAAACCCCTGAGCATAGAGTGCTAAAAGAGTTTTTCTCTTTAAAAGCTCTTTCACTGCTGGCCAGTTGAACCTGGTGCCCTTAACTTCTGTCACGCCTTTAAGTTCTGGCTCAGCTGCTCCACGAGGAACTTCATAAACCAGAAGTAAAATGAAAACTGAAAGTACAATTCCCATAGACCCTGTAAAACGAAAAACATTACGCCAGCCAAAACGAGCACCCACAGTTATAGCAATAGCAGCACCTAAAACATACCCTAAGGGTATAGCAAGTTTAAGAAGGGCATAAATACGACCGCGGATTTGTGGCAGGAAGTAATCTGAAAGCAGACTGTATACTCCAGGGTAACTTGCATCATCAATACCAGTTGACGCCCTTGTGAATATAAACCAGCTGTAAGTTGGGGAAATTGCCGAAAACCATGTCGTGGCACCCCATATAGCCGAAGCCAATGCAATAAGACGGGCTCGCGAGAACTTATCAAACAAGTAACCCCAGACCGGGAAAAGTACGCCACCAACAAGCAAAGCACCCGAGAGCACAGCGCCCATCTGAGCCTCATTTATATTAAATGTTTTCATAACGGATGTTGCAAGTGGGCCAATTAATAACCTATCTGCCTGATGAAGCAATGTAAACAATGCAAGAACAGTTAGTGCAACCCATCGATTACTCCTCTTTTGTTTCATCTATTTTCCCTCAAATTATTTTACGACTATCTTCCATAAAGAGAAACTCAATAATCCGTAAGAAAAAATCTTAGCTATAATATAAATATGAAGATAGAGGATTATGATTTTGGATGGATAAAAATTGATGGAAAGATCTACAAAAATGACCTGATAATATTTACTAATAGAATTTTTTCACAGTGGTGGAGAGAAGAAAGTCACTATTTAAAGGAAAGCGACATATTTGAAGTTTTTCTCGAGAAGCCCGAGGTTTTAATAATAGGAACTGGGGCAAACGGACTTATGAAAGTTGATGAGGAAGTAATTAAGAAGTTAAAAGAATCAGGCACTCAATTAATAATTGAAAACACATACATCGCAGTGAAAAAATTCAATGAAATTAGCAAAATAAAAAGGACAATTGGCGCTTTTCACTTAACATGCTGAACACGAGCAAAAAACAACTTAGCAGATAGAGATGCACCACAATTTACTGGTGAGGAGATAAAGACAAAATAGCAACTTTTTTCTAATTACTGCTCAAACAGATTTGGTCAACAAAGCGATTAACAAAACTTGTCTTAGAATTATTTCAGAGTATTCTTTGTCTTTAAAAGAAGTTTCGAGGGGAATATGTCCTCTCGATATTGGATTTCATACAGATTCTTTGGTGAAGTGATCGACTATTTTGATTTTTCGTTTTTTTAGTTAATCTTATTGCAAGAAGAATAGCATAAAGGAGGGACATATGTACAGGAAAACTAAAATTAAAATGTACATTTTTAACTGGCTCTTCAAGCAAGTTTTTAGTTATATATCAAAGGATTATGAGCACAGACTGCAGCGACTGTTAAATTTTCTTAAAGGTATAAGCTTCAGCAATGAACTCACTGGGTTAGTACAAAATGTAGAGTCAAACATGCAGAACAATCCTGTATTCAAGCGTTTTATTAACAGATTGTTCACCGACTACAATCCTAATTACATAAAAAATGTGCTTTCTTTGTTACTTATAAATGTTGGCTTCTTTAACACTCCTTTTACAAACTTAAATGCCCAAAACGATCTTCCTTCTCCCTTCACAATATTAATAAGCCCCACAATGCGATGCAATCTGAGGTGCATCGGCTGTTACGCAGGAAATTACAGCAAAGACAACGATCTCCCATCCTCGGTTGTGAACAGAATTATTACAGAAGGTGAGGATATGGGGGTTTATTTATATACAATCCTTGGAGGAGAACCCTTTATCTACAAAGAACTTATGGACATCGTTAATAATCATCCACGTTCTGCCTTTCAGATATTCACAAATGGAATACTGGTTGACGAAAAGATAGTTAAGAAGTTCTGGAAGGCAAAAAATGTTGTGCCAGTTCTCTCTATAGAAGGTGACGAGGAAGAAACAGATAAAAGAAGAGGCAAAGGTGTTTACCAAAAAGTAACAGGGCTTATGAACATTTTAAAGAATGAAGGGATTCCGTTTGGTTATTCAGCAGTGCTAACAAGAAAGAATTTTGATTCGCTAACAAAACCTGAATTCTATACGGACCTTGCGGATAAAGGTGCTTTCTTTGGATGGACTTTTCTCTACATGCCCGTTGGTCGGGATGATACAACTGAATTAATGCCTACTGCAGAGCAACGAGGGGAGTACGGCAAATTAACAAGACATATAAGAGATAACTATCCAATATTCCCGATGGATTTCTGGAACGATGCACCATATGTCGGCGGGTGTATTGCAGGAGGAAAAAAGTACATTCATATTAACCATAAGGGTGAGGTTGAACCATGTATATTTGTCCATTTTGCAGTTGATAATATCAAAGAAAAATCCTTACAGGAAGCTCTCAGTTCGCCTTTCTTCAGAGAAATCCGCTCAAGGCAGCCCTTCCATGAGAATCTGCTTCTTCCATGTATGATTATAGATTCCCCCTGGATTTTGAGAGAAGTTGTTGCAGGAGCAAGAGCAATCCCCACTCATCAAGGAGCAGACGATGTTATAACAGAATTCAGCAACTATCTTGACAAATACGCAGAAGATGTAAGAAAAGTTCTCAATCCTATATGGGAAAATGAACTTAAGAAAAATTTTGTAAAGAAAGATTAGAAGGCTGACTTTTTAAATAATTCATCGGTTAGTTTTTGAATCTATTTTGCTTAGCTTTGTTAATAAATGCTCGGCCTTTTTACTAGTCGCAGGGCGAGCATTTGCAGTCTGCCTTTTAGTGAACTCAATTACGCTCTTATTCCCCAAAAGGCTACCAACATATGATCCTAATGCTAGAATAACTTTCCCTACAGCAATATTTCGACATTCATCAGTATCGTAATTATAATGTTCGACTTTTAAAAGTTCGCCGGTAATTTTATTCTGGTATTGGGGTTTAGCCAATGCAATGTTGGAAAGCGCCAAAATGGCATGATTGGCCGTTATAAGCTCTCCGGAATCCAGCAGATTGAATAATTTACCAATCAACTTATCAATTTTTTTGCCCTTATCAACTCTTGAAAGATGCCCTATTATGTCAATGGCGGTCCACTTTATAATCCTATTTTCACTGTTAATGAGAGTTGCAAAATAATCAAAATCAGAATAGAGAGACGCCGGGCTGTTTTCTGCAGTTATCAGAAGCTTTCTGGCACAGCCATATTTTACTTTAGGATTTTTCGAGAATAAATCCTCTAAGTTTATTTTCTCTTCCGTATCTCTCCTTCATTTTTAATTTTACTTTAAAGATAATTCTTACAAATTTATCTATTTCTCAGAAATTATGAAGCTATAAAATTAAAAAGAATACTGAAATTATCCTATATACCCTTATAATACGGTTCCCAGGTAAAGCATTACTGCAACAGCAGTTTTTACCAAAGGGCAAAATCTTATCAGAATAATAGACGTCCTTACGCCAGTTAACAAAGATAAACAAGCCATTATAAACAACGTAATTGCAGAGGTTCTATAAACGATAATAGAAATTAAATTTCTGTATCCCCCAAAAATAGTGACGATCAGTACAAGAATACCTATGAAGCAGAGAGCTAAACCTTCGGCAATCCACTCCATTGTTATAATTCTTTTGTTCTCTCTAGATATTGGCCCAAAACCCTTTACTACAGATTTTGTAGGCAAAATGTGAGCAATACCCCATAGAATAATTATTACAGAGCCTGCATAAATCATGACCCCTCTTATCATATATCTCCCTCCTTATTTAGAAATCACTGCACACCAGTGCCTGGTACAAACGTGCAGTAGTAAGATTTACTCTTTATAAATTCCTTTAATTGCACCGTAGGCTTCTTCTTCAATATCCGCAACTTTCATTAGAAGTTGCGGGATAAACTTCCTTCTATCCGATTTCCCATCTAACCTATCGAGTATTATTAAAGAAACTTCTCTTATTAATTTACCTGATGCAGAAAAATCCTCAGACAGGCTTAGTAAACGCTTTTCACGTGTAATTGTTCCAAGCTCTTTAAGAAGTTTTGAAAAATCCTCTCTTTTTCCTGTGAAATCGTTAAATGCTCTTGAAAGGGTGGGCGGTGAATTTGCATACTTTGCCATATTTTCCAGTGCCATCTTATACTCTTCATTGTTAAGAAATTTTTCCCAGTCCGGAAATTCCTGAGCGAGTTTGCGTATTCCTGGTACCCCCAAATTTTTGATCGGTGGGTTAATCATCTGACTGGCTTTTAAAACTAATCCAGCTCTTACAGATTCATCAAAAGATAAAGGCTTGTAAGGTACAGAAAAAGTAATTACAGCATCCTTCTTTACATAGCCGGGCTCTTCTTTATTCCAGGCATTTTTCAGGTTTTCATAACTCAGTTTTTGAAGATCAGCCAGATCACAATCATACAAAAATATTCTGTCATCACTATCATCATACCCAACAACAAGTATAAAATGAGGAAAAGCATGTTTTTTGTTAAAAAATTCATGGTATTCAAGATAAAACATATCAAGAGGCCCGACAATAACAGGGTTTCTCTTGTTTATTTCTTCCCTGAGCAGTTTCATTGCAAGATTGAAGCCTCTCCCTTCGTTAATTTTTATTCTTAAGCCGAAAACCTGCTCAAGATTTTTGTACTGATTCTTCAAAGATTGTCCCCAGAATACCATAAATGGAGGTTCGGCTTTTTTGTTTTTAATATAGGCAAAGTGAGCCATTCCACTTATAATCATCAAATATTCATCTGAGAATGTCTGTCCTGTCTTAGAGCGATAAACATCCCCAATACCGTTAACCATGCAGGTATATTTACAAACACTATGTGGCACATTAATAATGTTCTTCATGGTATTATCCTTTTTTTCTTTCTATTTTTTTACCTCCTTCTTAATTTTAAGAAAAAATAAATCTACACCAACCAAAAATTTCAAATTACTCCCAGCGGAAGATCTTCACTGACACAATTACACTTAATATCATTATGCCAACCAGTATTATTATCTCTTTATAGAATAATCCCCAACTTTGACCAGCCCATATTCCTCTCAAAAGATTAACAACATGAGTTAAGATTAATGTCATCTTAAATGAAAAATTTCACCTGGCTTCATTATTACCACCTTAGTACGTGATAATGACTCTAATTTATTTTTAAATAAAGATGGATCTTCTTCAAGAATATGCATCGGGATAACAAATCGTGGATTAATAGCAAGGGCTGCCTGAACTGCCTCATCAACATTCATAGTGAACATGTTGCCTCCAATTGGAAGCATTGCTACATCTACCCTGCCCAGTCTCTTCATTTCGGGGATGAAATCTGTATCTCCAGCATGATAAATAGTTTCTCCCTGTATCGTTAGAATATAACCAACCCCTTCTCCTTTAGGATGCCAGAGTTTCCTGAAGTCTCCCGAAGGAATATTATAAGCCTCAACAGCTCTAATTTTAAAATCAGCAAACGAAGTTTCCTCACCAGACTTTATTGGGTTAAAGTTTTCTTTAACTTTCTGCTTACACCTTGGAGGGCCAATTACAACAGTGTCAGGTCGAACCAGTTTAGCCAGAGTAGAAGGCTTACAGTGGTCACCATGAAAATGCGTAAATAAAATAAGGTCTGCTTTCTCCTGCTTTTCACTAAAATTAATTGCATATTTCTTAAAATAGGCAGGGTCAATGTAAATTACCTTGTTATCCGTTTTAATCTGAAACCATGCTCGATCAAACCATCTTATAGATATTGACATAGCACCTCCTTTCTTAAATTATATATTCTATTTTAAAAAGCAAAAGTGAAATTCAGAACGTTGCAAAGTAGATTAAACCAAATATCTTATTACTAATGACTTTGGTATCTCATTCTCTAAGGGTTGGTCTACTGTGATATCCTCCTTTATACATTATGCTTTTTATAAATTCTTTCACGAGGAAATCTCTAAGGTACTCGTAATGCCTTCTGTTTAAAAAACCAGGTTTAAAACTTTCTCACATAACCTTACGGCATAAACCTCAGGAAAATCCAAAAGATCAGAGTGTTCAAAATTGTTAGAGAAATTCCAACTTTTGCAAATTCCAAAAAAGTTATTGTCTTCTTGCTTCTCTTTTCTGCATTTTTTTATGATGATGATATTCGAGGCTGCGCCTGTGATATGCTCGGTAATCATGCAGACTAAATCAACAGTGACTTTCTGCTTTCTTAATTCATAGCCGAGCAACAGAACACCTGGCAAATAAGAATTATTAAGCATCAGAAATGTTGCAAAAGCATGATTGTGCATACCAAATATTAAACCTCCTCCTTTTGAGATATTTAAAAATTATACAGGTTTTAAAAAATTTAGAAAAAATAAGGGATTCCTGCAAAAGCCACAGGTTCTGAGTGACAAAAAAGATAAAAATATTTTCATGATAAACAAAAAAATAGCCTTCAAAATTATTTTGAAGGCTATTTAAAAACTCCTATGACTTTCAGTTCTGTATGAGCTTAATCAATCGGTAGAGCATCAGTGCCATGTCTTCTCTTGTCACAAATTCCCCGGGCCTGAATTCATCGCTATTGCCCTTAATGATCCCTTTCTTTTTAAGTGTACTAATCTCCTCAAAGTATGGATAGTTGATATCTATATCCTCGAAAGG
>Ga0209610_1001442_pt1 | contig 12232 bp, 9 predicted proteins | sample LakKivw275mmetaG_FD_184137 | JGI IMG/M metagenome (GOLD analysis project Ga0209610, IMG submission 184137) | Anoxic lake water microbial communities from Lake Kivu, Rwanda to study Microbial Dark Matter (Phase II) - Lake Kivu water 275m metaG... | ecosystem: Environmental > Aquatic > Freshwater >...
AGCCGCTCCGTTGGACACAGAGTATACCTCAACACGGTTACACGTAGATAGTATGAGTCCCTGCTTTATGAAGTTGGCAAGCAGACCTAGTGCCTCTGGGAGATGGTCACCGCTGACAGCCAGTCTCTCCCTGATTTCGATGGGCGTGCTGCTGTGGTTCACACCGGTCACATAAATATGCATGCCTAACGATTTTTTCATGATTCTCTTGACGTCACTGAAGTTAGTTTGGCCAGCATTATTTCTTTAGCTTCCCGAATTTTGTGCCGTTTAATAAGGTCAATGAGAGAATTTAAGTCGAGGGCTGCCTGCCATTCTTCGGCGGTTACCGGAATTCCTTTTTTCTTTAACTCGTTACGGACATCACCGGCAATTTCGGCAAGCTGTGAATATTCAGTTCTTAATTCGTTTTCAAGCTCGTTCTTAATTTTGCGGGCAAGCGCCGGACTTTTACCGGACGTGGAGACAGCCACGATTATCTCTCCGTTCCTGAAATATGCGGGGACGATGAAATCGGAAATATCAGGTTTGTCCACAACGTTGACCAGTATCTTTTTCTTTCGGGTTTCGGTGGCCACCTTTTCGTTTAGCCGTGCATTATCAGTGGCAGCAATAACCAGGAAGGCATCGTTTAAATCCTTTGTCTCATACTCTCGGGTTATCGTCTTAATAAGACCACCATCTGCCAGTTGGCTCAGCTCAGGGACAATTTCGGGACTGACTAAGACTACTCTGGCGCCGTGCTCCATAAGCATTCGAGCTTTGCGTAGAGCTACGATACCGCCCCCGATTACTAGGCATTTCTTGTCTCTAACATTGAGCATAACGGGATAATAAGCGTGCGGCGCCTCCCGATTTTTCATACCGAATATTTAATCCTCGTTTTCTTTATCTCTCTGGTGCTGAATAGGTTTATATGTTCGTGGCCGTCTAGGCCGGCTTCCGATTCTATTTTATCAATTATTTCCAGACATTGCTTCTTGTTATTTGCGTGTACCATGGCGAAAAGATTATAAGGCCAGAGCGTGTTTGTCTGTCTCTCATAGCAGTGGCTGACTTCTGGTAATGTAGCTATGCGCTTGCCCGCTGCATTCACCGTCGCCTTTGCTGCTTTCCAGCAGGACATGGCATTAGCCTTAAATCCCAGTTGGTACTGGTTGACGGAGGCGCTGAAACGGCGCATTATTCTCCGTCGCAGAAGTGCCCGACATCTATCTAGAAATTCTTCGGCATCGATGTCTAGTTCAGTTGACATAAGGTCAAACGGGCGACCCTTTAAGGGCAAATCCGGCTGCAAGGCGTTAATTACAGCACGATCGATGGCTGTAAGGTGCATGTCATTATGAGAAATCGGGCGATGGTCATGTGTGGGCGACAATGATATGTTGGGATTACCGCTCTGGACATGGAAATAAGCTCCTATTTTAAACGTCTCTATGGCCGGCAGGTTTAACGTTGTTTCAGCTCCGATTTGATCTCCCAGTTTACCCGCTGTGTCATCCAGGTCAGCTGACATAGGTACAGCCAGCGTGAACCACATATTAAAGGCATGGTCGCGTTCATAGCAGTGGCTTACCATTGGATGTCCTCTGATTATTTGAGCAGCTTTGTTCATTTGTTCAGCAGATATTTTGGCTGCTACGAGCGTTGTCTGGTAGCCCAGTTTCTTGGGATTCAGTATCGGTCCAATCAGGCGAATGATACCAGTTGCTTTCAGCTTTTCGATTCTTTCGATAACCTCACCGCCCGATATACCCAGCTTTGCTCCCAGCGAGGAGAATGGCTCACGGGCCAGTGGAAATTCCGATTGAATCACAGCAAGAAGGTTTTTATCGATATCGTCGAGTTTCATTTGCCTAGCTGTTCATTTTAAGTGACGGTTGGTACAGACAGTAGGGCTCGGCCTGGAGGTAATCACCGGTTGATTCATAGGCCCGGGCACGGCAGCCGCCGCAAACGTTCTTATACTCGCAGGCGCCACATTTCCCCTTCAGATTTGACAGGTCCCTTAATTCGGTGAACAAGGCGGACTGCTGCCAAATTTGTGCGAAGCTTTTGTCCCTTATGTTCCCGGCTTCAACATCCAGGTAACCGCATCCCTGTATCTTTCCCCGATGTGAGATAAAACAGAAATTTATGCCGGCCAGGCAGCCACGCGTCATCGAATTCATCATTCTGTTTTCGGTTTTGATGTTTTGTCCTTTTGTGGTAAATCCGCTCGAATGTCTTGCACTGGATTTCTGTCTCAGTATTCTCTGGTAATGAGGGGCATCGGTAGGCTTGAAGAAAATCCTGTTGCCCAGTTCATGCTGCTTGTCATACACCCAGTTTAACGTATTCTCGTATTCCTCGGCTGACATGGCTACTTTTTGCAGGCCTTTGCCGCGCCCTGTGGGCACCAGCATAAACGGGTGGAAGGCAACAGCGCCTGACTTGAGCGCCAGGTCCAGCAAGTCGTTGAGGTATTTCATATTCAATCTGGTAATGGTGCTGTTTATTTGCACCTCGATGCCGGCATGTCTTAATTGAGCTATTCCGGAGACTGCCGCCTGGAACGCACCCTGCTTGCCCCTAAACTTGTCTTGGAGTTCCGGTGTTGGGAAGTCAATGCTGACGGCCACTCTGGAAACCGGGACAGCTTTTAATTTGGCTGCCATGTCCCCGGTTATTAGTGTACCATTGGTGCCTACCGCCAGGCGTAGCCCTTTGCCTACCGCGTACGAAGCTATCTCGAATATGTCGGGGCGAAGCAGCGGCTCGCCTCCACTGAGTATAAGGACTGGCCTGGCAACATCGACAATACTGTCTATCAGATGAATGCATTCCTTGGTGGTTAATTCATCTGTATAAACATTCTGCATGGAGGAAGACCGGCAGTGAGCACAGAAGAGGTTGCAGCTTCGTGTTAGCTCCCAGGCAACCATTCGCAGTTCAGGTATCTTATTTACCTCTTTAGCCAATTGGTCTTTCTGTCTGTCAAGTAAGTCCGATTTCGCTGTCCGTCAGGTAACATGCCGGGTCTTCAGTCCAGATGTCTCCGTAAACTGCCTCGGCTCGCACCCGCAGATTGCCGTTGCACAGGTCGAGGTATCGACATCTGGAGCAACGCCCCTTTAGCAACGCTTTTCTGTCCTTCAGGCCGCACATAACCGCCTCGGAGGTATCCACCCAGATGTCTCCAAATTTGCGCTGTCTGACGTTGCCGAAGGAATAATGCCGCCAGAACTGATCGGCATGCACGTATCCCTGCTCATCTACCGCTCCGATGCGGATGCCTGAATTGTTGCCGCCGTTGGTACGTAGCAAGGCGTGTACTCCTTCGGCGCGTATTGGGTCATGGTTTTTCAATTTAAGATAGATGTAAACGCCGTCGGCGTGGTTATCCACCGTAAGGACCTCTTTCTTTAGACCTCTCTTATAAAGATCCAGAGTTCGGTCACAGATAAGGTCAACCACCTCCCTGGTCTGCGAATGGCTTAAGTCTTCTCTAGCCAGCGTGCGACCCCGGCCTGCATAAGCTAGATGATAGAAACAGGCACGGTCGATACCTTCTTTCTCAATGAGGTCGAAGACGGCGGGTATTTCCCTATAGTTAGCTTGAGTTATGGTCATCCTCAGTGAGACTCGCATGCCCAGGGAAATGGAGTTTCGAATTCCCTTAAGAGCGGCTTTATAGGCCCCCTTACTGCCGCGAAATCGATCGTTGTTGCTGCCGGTACCATCGAGGCTGATACCGACCTGCGCAAATGAAGCACTCTTTATTTTTTCGGCAATCTCCGGTGAAATAAGCGTGCCGTTGGTGGACAGGGCGGTTCTTATACCATGCTCTTTGGCATAACTGGCCAGTTCGAACACGTCTTCTCTAAGAAGAGGTTCACCACCGGAAAAAAGGATAACGGGAACGTCGAATTCTGCCAAGTCACGAATGAATGCTTTTGCCTGGTCGGTCGTTAAGACTTTCACCGGGTCTTTCTTGGCGGCGCTGCTGTAGCAGTGTACGCAACGCAGGTTGCATTTCCTGGTGCAGTTCCAAACAATTATCGGTCTCTGTTTATCGTGAGCTGTATGTGCCTTGTCATAGCGGAGGTGGTCTCCCGGCCCGACAGCATCGCAGAGCAGTCTCGAAACGGAGATCATGTCATTTTTATTATAGCTTCTCGGACCTCATTTAGGCCATTTCTGCCTGGATGTTGCCCCTCGCCCCAAACTGCAAATGAGAAATTTCGGGTCCCGAACAAATCCAAAGCATCAAATGGGATTCTGAACTCTTGGAGATTTGGTATTTGAGATAGCGGATTTTAGACCCGGGGGTGAATTTCAATAAATCACTTCTTAGACAGTATGCGGTTTATCTCAACCTTTAATTCCTTGGCATCGAAGGGCTTCATCATGTAAGGGGTCTTCGTTTTGTTCAAGAAAGAAATTGTGCGTTTGCCCATGACGTCACCGGTGACAAAGACCACCCTTTTCGTCAGCGAGGGAGCTATTTTTTGAAATTTCTTATATAGCTCGATGCCACTCATGCCAGGCATCTTGATATCGAGCAGTATGAGGCGGTATCTCTTGCTCTTAACCATTTTCAGGGCGGCGGCCGCGTTGTCAACGGTTTCCACGGTATGCCCTTGCTCTCCAAGTACTTTGCTCACCAACTCTCTTATTACGGGCTCGTCATCCACTACCAGTATCCTGGCCTTGTCTGTTTTCTTTGGCCTTTCCATTTCCGGCTCGTGCGACTCGAGCGACTCAGGTTGTTCTTCTTCGGTGATCAACGGAAGTTCGACAATAAAGGTAGCCCCCTTGCCGGGAATACTTTCAGCCCATATTCTGCCGCGATGCTCGGTGACTATTCCGTGACAAACACTTAGGCCGAGCCCGGTTCCCTGTCCTACCTCTCTGGTTGTAAAGAAGGGGTCGAATATGGTCTCTAAGTTATCCTTGGCTATACCCGGACCATTGTCTTTGAAAGAAATTCGCAGGGTACTGTTCATTCTCTCGGTCTTTATGAGCAGCCGACCCTTGTCATGCGCCGCTTTCATCTCTGTCTCGGCATTTATTATTAAATTGAGAAATACCTGCTGCAGTTGGCCCGGGTCGGCAATGGTCATGGGCATGTCACGGGTAAGCTGCAGAGTGACTTTTATATTATTGGCGGCCAGTTCATAAGCACGCAGTTCGAGTGTATTACGTATTAGCTCGTTTATATTAATGTATCGCTGCTCCGGCTTCGTCTGGCGGGCAAAGGAAAGTAATTTTTTAACTATGCCAGCCACACGCTGCGCGCCCTCATTAATAATCTCGAGGTCGTGTTTAACATCGCGCGAGATATCTTTTCTGGTCAGCAGGAGATGGGCGTAACCGATAACTCCGGTAAGCGGGTTATTTATCTCATGGGCAACGCCTGATGCCAGCTCGCCGACAGATGCCAGGCGGCTGGCCAGCTGAGCTTTCTGCTCAAGTTCCCTTCTTTCCTCCTCTGCCTTTTTGCGCTGGGTAACATCGCGGATAACGCCGCGAAAGCCTATTATCTGTCCTGTCTCATCTCGTAGCGGAAAACCGGACGTTTCTGTGAATACCCGTCTGCCGTCCTTGGTGATTCGTACCATCTGAAATCCTGTAAGTGGTTCACCGGTGCGGTATACAGTATTGAAAGCTTTAAACACCCTATCAATATCCTCGGGTGCCGTATACGTCTTGTAGTTCATTCCCATGAGTTCTTCTCGGGAATAGCCAAGCTGGCGGCATAATGCATCGTTAAATAGGGTAAAATTGCCAGCCAGATCCTCCTCGTAGTAGGCCTCTTCCATGTCTTCCAGCACTGTCCGATACCGTTCCTCCGACTGTCTCAGAGCTTCCTCCATCTGCACACGTTTTGTGATATCGCGTCCCACTCCTCTGAACCCGATGATTTCTCCCTGCTCATTTCTTATAGGATATACCGAGTATTCAACAGGTATTCGCTTTCCGTCCTTTCGAATTTGTTCGGCCTGGAACAACTCGTTTGGCTCGCCGGTACGATAAGTGCGATTGTATATATCGAACATTTCTTTTTGTCTGTCATAAGGCGTAATTTTCTTATAGTCTAGTCCAATCATTTCTTCTCTGGTGTAACCCAGCTGCCGACACTGGGCGTCGTTGAAAAGTGTATAATTGCCGCGCAAGTCCACCTCAAAGTACGACTCCTGCATATCTTCCAGAATAGTCCGATATCTCGCCTCCGACTTTCTGAGAGAGTCCTCCATATGCACGCGTGCTGTAATATTCCGACCGACTCCCCGGAAGCCGATTATTTCGTCCTTGTGGTCCCTTAGTGGAGCGACTGAAATTTCTGAATAAATTCGATTTCCATCTTTTCTAATCTGTTGGGTGGAAAATAATTCAATCGGTTTGCCTGTACGGTATACCTGATTGTAAACCTGACGAATACGTTCGAGTTCTTCGGGAGGAACATAATCACGGTAATTCATACCGATTAGCTCTTCCTTGGAATAGCCTAAATCGCGGCACAGTGTATTGTTAACAAAGGTGAAGTTGCCAACCAGGTCCTCCTCGTAATAGGACTCTTCCATGTCCTGCAGTATTGTCCGGTACTTCCCCTCCGACTGCCTTAAAGCCTCCTCCATTCGAAGTCGTTCGGTGACGTCGCGCCCAATTCCCCGAAAGCCGGTTATTTCACCCATCTCATTTCTTATGGGCATGATTGAGTTTTCGATAACCAGCCGGGTTCCGTCCTTTCTGATCTGTTCCATGGGAAATCCAATGATCGGCTCACCCGTTCGATAAACCTGGTTATAAGCCTGAAACACTTTGTCTGCAATCTCAGGGGGTGTATAAACTTTGTAGCTCATTCCCATCAGCTCTTCTTTAGTGTAACCGAAACCCTTCCGCAGCGTTTCATTAAAGAAGGTGAAATTGCCGGCCAGGTCCACCTCGTAGTAGGTTTCTTCCATGGTCTCAAGGATAGACCGGTATTTTTCTTCGGACTGTCTTAAAGCCTCCTCCATCTGCAGGCGCTGGGTCACGTCACGGCCGACGCCTCTGAAGCCGATTATGTCACCATTTTCGTTTCGTAACGGAAGTATCGATGTGTCAGCAATTATTTGTCTTCCATCTTTTCTAATCTCTTTATGTAAGAGCGATGTGACTGGCTTACCCGTGCGATATACCCCGTTATAGACCTTGAACACCCTTTCAATGTCTTCAGGCGCCGTATAAGTTCGATAGTTCACACCTACCAGTTCTTCTCTGGAATAGCCCAGCTGGCGACCTGTGGCACCGTTAACGAAAGTGAAGTTGCCTTCGAGGTCAAGTTCGTAGTAGGCCTCCTCGATGTCCTCCATCATAGTCCGGTATTTTGCCTCTGACTGTCTTAAAGCTTCCTGAATATGTATACGCTCAGTCATGTCGCGGCTTAGCTGTCTAAAGCCGACTATCTCGCCTGTATCATTCTTAATGGGCGCGACCGATATTTCGGCGACCATTTTGGTGCCATCTTTTTTAATCTCTTCAATGGCAAACAATTCAATCGACTTACCCGTTTTATATACCTGGTTATAAGCCTGAAATACATTTTTGACTATCTCTGGTGCTGTATAAACCTTATAGTTCATTCCCATAAGCTCTTCTCTGGAATAGCCCAAATGTATACAAAGTGCGTTGTTAAAAAAGGTGAAATTGCCGGCAAGGTCTACCTCAGAATAGGCCTCCTCCATGTCCTCAAGAATAGTGCGATACTTCTCTTCCGACTGCCTTAAAGCTTCTTCCGTCTGCAGACGCTCGGTGATATCCTGTGCGAAACCAGCTAAACCGACAGCATTGCCAGCCTCATCTAAAATTGGTACCTTATCTGTATACACCCACCTGATACCAATTGCGGATTCATATTTCTCTAGAATATTTAGCTTGGGTTGTCTTGACTCAAGAACCTCCTGGTCATCTTTCGTCATGGCCTGTGCAATTTCTTTTGTATATAGATCAAAAACAGTTTTTCCTAAGAATTCCTCTTCAGATATCTGTAGGGCTTCAGCGAATGCCCTGTTAACGCGTATAAACTTCCCATCTTTATCTTTATAGAACACCAGTACAGGAGAGTGGTCTAATATGAGCGCTAAATCCTGTCGCTCTTTATTAAGATGTTCCTGAAATCTCTTATGCTCGGTGAGGTCGCGGGCGATTACCTGAATCGCATAAATTTTTCCTCCACGGTAAATGGCGGATGCCACAGTTTCTATGTCTACATATGAGCCATCTTTGCATCTTAGGTGGTACTCAGAGGGCTGTCTCTGAATCCCAGTTTCTTTTAGCTCTTGGAGCGCAGCCGAAGCCGTGGATAACTGTTCTGCACTTAATAGGCTAGCGAAAGTGAGATTAGGGATATCTTTCCTGTCGTAGCCAAGCAACTCCAAGGCCTTATCATTGGCTTCCAAGAAATTACCTTCTAAATCATGCAGGTATACGAGATTGGGTGTGCGGTCGAACAAAGCCCGGTATCTCTCCTCCGAATGTCTTAAGGAATCCTCCATTTGCTTGCGCTCTGTAATATCATGACTGACGCCACGAAATCCGATTATTTCTCCCTTATTATCCAGTCTGGTAAAGACCGAGGTTTCGGCAAACCTATTGCTGCCGTCCTTTTGGACTATCTCATATTGCATGTTTCTAATTGGTTTGCCGTTCCGATAAACTTTGTTAAAAGCCTTGTATACTTTATCTACATCTTCAGGCGATGTATAAGCCCTGTAGTTCATATTTGCCATGTCTTTTTGGGCATATCCCAGTATTCGGCATATAGCGTCATTATAGGAAACAAAATTGCCTGCCAGGTCTACTTCCCAGTACCCTTCGCTAATATCCTCTAAAATAGAACGGTACTTTAGCTCCGACTGTTGTAATACGTCCTGGGACTGGTAACGCTCGGTAATGTCCCTGAGTAGATTTAAGTTTGCGGGCTTATCATCCCAGACAATGGAGACGATGGTGGATTCGATCAGCCGAATGTCACCGCCTTTTGTCCGCACTTTCAATACCGGCACTACGAAAGGCATACACGGCGTGGCAGTCCTGTTTACGGATTTAACCGCATCCTTTTCATTATCAGGGCAAAGAAGGTCGTTTAAAGACATGGTTTCTAGTTCTTCATGTGAATAGCCGGTAGCTATGGTTACCATCGGATTTACGAATTTTATTTGCCCATCCTGGATTACCACTATGCCTTCGATGGCATTATCCACCAGTGTCCGATAGTGGCTCTCGGATTTTTGCAGTTCTTCCTCTAGCTGTTTACGCTCCGTAATATCAGTAATTAGCGCTATGTAGTGGCTCGGTTTACCATTATCTTCACCGAGTCTGTAAATAAGCACCTCGACGGGTACACGTGAACCGTCTTTTCGAATATATTCTTTTTGGAAAGTCTGAGATTTGCCGGTACGCTGCAATTTTTCCAGCGCTTTGGTTTCATTGTCATGCCACTCTGGTGCTGTCATGCCGGCGCTGATAATTGGGTCACTCAATTCTTTGTTACTGTAGCCTGTTAGCTTGGAAAATGCAGCGTTCCAATATAGAAGCCGTCTATCGGCTGAAGTAACAATCATGGGCTGTGAAACATGTTTAATTAGATCAGATATAAATCTAGTTTGTTCCACAAACTTTAGTTCCGATGAATGATTGTTTTTCATTTATTGCCTCTTACCACACCCACTAACAGCTCTTATTTTTTCTTTTGTGTCAATTTAATCTTGGGAATAGAACGAATCGATTTTTTACCATTATTTGTCAGGCTGATGAAAGTATCGACTATGACCGGGGCAAATTGATTGCCTTTTCCCCTGAGCAACTCTGAACAAGCCTCTTCAGGAGGCATGGCTGGACGATAAGGCCTGTCTGACGTCATGGCGTCAAAAGCATCAGCTACAGCAAGGGCCATGGCTCCTTGAGAGAGTAGATTGATATAGGTATCTGCTTCAACTATTATGCTGCTATTCTTTATCATTTGTTCGCCTGATAGACCGTCAGGGTATCCCTTGCCATCATAGCGCTCGTGGTGATGTCTAACCATTTCAAGTATTTCTTTATCCTCAACTATGGGGCTCAGTATCCGCTCCCCCACTTCGCAGTGTGCCTTTACCAGTTCCCACTCCTCCTCTGTGAGCTTACCGGGTTTGTTCAGGATTAATTCGCTGACTCCTATTTTACCGACATCGTGTAGAAGTCCGGCGAGCCTTATTTTCTCGGCGACGTATTTCGGGGTCGATAGTTCCCTGGCCACTGCCACGGCTATTTCAGTGACCCTTTCCGAATGTCCGTGAGTATATTTGTCTTTGGCTTCGAGAGCGTATGCCAGTGAAGTAGTTGAATTGAGGAAGGACTGGCGTATTTTCTTGGTCTGCTCTTCAACTCTTTGCTCCAGGTGCAGTTGATAATCCCTGTTTTCGATTATAAGTTTTCGTTTTTCCAGCGCTCTTTCCAGACTGACCGACAGTACATTTAGCTCCACTGGTTTGATAATATAATCGTAGGCACCCATTCTCATCAGGCCTATAGCCGTTTGTACATCGGCAATTGCCGTTACCATAACTACTGCAGTATCCGGATACTTAGACTTTATTTCCTTCAGTACCTCCGGGCCGGATTTACCCGGCATCATAATATCCAATATAACCAGCTCAACGGGCTCCCCCTTCAGCATTTTCAAAGCCGTGTTCCCGTCTGGGGCGGTTGAACAATTGTAGCCGTCATCGGTCAATTTACGGGAAAGGATCTCCCGTACACGCATTTCATCGTCGACGATTAAAATATTACTTTTGTCTTTCTTGGTCATAATTATTTCCCTTCCCCTTGAAATGTCTTAGTTCATAAAAATTTGCCGCGTCTCCAGCGGCTTTCGTATCCGGTGTATGAGGGAGCAGCCTTCAGTGTCCGTTTGAGGTGATGGACGGCTTACTGGATTATCAGCGCCGATTTGCTGGCTGCTTTCGGTGAGCTGCAATCTAGCCTGCGGTGGTGCGTCTTTTGACGTGTTTGAAATCTGGAGAGCGTAGGCTCGGAAATCTATGTTGTCCTCTTGTTCCAAGACGATTAAAATTTTTATCATTTTTCTACCACCTATGATTGTTTTCCGGCGAGGACACCATCGATTGTTTCCAGGAACTCCATCGGGGTGAAAGGTTTGGCTAAATATGGCCGCCCACTGGAGACGAGGAAATCGTTGGTATCTTCACTCATGGTATCTCCGGTAATAAAGACTGTTTTGTCTACCATTTCCGGATGTTTCTTTTTTAGAGCCTGGTAGAGGTCGATGCCGCTGACGCCGGACATTTTCAGGTCAGCTATCAGCAGGTCATAACCTTTATCCTGAAGCATAGATAAGGCCGCTTTACCACTGGATACAGTTTGCGCTTGATAGCGGTTATTTGACAGGATCCGTGCCAAAATATTACGAATTGACGGCTCGTCATCTACAATCAGTACCTTACCTTTGGTTTTTTTCTCGTTCTGTAATCCTTCAGCGCTAACAACCATCTTAGTTTCCCTTTCTTTGTGTCTCGACCGTCGGAGTCAGCGTGCCGCAATTGCCCTCTTCTATTTGTGACCGTTGGACGATTGCTGGCTAAACGTTTGCACAGCCTGTAATATTTCGTCGCCTGTGAAAGGTTTAATCATGATTAGAAACGGGCCGTGCTCTCTGGCCTTCCTAAGCAAATCACTATCAGGATAACCGGTTATTATTCCTATGGGAACCTGCTTATCAACCTTCCTTATTTGGCGAAATAGCTCACTGCCGTCAAGTTCCGGCATCGCCAGGTCCAGAAAGATTAAGTCGAAGCGTTGTCTCGAGACCATGTCAAGCGCCTCAAGGCTGCTGGATATGGTGGTCACCTGGTAACCGTTCCTTTCCAGGCTATCTCTGAATAGCTGGCCTATGGTAACTTCATCATCGACGACTAAAATTTGCGCCGGCCTGCCTACTGTCTGCTGCATCAACCACTTATCGATCTGGTTCTTATCGAAACGGAACTGCTTGCCGATCTTGATCGCCGGGATTTCCCCTTTATGGGCTTTGCGGATGATAGTGGTGTGATTCAGCTTAAGGTATTTTGCTAGCTCCTGCGGTGTAAGTAATTGGTCCATTTTGTATTATGCTCCCTTTAAATGATTATGTGCGCATTATAACATATTCTTATGACCTGTCAATACCTATCATGATAATTAAAGCTATATATATTGCAATAGAATACTT
>Ga0209610_1001444_pt1 | contig 12224 bp, 14 predicted proteins | sample LakKivw275mmetaG_FD_184137 | JGI IMG/M metagenome (GOLD analysis project Ga0209610, IMG submission 184137) | Anoxic lake water microbial communities from Lake Kivu, Rwanda to study Microbial Dark Matter (Phase II) - Lake Kivu water 275m metaG... | ecosystem: Environmental > Aquatic > Freshwater...
CTCCCGGACTCATTCCGAACCCGGCAGATAAGCCCGTCAGCGTTCCTTACGGTACTTAGTTGCGCGAGCACTTGGGAACTAAGGATCGCTGCTATGCCCGCTCAACCTTTTTCTTAGCACGAAAAGCGTTGATGGGACGGAAAAGAACTTAGCGATATGTTGGGCTCATTTGAGCCGTATTCTCTACTTCTGACCTCTCAAGCTCTAAAGAGGCGGCGCCGATGGTTATTTAACCTATGGGGCCTTTGGAAAGAATATGGGCGAGGTGTTCGTATCTTCTCTGAAGCTGAAGGAATTTCGGGGTATTAAAGAATTCAAAGAGCCCCTTGAACTCGATAAATTCAATATCCTTGTCGGCCGGAACAACAGCGGTAAGTCGGCGATTGTGCATGCACTCTCGCTCTTGCCGCATCCCGAGATCGATCTGCCACTGGACCTTGCCGTTACCTATTGGCGTCCCCCGGGGAGAGACACTGCACAGTGGGGAAAAAGGAAAGAGATTTTTGAGTATCTCCTTGGTGGAAGCAGCTCAGCAATTTACAGGTATGCCGGCACCGCGGTTATCGAGTTCAAGGTAAAGGGGAAGGCTTGCCAGGCAAAAATCGGCAGAGGCGGCCTAGAATTCTTCTCAGAAGGGGTGCGCATTGATCATCTGAACAAGTGGAGTGAGCAGCTAGGCATTGAAGGAGCGCAAGCAAAAAATTCTGTTGCATTTATCCCTAATGATAGCACGTTCTATAAGAATTTACAGGTTAATTTAAAACAAAACGGGTCAATTATAGAGAAGAGCGAAGCACACTACAGCATTGTTCGCGACATCATTAACAAGTCAGTGAATGAGACATTTACTGAAGTCACGCCGCGCGAGGACGAATTACATGTGAGGAAAGAAGTGAACGGCATTCCATTTTATGTCAAAGTTCGAGACTTGGGTGATGGGATCAAGAAGATGCTCAGTGTTCTCTTGTGGCTGGAGGCGAGTTCGCCGGAACTCGTGCTTTGGGACGATTTCGAAGCTTCGGTGCACCCAATGCTGATAAAGCTCGTGTTAGAGTGGCTGATGGAGAAGGACTGGCAGGTGGTGCTCACCACGCACAGCATTGATACGCTCTTAAAGCTCCTCGAACTTGACGCCGAAAGCAAAGACTGTAGTGTCATTCTCCTGCAAAAGACCCCGGATGACATACTGCTCCACAAGAGACATACGATCGAGGAAATTGAGGACTTCGTGATGGCGAATCAAGACCCGCGACTTCTGCCTGATTTGCTTAAACTATGAGATTCGTTACCGATCGATCAGGCGAGCCACTTATTTTAGCGGGCAATGGACGCGGTGAATTCTACCTTTTAGAGCATATCTCACAGAAACTCAACGGTACCTCTGCTAGCATTTACTTTCCCTATTTCCCAAGTAAAGTGTTGGTGGAACTCCCTACAAGACGAACAGGGCTCGCTGTGCTAAAAACACTCTTAGAGGATGTTGAGGACTATGATCTTAAACGTTTTCTCGTGGTACTTGATCTTGAGAACTTCACGGAAGAGATCAGAGGAAAAATTGAAGAGGAATTTGAGTCCCGAGGTGTGACGATAGCTGAGATAGAGCCCCTAAATCCCCCGCTGGATAATGCCATTCGCGTTGAAGGGCGGTCAAAGAGTGGCAGGGGTTTTATAGTTTTAATAGCGGTTATGGGTGATGAAACTTGTCCGAAAACAGAGTGTCACATTGCTCAAGTAATAGCGGAAGAATATGGTATGTGGATCGACCCTAATCAAGCTAAAGAAGATTTCTCGAAAAAAATAAGACAGACAACAGGGGCCAGAAGGTACGACAAACTGGTGGAGGATTTGACGGAAGAAGAACTCACCACGTTTTTTCCTCAATTGCTGCACGCTTTGAGGGCCGTTGATCAACTCATCGAGCCGTAGCTCTTTGACGTTGCCTCGTCTGTGCAAAGCATCGTCTAATCTTTAAAACCTCTCGCCGCTTACCTAACTACAGCTATGCACTGGTCAGAGGCAATCGCACGGGATATCGTCGCGAAACGGAAAGAACAGAAGCACGTGGTCGCTACGGGCATCACGCCATCTGGCGCGATCCACGTGGGGAACCTCCGGGAGATCATTGTTGGAGACGCGGTGCACACCGCGCTCCTGGAGCTGGGCGTGGATGCGCGGCTCATTTACGTCGCCGATACGTTCGATCCGCTCCGGCGGCGTTACCCGTTTCTACCACCTGAATACGAAGCGCACGTGGGCAAACCGATATCGGAGATACCCGATCCTGAGGGCTGCCATGCATCCTATGCGGACCACTTCTTACAGCCCTTCCTCGAATCCCTGGACGATTTGGGCATCCCGATCGAGAAGTTCAGGGCCGACGAGCTCTACAAGGCGGGGCACTATGCAGGCACGATCAAGGAGGCGCTTACGGGCAGGGCTGAATTGGCGCGGATCCTCGAGGCTGTTTCGGGTCGGCAATTACCGGCTGAGTGGTCACCATTTAACCCGCTCTGTGCCGCGTGCGGTCGAATCAATGCCGCTACCGTCACGGGCTATGCGCTCGATCGCGATGAGGTCGCTTATACCTGTACGTGCGGTAACACGGGCGTAGCGTCCTTGAAGGGCGGTGGGAAATTAGCGTGGCGCGTGGACTGGGCAGCGCGGTGGAAGATGCTTGGGGTGTCCATCGAGCCGTTCGGTAAGGATCACGCCTCGCCTGGCGGATCGTTCGATACAGGGGCACAGATCGCCGCCCGAGTATTCAATTATCCGGCGCCCTATCCAATCCCCTTTGAGCATATCCTCCTCAAGCTGGACGAGGAAGGTACAGGAACCAAAGTAACCACGAAGATGTCATCATCGCGCGGCACAAATATCCCCGTGCACGAGATCCTGCGGGCCGTACCACCTGAGATCTTGAAGCACCTTCTCGCACGCGTGTGGCCGGAGAAGCATATCGAGTTCAACCCCTCATTGCCGCTGCTCAACCTGATTGACGAGTACGAGCGGCAGGTGGGGAGTATCGGGCACGGCGTTGCGGCCAGCATTCCATTCCGGCATTTTATCACGCTCGTGCAAATCGCCCGGGGCGATTTCACGGAACTCCTGCGCGTGATTCAGCGGAGCGGCTATCCGGTTCACGAAAAGGATGAGGCGGAACTGGCGGAGCTACGGAAGAAGGCAGGCTATGTGGAGCAGTGGCTCAGGATTTACGCACCGGCGAGCGTGAAGTTCGAGCTGCAGCTCATGGTCCCGGTGGAGGCGCTCAGCGCTCTCTCAGCCCCGCAACGAGCCGCGCTGGGGCTGCTGGCGCGCGAACTTGAAGCTGGGGTGAACCTGACCGCAGAAGCATGGCATAAAAAGATCTATGAGATCGCCGCCACACTCGGCATCGAGCCGAAGGCGGTCTTCGAGGCGATGTACCGTGCGCTTTTGAAGAAGCCCTCGGGGCCCCGGGCAGGCTGGCTCCTGGTCTCACTGGAGCCGAGCTTCCTGAAAGAGCGGTTTGAGGCGGCTGAGAAGCTCTGAAGGCCTTTGAGGATCTGAGAGCTCGCGTCGTCCCGCTGCTATCTCCCAATCAACCGCCGAAAGCGCTCCGTATCGCGTCTATCCAGTAGCGGAAGAACCCCCCGATGAAGCCCCCGATCTCACTCGCCGACATATCCCCGGGAAGGGGCGCATTGCCCGAGAGAATGGGCAGCAAGAAGAAGAGTGCAATGAGCACCACGATGATTATCGCTATGATCTTCACCTTTCTCCGCCTCACCTTCACCTTTCAATTCGCACGGGAACTAAATAAAGCTATCTCGCGTGCTCGTGGGCGCCGTATTCGTGTTCACCGGGCGCGGTGAACAAGTGAGGTGAGGAGAAATACCGAGCCTGAGAAGAGGACGATCGTCGCGCCCGACGGTAGATCGAAGGCATAGGAGAGCCATAACCCGCCCGTGGTGAAGAGAGCGCAGAGCGCGCTCGACATGAGCATCATTCCGCTCAACCGGCGGGTAAATCGCTTACTCAGCGCGGCAGGTATCGTGAGCAACGCAATGACCAGGATCACGCCTACCACCCGTATCAATAAGACGACCGTAAGCGCAATGAGGCAGAGTAGGAGAAGGTATAAGCGCTCGCTCGGGAGACCCAGCGCGGTCGCGTACTCCTCATCGAATGAGATCGCCTGGAAATCGTGGTAGTACGCCAGCACGATGAGGATGATCGCGCCATCGAGACTCAGCATGAGGAAGAGGTCCGCAGTAGGCACTGCTAAGAGACTCCCGAAGAGATAGCCGAAGAGATCAGGTGCATAGCCGGGCGTCAGGCCGATGAAAATGACGCCCAGCGCCATGCCCATCGCCCAGAGGATCCCGATCGCAGTATCTTCCGGTATCCTGGTGCGCCGGCCCACCATGCCCATGCTCAGCGCGGCTGCAATGCTGAAGGGCACGACGCCCAGAAGTGGCTCGATGCCCAGGTAATAGCCCACCCCGATACCACCAAAGGCTGCGTGCGCGATCCCGCCACTGATGAAGACGATCCGCTTTACGACCACGTAGACGCCGATGATTCCGCAGGCAATGCTTGCTAAGAGCGCGGCGAGGAGGGCATTGCGCATGAAGTCGTACTGGAAGAGTTCGATCATCTCAGTCGTGCTCCCGTAAGACGCGATGGGGGACGCCGTGGGCTATCAGGTTGATGGGGCATTGGTACGTGGCCTCGAGCTCCTCCGGCACCAGCTCTTTCGTGCCGTGATAAAAGAGCTTACGATTGAGGCAGGCCATTTTATCCACGTAAATGGAGACCGCGCTGATGTCGTGCGAAACCATCACGATCGCCATTCGTTCCCGTAATCGTTCGAAGAGCTCATACAGCTCCGTTTGCATGGGTGCATCCACACTGGCCATCGGCTCGTCCAGCAGGAGTAGCTTCGGCTCCGTCACCAGCGCGCGCGCGATGAATACCCGCTGCTGCTGGCCCCCGGAGAGCCGCCCTATCTGCGTGTCGCGGAACTCGAGCATTTCGACCGTCTCCAGGGCATCGGAGGCGAGCCGCGCATCCTTATCGCTATACCGTGTGAACCGCTTCATATGCCCCACGCGGCCCATGAGCACGACCTCCCAGACGGTGATGGGGAACTCGCGGTCGAAGAGGCTGAACTGGGGGACATAGCCCACGTACCGCCGGCCGCGCGCCGGCGGCAGCCCGAAGACCAAGATCGTACCCCACGTCGGCTCCAGCAGTCCGAGGATGACCTTGAGGAGCGTGGTCTTCCCGCCACCGTTCGGGCCGATGATTCCCAGGAAGTCGTGCTGATAAATGATGAGGTTAATATCCTCCAGTACGGGTACACCGTCAAACTGAAGCCATACGTTCTCTAAGGTAACGATCTCATCTCCTTGCGGCATGCTTACTCACTCCAGCTCGCGAGCGAGAGACGTGGCGATGTTCCGCATAGTGGCGCTATATTCCCTAGGCAGCGGATCCAAATAAATGATCGCTCCATTGATCTCTTGCGCGATCGTCTCGGCATCCCGGGTGGCGAATTGTGGCGCGACATAGACGTAGGAGAGATTGAACTGCTCTGCGTAGTCGATGCTGGTTTGGATGACCTGTGGCGTCGGCGCTTTACCTTCATGTTCGATCGCGATCTGGGTGAGATTGTATTCCGCGGCGAAGTAGCCAAACGAGGGGTGGTAGGTCAAAAAGGCACGATGTTTGCCGTACGGATCGAGCTGCTGGTGGATAAACGCGTCAACCTCCTCCAGCTCCTGCAGGTAGCGGTCTCTATTCGCGATGTATTCCGCTTCGTGCTCGGGATCAATCGTGCTGAGCCCGTCGCAGATGTTCGTTACCATCACCATAGCATTGCGCGGTGAAAGCCAGATATGAGGATCAGCCCCGGAGTGCTCCTCCACGAGACCCTCTGCCCGGTCATGCTCATGCTCCTCTCCGCTGAGTGCAATTCCCCGGGAGCAGTCCACGACGAGCATCTCGTGATTCACCGCGCGGATCTTATCGAACCATACCAATTCGAACTCGATGCCCGAGCCCACCAGTGCGTACAGCTGCGCAGTGCTGACCGCCCGCAACTGGCCCGCGGTCGGCTCGTAGGTATGCGGACTTGCGCCCGGCGGCACCATTACCGTTACGCGGACGTGATCCCCGCCCACTCGTTCGACAAACTCAGCCTGGGGTGCTATGCTCACGATCACCCCTATCTTCCCTTCTTCGGCTTGGTCTCCCTTAGGCGCAAGACAGCCGAGTATGCAGCTTGCGAGAATCAGTGTTCCGAGAAGAATCCATCCCCTGCTCCCCACCATCCCGCTCCTCATCTCCTTCTTCCCGCCCGCCATCCGGGCAATCATCCCAATAACCCGCACACCCCCTCACCTATCTTAATAACATTCAAATAATTTATTATTAAAAACGGTGGGAGTATTTATAGGGTGGTTATTAACTCTTCCTGAGTGAGCAGCATGACAGTCATCAGCATATCCGTGAATGGCGGCCTCCTGGAGGAGCTCGACAGGCTGCAGCGAGCGCTCGGCTTCTCCGGCCGATCGGAGGTGCTACGGGCTGGCGCGCGGATGCTCATCGCGGATAACCGTGAGAAGGAACACCTGGAAGGCACGCTCAACGCCGTGCTCCTGCTCATTCACGCGCAGAAAGCGGAGGACACGGTCACCGAGATCAAGCACGACTTCGAGGACATCAGCAGCACGCAGCTCCATAACCACCTGCGGGGGGATAAATGCCTCGAGCTCTTCATCCTGGAGGGCGATGCAGCGCGGATCAAAGAGCTGGTCAGGGCGTTTCAGGCGAGCGGGAAGATGGACTACGTGAAGTTGATCGTCGCATGACACTTTTGGAAAAAGTTTCATCAAAAACGCGTAGTAACAACCCTCAAAAAATCACATGCAGTACTCCTCTCCCTCCTCGGAACGGATCGAGTGGATGACATTTTTAAGCCCCGCCATCTAATCAGTCCCTTATGATCGAGCCCCTCATCTATTTCGGGCTGCTCATCGTGAGTCTAGCCGCGCTCATTTTCGTCGCCGATCGCTTGATTGATCATTCCGTGAAACTCGCGGCACTACTCGGGATCTCAGAAGCGGTGATCGGTCTCACCGTCCTGGCGTACGGCACCTCGATGCCCGAGTTCGCGGTCTCCTCGATCGCATCTGTCCAGGCACATGTCCAGCTCTCCATCTCCAACGTCGTTGGTTCTAACATCTACAATGTCGCGGTGATTATGGGAATTGTTGCGCTTCTTACGTCCTTCACCTGGAAGGTGGATCTCCGAAGGGATGGGGTATTTATGCTTGCGAGCACGGGTGCGCTCATCCTCCTTGCTTTTCTCGGTGGGATATCCACTCCCCTGGGGGTCGTAATGGTGGTAGCTCTCGCAGGCTACACCTACTACGTGGTAAAGAGCTACAAGAGAACGAACCAAGATCCGGGAATCACCAGCAACCCGAACGAGTCTCTCCGGAAGGAAATCAGTTGGTGTAGTATACTCCTTGCGGGCGTGCTGCTAGCCGGCATCGCTACGGTCACCTTTGCAGTTCAGACTGCCAGGTCCGCGGGTGTTTCAGAGTGGCTTATCGGGGCGACCATCGTGGCGGCCGGGACATCCTTACCTGAAACCGTGGTAAGCATTATAGCCGCGCGGAAGGGGCAAATGGGCATGTCGCTCGGCAATATCGTGGGCTCGAACTACTTCAATATCCTCTGGATTCTCGGGTTCGCCGCTGGATTAAGGCCACTCGCTTTCTCAATTTATGAGGTAAGGGTCGACCTAATTTTCCTGAGTATTATAACTATCCTGTTTTTTATCGCGCTGGCGAAGAAACGCATGCACAAGTATGAGGGCGTAGCCTATGTCGGGATTTACGCGCTCTATATCATCTACCTGCTCAAGATCCTGCCATTCTGATTTTACGCTCTTGCTTTATGCGGGGTCACGGCAAACGAACATTTTCCTAGTATTCGTACAACTCCTTTTCCACACGGTCGTACTGCACCAGTCGTTCTGTGCTTTGAACCCCTGTAGCAACCGATGCGCGAAGAACAACACCAAAGCAATTGCAGCCAAACTCCCGCCCCAATTCGTCGAGGTGCTCGCGCAGATAATAACTGGCTGCTTCAGTACCTCCGGCTCCCAGGCCCCCGATGAGCAAAGCAACGCCGGGTCTTCCTGCTCTCTGTGGGTTTCGCGCTTTTAGAATTACCCCGTACACAAAACCGTGCTCGCGAGGAATACAGCAGTCTTCTGTGGTATCGTAGATATCGGTCGAGCTCAGTCGGTAAAAGATCGGCTGCATCGAGCTACAGAAATCGCATGATTGTTGTGATTCTCCTCCAATGACAATAAGGTGCCCATTCCACTCACCGCGATCATCTGACGTCCGAATAATTCGCATATTCTCCGTTTTTCCCGCATGGCCTAACACATTAAGGACATTAGCGAGCGCAATTCCGTCCACATCAGCACATAAATCCCGTACATTCGATACAGCTACGGTACTACCATATCGCGGTAAACGTTCACGTAATGGTGTTGTTCCTGGAGTCGCATCCTCAATAAATACATGGCGAATGAAGATCAAGCAAAGCTCATTATTATTTGCCATGCCGTCCAAAATGAACCGGTATGGCCTTGACTTCTTATACCACACTAACCCGCCAGTAGTCAACAGTACTCCTAAGAGCGCGCCTATCCCCAGACCGGCGGCGAGCCCGAGAAGCGGTTCAGGCATATCTTCTCGTGTTCCCTAGGTTCATTTAAACTTCCGCTTTGTGCGTGCTGGTAGCAGCCTGCTGCTATCATGAAACGCTCAAATCTGCGTCAGAGTCGCTTTTTCGCCGCAACGGCAGCGTCAATCCCCACGATATACGCATAGGGCGCGTACGCCTTCACCTTCCGGGCTTCTCGCAGCTCCACTGACTCGATACGAAACGCATCGCTCAACGCTTCGAGCGTAAACAGCAGTCGCTCTTTCGCTTTTTCTATCACGTTCTCGACCGAATCCCGCTTCTCTTCGCCCTCTTCCGGGTAGGCGGATTCCAGATCGTAGAAATGGATGGTCCCGCCCTCGGGCTTGAGCATGCTCAGCGCTTCACGGAGGAAGAGATGCGCGCTCTTCGGCAGGTTCATGATGAGCCGGTCTGCGGTCTTCTGAAACCGTTGGTAAACTGCGCGGATATCGCCTTCCACCGCAGTCGCGTTTTGGACGCGGTTCAGCTGAATATTCTCGGTGAGGTACCGTACCGCCTCGGGATTGATGTCAATCGCGGTAACGTGGCTCGGGGGTGCGCGTTTCGCGATCTGGATGGCAAAGGGGCCGACGCCGGCGAACATATCAATGACCTCTTCCGCCCGGTCGCTGCGCGCGACCTGCGCGGCTACCCTCGCACATTCGCCGCCCAGCCGCGGATTGAAGTAGACCTTCTCGAGGTCGAGCTTGAAGCGGCAGTCGTGCTCCCGGTGCACCGTCTCCGTGCGGTGCTCACCGGCAATAACCTCTAACCGCCGAGTCCGGTAGACCCCTTCGACCACGGAGATCCGTTTCGCAACAACCGTAACGTTTCGCTGCAGGCGCAGGAGCGCCTTCGCGACGATCTCTTCTTTTGATGGCTCAACGGCCTCTGTAAGCACGGCGATGTCCCCGACGAGCTCGAACGCAGGCTTGAAGCCGAGCAGCTCTTCGATACTCTGCCGGTGCTCCCGGATCCTGAACTCCTGCGTGGTTACTTCACCGGCTGGTAATTCGTTCAGCTCACGATTGGTGGCCGCGGTCGTGATTGGTAGATAGATGAACAGGTCGTTGGAGCTAATCTTAGCATCGGTTCGCAGCAGGTTGCGTTCCAGTAACGCTCGCCGGATCGTTTCGCCTCGCTGCTTCGCCACTTTCACGCAGGGTAAAAGCTCTGTCTCTGCGGTCATCATTCCCCGTATGTTATTCTTGCAGCCGGGGCGTAATAACCTACGAGGACGCGTTCGATTGATGTGCGCTGAGGCCCTGCAGGAGAATGAGAAGGGGCTGGTGGATCGTGCAGCGATTCTGAGCCGCTGGAAGGTGCGGCATAAGCGGGTACTCGATCTCGGTGCCGGGCAGCTCACGATCATAGCTGCCCGCGACTTTGACTGCGAGGTGACGACGGTTGAGATCGATGCGGCAAAGCGAGAGGAGGCGAACCGGGAGGTGGAAGCGGAAAGGCTTCAAGCTCGGATTGCCGTGGAGTACGGTGATGCACGTGCACTCTCGTATCCTGACCGGAGCTTCGAGGTGGTCATCAGTTACGGCCTCTTGCACCACCTCGCGCCTGCCGAACGAGAAAAGTGTATTCGCGAAGCAGTTCGCGTGGCAAGCGAGCTGGTCATCTTCGCGGAACTGAACGCGGACGGCTTCAAGAAGATCCATGAGCTCGATGAGTTCACACCCGTTGATCTTGGGTGGCTAGAACGTGCCTTAGCCGCCTGCGGGGACTTGGAGCGCTATTACGGCAGATTGATGCATGTGTTCGTGGTCTCGCGGTGAATCGCAATCTTATCACCACGCATCACCTATGTTTGTAGTGGACGTCGCATGCACCTCTTTGTGCACCTCATTGAGGAACGGAACTTCCATAACGCCTGGGCGAAGGCGATCCAGGCAGTGCTAGCCCGTGGCACTGATATGGTGATCGGCGGCGGTGCTGAGCGGAAGCCGATCAAAGACTCCTGTATGCTGATCAGCATGACCGGTACGGCGATCAATCAGATCGAAGCGCGCGAATTACATCCGCAGTACCCCTTCAAGCGGATCGAGGAATATTGTAGGGAGTTTACGAGGCCGTTTCTCGAGGCTTATAGATCGAAGCCCCCGAAGGAGCAATTCAGCTACCTCTATTTTGAGCGCCTGGCACGCTATGCGCCCCCGGAAGGCACCACGTGTGATCAACTAGCTTTATTAAAAGACGCATTAGCTGACCAGATTGAGCAGCATATCACCTCAAATCGCGCCCAGGCAATTACCTGGTACGTGCCCGTGGATCTCCAGCGAAGCTCACCACCCTGCTTGCAGCGGATACAAATTCGTTATATACCGGAGCATACGGTTGATGTCCACTTTACCTGGCGATCTCGCGATCTCTTCACAGCCTGGCAATCGAATATCATTTGTTTAACTGAGATGCTCAATCGCGAAGTGGTCAAGCCGAACAACTGCCGGATCGTGCGAATCATCGATTACAATGATTCATTGCACCTCTATGCACGCGATATCGCCGATGCGAAGAAGGTAACCCTGGTGCCGGTGAGTCCTCAGGAACTGTAGCGCACCGGGGATTTTTTAAAGGGCCGCCCACTATATACCCAAACAATGGAACCACAAAAGCCACAGGGGCCGTTCTGTCAAAGCTGCGGGATGCCGATGGTAAAGCCCGAGGATTTCGGGACAAACGCGGGCGGAAGCAAAAACAAGGAGTACTGCCACTTCTGCTTCCAGAACGGGAAATTTACGGATCCCGACATAACCATGGAGCAGATGATTGATAAGGTCGCGCGACTCATGGCACAACTGCATCAGATGCCGCAGGCGCAGGCAACGGGAATGGCAAAAACGTTCATCCCAAAGCTGAAAAGATGGCAGGGTAAGTGAGCAAAATAATAGATTCTTGCGTTCCAACCTTGGCTAAGTATACAAGCGAATAATAGAATGGATATCAGAAATAGGGCGAGCATTTCCGAAGACGAGCAATTAGAAACGAAAAAGCAGTATGCCAGATATGTTGCTGAAGTAATTTGTAAGTATCGAGGTTTACAAGCGCCAAATTTGAATTTCCATTGGTGCCAAGATGAAGAAGAGAATCAACTAGCTCATTACCACCCAGACACTAATACTATATGTATTTCAACAAGGCAGTTAAATTCCCAGACATTTGACGATCTGAGAGACACCATAATCCATGAAACCGCTCACATTAGAATGTACGGCCATGATGATCCTTTTAATCAAGAAAAGTTTTTGAACTTCATGGTGGTAGGAGAATTATCCATAGAATCATTCCTACTTGAAAGAGATAAAGCGAAGAATATAATGGATGAAATTATATCCATCAAAATTAATAATGAAAGATTTAAGTTTAAGGTTCCTGCTAAAGTTTATAGAAGAAAGATGAGAATAACAACCTCATATGGTCTAGATTATGAATATGTTATGAATAATAGCGATTTAAGCATAAATGGG
>Ga0209610_1001448_pt1 | contig 12206 bp, 6 predicted proteins | sample LakKivw275mmetaG_FD_184137 | JGI IMG/M metagenome (GOLD analysis project Ga0209610, IMG submission 184137) | Anoxic lake water microbial communities from Lake Kivu, Rwanda to study Microbial Dark Matter (Phase II) - Lake Kivu water 275m metaG... | ecosystem: Environmental > Aquatic > Freshwater >...
TTCCTCCATTGTATTCCATGTAAAACTGGGAACATTGAAACAAAAGGTTGAGAGGGTAAAAGAAATCTCACAATACCTTTCCTCTGTCCTCAGTTATGATGGCATGAATAAGATAGAGAGGGCGGTAAGGATAATGAAGGTAGACCTCCTGACCCATATGGTTGGCGAGTTTCCTGAATTACAGGGTGTGATGGGTAGAATATATGCGAAGTCTCAGGGAGAGGATGAGGAGGTAGCGAGTGCTATAGAGGAACATTACCTGCCGGGCGGTGGCAACGGTTTACTGCCCAGAACAACACTTGGTGCTATTACAGGGATAGCAGATAAGGTTGATTCATTAACATCATTCTTTTCTGTGGGTATCACCCCTACAGGAAATTTAGACCCCTTTGCCTTAAGGAGACAGGCCCTCGGTATTATAAAAATCGTGATAGATAAGAAGTTTTATATACCACTTGAGCAATTAATAAAGACATCATACGATGGTGGACATGGCATTGAAGGAAGACTCTCTTTTGAAGATACGAAGGCATCGCTCATTGAATTCATCATTACGAGATTTAAATTTTCCATGATAGAGGAGAATCACAATCAGGAATTTGTGGAGAGTGTACTGCCTTATGTGGCCCTTGATATATATGACGGCTATATGCGGCTTCTTTCACTTGAGACACAGAGGTCGATAAGGGATTTTGAGAGGCTCATGGTAGGTTTTAAAAGGGTATTCAATATTACAAAGCAGTTAACAGAGGAGGGTGATGTAAACCCATCACTTTTTAAGCTGAAAGAAGAGGAGGCATTGTATAACCTCTACGAGTCAAAAAAGGAGTCGTTCTTTACGCTCATGAATGCAAGGAAATATGATGATGCCCTTTCTGTGCTTGTAGGTTTCAAGGAAACAATAGACAATTACTTTGATAAAGTCTTTGTAATGGATGAGAATGAGGCTATAAGGAATAACAGGTTAGCCCTGTTAAAAAGGATAAAAGACATGTTTTTAAGGTATGGTGATTTTTCAAAAATCCGTATAGAGTGAGGGGGCACGATGAAAAAATATGTATACTTCTTTGGAGGTAAGAAGGCAGAGGGAGGAGAACGTTTAAGAAATCTTTTAGGTGGAAAAGGGGCTGGACTTGCGGATATGGTGAACCTCGGTATCCCTGTTCCGCCAGGTTTTACTATTACTACCGAGGCATGTGTGTATTTCTACAAAAATAACATGACCTTTCCTACAGGATTAAAGGAACATGTGCTCGAAAACTTAAAAAAGGTTGAGAAGGTGATGGGTGCCACATTCGGTGACCCCAAGAATCCACTCCTTTTTTCTGTAAGGTCAGGTGCAAGGGTAAGCATGCCGGGCATGATGGATACAGTATTAAATCTTGGCCTCAACGAACAGACAGTAAAGGGTCTTGCAAAGCTCACAGGGAATGAGTGGTTTGCGTACGATTGTTATAGAAGGTTTGTCCAGATGTACGGGGATGTTGTCCTCGGGTTAAAACCACAGAGTAAGGGAGAGCAGGACCCCTTTGAAGAGATCATCGATGCAAAAAAGAAGGAGAGAAAGATAAGGCTCGACATAGAACTCAGTGTAAAAGACCTGAAAGAACTCATAGAGAGTTTTAAAAATATCATAAAGAAAAGATTAAAAATGGTTTTCCCGGAAGACCCTTTACAGCAATTATGGGGTGCAATCGGTGCGGTATTCAAATCATGGGATACACCGAGGGCTATTGCGTATAGAGAGCTGAACAATATACCTGACACGTGGGGCACAGCAGTGAATGTCCAGTGCATGGTTTTCGGGAACATGGGAATTGATTCCGGTACCGGTGTTGCATTCACGAGAAACCCCGCAACAGGGGAGAATGCATTCTATGGTGAGTACCTGCTCAATGCACAGGGAGAGGATGTGGTGGCAGGGATCAGGACGCCGCTTCCTATCAATAAAAGACAGAAGACAGATAAAAGTGTCCAGGCGCTTGAAGAGGTAATGCCGAATATTTATGGTGAATTGATAAAAATCAGAGGAGCCCTTGAAAGGCATTACAGGGACATGCAGGATATAGAATTTACAATCCAGAATAAAAAGTTATGGATGCTTCAAACGAGGAGCGGGAAGAGGACAGCCTTTTCCTCATTCAAGGTCGCCATAGACATGGTGAAAGAAGGTCTTATCACCAGGGAAGAAGCCCTGATGAGGGTGGAACCGGAACAGTTAAACCAGTTATTAAGGCCGATCTTTGATCCGAAGGAGAAAGAAAAGGCCTTGAAGTCAGGAAACCAGGTTGCAAAAGGACTGAATGCAGGTCCTGGTGCGGCAACAGGAAAGGTGGTATTTAATGCCGAGGATGCAGAAAGCTGGGCTGCCCGTGGTGAAAGGGTCATTCTTGTGAGGACAGAAACGTCTCCGGAAGATATACGGGGTATGAATGCTGCCCAGGGTATCCTGACAGCGAGAGGTGGTATGACAAGTCATGCAGCACTCGTCGCACGGCAGATGGGCAAGGTATGCGTTGCAGGGTGCGGAGAGCTTGACATAGATTATAAGAAGAAGGCAATAGCTGTGAAGGGTAAAACGATAAAAGAAGGGGAGTATATCTCGATTGATGGAACAACAGGAGAGGTATTTGTCGGAGAGATGAAAACGATACCTTCAGAGGTCTTGAGGGTGCTTGTTGACAAAACATTAAAACCAAAGGATACCCCGGTATATCAGGACTTTGCAATGCTCATGAAATGGGCAGACGAAACGAGGAAGCTCGGTATAAGAACAAACGCCGATGAACCCGAACAGGCGGCCGTTGCAGTTGCCTTCGGGGCAGAGGGTATCGGGCTTTGCAGGACTGAACATATGTTCTTTGAAGGCAACCGTATCGATGCGGTGAGGGAAATGATTGTTGCAGATACCCTTGAGGGCAGGATTAAGGCGCTTAAGAAGCTTCTCCCCATGCAGAAAAAGGATTTTATCGGTATATTTAAGGTTATGAACGGCCTTCCGGTAACGATCAGGACGCTCGATCCGCCATTACACGAATTCTTGCCACATGAGGAAAAAGAGATTAAGGCACTCTCAATGAAAACAGGTATTTCCTATGACACACTTTCCTCGAAGATAAAAAGTCTGTACGAAACAAATCCAATGCTTGGCCACAGGGGTTGCAGGCTCGGGATAGTCTATCCGGAAATTACGGAGATGCAGGCAAGGGCCATTTTTGAGGCTGCCTGCGAGGTAAAAAAGAAAGGCATCGATGTGAAGCCGGAGGTTATGATACCTCTCGTAGGCCATATTAACGAGCTTACACTCCAGAAAGAGGTTGTTGACAGGGTTGCCGGAGAGGTTATGAAGAAATACAATACAAAGATAGATTACAAGGTAGGAACGATGATAGAGATACCGAGGGCGGCAATTACTGCCGACGAGATAGGTAAGGTAGCGGAATTCTTCTCTTTTGGTACAAACGATTTAACACAAACAGGCCTGGGTATGAGCAGGGATGATGCTGGAAGATTCTTACGATACTACATAGAACATGACATATACGCCTTTGACCCATTTCAGAGAATAGATGAAAAAGGTGTGGGAAAACTTATGCAGATAGGTGTTGAACTGGGAAGAAAGGCAAGGAAAAACCTGAAGATTGGTATATGCGGTGAACATGGAGGGGAACCTCATTCAGTAGAGTTCTGTCATAAGATTGGGCTTGACTATGTGAGCTGTTCACCTTATCGTGTAACGGTGGCAAAGCTTGCCGCAGCAAGGGCAGCAATAAAGGATAAAAGAAAGTAGCTGTCCCGGATTGAAAACGACAAACAGTTTATTCAGTTTCAGAAGGTGTGAAAAAATCAGCGGTATGGCCGGAACACTGTTTCATTCATGCTTCCGCTCCGTGCGCTTTACCCACTAACGGCCCAGCCTCACTCAATGGGTGAACTCATCCCGCTTTAAGGCGGGACTCAAACAGCACCCATTGCCCTTTGGGTCGTTCTGCTGTGCCAGAGTGGGTACCCAAACCGTACTCGATGTCGCACTCACGAAAAGTTCTTCCGGCCTTTATGCAGCCAGTGGAAAAGATTTTTTCATACCTTCTCCGTGATGTCGTGCTACAGGGAACATCCTTTCATCACACCCCTCAACTCACCACTTACATGACCAGATACACCAGAGAGACGAAAGAAACGAGATAGACGAAAAAACGCTTCACAATAAATGTTAAAAACAAGGAATTATTTTGGGTAAAATCAAACTTGACATATGGATTATTGTATGTATAATTATAAGTAAAATATTGCAACACGGAGGATATACAATGTTAGTCAATTCGGAAAAAATGATATCAGTGGGAAAACTGCAGAGGGAACTTACGCAAAAACTCAGAGAGGTATCTGATACCGGTGAGCCTCTATATGTCTTAAAGAATAACACCCTTACAGCAGTGATACTTTCCCCTGAAGATTATGAATTTTTCAAGGAAGCAGAGGGATTGCTTGAGCACCTCGAGATAGCTGAGACTATAAAGAAAAGATTAAAGGGACATGGCCGTTCTAAGAATATCCCATGGGAAAAGGTAAAGGCAAAATATGCCTTATAAGATTGAATTCCATCCGGAAGCCCTCAATGACTTTGATACCCTTGATGGTTCAGTCCAGAAAGAAGTTGCAAAAAAGATTGATGCCCTCTCTGAAAATCCTTTTTTGGGTAACCCTCTCGGGAATAAATTTGGTATTAACCTTACTGGTTTTTACAAGATATATATCGCAAAAAAGAAATACCGTATTGTTTATCGCTTAATTGGTGAGTTTGTAGAAATCATCGAAATAATCGCAATAGGGAAAAGGGATAAAGAAGCAGTTTACAGGCTGGCGCTCAAAAGGCTTAAAAAGTTGTCAAAAAGCAGTAAATAAGAATAAGAAAAAGGGACGTATATTAGAATTATTAAATCCACAGGTACATCTACAAGGAAACAATTACTTATCAAAGAGAAAATAACGATTACAATATGAAAGGTCTATTGATACCTGCTGGAAAAACTAATCATTCAAAGTTAGATTAATCAATCATTGCATCCAAACATGAGTTTACTTTTTTGATATACATATCCAGAAACTCATCGTCATATACCTTTTTTTTCACACCAATAGAATGTGAAACGTACGTTGATTTAAATCTTGATAAAAAATCAAATATGGACTCTATTTGACCATCATCACTAAAACCATAATCCCCTTTTTTTAATAATGGATAAAACAACTGTTTGTGGTCTCTTATTATCGAAACGCATTCTCCAAAAATAATATGTAAATATGCATTTTGTGGATCTGTCTCTCCATGCTTCTCCATATTTTTCACAGCTTTTGACACTATTTGTTTTTGAACCATTTCTTCGAACCAATTATTACCCTTAGCCTTGCTCAAGGTATTTTTTATAAACTCCTTTAGTTTTCTTTCTACATCTCTCAACTGCTGAGCTATATCTAAAATAAAATCTGCACCACCAAATAAGTTATCATTAGTCTCCTGTCTTATATGCCCTATAAAACGTTTCAGCACTTCGTCCTTCCCGCCCTCACTTGCTATACTTAACTTTAATTTTTTTAGTGCATCCTTATCTTTATATGCTGTTTTAAACAAATCAGCTAATGGCTGTAAATATTTTTTATAATCAGCCCCATTCGGTATTCCTTGATTTACACATCTGCTCAATATTTTCTCAAACAATCTTATCATAACACTATTACCACCATCGTCTAAAACAAACCCCTTGTTTTGCAATTCCCAATCATCTTTCATCGTCTTGTAAACACATAAAAAATATTGAGCGAGGGTATTGCTCAAATTCTTAACGGTTTTATTGTAATCTGTATCACAAAGGAGATTAGCCGTTTTGCTGATTGTATTTGCTTTAGCTAATCTTGTCTTTTTAATACTTATACACATACCAGCCATTTTTAACAAATTAGTTTTTTGTTTCATACCACTTGAAGGAATATATATTTTATGGCGTAATGGGTCTGTCTTGTTTAGTGCTTTTAAGACATTTGATATAATCCCATCTTCCTCTGATGGAATCATATCTCCATTAAGATCCCACACTAAATCTGGTGGAACAGGTTTTTGATTTTTATTGATGTCTAAGAAGATTTTACACTGTCTTTCAATTCCTATATTTTCGAATGCAGTCACTGGCATGTTTAACCCAACTTTCGTGGCTTTTACAAAAGAATAGAGCCTATGCTGACCATCAATTATCCAACAACTTCTGTAATCTCGGGGGAACTCTAAAATACCGTATTTTACTCCAAACCCAGAGGTACATCGCCCCATATAACTCTCAGTCTCCACATGAAATTTCATATCTTTTCTTGTGCGTTCCCCAAAAGCTATTATCAAATTATTAGGGAGAATATTGTTGTCATTGATATACTTTGCAATTTGATCTAACCTCTCTTTTTTAATAATCCTCTGATAATACCTTTCATTTCGTGTTTCTCTTCTTGCAACATATGCAACTTCTAAAAGATCACGAGGGTCAATCATGAAAGTGTACATTTTTATCTTTTCAAAAGTTGTTAAAAATGCTGGTACCGAAATCATATTTTGTTTTACTGGTCTAATGCCCATTTCCCCTAACAGATCAAATTTTGCATATGCTTTAATTTTGTTATACAAATCCTCATAATAAGCAAAAAAATTGTCGTTGCATAAATAAATTCTCGGTTGTTCATTGGCAAACAAATAATCTTCTTTTCTAATGTCTATGTTTTTAGTAGCTATAACATACCTGCAATCTTTATATTTTCGATAAACATCATGTTTTTTAAATCCTTTTTCAAGAGTCGGAATTGTCCCCCTGAATTCTTTTATTTTGTCTCTTATTGACTTTTTGCCTAATTCCTGTTTCATTGTGCAATCTACTATAATCAATAAATTTTCATGACCACCACAAACATCTACTTGTATGCCATTTATTCGAAAAGTATCTTTGGCTCCTTCTACATCTGCAAAATTTAATTTTTCCATGAAGGATTTTACATACGCCTCAAATTGTGTTGCTCTGGACTTTTTATTTGTCATTATTAGCCCCCTAAGTTTATTTTGGACATTCTTAAAAATTTTCAATCAAAAGCGTCTGTCTCCTCGAATAAACAAAGCCATCTCGTCTTGATCTCATCTTTCTTAATTTCTTAACACCAATAACAGATTAACAGATAGCTCGTTGACATCCTCACTTGGTGCGGATATGCTCCCATTTTTGGGATGATATCCGAATCTGTTTGGGATATATCGCTTATAGCTAACCCCCCTCTATATAACTCTTTTATTCTATTGTGATATTGTGCTCAAAAAATGTCAATAAGATTTAAGAGGTTGCATATTACCACTGGGAACACAGTATAGATAGCTTATTTATGAAAAACTCAATTACAGGAAGGAAGTGGGTCTTTCGTTCACTACGAAGTATGAAGATTAATCGATATTGCGGCGTCATGATTTCTGGCTGAAAGTTGACATCAAGTACCTTGATACAACCATGCGTAATATTCCACCTAAATCAACCCTGACCCTCTTTGTTCCGCAATATTTACGCTGGTTTCTGCTTACTTAGAGCATTAATTATGGTGTCGATCAATTTCTTTAGGTTAGTGCTGCTTGGTTCATCAAAGCCATCTCTAATCGATATAAGTTTTATCTTTTCGGATACTCTTCGTTTATTAAATCCGATGGAGTATTGCGATTTGAACTCCGCCTCGTATCTCTGCACCCGTTTTGGCTCGCCCTCCTGCGTAACTGTGACATTTCTATCCGGGTAAGCTTCACTGACAGCCTTTGCATAGAAATCATCAGAAATTAGATCTTCCAGCTCGAAATCTTTATTAGGAAAAAGAGTATCATTAAAGATAGTGCGTAAAGATAATATTTTTTCTGCTGGTATATCCGCCGCCTTTAGTTTACTTTCGATCGCTCTTCCTCCATTGTCAGAATCGAGATGCACAACGTATGGAAGTTTCGCTCGCTCCAAGAATGCCGGAAACATTTCAAGCGACTCCGCCACGCTACCGCTTACTAGAATCTCGTTTTTCATTTCGTTTGCAAAAAGCATCACGGCGGCTTCCAGTATTGGTCTATCTGCGGCACCCTCTCCCAGTAGGTTAAATTTGTTAGTCATAAGGGTCGTAACTAAGCTCGCGCCAACCGCAGTTCGGACTGGCTCCAATAGATCAAACATTTTACCTTCTTTCACATCCAGCCTACGAACCTTGCTACCTTGCAAATTTTCAAGTAGATCTACCCTTCTTACCTGTTCAAGATTGAATGGATCAATCATTGCAGGTGAGTGCGTAGCATAGATAACTTGCATTGACGCTGAGTGCTTTTCCTCAATAGAACGCTTGATGTCCCATTGTCCATCTGGGTGCAATTCCAAACCCGGATTATCTAATAACAACACGTTTTGTTCATTTGTGCTCACTTCATTCATCAGCGTACTGTAGAACGAGAGATACCAGCGGAATCCATCGCTCCTATCAGAAGGGGGGACTCGTCGTGTATAGGTACTGTCTTCAATCGAGACTGAGAGTCTTTCCTTATCAATGCGAAAAGATACTGTATAACTTTGTTGGCTCCAGAATTCATTGATCGCTCCAGATATCGCCGCTTTATAGTGATCCTCATACGGCTCGCGAGCGGAGGCTTCAGGATCAGCCGACAGCACCTGAATCTTTTGAATGGACAACCCTGCGGCCTGGCAGAGGTGGTACATACCTTTCGATGTGTTCTCAGGATCTTTAACAAATTCCGCTATACTTACATGGTTTGGAATCTGATCTAGTGACGTGCTATGGAAAATAAACTTAGGGATCTTGGACTTAAATGGGCTTTGCTTATCCCGTTGAACTATTCGCTGAATTTCAGACCATTTGGCTTGCAAGTCCCTTGTTGCGGCATTTATATCATCCAAAATAGGTTGGTCTATACCTGGGACCCCCATTAGTGCGGTTGTCATCGTTTTAATCAGATTTTCAATTTGCGCATGTTCTTTGAAATTTGCTTCTAGAAAATTCTCAATATGAAGTAATGATTGTTGAACATAGGGTGCAAATGTGGTCAGACGTGCCGCGTGACTGGTCAGCTTAGCCTTCAATCCTGTTGCAACGGCGATTAATTCTTGTACTTCCGCATCAATACTGGGCGGGGTAAATTCAAGCGCTGCCTCAACTCCCGCACTATCAAGTCCTGAATAAACATAATGACCGTCATAGTACCTAGTAATCTTGATTACGTTAAGATCTTTGATGTCATTAGCAACAGTTGAAAGCTCGTTAATCTCCTCGGAATTTAAAGCCAACCAAAGTGTGACGATAGGTATATCCGATGACTTTTTTGACTCCAAACTAGGCCGGAGGTGATGAGGCAGGTCGCCAGGTGAATATAGATACTTCTCATTAAATGATGCAAGTCCTCGAAGGAAGTTCGTCTTACCCTGCTCATTCTTCCCTATGAGCACTGTAACTCGATCATCGATTTCAACAATCTCGCTATCGACAATGGAACGAAAGTTTTGTACTTGCGCCTGCAAGAGTTTCATAGGTGCCCTCCTTAAGAAACATTTGATTTGATAAGGACTTCCGAAAGTATAAGTAGAATGTACTTGTATGTCAATGATATAATTACCACAAAATTCGGTATAGGGTGCCAAATACATGGAGCATTAGGACTGAATGTAAGTGCCCAGGAATAGTCGGGATCTCGATAGAGTTATTAATTACGAAGAAAAAGCCTGTATAATTTTCATTACCTCTAAATTGTAGATAACAGGAAGGAACAAATAACGGTGAGAATGTTATATTGAACAGTTCAATTGTTGTTCTTCTCGAACCGGAGAAAGGAGATTCCCTTCGCACTCCGCACTCCATTCCCGACCATCACCCGCAAGCGGGTACCCGAGAATCGCTTCACTGAAACGGGCAAACTTGCCCCCCATATTTATTATACACGTTGGGCTTACCCAGGGGGAACCCCCACCAGACTTGGTTTATTTCTCTGGAGTTTCTTGACTTTCTCTGATGAATAACGCTATTAAATCGCAATATCAAAGAGTTGAAGATGGTTTGATTAGAACCATGACTGTAATGGCCGGAAGAGCTTTTTGCGAGTCGCGACTTCGAGCACGGTTTGGGTCCCCACTTTGTTCCATTTGAACATCCCGTAGGGCAGGCCGCACTGTCTGATCCCGTTGTAGACGGGAGAGTTTGCGACCTGAGTGAAAATGGAACATTAGTGGGTAAATCCCGCTATCGGCGGGATGAAGCCGCGCGCAGGGAGCAGAGAGTAAAACAGCGTTCTGGCCTTACCTATAAAAATTGAGGAAACTCCAGTTATTTCTATCTTGACACACAAATCCCCTTTTGTTATTAATAACAAATCCAAGAGCGAGTTCTTATCAATGAATATAGTAGAGTGTAAGAAGTGACAGCGAGACTGGTTTACGATCCCTCTTCTGGACCAATGAGGTACGCCTGCGGTGTCTCTGGCTCCGGGACCAATTATGAGAAAATCTATGAGCGGAACCCTGATATCTATCACGTTGTTTTCAGCAATGTACCTGGTTGTGCGGGCATAACAAAAGCAAGAAACCATGGTGCTCTGGTAGTCTCTCTTGACTCCAGACGATATTTCCGGGAGATGTGGGGGCTTGAAAAGGTTCCCAGGTATGGCGTTGAAAGAAATGCCTATGATATGGCAATCATGACGCTTGTCGAGCAGACGCTTAATGGCGCACCAGATCTAATCTGCCTGGCAGGTTACGACCTCTGGATAGGAGACTGGATGGCCAACAAATACTATCCAAAGATTCTCAACGTTCATCCCGGTGATGCGAGAAAGTACGTCGGGCTTGGGTGGAGACCTACTGCCAAAGCAATACTGGCTGAAGAGAAGGGTGTGAAATCGACGGTCTTTTTTGTTGATGCGAGCGATGATGGCGGACCCATATTGATGCAGTCAAGGACCTTGCCACTTTCAAGATGGGATGACGATCTGCGGGATATACGAAAGTTTGCGGAAAGAACAGATGCACGAACCCTCGAACAATTCAGGACAGCGTCACAGGCAGAGGGGAACGATCTTTACAAATCGCTTGAAGATGTTTCTACCAGCATTCAGGAAATGCTGAAAGTTGAAGGAGATTGGGAGATATACCCTTTTGCGGTGCATGAGCTAATTGCAAAAGGTAGAGTCGCCCTTGATGGCAGGACAGTCTATATCGACGGTGTGCAGATGCCGGAGGAGGGGTGGCAGGTTGATAAATACGGGTTTGCCGATAGCATAAAGTAGTTGTAGCGTCATTTCACCCCGTCGCACCACTCTCTTGCATTTTGAAACATTTGAATCCATGGGGATTCCTTGAGCCCATCGTTAAGATGACGAGGCATCCATGCCCATTGCCACTTCAGAAAGGCCCGCTCCGGATGCGGCATCATTGCCAGATGCCGTCCATCCTGCGTGCAGAGTCCTGTAATCCCGAAAGGTGATCCGTTCGGATTAAAAGGATAGCTTTCCGAAATCGGCCCGTCAGCCCGGCCCTCATCGTCCACAAAGACTATTGGAACGAGTTTTTTCGCGCGTACCTCGTCCATTAGTGCCGGGTCGGGGAAAAGAAGTCTACCTTCGCCATGGGCCACCCAGATTCCAAGCGTTGCATTGGCCATACCTTTGAACATGATTGCCGGGCTTTGTATAATCTTAACTGTTACCCAGCGGGATTCAAAACGCCCGGACAGATTTTGAACGAACCGCGGCTGCTTATCGTCAGATATTCCCAGCCATGGCACCCATCCGAGAAGTGCAAAAAGCTGGCAACCGTTGCACACACCCAGAGAAAATGTATCGGAACGCGTATAAAACTCGTTGAACATATCCTTAAGCCTTTCATTAAATCTGATGGCTGCAGCCCACCCTTTGGCGCTTTCCGGAACATCGGCGTAAGAGAATCCTCCAACAGCAACGAGTCCTCTGAAACGCTCCAGAGTAATGCGTCCGCTGACCAGATCGGTCATCGTCACATCCCACGGGCTGAAACCGGCCTGATAGAAAGCAGATGTCATCTCGCGATCACCGTTACTTCCCTCTTCCCGGAGAATGGCAATCTCCGGTTTGTCTGTACGTTCGAGAAGGTGCTTCGGCGTCGGTTTGGGCTCAAAGGGAA
>Ga0209610_1001449_pt1 | contig 12204 bp, 9 predicted proteins | sample LakKivw275mmetaG_FD_184137 | JGI IMG/M metagenome (GOLD analysis project Ga0209610, IMG submission 184137) | Anoxic lake water microbial communities from Lake Kivu, Rwanda to study Microbial Dark Matter (Phase II) - Lake Kivu water 275m metaG... | ecosystem: Environmental > Aquatic > Freshwater >...
TTAGTATTTTGGGATTTAAAGCGGTATTTATTTTGGTCAGCTTCTTCGGCTTAATTTCTTCTTCGGTTTTGCTTTTAATCCGTCATCGGATTTTTCTAAGAGATCATTTTATGCCGCGAGTGCCGCCAAGCGAAAAGCCCTTTTAAATACAATGAAGAACCAGGAAATTGCGAAAATTTTCTATGAAATAGCGGATTATCTTGAGATGGAAGGAGTGGCTTTCAAGCCTTATGCTTATGAGAAGGCGGCTTTAGCTTTGGAGACATTGGAAAAAGATATCGGCGAAATTTATAAAGAAGGAGGGAGAAAAGCTCTTTTGAAAATCCCCGGGACAGGGGAGAGTATGGCTGATAAAATTGAAGAATATCTAAAAACCGGAAAAGTAAAATATTATGAAGAATTAAAAAAGAAAACTCCTGTCAATTTGGAAGAGCTGGTTCAGGTTGAGGGATTGGGTCCGAAAAGAATAAAGTTTTTATACCAAAAATTGGGAATTAGAAATTTAAAAACCCTGGAAAAGGCAGCCAGAGACAACAAGATATCTCCTTTATTTGGATTCGGCGAGAAGACGGAAAAAAATATTTTAGAAGGCATTAATTTTTTAAAAAGGAGCAAGGGAAGATTTCTTTTAGGAGAGATTCTACCCGTAGCAAAAAGGGTTTATGGAAAATTAAAGAATTTAAAAGAGGTAGAGGCGATTTCTCCAGCGGGTTCAGTAAGAAGAATGAAAGAAACGATTGGCGACGTCGACTTTTTAGTAATTTCAAAAAATCCTCAAGTGGTGATGAATTTTTTTGTTTCTTTGCCGGGAGTAATTAAAATCTGGGGCAAGGGAAGTACCAAATCATCAGTCAGAATGAGAGAAGGTTTTGATATGGATATCAGGGTGGTGCCGGCTAAAAGTTATGGTTCTGCTCTTCAATATTTTACCGGCTCTAAAGAGCATAATATTGTCACCAGAAAAATTGCTATGGATAAGGGTTTAAAGCTCAATGAATACGGAGTCTTTCAAGGCTCGAAAATGGTAGCTGGAAAAACTGAGGAAGAAGTTTACAGAACATTGGAAATGCAATGGGTGCCGCCTGAATTGAGGGAAAACCAGGGAGAAATCGAAGCGGCTTTGAGGGGGAAATTGCCCGAAATTATTGGTTACGAAGATATTCAAGGGGATATTCATTGCCATATAAAATGGAAAGGAGAATGGGACGGCGGGACGAACACAATTGAGGAAATGGCGGAGACGGCGAGAAAAATGGGATATGAATACTTGGGGATTGCCAGTCACACAAAATTTTTAAAAATCGAGCACGGATTAAATGAAAAACAATTGGAATTGAGGAATAAAGAAATTGACAAATTAAATCAAAAATTAAAAATGGGAAATTGTAAATTGAAAATTTTACGGGGCTGCGAGGCAAATATTCTCAATGACGGTTCGATTGATATTAGAAACGATGCTTTGGCAAAATTAGATTACGTTATCGCTGGCGTTCATTCCAATTTTAAGATGCCAAAGGAAAAAATGACAGAGAGAATAATCCGGGCGATAAAAAATCCTAATGTTGATATTATCTCTCATCCCACAGGCAGAATTTTAAAAAGAAGAGACGAATACCAAATTGACTTTGGTAAAATTCTGAGGGCGGCTAAAGAATTCGGAGCTATTTTGGAAATCAATTCTTTTCCTCTAAGATTGGATTTAAATGACCAAAATATTCGTCGGGCAAAAGAGGCTGGAGTGAGAATGGTAATTAATACCGATTCTCACCATAAAGACCAATTAAGATTCATTGAATTTGGGATTGCCCAAGCCCGCCGCGGATGGGCCGAAAAAAAAGATATTATAAATTGTTGGCCTTTAGAAAAATTATTAAAATATTTTAAATAAGACATTATTCCTATGCCGATTGAAAAATCAGCCGGAGCCGTAATTCTAAGAAAAGAAGGTGGCAAACCCCTCTTTTTATTGTTGCATTATCCATCAATAAGTCATCGGACAGATAAAGAATATTGGGATTTGCCAAAGGGCCACATTGAGAAAAACGAAGACATATTAGAAACGGTCAAAAGAGAAATTTTTGAAGAAACGGGGCTGAGAGAAGTTAATTTTATTGATGGATTTAAAAAAACCATAAAATACTTTTTTAAATGGGAAGGAAAAAATATTTTGAAATTCGTAACATATTATTTAATGGAGACAAAAACTAAAGAGGTAAAAATTTCCGGAGAACATGTCGGCTTCCAATGGCTGCCTTACGAACAAGCATTAGAACAATTAACTTTTAAAAATGCCAAAGAGATTCTTAAAAAAGCCAACGATTACCTTCAAAGAGAAAGTTTTTGAAATTGTTGGTAAGCTTCTTTACTGAAGAAAGAAGGCGTGATAATTTAAAAGAGGAGGGTTGTCCTTTCAAAATGTGCGGGATAGTAGGAGTGTTAAATGAATTTAAGGAGGCGGCACCAGATTTGTATATCGGGCTTTATGCCCTTCAACACCGAGGGAAGGAAAGTGCTCGAATAGTGACCTCTAATGGCAAAAAATTCTACTCGAAAGGAGGCATGGGAGAAATTCCAGCTGTATTCAAAGCCAAAAGTTTTAAAAAATTTTCTGGGAAAACAGGCATAGCTCATAATCGGTATAGCACCACTTCTTCCAGTAGTTCCGAGAACATCCAACCAATCCAGGAATTTTGGCAAGGCGAAGAGTTTTGGTTAGCTCATAATGGAAATTTAGTCAACACCGAAGAAATAAAAAAAGAGTGTTTCGATAGAGGGAAAAAACCAGTCACTTCTTCTGATACCGGGGCGATAGCCACCTTGATTTCTTTGTCTTCAGCTCCTTCTTTCGAAGAGGCGATAAAAGAAACAGCAGAGAAACTAATCGGGGCATTTTCGATCGTCATTCTGAAGAGAGATAAGATCATCGCCCTCAGAGATGAATTAGGGATTCGTCCTCTTCATTTAGGAAGAAGAGGAAATGACTGGATAGTGACCTCAGAAACTTGTGTCTTTGGTCATTTGGGAGCTGTCCCTCTCAGAGAGATAGAACCCGGAGAAATTCTGATAATAGAAAGACCGTCAGGAGAGCGAAAATACTATCATCCACCAGCAAATCTACGCAAAACTTGTAAAGAATGTATCTTTGAATACATCTATTTCAAAAGGCCGGATTCCGTTGATGAAGAGAGAAGGATGAGCGAAGTCAGAAAAAATATGGGTCGTTTATTAGCCAGAGAGCATCCGGTAGTTGGAGCAGATTTAGTAATTCCAATTCCTGACTCAGGAATTTATGGCGGGCTCGGATTTATCGAAGAATCAGGGATCAAAAATGGGGGAGAGGCATTATTCAGACCTCACATCTTTTCTCGAACCTTTATTGAACCAGTCCAAGAATTTAGAGATAGAGGGATAGAACTGAAATATGTAATTCTGAGAGAGAAAGTTGAAGGGAAAAGAGTCGTTCTGGTTGATGATTCGGTAGTGAGGGGAAACACTATAAAGAGATTAATTCACCGATTACGAGAAGCTGGAGCAAAAGAAGTGCATGTCAGGGTTCATTCGCCTTCCTATCACTATCCTTGCTATTTAGGCATTGATACATATAGAGTGAAGAACGAACTTCTTGCAGTAAGACACAATGGAGACATTGAAAAGATGAGAGAAGAGATTGACGCTGACTCTTTGGGCTATTTGAGTATAGAATCAACAATAAAAGCTATTACAGAGACTCCTGGTAGACCATTAAGCGAAGAAAATTTTTGCACCGCCTGTTTTACGGGAAAATATCCGGTAAAGCTGCCTCAGTGAAAAAAGCCATACTGCATTATAATGTATGGCATTTTTTATTAGAAAACCGCCAACCACAATTTGCGGCTGGCGGTTCTAAATTACCAGTTTTTTCTAAGATTTAACTTTCTCGGCAATTTTTTTAAAAACTTCGGGATTCTTTTGAGCTAATTGGGAAAGAATTTTTCTGTCTAATTCGATTTTATTCTTTTTCAGCCCTTCAACGAACCGGCTGTAAGAAATTCCTTGTTCTCGGCAGGCGGCATTGATTTGGATTTGCCAGAGTTTCCGAAACTCTCTTTTTTTTGCCCGTCTGTCTCTATAGGCATACTTCCAGGCGTGAAGCAAGGCTTCTTTAGCCCTCTTTATTTTTGTTTTTCTTCCCCAACGAAAACCCTTGGCATATTCTAACAAATGCCTTCTTCTTTTTTGCGAAAATTTTCCGCCTTTAACTCTAACCATAGACTAATTTCTTAATTTTTTTGGCGTCAGTTTTTGGAACCCTGACCCATTTCCGGCTTTCTCTAACTTTTTTCCCCGATTTTTTCGCTCGATAGTGGTCAAGACCGGTTATTCTTCTGAGAACTTTGCCGGTTCTTGTGATTTTGAAACGTTTTGATATAGATTTTCTCATTTTTAATGGCTATGCCTTAGCTATTATCATTGTAAAACCTCTCGCCTCTCTTTTTAATTCTTTCTCCACTTTATATGAAATTAATTTGGCTAAAATCTCTAAAAACTTATTTATTTTTTCTTTAGCAAAACCAGAAAGAGCTTTTTCCCTTCCTCTCAATGGAAGCTCTATTCTGACTTTGTCTCCTCTCTTTAGAAACTTTTCCGTCTGCTGGGCTCTGGTTTCCAAATCGTGAAGAGAGATATTGAACCCTAATCTTACTCCTTTAAGTTCGCCGGCTATTTTTATTTTAATTTTTCTTTCCTTTTTTTGGAGCGAATATCGATATTTTCCATAATCCATTATTTTACAAACCGGCGGCTCCACTTTTTCCGTTACTTGGACTAAATCTAAATTGTGTTCCTTAGCTGTTTGAAGCGCGGTTTCCAATGCTATAACTCCCAGCTGTTTTCCGGTTTCATCAATTACTCTGACCTGGGGGCTCCTTATTTGATTGTTGACTGGCGGTCTTTTTAACAAAATTTTGTGGAGGTGTGGGCGTCGAAGCCCAGTCCAGAGATTTCGTCAAAATATTTCTACAGACTTAGTCTGTTTTGATTTTAGAATACCGGACCAGCAGACAAATCCAGCATCAATATTTGTCTCTTTATTTTCGATAGTTTTTGAGACAAAGGAACTATCTATCTCGACAATATGACACCTGCTTCCGCCTATCGAGAATCAACGGGCAGATGGCCGACGCATTAAGCGTAGACAGGAGCAAGCTGTTTGCTTGCAAATAAGTTGGCACTTATCTTTTTTCCCGAAGTTTTACGAGATTCGAGAATACTCGATCTGCCTATTTTGACAAAAATTTCTGTCGATTCCTTTCACCCCCTCAATTTTAACTCTCTTTTTATTTCCCTTTCTGTCTCCCTTTTTTTAATTAACTCTCTTTTATCAACCTTTCTTAAACCTTTGGCAATTCCAAATTCAAGTTTTATTTTTCCGTCTTTAGTATACATCTTTAAAGGCGCTAAAGTCAAGCCTTTTTGTCTGGATTTGCCGATTAAATATTTAATTTCCGATTTTTTCAAGAGAAGTTTTCTTGAACGTTCAGGATTGTAATCGAGCGGTGCGTTTTTTGACTGATAAGGCGAAATTTTTGCTCCGACCCAAAAAGCTTCGGAGTGTCCACCTCTGACGGGTCGTCTCAGTACAACATAACTGCCAGCCAAATTCACCCCTCGGTTTTTTATTGACTTTACCTCCTGGCCAATCAAAGAAACCCCCGCCTCAAATTTTTCCAAGATTTTGTAATTAAAGTATGCTTTTTTATTTTCCGCAAGAACTCTCATACTTTTATTTTATCAAAATTTAAGCTAAACTAAAAATATGATTCGGCAGGAAATAACTAAATTAATCGAAAAATCGATAAAAGAGCTTCAAAAAAGAAAGGTTTTTCTTGATTTTGATATTCCGGAAATTAAGATAGAGCACCCGGGAGAAAAGGCGCACGGCGATTATGCGACCAATATAGCGTTGGTTATCGGCAAGAGATTGAAACAAAACCCTATAGAAATCGCAGAAAAACTAAAATACAAGATAGAAGATGCCAAATGCAAAATAATAGAAAAAGTGGAGATAGCAAGGCCAGGATTCATTAATTTTTTTCTTTCCCCTTGTTTTTTAGCCAGAGAGCTGAAAAGGATTTTAAAAGAAGGAAATCGATATGGTTCGAGCAAGCTGGGAAAAGGAAAAACAGCGGTTATTGATTATTCTGCTCCCAATATCGCCAAACCCTTCGGAATAGGCCACTTGAGGTCAACTATTATTGGCCAAGCCATTTATAATATCTATGAATTTTTAGGTTGGAAATGTATTGGCGATAATCACCTGGGGGATTGGGGAACTCAATTCGGTAAACTGATAGTAGCGATAAAAAAATGGGGAGATGAAAAAAATTTGGAGAGTTTATCGGTTAACAATTTAGAAAAACTCTATGTCAGATTCCATCAGGAAGCAGAATCTAATCTTCAGTTAGAAGAGGAAGGAAGAATGTGGTTTAAGAGATTGGAAGAGGGGAATAAAGAAGCTGTGAAAATTTGGCAAGCTTGCGTAGATATAAGCCTGAGGGAATTTGGTAAAATTTATAAACTCTTGGGAATAAAAATCGATTATACTTTTGGCGAGAGTTTCTACAGAGGCATGCTCAAAAATATCATTAATGAGGCGATGAGAAAAAAAATTACCATCAGGAGCGAAGGAGCCGTAATCATCAAGTATCCCGAAGACGAATTGCCTCCGGCAATGATTTTAAAATCTGATGGAGCGACAACTTACCTGACCAGGGATTTGGCAACAGTGAAATATAGGTTAAAACGTTGGAAGCCGAGTTTAATAATTTATGAAGTGGGAGCTGACCAGACTCTTCACTTTCAACAATTATTTAAGACAGTTGAACTATTGGGTTGGAAAAGGAAGGAAAAGTTCTTTCACGTAGTCCATGGCCTTATTCGTTCAGAAAAAGGAAAATTTTCAACCAGAAGAGGGAAAACTGTTCACCTCGAAGAAGTATTAAAGGAGGCGATTGAGAGAGCAGAAGAAATTATTGGAGAATCAGAAACTGGAAGGGATTTATCAGAAAAAGAAAAAAAAGAAATATCCGAAATGATAGGTATCGGGGCGGTAAAATATAATGATTTATCTCAATATCATAGCAAAGATATTATTTTCGATTGGAACAAGATTTTAAACCTGAAAGGAAACTCAGCCCCTTACTTACAATATACTTATGCCCGCTGTCAGAGTGTGATTAAAAAAGCCAAGTTAAAAATCGATCCAGAAAAAGTAAAAATCGTTGATTTGAAATTAGAAGAAAAAAATATTTTAGGGCTCATTTATGAATTTCCCGAAGTAGTCCAGGAAGCGGCTGAAAAATTCTCTCCCAATTTGATTTGCAATTTCATTTTTGATTTAGCTCAAAAATATAATCTCTTTTACGACCTTTACCCTATTATTAAAGCCGAAGACGGGAAACTGAAGATATTCAGATTAGCTTTAACAACCGCCGTAGCCCAGCTCTTAAAAAATTCTCTTTTCCTTTGCGGCATTAAAGTCCCGGAAAAAATGTAACCATATGAATGTTAATTTTCCCAAAATTGACCAAAAAATACTGAGGTTTTGGAAAAAAGATAAAACTTTTGAAAAGAGCGTTTTGAAGCGCAGAAAGGCGCCCGATTTTGTGTTTTATGAAGGGCCGCCAACCGCTAATGCTCGACCGGGACTTCACCATGTTTTAGCCAGAGCTTATAAAGACGCAGTCTGCCGCTATAAAACAATGAGAGGGTTCAGGGTTTTGCGAAAAGCTGGTTGGGACACTCATGGCTTGCCGGTCGAATTAGAAATTGAGAAGAAATTGGGGTTGAAAAGTAAAAAAGACATCGAAAGGTACGGGATTGCTAAATTTAATAAAAATTGTCGCCAATCTGTTTGGAATTACAAAAAAGATTGGGAAAAGCTGACCGAGAGAATTGCTTTCTGGCTGGATATGGAAAACCCTTATATTACTTACATGCCCGACTATATTGAAACAGTTTGGTGGATTTTGAAAGAAGTTTATAAGAAAGGACTATTATACCAAGATTATAAAGTTGTTCCTTATTGCCCTCGCTGCGGCACTTCTCTTTCCAGTCACGAAGTAGCTTTGGGGTATGAAAAAATCAAAGAACCGGCCATATATATGAAATTTGAAATCAAAAATCCGAAATTCGAAACTCAAGGAAAAAGTTATTTATTGGTCTGGACGACTACTCCCTGGACCCTGCCGGGCAATGTAGCCGTTGCCATAAATCCAAAATTCGAATATGTGGAGGTAAAAATTAATAATGAGTATTTAATCTTAGCCAAAGAAAGATTGGCTGTTTTAGAAAACGAATACGAAGTGGTTAAAAACTTTAGCGGAAAAGATTTAGCTGATTTGAGATATAACGGTCTTTATCCTCTTGACGAGGAGACTTCGAAAATCGCCTATAAAATAATTCCAGCCGACTTTGTTTCTTTGGAAGAAGGAACGGGGCTTGTCCATATCGCTCCGGCTTTTGGAGAAGAAGATATGGCGGCTGTGAAACAGCAATTTCCAATTCCTAATTTTCAATTTCCGATACCGGTCGATGGCGAAGGGAAATTTACTCTCGAAGTAAAAAAATGGGCGGGGATGTTTGTCAAAGATGCCGACCCTCTCATTATTGAAGATTTAAAAGAAAGAGGACTTCTCTTCAGGGAAGAACTTTATGAACACGATTATCCTTTTTGTTGGAGATGCAAGACTCCTCTTTTGTATTATGCGAAGAAAAGTTGGTTTATCGGCATGACAAAGGTTAAAAAAGATTTAATTGAAAATAATCATAAAATCAATTGGATTCCGGCTCACTTGAAAAAAGGAAGATTTGGAGAATGGTTAAAAGAAGTAAAAGATTGGGCGCTCTCGAGAGAAAGATATTGGGGGACTCCGATACCGGTTTGGCAGTGCGAAAATTGTCAAAATTTAGAAGTTATTGGGTCCTTGAAAGATTTATTATCACAAAAGTTTTCAAATAATAATTATTTTATTTTGCGTCACGGCGAATCTTTAAGACAAATTAAAAAAATTTCTTTATGCTGGCCGGAAAAAATTCATTGTCCTTTAACAAAAAAAGGAATTGAGGAGGTAGAAGTGTCGGCAAAAAAATTAAAAAACAAAAAAATAGATTTGATTTTTTCTTCCGATTTGTTGAGAACGAAACAAAGCACCGAGATTTTAGCTAAAGAGACCGGGGCAAAGATAATTTTTGATAAAAGATTAAGAGAATATAATGCCGGGACCATGAACGGCAAAGACCCAAAATTGATTTGGGAGTTTTTAGAAAAAAAACAAAATATAATTTCAGCTAAACCTCCCGGAGGCGAAAGTTTTATCGAGATCAAAAAAAGGACGCTTGGCTTCTTGAACGATATCAATAAGAAATATAAAGAAAAAAACCTTTTGATAGTTTCTCATGAATTTCCTCTGACTATTTTGGAATGGAGTCTTTTAGGGTGGCCTTTAGAGAAAATTATAAAATTAAGAAAAGAAAAGAAAATAAATAAAATTGAAACCGGTGAATTAAGAAAAATCATTTTTAGAGATTTATCCCTTAATGAAAACTTAGAATTGGATTTTCACCGGCCTTATATTGATAAAGTGAAATTTTACTGTCAAAAATGCGGAAATCTAATGGGGAGAATTCCCGAAGTGATTGATTGTTGGTTTGACTCGGGCAGTATGCCTTTCGCTCAGAGCCACTGGCCCTTCGCTCAAAGTCAAAAGTCAAAAGTCAAAAGTCAAAAGTTGCGACCGCCGAAATTATTTCCAGCGGATTATATTAGTGAAGCAATAGACCAAACTCGGGGTTGGTTTTATACTTTATTAGCAATTTCAACTTTGTTAGGTTTCAAAAACCCTTATAAAAATGTCATTTCGTTAGGCCATGTTTTAGATGAAAAAGGAGAAAAAATGTCAAAATCGAAAGGAAATATTGTTGACCCTTGGAAGGTAGTTGAAAAATATGGAGCCGATGCTATTAGATGGTATTTTTATACTATTAATCAGCCCGGCGATTCAAAATTATTTTCAGAAAAAGATATAGAAGAAAGCCTGAGAAAATTTATTCTTACTTTTTGGAATTGCTGCACCTTTTTTGAAACATATGTTCCAAAAAAGAAATTTTCAATTTTCATCCGCCAACTGGCGGATCAATTTTCAAAAACGAAAAATGTTTTAGATAGGTGGATTATTTCAAGATTAAATTGGCTGATTCGGAACGTCACCGAAAATTTAGATGAATACGATATTACTGGAGCAGCCCGGGATATTGAAAATTTTGCGGTAAATGACCTTTCCCTCTGGTATATCAGGAGGTCTCGAAGGAGATTTCAAAAGTCGAAAACAAAAGAAGAATTAAAAGAAGTTTCTCAAGTTTTGGCTTTTGTTCTTTCGACTCTAAATAAATTAGCCGCTCCTTTTATTCCATTTTTAAGCGAAGAAATATTTCAAAAACTCAAAACTCAAAACTCAAAAGTCAAAAGTATACATTTGGAGGATTGGCCAAAGGTAAATAAAAAATTAATTAACAATAATTTAGAGAAGAAAATGGAAAAAGTGAGAAAAATTGTCGCTGAGGCTCTGGCTGAAAGAGCAAAAGCCAAGATTAAGGTTCGTCAACCTTTAAGCGAATTAAGAATTGAGAATTTTGAATTAAAAAAAGAAAAAGAATTATCGGAGTTGATTAAGGAGGAAGTTAATGTAAAGGAAATTACTTTCGGCAAAAGTCTTAAATTAGATACTAAAATTACTCCCGAGCTAAAAGAGGAAGGAATGGTGAGAGAAATTATCCGTAACATCCAGGAAATGAGAAAGCAAGCGGGCTTGAAACCCGGAGACAAAATTTCAGTGACGTATTTTGGGAATTCTGATTTAAATCAAGTTCTGTCTAAAAATAAAAACTTTATTTTAAAAGAAGCCAAGGTAAAAAATTTAATTTTAAGAGAAAAACGTGGAGAAAAAATTTTTAATGTCGAGAAGGAAATAGAGGTCGACAATCAAAAAATATACGTAGCAATTAAAAAAATTTAAATATGCCCAGTAATAAAGGTATGCAATCTAAAAAGCCTTTTAAACCACCAACTGCTCCAAAACCGCTGGACAAGGGATTCTTCATTAAAAGGGGCTGGGCCACTAGGCGGGAGGCTACCGAATGGATGATGAGGCAGCCAGAACTCTATAAGACTTATCCTAGAAAACCGGGTGAATCGGATTGGCGGAGAGCTCAAAGGGTGGTAGAGGATATCTTTCCGACAAAATCAATCGGTTCCCATATTGAAAAAACGGGGAAATTTGAACTGCAAAAAAGGAGGAGAGAATTAACCAAAGAACAAAGAACCTCGCCCTTAACAAAAAGAAAGTTCGCGACTAAACGTGTCGAATTTTTTGATAAATTTGTAGGAAAATAGAAATTAATGTTTATCCATTATCGAACCCGTGGTTTAATCTTTAAAAAAGAAGACCGAGGGGAAGCCGACGAGTTGTTGACAATTTATACTGAGGATTTCGGCAGATTAGAAATTTCAGGGAAGGCGATTAAAAAAATCAAATCAAAGCTGAGGTCGAGAGTAGAGCTCTTTTATCTTTCAGAAATTGAGTTTATCCAGGGAAAAACTTACAAAACTTTAACCGATGCCATTTTGATTGAAAAATTCGAAATTTTGAGAAAAGACTTGAAGAGATTGACCATAGCTTATAAAATCTCAGAAATTTTAGATAATCTGATTTTAGGCCAAGAACCCGACGAAAACCTCTGGCACCTCTTGAACGAAACTTTCGGAATATTGAATAATTGGAAAATTGAAAATTCATTGAAAATTGATCCGCCAACTGGCGGATGGAAATTGAAAATTATTTACTATTATTTTCTCTGGAATTTTCTTTCTATCCTCGGGTATGAACCAGAATTATATAATTGTCTCTCCTGTCAAAAAAAATTAATACCGGAAAAACTTTATTTTAATTTAAAGGGGGGCGGGATAATTTGTCAAAACTGTATTGAAAAGCTGAAACTTCCTAACGGAGCAAAATTAGGTATAATAGAGATAAATCCTGAAACGGTAAAGATTCTCAGGGTTATTCTTGAAAAAAAATGGCTGACCGTTTCCAGATTAAAAATTGAGGCAAAATATTCAAAAGAGTTGTCTCTTATTTCAAAAAGTTATCTTTCTCAAATATGCCCCGT
>Ga0209610_1001451_pt1 | contig 12199 bp, 8 predicted proteins | sample LakKivw275mmetaG_FD_184137 | JGI IMG/M metagenome (GOLD analysis project Ga0209610, IMG submission 184137) | Anoxic lake water microbial communities from Lake Kivu, Rwanda to study Microbial Dark Matter (Phase II) - Lake Kivu water 275m metaG... | ecosystem: Environmental > Aquatic > Freshwater >...
GCCTATGTTATGTCACCTCTTCGAGGTTGAACTTCTTATTGCATTAACTGGGGTTCACACCCCAGCCTATGTTATGTCACCTCTTCGAGGTTGAACTTCTTATTGCATTAACTGGGGTTTACACACCAGCCTATGTTATGTCACCCCTGCGGGGTTGAATTTACACAGATTGTTTTTTTCGTGTGTTTAGTTCATTTGGCGTATTTCGTGATCTTTTTGTTTTCTTTTATGATGGCTGTGGTTAAAAATATCGAGCGAAACTACAAACTCCGGCGCAGCTTTCACTTTTTCACTGTTCCACTTTTCCACACACTTCCGTGTCTTCCGTGGTTAAAGTGAAGGTCAGGAATGGAGTTTTATCAATAGCTCGAGGCAGAGGTTCGCCTGCATATTGGCAACGATGCCGACCCTTGGTGCAATGGGACTGACACCGGGCTGAAGCTCGCTGACGCCGTCTCCGCAGAGATAGATATTGTCGAATTTAACGGTGCGGATGAGCTCATTCCTGCCATATCCTGAAAGGCCGGACGCACCAATCAGGACCTTATCCGGGAAAAGTTCCTGCCAGGCCTCGATCAGCATCTGCTTCTGCTCTGCGCCGTCCAATGCCTCGATCAGGATGTCGCAGGAGCCAAACAGCTCAGCCAGGTTGGAAGGGATGATCCTTTCATTGTGAATGATGACTTCACAGAAGGGAGTGATTTTGCTCAGATTGTCCTGCAGAGCTTCAACTTTAGGCAGCCCGACTTGTTCCAGGAAGAACTGCTGGCGGTTCAGGTTGGGTGTGGTGACTATGTCAAAATCAGCAATGACCAGTTTGCCGATCCCGGCCCTGGCCAGGGAAACGGCAATGTTGCTGCCCAGTCCTCCGGCTCCGGCAATGCCGACTGCTGAGCTCTGCCAGACCTTCAGCATGGCGGGATCATGTCCGGCAAAAAGTTCACTAAAGAGTTCCTGAGTTTTCTCAACCATGCCGGGTTATCTCTATTTGAATATTGCCCTGAGGATCGATGTCCTTCAGATTGCTGACAAAAGCAAGCAGAAGGTCTTTCAGCAGATTCTGCACGAAGGGCACTATGACCACTGGCTGACCGTCAATGGTCAGTTTGACCTGCCTGGAACCATCAGTCTTACAGTCAGAACGCCTCTTTTCACCTCTCAGGATCGCTTCCGCCATCTCATAACAGCTAAGCCCGCAGGCGGAACAACAGGCCGGATCGCTGTCCGGCAGCAGTTCAAACACCTTGTCCTCCACCAGGGCAGTCAGCTTTTCAATATCAGTAAACACATCCAGCAAAGGCGGCTCCTGCCATTTGGTTTTACCGGTCGCCAGCTTGCCCGAGATGGCAAAAACCGTGTCGTCATAGAGCTCTTCCAGTTGCTCAATGCTTTCCGCACACAGGATTTTGGGCACCGGAGCATCTTTCATGCCTTCAATGATCAGATAATCGCACTCCATCAGAGCTGTCATTTGCTTCAGGGAAAGGGGTTGTGGAAAGATCAGGGCGCTGTCCTGAGGGCCTCTGGCAAAAGTCATCACTGCGCCGGATTGAATATGCCGCCTGGTGTTTTTGCCCTCGGTATCGACGCGGTAATCTGCTTTATGAATATCCTTGATGGTAGCAACTTTATACCCTTTACCGGTGAGCGATTTGACCAGTGAAGTCACCACCGTGGTCTTGCCGGAATGATGATAACCGATGACGGCAAAAGCCTTCATATCATGCCTCAGCCTTCAGCAGCAGAACGACCGCTGTGGCAGTCATCCCCGCTCCGCTGCCTGTGATTCCCAATCCTTCTTCCGTGGTGGCTTTGACGGAGACATTGCCGATTCCGGTATCCAGGTCAGAAGCCAGATTGCTTCTCATCTGATCAATATGGGGCCTCAGCCTGGGCTGCTCGGCACAGACAGTGCAGTCCAGATTACCGATCTTCCAGGCACCGGCTTTTAGTTTGGACATCACCTGCTGCAGCAGTGACCTGCTGTCAACATCCTTATACTTGTCATCAGTGTCCGGAAACCAGCTTCCGATATCGCCCCAGGCCATTGCACCCAAAATGGCGTCAATGACTGCATGGATCAGCACATCAGCATCGGAATACCCCAGCAGCCCCTTTTCAAAGGGGATCTCCACTCCGCCCAGAATCAGTTTCCTGCCCTGCGCAAGGCGGTGCACGTCATAGCCATAACCGATCCTGATCATAATCAATCCACCGTGATCGATTTGGAAACGTTCTTGGGAACGTCGGGATGGACGCCATGGTCCAGCATGTTCAAGCGGTCCAGCTTGGTCATTTTGCGCACGCTCATTTTAAGTGCCAGGAGTTGCAACGCCAGGGTTGCCGAAAAGCAGGTCATCAGACTGTCACCGGTTTTGGGCAGAACGATATAGCCCCAGCCGTAGTAAGAGCCTTCGTTGGGATTGGTGCTCACGTTCTTCAGCAGTTTGTCGTTTTCCTCGGCTATGACAAAAGTGTCCGCTCCCCTGATCTTGTGCGTATTGATCTGCGAAATGGTCAGATTGACATCCCTTTCATCGGGTCCGGTGACATAGATCAGAGGATAGCTGCGGAACAGGGGCTCATAATAATCATAATCTTTGACCACATCCTGAAACAGTTCGGTTGCCTGGGCGGAAAGGTTGAACGGCAGGTTGCGCGTGAACATAAAACTGCCGAAGGATTTGATGATCTCCTTGGTTTCGTGCCTGGAAATTCCTCTCTGGTTGGCAAGTTCGTCGATCCTGTCAATGGTGTTGCTGAAAAGGCGGACCATGTTGCGGATATTCTTCATGCCAAAGACAGTGTTCTTACCGAGGATGGTGTTGGGGCCGTGCTTGAATTCGCTGGCTTCCCTGCCTTCCGCATGGTTGAGCACCGTCTCGCGGATCTTGAGAGCGCCTTCCATGGCGACACCGCTGATCTTGGTGGCAAGGATGTGCAGGGATGGTTCCATATAGATCTTCCCGGCGACAAAATCCACCATGTCCGGAATGGTCTCAAGCGTTTCCCGGAGCAGCATCGGGATGTCGTTCAGGGACTTGCGGCGCAGCTTGATCTCGTTATGCAGTCTGGCACACATCTCCGGTTCAGAGCCGGTTTCGCTGAGGTATTCTATCTTCATTTCCGCGATGCGGATCGCCAGATAGTAGAAAAGTGTGATTTGATTCATGAAGCTCTTGGTGGCGGGCACGGCGATCTCAGGTCCGCAAAGAATAGGTATGGCAACATCGCTTTTCTCCTGCCCCAGGGTGCTGTTCATGTTATTAACCAGCACGGCCTTGCGGATATTAGGATTGGTGCGGTCAATATCATTGAAGATATCGATCAGGTCCTTGGTTTCGCCGCTTTGCGAGACTCCGATGATCAGATCGTTGTCCTTCAGGCAGTTGGAGTATTCGCCGCGAAAGTCGCCCGGCAGAATGGGTATGATCTCAAAGCCGGCGATTTCATTGCAGAACAAAGCAGCGATCTTGGTGGCGTGAAAGGAGGTCCCGCAGGCGATGGTATAGGCATTGCGGTTGTTGACCAGAGTGTTTTTGACCAGGCCGATGAAGTCAGTGACGCTACGCTCAAACTCTTCCACATCCTCTTTCTCCGCCAGGGAATCCAGTGCCTTAGCCAGCAGGAACTTGCGCTTGTCAAACTCATGATTGAGCAACTCGATGTAGACGTTTTTATCATTGGAAAAGAAATACTTTTTGTCAAAATCCTCTTTCACCACTTCATCAAAGATAGCGCGATAACTGGTCTGGATCAGGTCATAGAACTTATCAGCGGCAGACTGTGAATAGAAGGCATTGAACAGCGCTTTTTTCTCTTCAAATGTAGCAGCCTTGTCGAGTTGTCTAAGCAATTCAGAGAAGTCGTCATGCAGCTCTTCTTTACGCAGAAACTCCAGCATGCGCTTGCCGGTATTGGACCCGCCCTGAAACAGTTTGATCAGCTTGCCGGTCGATTCCGGCTGGGCATGGATCTCCTGCTCCATGAAGTAATCGAACTCAGGCAGAAGCTCCACATCCTCAGCCCTCAGCTTGGAATAGACCGGTTCAGCGGAGATCAGATCCAGCGGCTGATAGGTCTCATCCTTCTGATTCAGCCGCCTGAACTTCAGATCCTTCTGGGCATACAACTGATACTTTTCAGCGGTGAATTCGATGAATTCGCCTTCCCTGAACGGCACCAGCAGCTTGGTGAAACGCAGGATGGCAGTCAGGTCGGAAGAAGCCAGAGCAAACTTCTCTCCTTCCAGATAACCAATTCCGAAATACAAACTACTGCCTGACTTGAGCGCCCACATCGTTTCAGTGACGGGATCTGTCACCACGGCGGCATAGGAACCGATCATGATCCCGGATGCCTTGACAATGGCTCTGCGCATGCACTGCTTGCGGACTTCCGCATCTTCAGGATTGCCGGATTTATCCAGTTCTATGTCAAAATAGTGCTCGATGCAATGGACCAGCATTTCACCGTCATTATCGGAAAGAACGTTGTGCCCCTCTTTCAGCAGAAAGCTTTTGAGCTCTCTGGTATTGGTGATGTTGCCGTTATGCGCGCCGTAGATGTGGCGTTTGCATTTGACTTCATGCGGTTGGGCATTGACTTTGTTGACAAAGCCGAATGTTGCCCAGCGCACCTGTCCGCAGAACAGCTTGCCCTGCTGTTTTTCAATGCCGAGGGTCTTGACCAGGGTGCTGGGAGTGCCCACATCCTTGAGCAGGACAGTGTTTTGCCTGTCATCCTGAAAGACGGCGCCCGTGCTGTCATATCCCCTGTATTCCAAAGCCCGCAGCAAAGCTGAAGCATATTGCCCCAGATTGACACTGACCCTGGCCAGGCTGAGCCCCAAGACTCCGCACCCGCATCCGAAAATCGGAATGCGAATTGTCAACTTCAGTTTCAGCAGTTTATCCATTATTCCATTCATTTATTATCCTCTGAGTTCTCTTTTTCAGCATTATAGCGGATGACCTGTTCAGCCAGAAAGAGATCGAATTCATCCGTGATTTTCAGATTGAAACTACTGTCTGTCAGGTAATGCACGCTATAGCCATAGTGCTCCAGCAGAGCGGCGTCATCGGTGGCATAATAGCCTTCCATCATGGCTCTGTGATAGCATTTCATCAGAATGTTATAGTCAAAGACCTGCGGCGTGTAGACCTGCAGCAGAATGTCACGGCGGATGGTGTGATCGACGATGTCTTCCTTGATGGTCTTGATCGTATTTTTGACCGGTGCGCCTGGAATGGCGGCACCGTATTCCTTGGTCAGAGCGATCAGCTCATTGATCAGTCTTGGAGTGACAAAAGGCCTGACGCCATCGTGCACGATCGCCAGTTTGGCATCCGGTGCGGTCAGTTTCAAGGCATTGAAGACCGAGTCCTGCCTGTGCTGGCCGCCGGGACAGAATTTCATCCGGGCCAGTTGCCCGGCAGAAAAGTGCTCCGCACAAAGTTTCTGAAAGCTGTCAAGATCCTGTTCAGGCAGAGCGATCACGATCTCCTCAATTTCGCCTATCTCAAAACAAGGCTGAATGGCTCTGACCAGAAGAGGTATGCCATCCAGCAGGCGAAACTGCTTCTTCACCTCGCCCGGCAGCCGGAGACCCATTCCTCCTGCGGTTATGACTGCTGCGATCTTCATTTTTTCCATTGATAATAAATTTCTTCCTTTTTATGATGAGCCTCGATCTTGTCATCTGCCGCAAAATACTGTAATAGCTTGCTGATCTCATTCACGTGGATCTGCAGTTCCGACGCCAGCTCTTCCTTGGTGTATTCATCCTCTTTCAGCAGCGGTTCCAATTCGCTCAGAAGTTCTTCCTCAGTTTTGGTGATCAAATCTTCCTGATGCGATTTGGCGATGATCTCCACAGGGATATCAATTCCTTCCTGCAGGATGGCTCTGATCTCTTCCAAAGCCAGATAGATGGCGGGCTCGACCCATTCTTCCACACCCGGCCTGTCCAGTGAATTGAGCTGCACCTTGTCAGGTCTGATCTGTTCCACTGCTGCTTTTAAAAGCTCGATTTCCTCCAGATGGTCATTGATGCCGGGAACAATGAAGATCTCCAGCCACATCTGACCCTGGTATTCTTTGCGCAGTTCAATCAGGCCCCGGATGAGATCTGCTGCCTGCAGCTTGTTGTGAGGCCGGTTGATGAGCTCGAAGCATTCTTCACTGGCAGCGTCGAGAGATGGCAGGATCAGGTCGCAGGGCAGGATCTCCTGTCTCAGTTCGTGATCAGTCAGCAGAGTGCTGTTGGTGATCAGAGCCAGTTTGTATTGCGGATATCTGCCTTTGATGTAGGTAATCAATTCACCCAGTTCGGAATACAGAGTCGGTTCCCCCGCTCCGGAAAAGGTGATGTAATCCAATTTGATGTTATCTTTCAGAAAATCGTCCAGTTCAGAGGTGATCTCTGACAACGGGAAAAACGACCGGCGTTTCAGAGTCAGGTGAGTGGTCTTGCTCACCTCACAGTAAACGCAATTGAGCGAACAGTATTTATAGGCGACGACATCCACGCCCAGCGACAGACCCAAGCGCCGGGATACCACAGGTCCGAACAGATGTTTATATTTCATTGTTGTTGTCTGGTTCTTTATCCCTCTTCAGCAAATCAGATTGCCGCAATTTTGTCTAAAAGGTTGTGCCGAACTGGATATGCGGTTCCCAGGTCCCGCCTTCCAGGTTGTAGGCATAGTCAAATCCGATCAGGCCAAGCGGACTGCGGATGCGGATCCCGGCTCCGACGCCTTTTTTCAGGTCCAGAAAGTTGAAATCCCTCAGCCTGTTATAGCTGTTGCCCGCATCAAAAAAGCCCAGAGCCACGATCTGATCACTGCCTAAGGGATAGCCCAGTTCAGTGGAGAAAATGATTTCCCGCGTGCCGCCGCCGGAGGGTCCGATCGACCTGTCAGGATAACCTCTGATGCCGTCAGGGCCGGTTCCGCCCAGATAGAACTTTTCATCGGGAGGAACATCCTTTGAACTGCTGTAGGGCGTCACATAGCCAAAGCGCCATTTGGTCCGCAAAGTGACCTTTTTCCAGGTCTCGATGAACCAGCTAACCTGAGCGATCTGTTTGAAGTAATTAAAATCTCCGCCAAGGGGTCCGCCTGCCACTTCCGAAAACATGATGACCTGGGTACCGGTGGTCGGGAAGAAAATATTGTCCCTGGTGTCTCTGCTCAGGGTGGCGTTGATGGAACTGGTGATCTGCGTTCCCAGCGAATCCAGTTCGATCAGGCTGCGATTTTGCGCGGCATTGGCCAATATGGCGTCCATATTCGTGATGCGGTATTTTTTGGCATAGAGAGAATAGCCGAAAACCGCCCTGGAACGGTTGACCCAGGGCAGGGGCAGTCCGGCGCGGACAGTGGCGCCCTGTGTGTTTATCTTATAATAGAAGCTGCTCCAGGTCTTGAGCGTGTGATAGAGGTTGAAACCCAGCAGCAGGTTTGTATCATAGAAATTGGGATTGGTGAAGTCATATTCAAAGTTCTGGGTGGAGCCGCCGAATTCCCATTTCAGGCTGGTTGACCAGTTGTTGCCGAACAGGTTGTTCTGTGAAACGCTGAGCGTGCCCACGAACTTATCCTGTGAGTTGTAACCGATGCCGCCGTTGGCTGTGCCGGCGGATTTGTCCATCACCACCAGGCTCAGGTCGATATCGCCATTGTTGTTGATGGGTGTGTAATCCAGTTTGATGTCAGGCTCAAAGAAGCCCAGGTTGTATATATTGTTTTGTGAACGCAGGACTTGTGATTGCCTGAAATAATCTCCGGGTGCGATCTCCAACTGGCGCCGGATGACTTTTTCCTTGGTGCGCCGATTGCCGGCGATCTTGATCTGGCGGATCTTGGCTCTGGTATTTTCTGTGATCTTCAGATTGATGTTGAGCAGGTCGTCTGCTTTGATATTTTCGGTTTCAATATCGGTGTAGATATAGCCCTCATCCCAGTAGAGCGAATAGACGCTGCGCAACTGCATGGTGAATTTTTCCTGGTCAAAGGCATCGCCTTCTTTCATTGTGAAGGAGGAAATGATCTTCTCATCGGTGAACTTCTCATTGCCTTCCACGCTCAGGCTGCCGAACCTGTATTTGACTCCTTCTTCCACCGTTATCAGCAGTTCCAGCGTCTTTTCATCCAAGGGATTGAGGTTCCATTCCACGATGCGTGCGTCGATGAAGCCGTTTTTCTTGTAGTAACCGATCACATTCACCAGGTCGGTGTCGAATTTTTCCTGCTCGAAGCGTCCCGAACGGAACAGATTGGCGGTCTTGGTCTTCATTCTTTTGCGCAGGTCTTTTTCATCGAGCTGTTCATTTCCTGTAAACCTGATGCTTTTGACCGCCACTTTTTTGCCTTCCTCAGCCCTGATGGTGAGGCTGATCCGGTTGTTGGGCAGGGGATTTTCCCTGACATTGATGGAAACATTCTGATAACCTTTGGAATAGTATTCTTTTTTCAGTTTGCGCAGCAGTTCGTTTTTCAGTTGAGCGGACCAGTAACTGCCCTTGCGCAGAGTCACGAGTTCGTCGATCTTATCTTTCTTGACCGCGGAAAAGCCTTCATAGGCCACATCATCCACGATCGGATATTCGCTTACGCTGATGATCAGATTGATCCCGTCGCGATAGGGTTCGGAATCTATCTGCACACGGGAAAAAACCGACAGGTTATTCAGCGTTTTGATCGCTTTGGCAGCGTCTTCCGGATCCAGCGGATCGCCTGTCCTGAGCGGGATCGCAGATAGGATCAGGGACGCTTCTATGTTCTGATTGCCAGCTACGCGGATATCATAAATGATCTCGCCCGCCGCAAACAGGGCTGAACAAAACATCATAAAACCGGCTAAGGCTATGAGAATCACGGTCTTAAAAGGCATAATACCTCCACCTTTACATGCATTGCACAATCTGTGAAACCTGTTATTTAGTAAAGATATTTTTTCTGCGGCATACGCAGACTCTGTGAGAAAATTGTGCTTCTCCCAGAATGTCTGGATACGCAATTTATAGTTCTTGATTACACCCACTGCCCTTCCTCCTTATACAATAACCTGTATATAACCTTGATATCACCCGGGTATAAAGGCATGGAAGCGTTTATCTCCCGGTAATATCTTGATAAATATAGGGTTATGATGTAAGTGCGGGGTATGGTAGGACACTGGTTCTTTCATGAGATAAGAAAATCCCCGGAAACACGGTTGAATAAGCATTCCCGGGGATTAAAACAAGGTTTAGGTCATCAGAGTTTATTTCATCAGGACCATTTTCTGCGTTTTGGAGACTGCAGCAGAAGTCAGGCGGCTGAAGTAAATTCCGCTGCCGAGGGCTGAGCCGTTATCGTCTTTGCCGTCCCAGACCAGGGTGTGGGTGCCGGCGCTGTAGAAATGGTTGGTGAGTTGCCTGACCCTTTGCCCCTTCATGTTATATATCTCCAGGCTCACGTCCGAACCCTTGCTGAGACTGAATTTGAGCGTGGTCTCAGGATTGAACGGATTGGGATAATTGGGATACAGCACTGTGACAGGCAGAGCGGGAGAAACTTCGTCATTAGTGGCGGTCAGGTTGCCGGAAGCGGAACCGGAAACGATTTTGATATTGTCCAAAGTCCAGCCCGGATCAACCAATCCGGGATCTTCAGAAATATCTTTCAATCTGAACCGGAAATAGAGATCCTGGTCCGCATATTCAGACAACGGAACATATTTGGTATGCCACCAGTCCTTCTGGCCTGAATCGCTGAAGATCGTCTGCCAGTTGAGGTTATCGGCGGAGGTCTCCACCCTGACGCTGTCATAGACGAATTCTGTGTAGAGATGCTGGTCAAAACTGAGCATGACACTGCCTATGGATGGAATCTGGATGGGATTCAGAGTTTTGATCCAGACATCGCAGTTCTGAGCATACAGACCTTTTCCGCCCCAACTGTCCGTAATGGCGTAACCGCTGACGGAAAGCTCGTTCTGCAGAACCCAGGGGCCTTCAATCACCCAGTTGGAAGTTCCGTTTTCCCAGTTTTCTGTCAGGATCGGAGTAACAGGCCACAATTCGACGTCAAGCCTCATGCTTTGCGCCTGCAGGCTGATATCCAGATCGGTCACATAGGGGTAGAAGCCGTCCGCTTCAACCTCTATCCGGCGCACTCCGCCAAAGGTATCGAACATGAATTCGCCATTGGTAAACTGCGTCTCGTTTTCCACATCAAACAGAGTTATGCGCGCCGGGATCAGGGCATTGTTGACGCTGTTGCACACCGAACCGCTCAAAACGACCGGATTGAGCGGCTGCATGGCAGCGTTGACGCTGGTCCAAGAGCCGTTGTTGACGGTCTTGTTGGTCAGCACCAGGTCCTCATATCCCTTTTTACGGTAACGCAAGGTATAGGTCCCGTTGGAAACAGGCCTGAAATACCTTCCGGTCAGAGGATCCGATAAGCGGGGCGCAAACCAGAGCGCATGGCGCTGTTCCACCTTTATCTCAGCTTCCAGAAAAGCGCCTGTTACCGCATCAGTTATGGTGCCGGTCAGCATTGAACTGGAAGGCACGGCGGAAGAATATGGCAAGGCTCTGTTCAGCAGCCACCTTACCCCATTGGTGCAGCGCTGGACAGTGTTGACCATGAGCAGGGAATCGGGCTGTAGATTGTTGGTTCCGCATTCTATCACCAGAGCTATTGTTCCTAATTGCTGATAGAGCCAGTCATTGGTGCCGCCCTTGCGTCCTTCCGCAGCCAAGGCAACATAAGGCCCTGTACCGTCTTCCTTGATGATCTGGCCTGCCACACCGGTGCCGATCTGAGCACTCAATGCCAGGTCGGGAGCGGGTCTGACACCAAGATAATTTACAGGATAAAACAGCTTTTCAAACAGGCCGCTGTTGGGATTTCTAGAGGAGTGCCAGATAATGGCATAAACAGGTTTCTGCACTTTTGCGAAAGCTGCCAGGGCCTGCACCTCACTTTCCGACATGGGTGCTTCGCCTCTGTAATAATCATACTGCTCCTGGGTTCCGGGCTGCCATAAAGTATCACCGTGGCACCAGTTGAAAGCGAAATTGCGGTTGATGTCAACGCCGTCGATGTCATAGCCGACATTGGGGCTGTAATCAAAAATGCCGTTGTTATTCGTGTCTCTTTTATTTTTGCGATAGGTCAGATCCAACCCGTCAGTCACAACCTTATGGCCTTCAGGATTCAAAGTGGGAATGAACCACATCTCGAGCTGAGCGATCCAGAAATTGTATGGCGACATCAGCCGGTTCGCCAGAATCTCATTGATATTGGACATCGTTACCTGCACGCCCAAAACCTCTTCCGCATGCACCTGGCCGATGAACAGAACTGCCGGCTCGGTTTCTTCCAACTCCACATTATCAGAGATCTTCATCGCATAGATGGGCATGTTGTCATTCTGGGTGTGGCCTATGTTATAGACCTTGGCCAGAGTCGGATACTGAGCTTCGAGCTGAAACAACTCAGTGGTGATCTCGTCATAGGTATGGTACCAGGACGGCAGGGCATATGCATTGATCACAATGCAGGTCAGCAATATCAATAAGGCTGTAAGGCGCTTCATACTAATCTCTCCGTAAAACATATTAATCCATTCAATGACTGGTGCAATTTTCATGCCACCAGACACCAGCTTTTCGCCAAGCTGTATTATGTCAATCAGTTATGTGCAGCGCCGAAAAACCTCAACGGCAAGAAATACTTGACCCCCACTGGCGGTGTCAGTTTGTTGCATTGGTATTGAAAAAGAAGATCAGGAGACATTTTGATAGATATAATACTGGCTCTGGTGGCACTCGGAGTGCTGGTCACAGTGCATGAGACGGGACATTTTCTGGCTGCCCGCCTATGCGGAGTGGGAGTGGAAAAGTTTTCCATCGGCTTCGGCAAACCTCTGTTCAAACTGGTCAGAAACGGGATCGAATACAGGATCGGGTGGATCCCTCTGGGCGGATTTGTCAAAATGAAAGGCGATTCCCTGGATGAGGAAACGGAGCAGACGCCTGACAGCTTTCTGCAAGCCAGGTGGTGGAAGAAGATCGTCATTGCGCTGGCAGGACCTTTTTCCAATCTGCTGCTGGCCATGGTGCTCTTCATTCTGGTATTCATGCTGCCGAGTAAGGCGGAAGACCAGTATCCCGTGGTGGGCAAGGCAACCGGTGAATATG
>Ga0209610_1001452_pt1 | contig 12193 bp, 8 predicted proteins | sample LakKivw275mmetaG_FD_184137 | JGI IMG/M metagenome (GOLD analysis project Ga0209610, IMG submission 184137) | Anoxic lake water microbial communities from Lake Kivu, Rwanda to study Microbial Dark Matter (Phase II) - Lake Kivu water 275m metaG... | ecosystem: Environmental > Aquatic > Freshwater >...
CCAAGTCAAGTCTCAGGTGCGGGCCTCGTCTTTGAACTCGAGGGCAAGAAGCTCGTTCTAATTCAAGCCAAGAGCCAAAGTTCCTCCAGAGCTGAGAAGTTCAGGTATTCGTCAATGTTCATCTCCTGCTGGTTGAGCGCACTATCTGACGGTAAAACGAGCGCTAACCTCTAACCTCGCTCTATTTGATAGGCAAGACTTTTCCGTCTCACAGCATCAACTGAAGAGTTTGGAGTCGTTGAAGCCTGTGGATCACCTCACAGTAGACTTTGGACAACTCACACGGTACTTTGCCGATGAGCACGGGCAAGCCTGACTCGGCATCTACGTTCCCAAACAATTCACAGCAAAGAAGGCGGGGTCGCTCGGGATGCCCTGCCAAACCCCCCCCACGCGGACCCTGACAAGTACTCAAACCGTAACCGCTGGAATGTTGGAGCTTGAGTTGTTTGCTGACTGGCACGGAGACGGAGCCAAGCAGAAGGATGAGCCTGCCATCAAGGATGCCATCCTTGAGCTGAGTGGTGAAGGGACAAAGATCATCTGGCGGTGCAGAAGAGCCGTGTTTCGTTGCTGTTTGTATTTGCGGCGGTGCCGTCTGTAGATTCTTTGTCTTTCGCTTTCGCCGAGGCCGAACAGGTTGCATATGCGTTCCTGGAGGTCTACGCCAAGTTTCAGCCAGTCGCCTTCGCGTTGTGCTAGGTCAAATGTGATGATGACGCCTTGTTTCCTCACGTCTGAGCCCTCCTTCTTTCGCGGGCAAGCAGTCTGTCGATTCGTTCTCTCTCACGCGGGTATAGCTTCTTGATGCTGATGAAACAGAGCCGCACTCTAGTCGAACCTTTCTTGGACTTTGACACGTAATGTTGCACCACCAAATAGGGCCCATAGGTCTGCCCTCGTATCCGTCGATATGTTCTGACTAGGTATCCTGATGCGCCACACTTTGGGCAGTGGTCGATGTGCATGATGAGGCTTGATTGATTCTCCTTTAAGCGCGGGGCGGACCGTGCGCTTCCGCGTTTTAAAAGCATACGTCGATCAGAATCCAAGAGGCGAACGGCTTGCCTAAGGTTGAGTTGAGGCGAGTTACGGTAAGGCGGTTTGCGTTCATCGTGGCTCTATTGCAAGGCATAATCGGTCTTGTTTCCGGAGGTCTGGTCGCGGTCGGTTATCTTCCTCTTCCAATTCCCGGCGGATCGGAGTTCTTCAGATTTCTCGCGCCAGGTATTCTGCCGATGAGAGTTGCATTCTTAACATTCCTTCTGCCGGAGGGAGTCATGAATTCTTATCCTGTACTGTGGGTGGCGTTGATGCCTGCAGAAAGTTTCCTCGTGGGTCTTTTTCATGGAACTATCATTGCGGCTTTGTACAACTTTGTAGCGTCAAGAGTAGGCGGCCTGGTCTTTCAGATGCGCTTTTCCTTCTTGGAAGACAGGCCCCCGCAGCTACTGAAGGCGAGTGAGAAGAAGGGTTCCAAGGGTGCCTAAGCCTCTCTGGGAAGCAACCTTCAAACTGTCCAATAGTAGCGAAGTTGATGCGGTTCGGCGGTTCCTCCGTGCGAAATTGGACAGAACTAGGGTTAAGGGCTTCCGCGTTCGAGAGAACATTGTAGTGCTCCAAGCAGGCAATGAAGGCGCGATCTTCACCGCCGGGCAGTGGGTACGCTACAACAACCCGCTTGGGCAGCTGCTCTTCTACAGCGTGAAAGGTTACGATAAGGACGGCCGTGTAACCTTTGATAGCGGATGTCCCGTCTGTCGGGAGGCACGTCAAGATAGGCGGATACTTGAGGTTCATCATTACGCGCATCGGATTGTAGGAAAAGGTGAAGCGAAGATGGTTCCTTTGGGTGCTGGGCCTGTTGAAGATGGCAAGATGGTTCTTCCCGTGAAGGTGCGTAAAGCTCTGAACGTTAAAGAGCACGATCATGTTTCCTTTTTCGAAAGATACGGTCGCATAATCCTCGAGAAAAAGCTCATAAAACGCGACTAGCGTCCAGTCAGTTCCGCATTAGAACGTAGACATACACCGCTACTTGCATCCTCTACTGGGAAGGAAATCTAATGCAGTCGAATGCGGTCCCAGTTAGAGCAGATGCCTTCACGCACACATCCACACACAACATCCATCGTTCCTCTAGGAATAGGCCGCCAAACCCCTCACAGCTTTGCCTCTGCGGCTACTCTTGCTCTGGGCCTGGAACCTGTGCGCTCATCTGCCTTAAGTCGGCTGATCGCGCCTGCGGACACCTAGAAGAACACGACACAAACACACAAACACACGAACACACGAAACACAAAGGACGGGAACCAGATATTCTCCTACGATCTGTTGGGGAATCCGAAGCATAAGTTTCAGTCTATTACTGTTCAGTCTCAGCTAGCGCGGAGGGGCGTTTCCAAATTTGCTCGTACCATGTCATCAGCCTATTCTCGGAGTTTTCTTCTATTTCCCGTTCAACTTCTCTTGGAGCGTATTTTCGGCAGAAGTCGCAGTACCATCGCGCGTACTGTGAAATGTACCTGAGCCTCTTACCACATGACGGACATGCGGGGCGCCTCATCTTCTCTTCTTTGTCTGCTTCGCCTTCTCGGGAGTTAGGAGTCCTACTCGCGTACTGCTCGCTCCGCTTTGAGCGGACTAGTAGAGTGGCTTTGTGGACCATGGCTCGTTCAGCTACTGAGGCGCGGCGGAGGACCTCTTTTTCGACCTCTTCAAGCTCCCTTCTGAATCCGAGCAGATGATACTCGAGCTCGGAATCCATCTTTTGGCGAGCCTGCTCCGCAACGTTGCGTGCAGTCTCTTCAAGATTCTCGTCGGATAGCTCTCGTCTCACAGCAGCAACTCTTGCTTCGTAGTTCTTGACGGCTTCTTCAGCGCGCCTGCGTAGGTCTTCAGTTCGGCTGCTCAAAGTGGACAAGTATTCATGTGCTCGAGCTGCTTCACTCTCAATAACGTTGATGGACGCCTCCATCTGTTCGGATAGTTGTAGAGACAGCACAACGAGCCGCTCATTATTCGTCTCCATCTCACTGAGATTCTGTGCAAGCGACGCAAGTCTGGCGTCGATTGATGCATGGCGTGATTCGAGACTTTCTGTGCCTGACTGGATCTCTTTCGTTTTTCGATCAAGTTTGCTGAATGTTTTCTCGCATTTGCTGATAGCATCCCTTGCTCTGCTACGCATGACTTGTAGCTTGTCTTCCACTTCGTTCTTGAGAGCAACCGTGCGCTCTAGTACAGCGTCTTCTTCAGATCTGAGTTGGTTGCGTAGTCTAAGCGTTCGTTCAGCAACGGCGTCTTTGAGTTCTGCGATGTCTCGTTCGATGCTCTTGGAAAGGTCTTCGATGGATTTGGTTGCAGCTGCCGAGGCGACGTTGAGCCGGTTCGTGTTTTCCTCACGGAACCTTTCGAGGGCGGCAGCAAGTTCACCACGTGCGACTTCAACGAATTCTGATAAAACGCCGTTGGCGGTTTCGTCTATGACGTTCTTTAGGTCTTCAACCCCGCTTGGCAGCATCTGGCGGCTCTCTGCTTCCATATCCGCTTTCAGGCGGTTCTTCGTCTGATCTAGGATTTCGGCAAGGTATCTCTCAGCAGAGACGCTGTAACGATCTAGCAGCTTGTTCTGCTCTCGTTCGAGTGCTCCTCTGAGTTCCTGCTTTGCCTTCTTCAGCTCATCAATTATCTCTGCGCGTGCAGCCGCAATCACGTCATCACGCAGTTCACCGGTTGCCTTTGCAATTGTCTCTTCAAGGATGGTGGCGACGCGCGCTTTGATAACCTTACCGGCAGTCTCCAGCTCGGCGCCAGTCACCGTGCTTATGTCTTGTAGTGCTCTTCCGTTCTCTTGATCTAATAGAGTGGCTAGGCGCGTACAGTAGTCCTGCTGTGCCTGCTGGAAGAGGTTCTTTATGACCTGCTCAAGTCTTCCGGCCGAGAAGTTTGACTCCTGAAGCTTCCTGTTGACGGTCTCCAGTCTCTCCTTGATGATTCGTTGGGCGGCGAAGTTAAATTCGTCTAGGGATCGACCACTATGTTCCTCAGCTTCCTTGAGAAAGCTCGTATGCATACTTGACAATTCAGAGTTCAGTGCCGACAGAAATTGAGCAGCATCCTGCTCGCTTCTCTGCTTGAACTCAGCGTCCACGCTTATGGCGCCTGCTCCCATATTCGTCTTGACTTGGCGGACGGTATCTGACAATGCCGCATGCATTTCCTCATCAAATCTACTAGCGTAACTCCTGAACCAGTCTCTGAGTCCGTCTTCGCCTGAGTTGCGGAGGCGTAGGAACGCGCTTAGCCGCGCGTATAGTTTTCTCGGCCCACCGCTGGTTTGCTGTGCTTTATCCATCTCACTAAATTGGGTCATGAAGCGTTCAGGAGCGTTGGAGTTTCCAGTTAAAAAGCGGGAGCCTGCTGAGGGCGGAGGGTATCCTTGTTCGTTCTCAGGTTCGTCGTCTGGTAGCGACGAGCACCACAGCTAGGATGACTAGGGAAGCTAATGATGTGAACAGTGCATCGTAAGCGGGAACCGTGACGCTCTGCTGCTGCTTCATCTCGTACATGGCAATCGCGACTGACGGTTCACTCATCGTAACCGTTAGGGATGTCTGCCCTTGCGGCTGCGGTTCCCCATTCAGAAGCCACCTGACAAACGCAAGCCCACCGTAATCGTTCGAAGCCGTGAGCTGAACAGTGGTTCCAGGGTCATAGAATCCAGTGGTAGAGTCAGGATTCTTCATGGTTTCCGCTCCCGTCGGAATCGAGTATGCTGAAAGAAGATACTGCGTCTTGAATGAGGCCGTGAGAGTTAGTGTGCTGTTTGCAGTTATTTGCAGGACACGTGCGCTGCCTCCGCCCACCCATCTATCCCAGTTGTAGCATTTTCCGCTCACGGATGTGCTCACGGTCTGTGCTGCCTCTACAGTGTGGGTGCTGCCATCCTCCCAGTAGAGGGTTAGGGGGAGTCTTGTGGGATCGTAGGTGACGCCGTCCACTGTTACAATGGTGCTTACGGCATCCGGACCTGTACCGATCGCGGTAATGGTTACTTGGTGCGAGTTCGTCTTGAAGACTGCTTGCAGCGTGTGCGGTGCATCCATCGTGACCGTGTACTGCGTAGATGTGCCCGCGTTCTGTCCGTCAAGTTCCCAGTGGTCAAAGCGGCAGTTGCCTGCGGGAGTAGCGGTCACTTGGATGCTCTGCTGTGGTCTCTGCCAGTAGTCACCGGGTATCGGAGCGGTCGTGCCGTACCGTGGATTGTTGACTTGGATTGTGAATTTGTATTCGTGTTGGAACTTGAAGACAAGGGTTGTTGATGAGGCGGTTCCACTTAGGGTTTGATTCGAGTACCAGCGTTCAGTTAATGAGGATCCTCCTAACGGGTTGGGCGTCACTGACCACGCCGAACTAGGATCTGTTGGGATGGGTGTTGGCGTTTCTGTGAGTGTGTAGGTCTTGCTGACGCCTCCGAGCACATAGTTGAATGTTGGCGGAGTTGGCGAACCGCCGTCGAGGATCCCGTAACTGACGCTCATCGTGGCGAGCTGCGCGAAGTTTGCTGTCTCCGTTATGGGGGCATTCATCGTGATGGTTGCGGGGTTGTCGGTGCCTGTGTAACTGCCAGTCCCTGTTCCTGTCCAAGACGTAAACACGTAGCCGCCACTTCCGCCTGCGCTTAATTGCACTGCCTCTCCAGCGTTGTACCAGTAGGTTCCAGCTGCTGGATTGGTGTTTCCCGTTCCAGGCGGGTCGACCTGTATCGTGAGCTCGAACTGGGTTCGGTAGGTGGCGGTGACGGTTCCGGAGGCAGATGCCGTGAACGTGCCAGATTGTGCGGTCTGTCCAAGACCGGAGGTTGACAACCAAGCATATTGCTTGCCCGAAGAAGCTGAGACTGGAGAAGCAAAGCTGTAGGTTACTGTGGCCCCTGAATCGTACCACGCCGTATAGGGTAGCTGGCTTAGAGTCTTGGCTGCGCCGTTGACTGTCACAACGGTGCCGGTTGCGTCGGAGCTGATTCCGTTGACGGCAAACGTCACCTGATACTGCTTCGTGTACGTAGCTGTCACCGTCTGAGCAGAGGTTGGCGTCGTGTACGTGTGTGATTGCGCGCCTCCGTCGCTCCATGAGGCCCAGACGTACTGGCAGCCGCTTCCGCAGTTCACTGGGCTAGAGGCTGCGATTGTGTGGGTTGAATCCGCATCCCATGTGAAGCTCTTCGGAAGCTGCGAGAACGTGTAGTCGACGCCGTCGATAGTGATGACGGTGCCGGACGCGTCTTCGCTCATGCCGCCTGTTTGAAATGTTATCGTCACCACTTTGATGAAAGTCGCGGTTTCCGTGATCGGTCCATTCATGGTAATCTGGGCAGAGCTGGAGGAACCGGTGTAGCTGCCTGCGCCGCTGCCAATCCATGATTGGAAGCGGTAGCCGCTTGCGGCTGTTGCGGATATCGTGACCTGTGAGCCTGAGTCATACCAGTAGCTTCCAACGGCAGGAGTAGTTGTGCCGCTTCCTGAAGGACTGACAGCCACCGTCAACTGGTACTGTGTCTTCCAGTTCCACGTGATGCTTGACGGTGCATTCATCGTGAAGGTCACGGAAGTGCCTGTTCCGCTGGCCGGGACGCTTCCTGCTCCCGTCCAACCAGTGCAGACGTAGCGTGCACCCGAGGGGCCGCTCACGGGCGAAGAAACTGAGGCTGTTATAGAGGTGCCCGCATTGAACCAGCCGCTCGTCGGATTAGGTGAATCGTATGCAGAGTTCACTGTCAGCTGATACTGCGTCACATAGTTAGCTGTGACAGTCTGGGATGAGCTTGGAGTTGTATATGCGCCGGACGGCCCGGATAATCCGTCCCCATTCGTCCAACTAGTCCAATCATACTGCTTCCCGGTGCCAGCGGCAACAGGATCAGCTGCCGCGACAGTGTGCGTTGAACCGACGCTCCAAATGAAACTTCGTGGGAACTGTGAATATGTGTAACCAGTTCCGTCGATTGTGATGATTATGCCAGTAGCGTCTGAACCAATACCATTGAGCTGGAATGTGATGGTCACAGTGTTCAGCTGGAAGTTCGCAGTCTCACTTATCGGACCGTTCATGGTTACGGTGGCAGGATTTGAGGAACCTGAGTAGCTACCCGACCCGCCTCCGGACCAGCTTTGGAAGACGTAGCCGCTGGCAGCTGATGCGGAAATGGGAACACTCTGCCCAGAATCATACCAGTACGAGCCCACAGCCGGATTTGTGGTTCCAGCGCCCGCCGGGTTCACAGCCATCGTGAGCTGGTACTGCCTCTTGAAACTGGCTGTGTAGGTGGTCGGAGCAGATGCGGCGTATATGTAATCTACTTGGAAAGTTCCGCTGCTACCCTGATCGGAGGGGTCGAGTCTAAACCACTGGATGGTTCTGCCGTTCCAATTCGCGTTTGAACGCAGATCGATTGTGTAGACGTAGAACGCCCCGTCATTGATCACGTTGAAATGTTGACTCCTTGTTTCCGACCATCCTCCTTGCTCATTTACCCAGAAGATTTGAGCGGAACTAGTTCCCGGAGAGTTTACGCTCATACGGATGATTACGTAGGGATAGCTTGACCCAGAGAAGTCTTGGATGTCCTTCCACATGTAGGGATCCCCGCCGGTTATCGTTCCGGTTAGTATGCCGCCGCTCGCGGAAGCCGATATTCTATTGAAGTACCAGCCCGCCGTGCTTGCGAAGTCATCTATGACAATTATTGATGGCACGGTGATCGCGTGCGTCTGAGCGCCGCCATCACTCCATGACGACCAAGCGTACTGGCAGCCGCTTCCACAGCTGACAGGAGAAGTTGCAGCGAGCGTGTGCGCTGAGCCCACTGTCCAGGGATAGGTTTGCGGTGTCGATATTGGTGAGCCGTCAACGGCCACATAACCCGGACCTAATGGATTCGAAGTGATGGTGATTGAAGCTGTTGGCGGCGTGTAGGAAAGGCGAACGTTATCTGCCCAGATTTGTTGGTTCCAATTATAACTCCAGGCGTCAACAAGCTGGAAATATATTGTTATCGAGCTATGCCCCGCAACGTTGCTGGCAATGTTAGTTGGGTTCCAGTTCCGCCAGCCAGTATCGTAGGCTCCTCCGCTGATTAGAGTGTAGCCATAGAGGTAAGTGGACCCGTCATAGATGTAGAGAGCCATATTTGTTACCGTTGAGTAGTAGTACCCTGAGTATGCGCGCCAGCTGAATGACAGGTAGAGCGGCGTGGGGTACGTCCAGCCGCTTAGACTGACAGTCTTCTTCATGGCGGCATAGCAAGAGTAGCTGTTGCCGGATACTCGTCCGCTTGGCGCTGGACTGCCAGTACCAGTGTCCCGCGTTAGAGTATAGCCGCCGCATTGAGAATATCCTGGGATGGCGCCGTACGTCCACCCGTTGAGGCCGGATGCGAAATCGTCATTGATGATGTCTAGTGCGTGTGCTTCAGGTATGACCGGTTTTAGTTGGATTCCGAATGGGTACGCTTGTGGTGTGGCTTGTTTTTCAGAGTCTCTGACCTGTATTGAGATATCGTACGATGTCAACGGAATGAGCATGGCCACAGCTATGAGCAAGAGCAAGAACAGTATGCGAGATTTCGTCATTATCTCTCTGAACGCGTTCTTGAAGTCATAACTTTAAAACGGACATGCGAGCGACGTTGCAGTTTAGCTTTCTTCTTCAGAGCTCTCTTCTTCTTGATATCTAGTGACAGCCTTCAACAGCGGATTGATGTTGGGTACCTTGCTCTTGCCCGCTAAACGTGTGGAGAACTCAGCTAGTTTTGGCAGGAACTTCTCGAAGACATCTAACCGCTTCCTGTCGTATGCCGCTCTCTGGCGGCGTGAGAGGTAACGGCCCAGCTGCCTAGCACATTCACGTAGGCAGTTTAGAAGTTCACGTTCTATCTCCGGGCGGTCAGCAACCATCTCTTTTCCTGCAGAGCGGAAGGGGATTCGAGTTGAAACTATTGAGGTTACGATAGCGACGGGCATTGTCGTGTCGGCTCGGTACAGCCGCCAGTTCACCGCGTCTACGACCTTGCGAGTTACATCGGATCCCTCATCGAACAGTAGAGGAATCTTGTTGGCGAATCTTATGATCGGTATCTTCCCAGAAGCGTTTGGTTGAATCTCTCCGCCATACGCGAGTCCAGCTTCCACTATGAACGGGAAACCGGAGTATGCTGCTGGCTTTCGTGCGACCGTTGTGACAAACGCGGGTTTCAGTTGGTTCTTTATGCCGGCTTCGAGTTGTTTGGCGCCTACTGGGCTGAGACATGACGCCTCAGGTGCCTTGAAGTCTGTGAAGCTGTTCATTGAATTCGTGAGTTGAATCAGTTCTTCTCTGGTTAGTTTGTGAGGGTCTTTACGTGGGTGCATGCCTGCGAACTGAAGCAGTTTCTTCGCTGTTACCGGGCCGATACGTTGAAACTGTCTGCATAGGAAAGTTGGAAGGTTCGTTGTTTTGGTGGCGGTTGCAAGCCGCTTCAGGGATTCAACATCCAGTCCGCTCGGATGAGGACGGGTTTCAGTTGGCGGCTTCGGCATATCTGTCGTAACCGGCTCAAACTTGTACTGTGCTCCATCCGGATCCTCAAAGAAAATTGAGGCGTAGGGCGCTGCGATGGCCGTGTTTGTCAGGTACTCGACGACCTTCTGCTTAGCATGCGCCCAGTCTCCACGCGTGGTGAGGTCAATGACGGTTCCGCGCCAGCCGCCGGGGTTCTGAAGTCTTCGTCTCTTCAGTATGCGCGGCGTGTTCTTCTCAATATCAACCATCATCGTGTACTCGACGATGGGGTTTCGTTTGCCAACGCTTGAGCGAATGGTGAAAGGTTCATGAGTCATGCTCTGCCCATAGATGAGTGCCATCTTGCCGCCGAGCCCAAATAAACCGCGACTCTGCCTGAGTCTGTACTTTGAACTCACGAGGACGCGGCCGAAAGCGTTCGGAATCTTCTCTCTAGAAATTCCGCCAGCATTATCTTCAATGTGTAGGTGTAAAGTCTCCTCGCGGCCCTCCTCTCCTTTTTGTTCCTCCTCCAGCCTTGTGACTTTGAGATGCAGTTTAAGCGGTATCTCATGAACCTCCGCCGCATCCAAGCTATTCTCGACAAGCTCTCTTATCGTCCCATAGATGGCACGCATCGGATTCGTGAAGCCCGCCAGGTCTTTATGCCGCCAAAAGAACTCGGAGGGACTTAACTCCTCAAACTCTTCAGGCACACGCATCCATCCAGATGCGTTTCACGTACAGGCTTTAAGCGCGTCGGGTTGCCTGTTCGGTTCCGCATTAGAACGTAGACATACACCGCTACTTGCATCCTCCGGCTGGAAGGAAAATTCAATGCAGCCGTCAGCAATTCCAGCCAAGTGCGGATGTTTTCGCACACACTTCACACAACAACACACACGGTTCTTCCAAGAATAGGCCGCCAAACCCTTCACAGCTTTGCCTCTGCGGCTACTCTTGCTCTGGGTTTGGAACCTGTGCGCTCATCTGCCTTAAGTCGGCTGATCGCGCCTGCGGACACCTAGAAGAACACAACACACAAACAGACACGCACGGAACGGAGCGAAACTTGAGCTCTGACTCAAGTGGCCTGCAATCTTACAAGTTCCGCGTTGGCCATTGCTATGCTTTTCTGCAAAGTTTCTATCTGCTTTTCTCGTACTGCCCCGTACAGTTGATCCTTATGCGGCTCGATTGCACTGATCATTGCTTTTTTGATATCTTCATAGTCACATGCAGTTGCCCAGAAGTCATATGCGTATTCCGCCGATCTGTTTCCTTTTGCTCGGTCGAATTGTTCAATGAACTTGGTCGTCTGCGAAGGGTCCGCATAGTAGTAACTCCAGAACCCATAGCGGTCATAGTGGGCAATGAATGAACAGTGGTGGATCAAGTGGTTGTAGAGTTGTTTCGTGAATTTCTCCCAGCTGAACGCGCTCTTCACAAAAGCAACCCACGCTTTCAACACGAGCGCCTTTTCTTTTGCAGTCATAAACTGCACATCGCTAAACTGAACGGTTCTTTCAAAACATTCCATCTGGAACTCGCCTCCATCAGTGAGAGACTAGGCAAGCTATGACAGAGAGCGCCTCTAACTACTAACTCCCGCGCGCGCTAACGGTACTGCTTTTCCGAAGGACTTGTTACAATTGGGAGACGCCGGGCTGTACAACTTTCAGGGCGGCGATTAGAAATACGCCAGTGCCCAGTGCAGGGTCGAGAATTGTCTGACCCGGTTTGAGTTTCTCGCAGCCTGTTGTGGCTACCATGAAATCGGCTATCTCCATTGGAGTGAAGCATTGACCCATCGCCTGGTTCACGATCTCGAGGCGAGTGTACAATTTCCCGAGGTGGTCGTCTAACGTTGAACGGAACTTTTCAATATCCAGCTTCTGTTCTAGTTGACCGATCGTGTCTTTCTGCAGATTCGACCTGCTTGGGAGACCAACTTTCGCAGCCATGACATTCACGAATTCCTCGAACGCCTTGTGAGGCCCGTTACAGCCACCTTCTCTCGCGATTTCTACGCAATGGTTCAGCATCAGACCGACATCATCTACCGTCGTGGGATTTTTCCTCGTGTTCTTCTTTGCCATTTTTCGGCGCCTCTTTCTTGCTTGGTTTAGTTGCGTCGCGCTTGAAGCGATCAAGGATGGCTGAAAAGGGAATGTTGACGTACTTCACGCTCTCATCAGGCAACAATCTGACGGGCTTTACCTCGACGAAAGTTCCATACTCGCCCCGCTTTGCATCGCCGACAGCTTCATCATCTATCCAACTACTGATCTCGTTCTCGATCTCTTCTCTTGCAAGCTTGTGTCTTGATGCAATGTAGAAAGCCAGATGGGTCCAAGTGAGCGGCGTTTCTCCGTCTTCTTGCCTTACTATGTTGATGGCGCGGAAGAGCCGGTCGTCACGTGGTCGGTGTGGCTTGACTTCATGGATCACCCACTGGTCATGAGGACACAGCTCAAGAAAAGTTTCTAGTGCTTTTGCGAGGGTATCCAAATGTTTCAGTTCTTTGTTCGGGATTCCATGATACTCCGTCAAGTAAGTCAGCAAACATTCGAGGAGTACCGGAGGCTTGTGTGTTGAGACTACGACATGGAACCTGCTCTTGTAAAAGTTCCATTTGCTTGTAATCTTGGAT
>Ga0209610_1001453_pt1 | contig 12193 bp, 10 predicted proteins | sample LakKivw275mmetaG_FD_184137 | JGI IMG/M metagenome (GOLD analysis project Ga0209610, IMG submission 184137) | Anoxic lake water microbial communities from Lake Kivu, Rwanda to study Microbial Dark Matter (Phase II) - Lake Kivu water 275m metaG... | ecosystem: Environmental > Aquatic > Freshwater...
TGAATAAGTTAATTACCTGCGCTTGGATGAGATGTGCTCTGGCGAATACTTGCTGATTTATGTCAGGTCGTCGTTTGGGTTTCAGCCGGTTTTGCTTCTGCACCGGAATAGAACTTGTCAGTGAATGTGCAGTAGGCATCTACCATACTAGCCGAACGCGGTACAGCAAGTTCTTCCTTTAGTTTACATGAGCCGCACTGTATTACAGCCTTGCCCGAGCCAGTTTTGAGGATAACCTTCACGGATTCTTCGCCACACACCGGACATGTGAATATTGTTGGCAGCTTCTTCTTGACTATCTTTACTACCCTTCGTCTCCTTCTGCCCATCTGTGTCATTCCACCAAGTTCCAGACCGAACTCTAGCTCCTGTACAGAGCTAGGTTTCTGCCTGTTCCTCCTCGACGATGTTTGATCACTTCAGCTATTATGCTTGTTGCTATCTCTGCAGGTGTCTCGGCACCTATGTCAAGTCCGATCGGTGCGTAGACTCTCTTGAGACTACTCTCAGTGATACCCTCCTTCATCAGCGTTCCGAAAGCCATCTCGACTCTATTCTTGCTTCCAACCATACCTATGTATGTAGCTTCGGAATCGATGACTTCTCTCAAAGCCGGCTCGTCATACTGGTGTCTCGTCACTATGATGATGTAGGTTTGGGGTGTGATCTTCATCTCTGCGATTCCCGAGTCAACAGTCTTAGCTATGACAACATCAGCACCTGAAAATTCCTCCTTTTTGGCAAAGGGATCAAGCACTACTACTTTGAAATCCACAAGCTTGCCTAGTGTTGCAAGGGTAGACGCTATGTGACCGCTACCGATGATCAAGAGTGTTGGCTTAGGCTGAAGTATCTCGATCGAGAGCTCAACTTTGCCCCCACACCTCATTCCGACCCCGCCTTTCTCTTCCTCCTCCAAGGTATAGTTAACAACGCGGGGCCTTCCTTCCTTGAGTGCTTCTAGAGCCTCTGAGATTACTGCTGATTCGGCGCAGCCGCCGCCGATCGTTCCGTAGGTTGTTTGGTCGCTCGCAATTATCATCTTTGTTCCGACACCACGTGGTGTGGAACCGTCTGCTTTGATTATTGTTGCGACAGCAAAAGTCTCGCCATCCTGTAGGAGTTCGGTAATCTTCTGGTAGATGTCAAGCAATCCTGATCCCTAGGCGTTCTGCAGGGTTATACCCTTAGACCTGTACTATTAAGATATCTTGGTTGGTGAGAGGGGGCTCGGTTAACCCTTAAGTGGCTTCGTAATCAGATGTAATGTTTGGAGATGGAAGCTGGTGCAGTTGAACCAAGATCTTTTGAGATTGGAGAACCCAGTTGGTGCGATCGAGAATGTAGAGAACTTTCTCAAGGACTATGTTCAGAAGGTCGCGGCTGAAGGTGTAGTCTTTGGAATGTCTGGTGGGCTTGACTCGAGTGTCGTAGCTGCCCTTTGTGCAAGAGCCTTTAATGACCGTGATAAGGTCCTGGGCTTATGTATGCCTGAAAAGATACAATCAGCAAAACATCGAGGATGCGGAACATGTAGCCAAGATCTTTGATGTGGAGTTCAGGACGGTAGACATAACTCAGATGACAAAAGCTTTCTCTGCAAATCTAGCTGTCTTCGACCCCAAGAATAGGGTTGCGAACGGTAATCTGAAGGCGAGAGTCCGAGCGGTCACTCTCTACTATTATTCAAATGTTTTGAATCGCCTCGTCGTCGGCACGACAGATAAGAGCGAAATGATGCTCGGATAGGATAAGTCCGCTGAGACTTATCCCCGGAGACTATACGAAATACGGCGATGGGGCATGCGACATAGAACCACTCGCAGACTTCTACAAAACGACTGTCCGACAACTTGCTGCTACCCTGCAGGTTCCGCACAAAATCATATTGAAAACTCCGTCACCGGATCTATGGCCTGATCAAAAGGCGAAGGGAGAGCTAGGTGCTGATTACGACTTACTCGACTTGATACTTTGGGGAATAGAGCACTGGTGGAAGATTAGCGAGATCACTAAAGCCCTTAGAACCTCCGAGGAGTTCGCCCAAAAGATCTGTGATAGATGGAAGTCTGCTGAACATAAGAGGCGGACGCCACTTGTTCCAAAACTGTTTCTGAGGACGGTGGGCCACGATTTCCGCCTACCTTACTCGCCTTAGCTATTGCGAAAATAACTGATTGAAGTATGTTAATAATAGTCATAAGTCTTCGTGATTTTGGTCATAAACATGAAATAGGGACATATTGCTCATATGCCCTTCATGACGCCTTGGACTCGAGTCGGGTACAGAGAGGTTCGAGATGAATGAGAGAACTAAACCTGACGCTTGCACAAACCTCGCCTAAGAATTGTGACAAGTCATATAACATCCGCATTATGAAAGACATAGCGGTGGATGCAAGAAGAAAGAATGCTGACCTCTTGGTCTTCCCTGAACTATCTCTTACCGGTTATGTTTGCCGGGACTTCTTCTACCAATTGGCAGAACCAATAGACGGACCGTCGGTGAAGACGCTTCGACAAGTCGCAGAAGAAAATGGCTTGACAATAATTTTTGGAATGCCTCTTGAAGGAACAGTGAAAGGCGTAATCTACAACTCAGCGATAATGATCAGTGAAGACGGAGATGTTGCAAACTACAACAAAATCTATCTACCAACTCATGCGGTTTTTGAGGAGAAGAGGTACTTCCGACCTGGTCATGAGGTCAAGGGTTTCGAGAACAGCAAGTGTAGGCTCGGCTTGACAGTCTGTTACGATCTTTACTTTCCAGAGATCTATAGGATCCTCGCACTCGAGGGTGTTGAGGTTATGTTCTGCATTGCTGCCTCGCCGTCGACACGAAAGGACTATTTCGAGATCTTGACTAAAGCTAGGGCCCTTGAGAACGGCGTTATCGTAGTCTTCGTCAACCGAGTAGGAATTGAGGATGGATTACATTTCTGGGGAGGAAGTCATGTTGTGAACCCAAATGGGGAAGTTCTGGCAAAAGCACGTTACTACAATGAAGATGTCGTCTCCTTGAGCCTTAACTTGAGTGATTTGGAGAAGATCAGGCCGTTCATTCCAACTGTTAGAGATCTCAGGACGGAAGTCATTGATATTCTGAGAGAACGGAGCCGCCAGCTCTGATCTTTTCTTCCCTTCCTTGAGTCGCTCTTTGTTATCACCATCAATCTAGGGTTGCAGAATATACAGGTTCTAGTCAATTGTCTGCCCGCGAAGTCATATGCGTGTATTCCAACGTATCGGTCTAGAGTTTACGTTACCGTTTAATGTACGTGCATACAATATTGTATGCATGGTTGAGGAAAACCTAGGCAGCAAGTTACCAGAACTTACATCGACTAAGAGGGTGGTAAATGAGACCTTCGAAGACCCAATACTGGTGATTCTGCTCAAAAATAGCAATTTGACGCGGAAACAATTTGAAACATTCCTTATAGACTTATTATCTGACGATTTACTGCTCGGAAGAAACACATCAATAGAAAGACCCAAACTGCGTACTGATCGGGACACAGTGAGCCGCGGCTCCTTTGACAGGACCTTAACCCAGGCCAGAAAGAACGTGACGGAATCAATATACACTGTACTACTGCTAGGTTACGCTGGACTTCTCGAAACTTCACAGCTAGAACCATTTTTGGAGACTGGCAATCGTCTAAAGTCTTACAGTGACGAAAGACGGGAGCGCCCCCCCAAGGAAACCCAAGAGCTACAGGATTCACTATTAACTGAGCTGTCTGAGGTTCTGATGATGTTTGTTGGAAAGAGGAAGCAGAACCCAAAAGGCAAAGAAGATTCCGAGTAGACCCTAGGATCTTGTTGGCGAGCTCTACTGAGGGCCAACAGACCTAACTGCATATTTCCATTCGAAGGAGGAGCCCGCTCGAGTAAGGACTCCTCTTTCCACTAGCCTCGAAAGGTATGTCGAGATCGTGCTTAGCGGAACATCCTCATCATGGACAGATTTGTATGTCTGCTGCACCTCTTTCGAGGTAAAAGGTCTTCCGGGAAAGTGAGAGAGTACCAGAGTCAAAGTTCTCTCAAATCGGTTCTGGGTTGGTCTCGGAATCAAACTAATAGGAAGAGTTCCTTCTACTCCACCCATCAGCTCAATATAGTCGAGTACTTTTCCGACTTTTTCTCTTGTTACATGACCCTCAATAGCCATAGTGTGTTTTATGCCCTCTTTGTCGTAGAACTCGATCTTGACGCGATGTGCTGGCAAACGAGGCACCGAAGGTCCACAGTTCACAGGTGAATTAGATATCTGTGAACGCTCTTATTTGTCTTGCCGTTCCTCCTTCACTATGTGAACATCTAGAATAAGTTTGCAGGCGAAAATGAAACGCTTGCAGTAGAAATTGTGGGGTTATGGACACTTTCACCAAAAGTGAGTAAAAACAGCTTTTCTACGACCAAAGATCTTTGACTATACCATGTAGTTCTCATAAATTCACTTGTGTTCACAGCTCCGTTCCCCTCCATTTCCACTGGAGATTATCTGTTAAGGGTAGTGTATATCATCTCAAGGCTGGCCTAGGAAAAAATGTAGCTTAACATACTCTTTTTTTGATTACAAGTCAATTATACTCTAGCAACACTTTACCATACGAAGAGTATTTTACAACAACAAAATACAACACCAAAAGAGTTTTTTCCGTTCCACAGGAAAGGAAGGGGTGAGCGTCGCACGCTCTCTATTACTCTCTATATGTCTAATGCCTTAGCAACTTCTTGTGCGGCCGCCAATCTTGCTATCGGAACTCTGAAGACCGAGCATGAAATATAGTCGAGGCCAATCATACTGCAGAATCTAACTGACTCAGGGTCGCCTCCATGTTCACCACAGATGCCAACTTTCAGTTTTGGCCTAGTCTTCCTCCCATCTTCAATGGCTATTTTCATTAACCTGCCTACCCCATCTTTGTCTATAGTCTCAAACGGGTTGAACCTTAGGATACCATCCTCTAGGTATCGTGGTAGGAACTTGTTCTCCGCATCCTCTCTTGAGAAGGAGAATGTTCCTTGTGTTAAGTCGTTAGTGCCGAAGGAGAAAAACTCTGCAAACTCAGCTACCTTGCCGGCGGTCAGGCAGCTACGGACAACCTCCATCATCGTTCCGAAGCTATACTTCACCTGGACCCCCTTCTTCCTCATAACCTCTTGAGCAACATTCTCTAACTTCTGCTTGACTACCCCCAGCTCCGAGGCCATTGAGACTTGGGGAACCATAATCTCTGGCCTAATATCATAACCTTGTTTAACTAAGTCGGCTGCCGCCTCAACTACAGCTTGGGTTTGCATCTCATAGATTTCTGGGTTAGTTATGCCGAGTCGCACTCCTCTATGACCCATCATAGGGTTGACCTCGACCAAGGCCTTGGCTTTCCTAAAGACCCCCTCTTTCTCAGTCGTGTCGCGGTCTTGAGCCTTCATATCTGCAATCTCGCGAAGAAGTCCCTCTATTGAAGGCAAGAATTCATGCAATGGTGGATCAAGAAGACGCACTGTAACTGGTAACCCACTCATTGCCTTGAAGATCTCTGCGAAGTCGTTTCGCTGGATCGGAAGCAACTCCACCAAGCAAGTTTTCCTCTCCTCTGGGCTTTCAGCAAGGATCATCCTCTGGACTATTGGCAGTCTATCTACAGCATTAAACATCCTCTCTGTTCTGCAGAGGCCAATCCCTTCAGCCCCAAACTCTCTTGCCTTCTTTGCGTCCTCTGGAGTATCGGCGTTAGCCCTCACTCCAAGCCTTCTCTTCCTGTCAGCCCAACTGAGTATCTGCTCAAGCTCCTTCGGAAGCTTTGGCTCAACTGTAGGTACGTTGCCAAGGTAGACTGCGCCGGTGCTTCCATCGATTGTGATAGTATCTCCCTCCTTGACAGTAGTACCTCCTACTGAGAAGAGCCGGAGGTGGCTATCGATCTTTATCTGCTCGCAACCCGAAACGCACGGCTTGCCCATCCCTCTGGCAACTACTGCAGCATGTGAGGTCTTTCCGCCTCTTGAGGTCAAAACTCCCTGAGAGGTAAAGAATCCATGTATGTCCTCTGGTTTCGTCTCCTCCCTGACAAGAATGACTCGCTCTCCTTTGGAGCCCAGCTCTGCGGCGGCGTCTGCATCAAAGACCACCTTGCCTGAGGCTGCACCTGGCGAAGCGGCCAAACCGGTTGCGACAGGCTTCGCGGCGGAGCTTGGGTCTATCATCTTGTGAAGAAGCTGTTCTATCTGTTCAGGTCTGATTCTCAGAAGTGCTTCATCTTTAGAGATTATGTCTTCACTATGCATGTCGACAGATGTCTTAATGGTTGCTAGGGCATTCATCTTCCCGTTTCTTGTCTGGAGAACGTATAGTTTCCCTTTCTCAATTGTAAATTCGAAATCTTGAACTTCCTTATAGTGCCGTTCAAGTATCTCACGAACTTTGCATAACTCATCATAGCTTCGTGGGAGTTCCTTTTTCATCTCAACTATAGGTCTGGGTGTTCTGATTCCTGCAACAACATCTTCACCTTGAGCATTCGTGAGGTACTCGCCATAGAAGACGTTATCACCTGTACCAGGATCTCGAGTAAAAGCTACACCTGTTGCTGAATCTGAACCCCTGTTACCAAAGACCATAGTCTGAATATTGACAGCAGTTCCATTAGCCATGTCTGATGTTATCTTGTTGAATTTGCGGTAATCAACCGCTCTTCTTCCCATCCAAGACCTGAAGACTGCCTCGATTGCCATCTCAAGTTGTCTGTAAGGATCTTCGGGAAACGGTGTACCGGTTTCCTCCTTGCATAACTGCTTGAAGTCCTTGACAATCTCTTGCAGCGCAGTTGGTGGGAGGTCAGTATCAAATTTCGCATTGTAATTGTGTTTGTATTCTTCAAATTTCTTATCGAACTTCTCTCCATCGGCTTGCATTGCTATTTTGGAGAACAACTGTATGAATCGTCTGTAGCAATCGTAGGCGAACCTCTCGTCGTTCGTCTGCTTAACGAGCCCGACTACAGCGTCATCGTTAAGTCCTAGATTCAGAATGGTGTCCATCATACCAGGCATTGAGAGGGCTGCCCCGGAGCGCACCGATACTAATAATGGATTCCGAGGGTCGCCAAACTTCTTCCTCGTCTTTCCCTCTATTGTGAATACGTGTCGCTTAACTTCTTCAAGTAGACCCCTCGGCAATCCCTTGCCTTGCTCATAATACTCAAGACAAACCTCAGTTGTGATGACGAAACCGGGTGGAACAGGTAGCCCTATCTTGGTCATCTCGCACAGTCCAGCACCTTTTCCACCCAATAGCTTCTTGTTCTTGCCATCTCCCATCTCAAAATCGTAAATTCTCATCTGGCAATCCTCGGTTGTTGTTGGCCTCACCAATCGGGCCTAGCCTAAATAAACGGGTAATATTTAATCAGTTCTCTTGAGCTATTCGTGTATGATAAGTTCAACTTGGCATGAAATCTAGTTTTCCACTGCTTTCTATCGGGATTGATGTACAGAAATTCTTAATATTTATGCGGCTAAGTTGCGGGAGGCTATCGGTGGGCGTGTCTTGCCTAGTTCTGAGGCTCTTGAAGGAATCTTTGAGAAGTTCTTGTCTGGAAGCAAGATCTTCTCAGATAGGGGGGTCCTCAGGCATGACTATGTTCCGAAAGATCTTCCTCACCGTCAGTACGAGATTGATCGCTTAGGTAGGATGCTGGCACCAGCTATAACTTTGTGTAAGACCTCCAACATCTTCGTCTATGGAAAGACGGGAACTGGCAAAACGGCCGTTCTCCGGCATGTTCTTGATGCTTTGGGAAAGAAGGCAGATGAGTTAAGTGCACGAGTGAGATTCTCATACGTTAACTGCAGGCTTGCAGGAACTAACTATCGAGTCTTAGCAGAAATATGTCGTTCCATCGGAATCCAAGTTCCGTTTACAGGACTGGCCGTTGGAGAACTCTTTGACAGGTTCAGAGATGGAATCAGTAAGGCAAGTGTCTGTATTCTTATTGTCCTTGACGAGGTCGACACGCTGGTGAAGCGGTGTGAAGAGAATAGCTTGCTGTATGAGTTGACCAGAATAAACGAAAGTCTAAGCGGCAGCTGGGTCGCCCTCGTCGGAGTCTCCAACGACCTGCACTTCAGAGAACTCCTTGACCCGCGGATCCTTAGTTGCTTAGGGGAGGAAGAAGTGGTTTTCAAACCGTACTTAGCTGATGAGCTGTACAATATTCTACAAGCTAGGGCTAAGATGGCTTTCCGTGAAGGGTGCCTCAAAGAATCTGCCGTCAGGCTGTGCGCTGCACTAGCCGCTGGCGAGCATGGTGATGCTCGAAGAGCGCTAGATCTTCTTCGCATCGCAGGTGAGCTAGCTGAGAGGAGTGGTGCGGACAAGGTAGGCGAAGAGGAGGTCAGGGTGGCTCAGAGGAAAGTGGAACACGACCGAGTATCCGAAGTTCTGATGTCGCTACCGCTTCATTCAAGGCTAGTATTACTGAGCGTATTCCTGTTCAGTAACCATTCGTCAACTGATGCTGTGACGGGCGACATCTATGCAATATATCAGGAGCTATGCAAGGAAAGTAAGCTCGACTTCCTAACTCAAAGAAGAGTCAGCGGTCTCATAAGCGAACTTGACATGATGGGAGTAATCAACGCTAGGGTTGTAAATTTTGGAAGATATGGAAGAACTAAGAAGGTTCGATTGGGTATCTCAGAGCGGGTGGTTATTGAGACCTTATCTGAAGACGGCTTGACGAAACCCTTGTTCTATTACATACCTCAATCGCTTAAGAAGTTCTCTGGTCTACAGCGATAGTGACTGCATTAGACACAAAATCAATCATACTCAGATCCATTGTTTTGAGGTTCAGAATTGGCATTATTCCCGGTGTAGGTTCTATACCCATTCTTCTCTGGTATTCAGTCTGATCTTGCCAAGCACCACAGTTTACTACTACTGTGCCTCTGTACATGGAATACTTTGCGACGTGAACGTGTCCAGCTTGGAAAACATCTGGCGGTTTTGTGATGATGAGCCGATCCCTGCTCTCAGGTGCCAGCGATGTTCTAGCCCCATACTCTGGGGCTAAGTGTCTGCACTTTAGAAGGTATTCCATAGCTTTCTCTGGTGTTCCCATGCTAAGGTTAGGAACCCTTGCTATGACATCATCCAAGCTTCTTCCATGGTATAGTAAGAAGTGGACTCCGTGGAGTTCGATCTCTGACGGGTTTCCTAGACTTGTCACCCTTCTGGCTTCATAGACTGGTTCTGCAAATTCTCTGGGTATTGGAGGTTGCGGCAATGCTTGTCTTACAGCATCGTGGTTTCCAGGGATGACTACAACCTCTATGTAGTCTGGTATTTGTTCAATATACTGAGCCACAATTTTGTACTGCTTATACACATCAGTGATGGCTAATTCCTCTTCTTGGTGCGGATAGATTCCAATACCATCGACAAGATCTCCCGCTATTAACACATACTTAGTTCTAGAGGCCGCCTCTGTCTGCCTTGGATTTCCAACCTTACCGTTCAACCACATGATGAGCCTCTCGAAGGCATCAGCACAAAACGTTTTGCTGCCTACATGAATGTCCGATAGCAATACAACATTCATAGCACACTCAGCACTAGGAGGCCGCTTTTCCGGCACATCTGGCAAAACTATTTGCTCTGCCACGAAGAGGTCGCTTTTGCCTCGGACGGCCTCTATTCCGATTACTTGATCCAGAAGGATCTTCCTTGCCGTTTCGTAGACATTATGGCTTTTCTGAGGGATCACCATAACTGTCGCGGAACTTTCTAGATCTTCAATCTCCAAGAACAGTTGGTCAGGACGCTCACGTTTTCCCATGACAATTGCGGTTATCTTCACTTTTTCGCCATACTTTGCTTCAAGAGCGCTTGCAATCGTGCGTGCTTCTCTGAAATCTAGCCTTTCATGAAGGATACTTGAGAGTTTCTCGAATCTGTCCCTAAAGTATTTGTTGAAGTCATCTATCGTGCCGCTCGAGAGCTTCTCATCCTCATCTCGAATGATCACCAGATCGCTACTGATGTCTTTAGCAAGGGGAACTGGTGTTCTCTTCAGGATTGCTGTCTTAGAGAGTTCTCTCTCGCCAGCAACCTTGGCGAGAGCTCTCTCAATTATTTCACGCGTAATAACCATAGGTTTCGGTTTCTGTTCTTCCGCTTGCTTAAGCGATTCCATAATGAGGGAGTTGAAGTGTTGTTCATTCTGCAAGATTCTGAGAAGCTCGAAAGCCTCTGCCTCAAGCTGGTAGCCAGCATGCGTCATGTTTTCTACTGCTTCTCTCAGCTTTGCTGACACAGTCGCCCTCTTCTTCCGGTTGTTAAACAGTTGGTACAGTTGTTCACTGGGCTAGTTGAACTCGGGCACTTATCTAGGTTCTGTGGTACACCTCATAGACACCTAGTTCGTTACATGTTCATTTAAAGGATGGCTGTTTTTTATTGACGATCAATATATGATGTTTGACATATTGTTGTGAATATCCCTAGTCCAACGCGACCCGAGAGTCAACATCCGCTTAAATTTCGGCTGTATGTTAGTTTAGAAGTCCAAAATGGAAGATATTGGAAGGTTCGCTATCAACTATGCCAGTAGTCTAGGCGCAACATACTCCGAAGCTCGAATCCAGAAGGACACAAACAACACGACTATCATTAAGAATGGAGTATCTCAGTTCTCCGGCTTTATCAGAGAGTTAGGTATAGGCATCAGACTGGTCATAAATGGCGCACTAGGTTTCGCATCAACAAACGACCTCGGCCGAGACAGTATTGCAGAAACCGTACTATCAGCAGCTTCAATGGCACGTGTAGCTGCAACTACGCTCAAGAAACCTATCTCGCTGTCCTCCTCGCAAACAAGAACGGACAGTTGGTCGGTCAAACAGAAGAAGAGGCTTCAGTCTGTCAGTGTGGAAGACAAACTGGAGCTCCTCTTCGAACTTGACAAATCTTTCAGAACAAGACGCGGTGTGAAGTTTCCTGCAAGACTCCTTTCTCTAAGCGAGATGATCACAGATAAGATCTTCCTTAACAGTGAAGGAACATGCATAACTTCCCGGGTGCCAAGAGTAGCGCTATCCTATATGATAACAGCATACAGTCCCACTAAGGGTACTGCTCAACGCTTCAACAAGCGAGGTGAGACCGGCGGTTGGGAAACGATTTTGACTTGGAACTTAACCGAATCTATCTCAGAGGAAGCCGAGATCCTTTCCAGTATCATAAAGAGAGGTAGGAAGCCCCCAAGAGAAGAACTCGATATAGTCCTAGGTAGCGAAGTGGTAGGTATAGTATGCCACGAGTCATGTGGACACCCCTTTGAAGCTGACCGGATACTTGGAAGAGAAGCAGCTGCTGCTGGTGAGTCCTTTGTTACTGTTGATATGCTTGGGAAGAGACTGGGCAGCACTCATGTTACCGTTATCGACGATCCAACTCTCCCCAACTCGTATGGTTACTACCTTTATGATGATGAAGGTGTTCAGGCGGCGCCTCGCCAACTGATAAAGAATGGTATCGTGAATACTTTCCTTCATGATAGAGCGACCGCTGCAGACCTCGGCATTGAGAGCAATGGAGCAAGCCGCTCAACATCTTATGCCCGAGAACCAATAGTCAGGATGTCTAACACTTACATGGATAGTGGTGACTACAGCTTCCAAGAACTCATCGAACCAATCTCAAAAGGAATCTACATTAATAGTTTTATGGAATGGAACATAGACGACAGAAGATTTAACCAACGCTACGTTGGCCTAGAGGCTTACTTGATTCGAAACGGTGAACTCAAACACTTAGTTCGGAATCCAGTTCTTGAGATCACCACCCCAAGGCTCTTCATGAGTGTAGATGCTGTGGGAAAGGACATTGCGTTTAGTGCTGCAACGTGCGGCAAGGGTGATCCGCAGCAGGGTGCGCCTGTATGGACAGGTGGCGCAGAACTTAGGCTAAGACATGTCCAGCTCGGGTGGGCTTAAGATGCTTGCAAGAGCGCTGGCGGCATCTGTAGTCAGAGAGGGCCAAAGAGGTGGTGCAGACGATGTTGCCGCCATATGCACAACAGAAGATGTGAAGATGATACGCTTCTCAAACAACCAAGTCACTGTTGCCAAGGCTTGGCGCTCGTCAGCAGTCAGTGTAATGCTCGCTATGAAAAAG
>Ga0209610_1001461_pt1 | contig 12170 bp, 8 predicted proteins | sample LakKivw275mmetaG_FD_184137 | JGI IMG/M metagenome (GOLD analysis project Ga0209610, IMG submission 184137) | Anoxic lake water microbial communities from Lake Kivu, Rwanda to study Microbial Dark Matter (Phase II) - Lake Kivu water 275m metaG... | ecosystem: Environmental > Aquatic > Freshwater >...
AACTTTAACCGATTTCCGCTGCAGTATTTCCACGATGAAGACGTCAAAATAGATTGACGAAAATAAAACAATGTTTTAAACTATGTTTATTAAATGCTTTTATTGTGGAGAGGATGGTATGGCCAAATTCTTTATGTGGTTAAACGGTTTCGATTTTCGTAAGCTGGTTTGGGTGGTTCCCATTGTACTTTGTCTTCACGAATTGGAAGAATGGAACATGCTTGATTGGTATCGTCAGCATCAATTTGATATAGGATCACTAACCAATCTCGATGCCAGAACATGGTTACTTTTTATTAGTCTTGTTGGTTTCGTATGGACTGCCTGCAGTTTAATTCCACGAAATAAAAAGATCACTGCGTATATAATTATGCCTCTCATAGTTTTCATGCTGGGAAACGGTGTTCAACATCTAGTATGGGTTATTTCTTACTGGAGTTATCAGCCAGGTTTTATCTTCGGAGCTATTGTGACGCTTCCTGTATATAGTTATGTCATTTTTAGGGCGGTAAGGGACAAACTTACACCAATTTGGTATCCCTTAGTTTTGTTAGCTGTTGTATTTATTCCCGGACTTATAGACTTTGCGAAATCACTAATCACCAAGGAAAAGGCGCCACCCGCGAGCATTCACGCTCTTCATGAATTTTCACAGTGGCTTGCGCGAAAGCTATGGTATTAGAGGCTTGATCACGATGCCGTGCACGGACGTCCAACTAACACAGCCGTACCCTTAAGTCCGGGGAGCGGAGGCTCAACGATAAGGTAATTATGGTGATAAATGACGATGTTTATTGCGGCGATAAGCTACTTTACCGTTTCCTGCACGGCTATCATCCGCCAGGCTGTTCCATGCAGTTTGACGCTTGCCCAGACAGCCAGCTTTTTTGTCGGCTCCGCCGTATTGTGGCTGGGGAAGGTATATGTGCCGCTCCCGGATTCCTCCGCTACGAACCTGGAGCCGAGAGCTACCAGGTCCGTGTATGGCTTATATTCAGCGTCTGTCAGAAGATTTTTCCCCGTATCACTTTTAGGCAAATCATAGATGGTGATGCCGTCGGTCTGTAAGACATTCATCCCAAGGCCGGTCTCTTTGAGCACGGGTGCAACGGTGCCGGTAAGTAGGGCTTCAGGTGTAAACAGGGCGTCTATGATGCCGATCTGCTTGCCTTCCTGGTCAAGGACAGGCCTCATCAGCGAAACGGCCCATATGCCCTCGGTTGTCATCAAATACGGGCTGAGAACAGGCGACTTAACGTCCTGTGTTTCAATATTGGAGCCTTCATAGCGGCGGTAGGCGTCCGGGGCCAGCGTCACTACCTTGCCGGTGGTATCAACCGTGCTGCAGTCAACCAGATAGGGATATCTGGCGCATAATCCGTTAAGTATCTGCCTGGCCCCGTCACCGCTTAAGCCGGTGCTCTTAAGCTTTAGAGCGGCATCCGCCACATCGGCATCCAGTTTATCCAGCTCAGCCTGTGTGGCTACCCGGATTTTTTCGACGGCGGCCTTCGCAGGCGCTGCGTCGCCGGACGGTGCGGCACAGCCGAATGCCGGGGCGAGCATCACTGACAATGCAATAACCAGGAATAAGTAAAGTCCTTTTGTAAACATGTATAACTACCTCCTTTACCAGGATGACTCTGGAGCTACAACCTGAGATACTACGCGGACTTCATATTCTACCAGAATTGGATATCATATTAGTTTTTTGCTGAGCAATTCACGTATCATCTTGGGATTGGCCTTACCGCCCGAGGCCTGCATCACCTGGCCGATCAGAAAGCCCATGGCTTTGCCCTGGCCGCTGCGCAGGTCGGCCACAGCCGCCGGTTGTTCGTTCAGCACTTTATCGATTAATGTATCAAGAGTGGCCGTATCAGACACCTGTCTGAAGCCGCGGGCGGTGACTATAGCCTCCGCTGAATCATCGCTATCAAACATGTGCGTTAGCACCTCGCGCGCAGCGTTGGCGTTTATCTCGTTGTTTGAGAGCATTTTAAGCAGCACCGCCAGGCGCTCGGGAGTCACCGGCGAACTGCACAGCTCCAGCTTCCGCTCCCTGACGGCCGGAGCCAGTTGCGTGATCAGCCAGTGCATGGCTGTGCGCGGCGCGACACCCTGTCCGACCAGCTCCTCGAAATAGCTCGCGACCTCAGCATCGGAGCTTAAAAACGCTGCCTCTTCACCCGTTACCCCGTGCTGTTTCACCAGGCGTTCGGCCTTCACGGCGGGCATTTCAGGGAGACGCGAACGCATTTTCTCAATCCATTCCGGCGATAATTCGATAACCGGGACTGCGGGATCGGGAACGCAGGGGCCTTCAAACTTGGCGCGCATCGGCAGCGTAACCTTTTTCTCGGGGTCCCACAGACGCGTATGCAGAACCACTGCTTCGCCCGCCTGAACTGCTGCGCCCTGGCGGATGATCTCGTAAGCGATGGCGTCGCCTACGTGACGGACCGAATTCATGTTTTTGACCTCAACCTTGGTGTTCATCTGGTCGGTGCCGCGTGGACGTATTGAGATGTTGGCGTCCACGCGCATCGTGCCGTTGTCCATGCTGCACTCGGATGACCCCACAGAACGTACCTGAGTGCGAAGCGCCTTAAGGAACTCCATCGCCTCATAGGGAGAGCGGAAATCCGGCTCCGTCACGATCTCCACCAATGGCGAACCCGCGCGGTTGAAGTCCACCAGGCTTATCGGCAGCCGCCCCTCCATCTCGTGCACAAGTTTGGCGACGTCTTCCTCCATGTGGATGTGATGGATGCGCAGTTTTTTAGGTTTGCCGCTTTCATCCGTTATCTCGATGCCGCCGCCGCGAGAAAGTGGAAGATGGGCCTGGGATAACTGGAATCCTTTGGGCAGGTCAGGGTAATAATATACCTTCTGGTCGAAGGCGCTCTTGGGCTGGAGCTCAGCCCCCAGTCCCAGGCATAAAAGGGACGCCTTTTCCAGCGCCTCCCGGCTGAAGCGCGGGATGGCGCCCGGAAACCAAAGGCAGATCGGGCAGGTATTTGCATTGGGCTCGTCGCCGGGACGGTTGGGACAATCGCAGAACATTTTAGTTGTGCAATTGAGCTCAACATGGATCTCCAAACCGATGACCGCTTCGAATTCCACGCTATTTGCCTCCCCGGCGTGTATTCAAAATGTGCTCACCCAGCGCCAGCAGGCGCCCGTCGCTCAGCCTCGGCCCCGCCAGCTGTAATCCCGTGTGCGCCGAGCCTGATATCGGCGGCAGGTATAGAGCGGGCTGGCCTGTTACACTGGCAAAAATCGTTGACGTGAATTGAGCGTAAGTGTCTGCAATCGACGCAGGTGCCCCGTCGGATTCATGGTCAGCCATGGGAAAGACCAGGAAATCCACCTGCGAAGTGAGACGCTGCATATCATCGAGCAGACGCGCTCGGATACGGCAGGCGTCCTCATATGCGTCGTAACGCTCAAACTGAAAAAACGCGCCCTGCATTAAATAGCCCTTCAACAGCAGGCCGAAGGCCGCGCCGCGCGAGAGCAGGTACATATCGTTCCAGTTTTTGGCGCCCGCTGCTCTCCGTCCGTAGCGCACAGAATCATAACGTCCCGCGCACGATGAGGCCTCAACGGAGCCGACGATTTTATGCACCAGGGAAAAGAGCGGGAAATCGGGCAGGGACAGATCCCGCAGTGAGAAGCCCGCCTTTTTCAACTTGCCTACCGCTGCGCGGAACATCTTTTCATGACCGGCGGGTAGCTCAGCAAGCGCTTCGGTTATCAGGCCGATGGTTGTTTTTTCAGGGTCGATCTTTTGCGGGGAAAAATCCGGCGTTGCCTCGTCGGGGAGCGAGAAATCCAGCTCGTCCGGTCCCGCAACGGCTTTCAGAATTGCCCGGATATTTTTCAGGCTGCCGGAAAGCACACCGCAGCATTCCATGGACGGGATAAGGCCGATCAGGCCCAGGCGCGATATCAATCCGTAGCTTGGTTTAAATCCGCAAACGCGTGCGCGCTGAGCGGCCAGGCGGCTCTCCCCCATCAGGTCCAGAACCAGCTCTGCATCGGCCTCCTTCTGCCGCAGCGCCTGGCCCGCGCTGCTGCCCTGCAGGCCGAAACCGAACTCACTCATACGGGTCGAGCCGCAGATATAGGCCCCGGCTTTCCGCAGCCGCTGCACGATGGTGGCGTCTTCCAGCGCTTTAAAATTGACCAGCGCATTCGAGCCGGCCTCCGCCGGCCAGCCCGCCGCCGAGATATTGAGCTGAATGGCAACTTTCAAACCCTTCAGAGGACCATTGCCGTCGGCGTTTTCGGGATTGCGATATATAAAAATCGAATCCATCAGGATATTTCTCTTTATTCCAGTATGCTGGAGACCTTATAGTAATTGCCCTTGACCGAGGGAGCGCTTTTTAGCAAACGGCCTGTCTGTGACAGCTCTGATCGTCTGGCCTCGGTCCCGGGACGCGTGCGGTTGGAGACGGGCGCAACACCGTATGCCGGCGCCTCTGTCCCGGCCTTCTGATGGGCCAGCGAAGCCAGGTCGTCGGATTGCTTGAGTACCTTCTCTATCACGGGGCGCTCATCGTCTGAGACACCGATGCGCGAAACCCAGGACAGGTGATCGATCCGGTTTTCCTTTCCGGCCGTCCCGGGCAAAACGTCCTGGCCGCCCAGGTTTAACAGCCCCAGCTCGGCCAGTTGTTCGCGTTTGACCGTGGAGGGAGCGCCGGTGAGTGGGCAGGCCGCGCTGCGGTTCTTGGGGAAGGCGATCACCTCGCGTATGGACGGCGTCTGCAGGATCATCGATACGGTGCGGTCCATGCCCAGCGCCAGGCCGCCGTGCGGCGGCGCGCCGAAATCGAAGGCCCGCAGGAAAAAACCGAACTTCTCCTTCGTTTCCTCTTCGGTCAGACCCAGCGCAGCGAATATCTTGCGCTGCAGGTCGCGGTCGCTGATGCGGATGCTGCCCCCGCCCAGTTCCTCACCGTTCACGACCAGGTCGTAGGCCCGCGAGCGCAGCGCCAGCAGTTCCTCGATGTTCTTTGGATCGAAATCCGTGCGGTCCGGCGCTGTGAACGGATGGTGGCTGGAGGTGACGCCCCCTACCTCGGTGGGCTCAAACAACGGGAACTCCGTTATCCAGACAGGGTAAAAGCTGCCGGCGGGGATCAGGCCGAGACGGTTGGCCAGGTGCAGGCGCAATTGGCCGAGCGCCGATGTGACAACGGCATACGAGGCATCGGCGATCATGATTAGGACGTCCCCGTCGGCGATATCGAACCTTCTGTGCAGCTCCTTCAGTTCCGAACTGCTGAAAAACTGGACGATGTTGGATTCGAGTTTACCCTGTTCGGCGCGCATCCAGGTCATGCCCCTGGCGCCGAATGAGGGCACGATTTCCTTCGCGTATTCATTCTGCAGCACGTTCTTGCTGAGTTTATCGGACTGGCCTTTGATATTGATGCCCTTGATGCATCCGCCGCGCTGGAGTATCTGCTTGAAGATGGAGTAATTCGTCTGAGTAAATACATCCGTCACATCGACGAAGCGCAGGCCGAAGCGCAGGTCGGGACGGTCCGAGCCGGTCGTGTCCATGGCCTCCATATAGGTCATGCGGGGAAAAGGCCGGTGCAGCGTGATTCCGCCTACTGCGAACATCTTGACAGTGAGCTCTTCGACCAGCCCGTAGAGAAATTCCTCATCGATAAAAGAGGCTTCGATATCGAGCTGGGTGAACTCCGGCTGCCGGTTGGGACGCAGGTCCTCGTCGCGGAAGCAGCGCGCCAGCTGGAAATAACGTTCCATTCCACCGATCATCAGCAGTTGTTTGAAAAGCTGGGGAGACTGGGGCAGGGCGTAGAAATTTTGAGGATGGACGCGGCTGGGCACCAGGTAATCGCGCGCCCCCTCCGGAGTGCTCGCCGTCAATACCGGCGTTTCGATCTCCACAAAGCCCCGCGAATCAAGAAATTCGCGCACGCATTGAAATATCCGGTGACGGGCAATCAAATTGTCACGCATTGAAGGACGGCGCAGGTCCAGGTAGCGGTACTGTAGCCGTAAATCCTCGGCCACGTTGTCTGTGCCTGTGGATGCCGCGCCGGTGACCATAGCCTTCTCGGAGATGGAAAAAGGTAGCCCGTCCGATTCGGAAAGCACGGTCAGCTCGCTGACCATGACTTCGATATCCCCTGTTTCGATGTTGGGATTTTCGGTGCCGGCCAGCCGCTTTTTAACCTCGCCTCTGACCGCGATGCAGTATTCGGCGCGCAGAGCGGCCGCCGCCTGGAGGACATCGGCCGTAGCGACCTCCGGGCTAAAAACGATTTGTATGATGCCGCTGCGGTCACGCAGGTGGATGAACAGCAGGCCGCCGTGATCGCGGGAGGCATCCACCCAGCCGGCCAGCAGCACCTTTTTACCGACTTCACTAAGAGTTAATTGTCCGCAAAAAACACGTTGAGCAAACAGCATGACACCAGTCCTTTCCATTCGAGCGTTTATAAATAGCCTAATCGTATAACTGCAAACCCGAGCTGCGAACATACCGGGCTGTTGGCGAAAAATTTCCCATTAAGTGTATCATCTTTCAAACTGGAGTTGAAGCAGGGGAAGCTTCTTTTAAGGGGCTGACTACATAGAGGGCATTGCCTGTAACGCTGACTTACGATAACATTATGAAACGAAGCGCGCGCATCCGGGATATCTATCAGGGGAGTATTTGCCGCATATGAAAAAGTTCTCATCTTTCTTGCTTGCCTCTCTTTTAGCCGCAGTCATAGCTATTACGGCCGCCGGCTGCGCCGGGCCCGTGAAAAATCTGAAGCAGATGAAGTCGGCAACGGAAAACCTGCAGGCTATTATACAATCCAAGCTGTTGAACCTGGACAATGCGGTTGCGGATGCCGCTGAAAAAATATCCAAAAGCGGGCTGCAGGGTGAAGAGACGAGGGGCATATTGGACGGCCTGTGCAGGAAATACCCCTACCTGACGGACTGCTCGACATCCAACCCTCAGGGTAAGATGATCACCGTGGCGCCCGAGGCATACCGCCGCTACGAGGGGACTGAGACCGCCACCACTGATGCTTCCAGGAAGTTCTTCGCTGATTTCGCTGAGAACAGAAAGCCCATGCTGAGCAATGTTTTCAGGGCGGTTGAGGGTATCGACGCCGTGGTGCTGGTGCGGCCTGTGATCACCGAGAATAGCGAAATGCTGGGGATGGTCAGCGCCCTGTTTAAACCCGGAGACCTGCTGGATGGCACTATCGCTCCCGCCGCAGAAGTGAGAGCCATGAAGGTCAACGTCGCTCAGACCGACGGGCTGACCATTTACTGCTCCAATGGAATTGAGACCGGAAAGAACCTGCTGACGGACCAGCGTTATAAAGATTATCCCGAACTGGCGGCGATGGGGGAGAAGATGGTCGCGCAGCGGACCGGCTCAGCCGAATACACTTTTATCAGCGATGCGACGGGTAAGCCTGTGACAAAAACCGCCTTCTGGACCACCGTAGGGTTACACGGTACAGAGTGGCGGCTGGTATCGATCGCCGAACTGGAAGACTGATGTTGCAGCCTGTTATAAAGAGCGATGGGAGGTAGCCATGTTCAATGCGATTACAGATGTACCGGGCATCAGTGTCGGTCATTACACCGATTTAATAGCTGCAACGGGATGCACCGTGGTCCTCTGCGAGGAGGGTGCTCTGGCAGGCGTAGATGTCAGGGGAGGCGCTCCGGGCACCAGGGATACAGACCTGCTTAATCCGATCAATGTGGTTGAAAAGATACATGCCGTAATGCTGAGCGGCGGCAGCGCCTTCGGACTGAATGCTATAGGCGGTGTACAGCACTTCCTGGAAGAAAAGGGAGTAGGATATGAAATGGCGGGCGTAAGGGTACCGATCGTGCCGGGAGCAGTGGTTTTCGACCTGGACATTGGCAACGCCACAATCAGGCCGGGTATACCTGAAGGGTATCAGGCATGCAGGGATGCAACTTCGGGCCCGATAGCCGAAGGCTGCGTGGGCGCCGGCACCGGGGCCATGATCGGACAGCTTAAAGGCAAGAGATGCGCAGTAAAGAGCGGCCTGGGCACCGCCAGCATAAAATTCTATAGCGAAATAGTGGTTGCAGCTCTGTTTGTTGTGAATGCTCTGGGCGATATTGTTGACCCGACAAGCGGACAGATTATCGCAGGAATCCGGCGTGAGGATGGCAAAGGTCTTGATAATACCATAGAGTTGATGAAACAGGGATATACATTTCTGGCAGAGCCCGGCCGTAATACGGTAGTTGGAATTGTGGCTACGAATGCAGCCTTGACTAAAGCACAGGCTGCCAAGATCGCCGGGATGGCGCATGACGGTCTGGCCCGCTCAATTAATCCTTCGCACAGCATGCACGATGGGGATACGATCTTTGCGCTTTCCCTGGGCGACCGGGTAAGTGATGTCACTTCAGTGGGATCAATGGCCGCCGAGGTAACCAGGATGGCTATAATCAATGCAGTAAAAAAGGCCACCAGCCTTGATGGAGTCCCCTGTATCAAAGATCTCCCGTATTGAAGTTGCGCTGATATTCAGGAGTTTCTTTTACGGGTCATCAGTACAAGGAACACAATCAACGCCAGCAGAGCGCAGACAGCATCCATTACAGCGTATAACATATCGCCCGCCATCAAGCTGTTGATTCCGAACAGGAAGCAGGCAATAACATACGTAACGGGCAGAAAAACATTGATATTGCGAGTCTTTTTAATCAAAGTCTCGTACAGCTGGAATGCCCACCCGATCACCGTAAAAATAAGTCCTGCTATATACATAGCCTGTACCTCCTTGATTGCATCTTGTATTTACCCCTGAATTGCCTTACCGGTGCTTCACCGCCGACAGTCATGTGCCCATCATCCGAACGGCCCTCAGTGAAGAAAGGATGGGGTGAGTGGAGGGATTCGAACCCTCGATATCCAGGGCCACAACCTGGCGCCTTAGGCCTCTGGGCCACACTCACCACAACGGGAGAGATTATAGCGTAAAGGGGGCGGTTTTTACCAGTTTGATTTATGTAGGGGGCGGGTTTTCAAACCCGCCCGAAATATGCGGGCGCAGCTGAAGCAACGCCCCAACAGCCGCTATTGTCTTTTATTCCGATAAATTATTACCTGTATGGAGAGGCCGAAGAGAATGGTGAAGACGAGCGCGACCAGCAGGCCGTTGGTAGTATTATCCTGTGGAATAATTGAAGCGGTAACCGTCGGCTCGGCGGCTGTGTTGAACGAGAACACGGGGCTGCTACCACCCTCCACCGGCTTGAGCGGCGTTACCTGCCAGAAATAAGCCGTGGCGTACTCCAGCCGCCAGGGCAGTTTGAAAGCCGTTGCATCCACTGTCTGGTCGATTACAGGCCGTCCCAGGTCAGGTTCGGCGGAAAGCACGAAGCGGTAGCTGGTGGTTCCCTGCATGGGAGACCAGGAGAAGCTGAGTGGATAGGGAGGAACCCCGCAGGCGTTGTGACAGGGCTGCAGCGATTCTATACCCGAATAGGAAGGCGTCGAAACCGGGTAGCCGGGACGGACGCTGAAGCTGAAGGCGGGTGACCAGCGGCTGCGAATGACCTGTCCGGTGGCTGCCCTTCTCACCCTCACGCGCCAGAAGTAGTCCTGCCCGGCGGCGGGCAGCACGCCCGGCCTGATATAGTACGAGGGGTAAAGCGAGTTCTCAGGAACGAAGAAGGGATTGTCCGCCGGCTCCGCCTCTGTTACCGCCAGATCGAACCACTTATCCTTGCCCACCTCTACCTGGTAGGCGTCGGCCAGCGAAAGCTGCTCCCACCTGAGGTCCACCTGCGCATTGCGACCAGTCACGGGATCGCAATAGACCAGGCTGTTGCCTTTGGGCGAGATCAGCCAGGGCGAACGATTGGCCAGCGTGTCCCTGAACGCCCACAGCAGGCCCGTGCCCACAGTGTAATCGTAATCGCGCGCATCGAACGCCCACAGAGTGTCGTCTGCATACACCAGCGAGGTCGGCTCCAGCCGGAAGACGACGCCTGCAGACAGGCCGGTCGACAGGCTGTCCCAGAATATCCCGTCCTTGGGTATGCCGCCGCGGGAGTAGGTCGTCCTCGATACCCCGGTAGCATTGTTGGTCTGGCTGAATGCGGCATAGTACATACCCCGCACCGCTGCCGCCTGACCGTAATAACTGTTATCCGGCGGTACCATGTCGTCCCAGCGGTTGCTGTTGCCCACGGTCCAGCGGTACAGCCCGCCCGCATCGTCGGCCAGATAAATGAGGCGGTTATCCTTGAACTCCTCGTCAAAAGCCACGTGACGGTTGCCGTTGCTGTAGGCCGGCTCGGTTATCAGTTCCCAATCCTCACCGCTATTCAGCGAATATGAGACCGGACAAACCCTGCCCAGCGCCGCGCCGGCCATGACGCTGCCGTCCTGCACTACGATATTATGGGCGGACAGCAGGCCCGTATCCCGTATTTTGTCCCAGACCCATCCTCCCGTTTCGTACCTGCCCCGCCTGATAAGCGCATCGGCCTGTATCACATAGAGCTCGTCGCTGCTCCCTGCCGCCATGTCCTGCAGATAAATTCCGGGTAGACACTCGTGCCAGGTCTGCCCGCTGTCACGCGACTGAATGATGCGTGTACTGCCCTGATTGCCCAGGAATACAACCGATCCGTCCTCTTTGTCCGGCGCCGGCCTGAGCAGCGGCGCACTGAAGTCCAGGCAAACCACTCTCTGCCAGGCCTCCCCAATGACGGAGGTACGGCTGCGCCAGGTTCCGCCCAGCCCGTTGTCGTTGACCGACGATATGTAAACGGTTTTGCCGTCCCCGGCCACGGCCAGCGCGCGGTAGCGATTGATCTGCGTGTCGATCAGGCTCAACTGGTTCCAGGAGACGCCGTCATCCAGGCTGGTAGAGAAGGCGGACTCGTCCAGCGGCGCCGATGCCCAGGTAGCGCCGTTAATGTCAGCCCACTCCGCAGGGCTGCTGCGGTTGCCCGAGCCGGTGCCCGCGAAGGCGATGGAGCCGTCGCCCGTCCAGGCGACCTGCGCGTTGCTGAATCCGGCGTTGTAACCTCCCGTGGGCGGCTTGAGCGGCTTGACCCAGGTGCTGCAGTCTGCCAGCGGGTCGGCTGTGAACCAGGTATACGCCTCCCCCGTGATACCATTGGCTTCAACGAGTCCTGCCAGCAGCTTGCCGGATGAAGTGGAGCCGCTGTAAGCGATGGAGCTGACACGCGTTTTGCCGCCCGGCACATTTAGACGGGTGACGATGGTATCGTTGATGCGATAGACGTCGTCCAGCGGCCGCGACGTACCGGTGGCGGCGCCGTTGGAATCGCAGCCGGCGAATATTATGCGTTTTGCGACTGAGCCGCCGTCGAAATCGTCCGGCAAGGCCAGACTACCGGTTATTACCCTGTCTTTTCCGCTGGAAGAGGCCCCTGACTGGTCCGATGTGCACAGCTCGACGGGATAGCCCTGCGCTGTGTTCCAGAAGCAGGCGTTGGCGCCCGTATCCCGCAGGCCCAGGTTGATATAGGTGCGCTGCGTGGTGCATGCGAATATAACAAGCGTTGTATCCGTTTCGTATGAGGGCGAGGGCTGCAGAGAAAGTATGTCTCCACCCATGAAGCCCTGCGCCTGCCAGCCCGCCAGGCCGGGGCAGCGTAGTACGTAAACCTCACCCTGCGCGAGGATGCCTGCCGGGGTGCGGCTGGCTACGATGATATCGTGTACCTGTGTCTCATGGTAATTATAGGAATCTGTTATCGCAATGCTGCCTATCTGCTCGTCCGGGCCGTAGAGGAAGGGGACGGTCCCGCTGTAGTTCCACACTGTGCCGCCGTCCTCGCTGTAATAGACCTCCCTGCGGCGGTCGCCCGCCGCATTCATGCAGACGACAGCCACAAGGTCGGAATCATCTGGCGCGACTGCCAGGGCCGCCACCGGGAAAACCGGCGCCGGTAGGCCGGGTGTCCGGGCCAGCCACTGTGTGGGACGCTGGCTCCAGGATATCCCGCCGTCTCCGCTGCGCCAGATGCCCGCGTTCGTGATCAGACCCGAGCTGGAGTCGGGTATATCCAGCGCATAGATAACGCAGCCGTCGCGCGAGACGGCCAGCGCATTTATCTCGCTGCGAGATCGTATATCGTTGCGC
>Ga0209610_1001464_pt1 | contig 12166 bp, 10 predicted proteins | sample LakKivw275mmetaG_FD_184137 | JGI IMG/M metagenome (GOLD analysis project Ga0209610, IMG submission 184137) | Anoxic lake water microbial communities from Lake Kivu, Rwanda to study Microbial Dark Matter (Phase II) - Lake Kivu water 275m metaG... | ecosystem: Environmental > Aquatic > Freshwater...
GTCATATGGTATCTTTGCATCAAGAGGCATCTTGTATGCCCTTGTCGGAAAGTCAGATCCACGTCTAGCCAAGACGAGCCAACTGTACTCGTTCTCGGTATCCCATTCCTTCGTGACTGGCGGGCTGATTCTCTCAAAGATTCCTCTGCAATGACTGCGCGCTCCCGTAACAACCACCCAGAATGGGAGGTAGAATAGCTCACTCTCGACGACCGTTGCCTTGTGAGCAAGATCCCTCGGAGCGGCGAAGCTACCACTCATCCAGCTCCCTACAGACTCCGCCACCTTCGTACCCGCGTACTCGTTGACGATCAGTGAATGCTCGAATTCGAAGGGCTTGCCCGTCTCTATCGCGCTGGTGAATCCGCAGTACTTACAGGTGACAAGGATTTCGCCGGGCTTGATGGAAAGAGGACCGCCGCAGTGAGAGCAGCTGATTTCCTTCACTATGTCACTCAAGCCCAGCCATCCCAGCGAAGGTGCGTTCCTCGTGATTCGGCTTTAAATCATTCTCGTCGGTTGAAAACTGACTTGTCTCCCCAAGCACACGCCCTAGGAAAGCACTGCGTTTACGGTTCGCGTCATGTTCCGCCGTGAGTCTAATTCTCATAAGGAGGATGGACACACTAACCGTTCAAGGTCAGCGTGGGTCGCTTTGAAAGCAGTGGTTCTGGCGGGCGGAAAGGGAACACGACTGAGACCGCTGACCTATACCAAGCCGAAACCGCTGCTTCCACTGGCTGGGGAACCAGCGATAGTTCGCCTAATTCAGAAACTTGCGCATGATGGAATCGACGATGTCATTGTGACTACAAACTACTTCGCTAAGTTACTGCGAGCGACGCTCGGCGATGGATCCGACTACGGAGTGCGCATTCGTCACGTGGAAGAGAAGACCCCGCTTGGAACCGCCGGTTCGGTGAAGAACTCGGAGTCGTTGATCGATGAGACGTTCGCAGTGATTCAAGGCGATAATCAATTCGAGTTCAACATGGACGAGATAGTGGGCGTCCACAGAGAGCTCGGCGCAATGGTCACGATGGCGCTCGTCAGAGTCGAGAACCCATCGGAGTATGGCATAGTTGAGCTTTCGGATGGCAGAGTTACTCGTTTCTTGGAGAAGCCCAGCCCACAGGAGTGCTTCAGTAGTCTGATCAATGCGGGAATCTATGTGATCGAACCTGACGTACTCAGACTCGTTCCAGAGGGAAGGCCCTTCGATTTCTCAAGGGACTTGTTTCCGCAAATGCTCAAATCGGGAATGGTGCTTGCGGGTTCTCATGTCAGCGGCTTTTGGGTCGACGTGGGTGATCCTAGAAGTTACCTCAAAGCTAGCTTCTGGGCGCTTGATAATATTGAGAAAGAAGGACGGATTGGAAGTGATAACGCTGGGCGGACGTTGGAGAAATCCGTCCCGGAGTCAGCGACTCTCAGAGGACCAATTCATCTCGGAAAGAATGTGCGCATACACAAAGACGCCTTGGTCGGGCCCTACGCGTGCATCGGAGACGGAAGTGAAATCTCAGCAGGCGCGAAGATCGTCTTTTCAGTGGTGTATGAGAACACGCGCATTGGAGAAGACGCGGTTCTCAACTCGTGCATTGTGGCGGAGAAGTGTAGGATCGGGGATCGAGTGCAAATCGAACGGAACACGCTTGTCGGAGCGGGAACGGAAGTCGGGGAGGACTCGCGCCTTGCAGCTGAGTCAAAGGTCGGACCCTTTGCTGTCGTGGAGCCGCGATCAGTAGTGCAAGGGACCTTAACGCCATTTGCGAACGACATAGAAAGAATATGTCAGCTTCTCGAGAAATCGCACTCAGGCCTAGGATTGACAATTGATGAAGCCAAGGTGTGTGGCGCACTGAGCGAACTGGGTGAAGCCGATGCGAACTCTGTCGCACGATTTGCGAAAGTCCCCTACTCAACAGCGAACTCGATACTTGTCAGCCTTCAAGAACGCGGGATTGCCATCTCATTTGGAAACGCGCCCAAATTGTACGCATTGACGCAAGAGGATGTAGGAGACGCCCGAAAGGAAACCTAGCCTCACGGTCGTTGTCGTCACGCTGCCCACCATGGATCATCAGCAACACATCGCGAAATCAAATGGGCACATTGGCCCGTCATGGGCAGAACTCGGTGCGATCGGAAAAGCCATAACCCCGGCTCCATGGCGTATCTGCATTAGGAAGGACTGCTCGCCAGTGCCGAGGGGAATGTCGCATTCCAAGATCGCCTCATTGCTACTCTTGGCCTTCGCAGTCATGATGCCCCTTTCGCTGCCACGCCTAGCCCAGAGCGAAATGATCATTGTGATCCACGGATCTCAGGCAACCACTGTTACGACGACAACCAGCAACGCAACATCAACGAACGAGACGAGCGCTACGTCATCCTCTGGCCTATGGGACCTGTTCATTCCCGTGCTGATCATAGGAGTTGGAGCGAGCCTGACTGTGATAGCTGCCGCTGTGGTAGCAATCAGGAGACGGCATGCGAGACTCGTGCCAGCTATTCAGTTGATCTGCCCGCGATGTCGTGCGCCGATCAGCCCATATGATGTGGCCTGTCGGAAGTGCCGCACGCCACTCTATCACCCGTATAGGTACTATCAGCGACGTCGATAGGTTTCCGCAGGCACACAATTCCGGGCGCATTTCGCCTCAGACAGATTGAATACCTTCACTCATTCCTATGTGATGGCGACTGGCTTTGCGGATCGGAATCGTCGGCGGAACAGGAAGCATGGGGAGAGGACTCGCGCTACGCTGGGCACTGATGCACGAAATCTGGCTTGGTTCAAGACGAATTGAAAAAGCAGAGACAGTCTCACGCGAGTACGAGTCAGTGGCCCGCGGATTCTACGGAAACCGAATGAAGGGCAGTATCAAAGGGGTCGTGAACTCAGATATCCCGCCACTTGTCGAAATGATTGTTCTTACCCTACCGCCGAGGCATGCGATCGAGACCGTGGGACAGATCAAGGACAAGCTGACTCCCCAACATGTGATTGTCTCGGTAATTGTTCCAATGGCTAGGGAAGGAAAGCTCTTCAAATATTCCCCTATCATAGTAGGCGGCGAGGCTGCATTCGAGAAATCAGCCGCCGAACTAGTTGCTGACGAAGTAGGAAACGTCCCGGTCGTATCGGCCTTCCAGACTGTTCCCGCGTCTTACCTAGGAGACCTCGACTCGATTCTGAACATAGACGTCCTCATCAGCGGCGAAGACGAGCATGCGCTGGAGACAGTCACGAAGATAACTCATGACATACCGAACCTGCGGGCATTGAGAGTTGGCCCTCTCTCGAACTCAAGGATGGTGGAATCGATCACGCCGCTTCTCGTGAACGCGGCGATCCTGAACAACTTGAAGGACCCGTCGATCAGGATAGTTCCTTGGTTCCCGTCAGACTTCACCGAGGAATGACCTCATGCCCGAATGTAACGAATAGACTCGGTTGTAGCCTCTAGATGGCTTCGACTACGGGCATTGACGTGTCGAACTTTTTCACGTACCTTGCTATGTCCTTGAATGCCTCAAGGTGTTCTTCGATCTCCTCTTTTGTGTGGAGGACTGAGATCGTCCATTGTTCATCTGGAGAGGGACCTGCGGGCAATATGCCACGATTCATCATGGCAAAGAGGTACGCAAACCATTTTCCGATGTGACAGTCCTGGAAGCTTCTCCAGTCCGTGACTGGTTTGGAGGAAAATGCGACGGCTCCGCTTAAGCCGGCGTGAGAGATCTGGGCAACAAGCTCTTCATCGTCTATGATGTCCTGATAGCCTTTCGCTAGAGTCTCGCACAGGCTAGTTGCTCCATTCATCGCCTCTCTTGTTAGGACTTTCGACAGGGTGGCGATCCCCGCTGCGACACAAAGCGGGTTTGCGTTGAATGTGCCTGCGTGGCTTACGACGCCTGGAACGATCGTCTCCATTATCTCTTTCTTTCCTGCTACTGCCGAGATTGGCACTCCGCCTCCAATTGCCTTGCCCAAGGTGATGAGGTCAGCCCTCACCTTCTCGTAGTCATAGATTCCGCCATAGAATTTTCCGCAAGTCTTTATCTCATCGAAGATTAAGACGAAGTTGTACTCATCTGCAAGTCTTCTCAGCCCCTCCAGAAAGCCAGGTCGCGGGATAACGTAGCCCATGTTCATCGGGATGGGCTCAAGGATCATTCCCGCAATCTTGGAGCGATTCTTCCGTACTATCTCCTCGACTGCTTCCAAGTCATTGAAGGGCGCGACTAGAGTGTTCTTGTACACTCCCTCAGGAATCCCAAGCGACGATGGGACTTGATTAGGGAAGCGTGGATCCCCCGCCTTGGATCTGGCCGGCTTCACACTCACGAGGGTTGTCTCGTTACCTCCGTGGTAGCACCCCTCGAATTTCACAATCTTGGGTCTACCGGTGAAGCTCCTCGCGAATCGAGTCGCATACATTGTGGCTTCAGCCCCCGTGCTGGAGAGTCTCACTTGATCGACGCCAAATCGTTCGCAGAGCATCTTCGCGAACTTCGGCGTTTCTCCCCATTCGAATCCGTAGTCTGTTCCGTTCTTGATTTGTTCGATTAAGGCCTCAGCGACGATCGGGTGACTGTGTCCAGCAACGAGGGCCCCGAACCCCATGTTGTAATCTGTGTACTGATTTCCGTCTACGTCCCACATCTTTGTGCCCGCTGAACGAGAGAAGTAGAGCGGGTATGGGTCACTGTACCTGTAGGTGCTGTGCACACCAAACGGTACATCGATTCTTGCGCGTTCGAAGATCTCTCTGGACTTTGGCGTCTTCTCCAGGAGTCTCCTTAGTTCGGCATCTTGAAGGGAACTCAAGACTCAATCACGAGGACTTGCATCCAGAATTCATTTAACGATTATGTACATCACACGTATGCGACCCGGGCAACACCCAGTTGAGGTTTCACTTGCCTCCCTTTGCACCAAGAACAAGCAGCAACTATCTGCTGAGCGGGACAGCTTCGGAGAGTGCGTGTCCACTAACATCGACTCTGCAGGCTAGGCAGCATCTAAGAGCAAATGCATGGCTTCTTCAATAGACAAGGGATTCGGCTAATTCTTAGAGAGACGTAGCCTCACCACAGCAAGACACAGTGATACGGCGAGTGTTATCGTCGCCAAGGCGTTGAGAAGAGGTGAGACGCCTCCTCTGCTTGCCATCGCATAGATCCTTAACGGGAGAGTCTGGAACCCTGGCCCTGCCGTAAACGCGGTCTTCACGAAGTCATCATACGAGACGGTGAAAGCGAGAAGTCCACCGGCTATGACACCGGGAAGTATTAGCGGCAATGTGACATGATAGAATGTTCGAAGTTCGTTGGCGCCGAGAGATCTTGCAGCTTCCTCAACGGACCGGTCGAATCCGACGAGCCTTGATCTGATCACTATCGTAGCGTAGGAGATCGAGAATGCGATGTGGCCTATGACTACTGTCACTGCTCCAAGCGGTATCCCAGTGAAGACGTAGAAAAGCAAGAGAGAGAGCGCTTCTGTAATCTCTGGAATAACCACTGGGAAGTACAATGAACTGTCTAGGATTGATTTGCCCCGGAAACTGTACCTGATCATGGCAAAAGCCACCATTGTGCCTAGAACCGTCGATACTACGGTCGTTAGTCCGGCGACCCAGATACTATTGTAGAAAGCTGTCCAGACAGTTGCGTCTGCCAGTAGCGTATCATACCATCTGAGCGAGAAGCCACGCCAGACAGCAAGCAGCTTGGAGTCATTGAAAGAGAAGACCACCATGATCAGTATCGGAGCGTAGAGAAAGGCATAGAGAAGGAAGGAGTAGCCCTTGAGTATCGTGTCCCCAGTTTTTCTCTTCATATGGCCATCTCCTCACCTTTCGTGACGTACTTCATGTAAAGTCCGACCATCAATACGACGAGAGCGATCAGGACTATCGAAACGGCGGATCCGAACCAGAGGTTACGAGCCTTGAGGAAGAGTGTCCAGATGAGGTTGCCAATCATGAAGGACTCCGTTCCTCCGAGCAGTTGAGGTATTATGAACTCGCCCACGGAAGGAACGAAGACGAGGATTGATCCAGCGCCTATTCCAGACATGGTCAATGGCAACGTTACGTTGAGAAACGATTCGGCGGGTCCTGCGCCTAGGCTGCCCGCAGCCTCCAAGAGCGACTGATCCAATTTCTCCATTGAGGCGTAGAGTGGCAGGATCATGAACGGCAGGTAGTTGTAGATCATTCCCAGCAGAACAGCCTGTATGTTATACATTAAGTTCAGAGGCTGGGAGATCAGGCCCAGGCTGAGCAGTGCCACGTTTATGATTCCATTCACATCAAGAATTGTCATGAGTGCATAAGTTCGAAGTAGAAAACTGACCCAGAATGGAATGATCACAAGCAACATCAGCGTCTCTTTTCGACGCCCACCCTTCACCGCGATGTAGTAAGACATTGGATAGCCGAGCAGAAGGCATGCAGCCGTTGTCGCAAGCGCCATCAGCAACGACCGGCTGAAAACTGAGGGCACGACTGTACTGAAGAAGTCCACGTAGTAGCGAAGCGTCGCGTCAAATCTGAACTGTCTCAGGATGTCGATCATTCCAAGAGAGTAGAGAACAACGATGGCAAACGGTGTGAAAAAGAAGATGGCTAGGTAAATCGCCGTAGGCGAAGCCAGAAGTGCAACAGTGAACCTGCGGGGTTTCTTCCGAACCGGCTCAGTTGTTGCGACTTGAGTTTCGTCAGTGTTTTTCGAGCTTGATCACCGTCGCGTCTATCTTGTTCCAACCTATGTGCGTCTTCTCACCCATCTTCAATGGAACCGTCGGATTAGCTCGGATCTTTAACGGCAAATTGTCGCCCACTCTGACAGAAACAGACACATACGACCCTTGATAGACGATGTCTTCCACTTTTGCCTCAAACAAGTTGTCCAATCCCTTGAGGCCTGGTCCTATGCTCACTCTCTCTGGTCTAATCGAGAGAACGCCCTCACCCAGCCACTCCTCGCGATCGACCAAGATCGGATGAGGCAGGCTCTTGCATGCGAACTCCGCCGACGCTCCTAGGTTTCCATCCAAGAAATTGGTCTCGCCAATAAAGTTCGCCACGAACTGAGTCTTCGGCTTATCATAGATCTCTCTCGGAGAGCCGATCTGATCCACCTTCCCCGCGTTCATCACAGCAATGTTGTCCGACATAGTCAGAGCTTCGCCTTGGTCGTGCGTAACGTAGATGAAAGTCGTCCCTACCTGTCTCTGAATCCTCTTGAGCTCAAGTTGCATGTGCTGCCTGATCTTCAGATCAAGCGGCCCAAGAGGCTCGTCCAACAATAGGACGCCAGGCTCTTTCACCATCGCCCTCGCAATTCCCACTCTCTGCTGTTGTCCTCCACTAAGCTGATGGATCCTTCTGTTCCCGAGATCCGGAAGACCGACCAACTCGAGGGATTGGTTCACTTTCTTCTTTATCGCCTCTTTTGCGACCTTGGCCATCTTGAGCCCGAACGCTATGTTGTCGAAGACACTCATGTGAGGGAAGAGTGCGAGGTGTTGGAAGACTATGCCGACGTTCCTCTTGTATGGCGGAATATCATTCGCGACCGTCTCGCCGAGCTTGAGAGTTCCCTCGTCCGGGTCCTCGAAACCAGCGATGATTCTCAGAGTTGTGGTTTTCCCGCAGCCACTCGGGCCTAGGAAAGAGTAGAACTCGTTCTTCCTCACGCCAAGAGAGACGTGGTCGACAGCGGTTACTGTACCAAAGCGTTTGGTGACGTCGATGAGTTCGACTTCGAACATTCTGTGGACCAGGCTGGGAAAGAGGGCAGCGTGAGACTATTTAGCTTGAACTCACGCTAGAAGCTAACCGACTACGTCAAGCCATACTGTCTGATACTTCTCCAACTCTGCCGCTGTCACCGGTTTCATGATCTCAAGTTTCTTGTACACGTCTTCAGGCGGGTAGATTGATGGGTCTCCGACCACGTCCTGGTTCAAGAAAGGAACCGAGTCTTTGTTGGGGTTTGCGTAGTATCTTGCATTCGATATTATGGCCATTACAGTTGGATCCAAGATGTAGTTGATCCACGCATGCGCTGCAACAGGGTGCGGTGCGTCCTTGAGAACCGTCATGTTATCCACCCAGAGAGTGCAACCCTCGTCTGGGATCGTGTACTTCACGTCAGGGTTGTCCGCTACCGCAACGAAAACATCTCCGTTGTATGCGTGGGAGATCATGAATCTCCCACCAGAGAGTCCGGGGATATACTCAAGAGCTCCTGTGTACTTCGCGAGGTAGGGTTTCTGAGCTAGCAAGATCTGTTTTGCTTCGCTTAGATGAGCGTCGTCCAGGTCGTTCAGAGAATAGCCCAGATACTTCATGGCTGCGCCGATCGTTTCCCTCATGTCGTCGAGCATCGTCACTGTCTTGTTGTACTTCTGCACTCTTGCAGGTTCGAAGATGTCCGCCCAACTCGTGACATTATCAACCTTCGCCGAGTTCCAACCGATCCCAGTTGTTCCCCAAAGATATGGCATGGAATGCTTGTTGCCGGGATCATAGTCAGGATTCTTGAATTTATCATCTAAATGGATCACATTCGGAAGCAGCGCGGAGTCGAGTTCAGCCAGCAGTCCGAGATCGACGAACTCTGGAATCATGTAGTCAGTGATCATAACGACGTCGTAGCCACTGTGTCCAGGAGTGACCTTTGCCCTCATTTCGTCTGTACTCTCGTACGTGTCGTATACGACATTGATTCCCGTGTTCATCTTGAAGATATCGATTAGATACTCGGCGATGTACTCACTCCAAGTGTAGACTCTAACCTCGCCTTCTGGTTGGACGGGGATCTTCTTCTTCAGATTCTCAAGTTCAGCTTTGAGACTCTCTTCTTGGCTAAGTGTCGTCTGCGCACCATAGTAGTTGCCAGCGACAGCACCGACAGCCGCTCCGACGACTCCAGTAGCCGCCATCTTCACGAAGTCTCTTCGACTAGACTTGCTCAAGGAACATCACACATAGGTCACTTGTGATTCAGCTTTAAGACTTTGGGGAAGAGAATATCTAGTAGAATTTTCGTGTCTCTGCGGAGTGTTCTTCCACTCTGATTCTTCTCTTCCCGACTTCAATGAAGAACGGTATTGGGTCAACGACAGCCTCAGCTGGAAAGACACCGGCTTCCTTGATCTTTCCTGTTGCCTGCCATTCTGAGACCACTGACGGAGGTACCGCGGTGTCACGTCCTGAGGATATTCCTCTCTTGGGGTCGTTCCACGTGATTATGTGGTACGTCACTGTGGTTGGAGACTCCTTTCGAAGACCGAAAACATCTATCCTGAACGCGTCATATTCGTACTCTGTGCGCGGAGGACGCTCACTCCTTGATTTCGAAATAGCGTTTTGATACATTGCAGTCAAGTAGTCCAGGGGAGAAACTCTCGCATCGCCAATTGCGATGAGCGCCGTGTCAGCGAACCCTAGATTCTTCAGAGTCTTGAAGGTCGCGAAATCTGTGCTTGGAAATCCAATCCGGAATGTAACGTTGCGACAACCTTTTCCGACGTATTTTCCGACGGTTGCAGGCTCGGAATGTTTCACATAGTACGCAGTGATCTTGCCAATTGGATCCTGCATGGTCACAGTGGTTTCCCCTGACAGGATCGGTTGCTTGACGTGTTTACCGTTTAGCCACATGACCGGCTCTTGCGTGAATTCGTCCATGACGGTTCGTATCGAGTAGCCAGGCCATCCCGCCTCCTTTGTCGGGAGAGTGTTGCCCCACGAGCAGTAGATATTGACCGTGTCAACCTTGTCGAGCTTGGCTGCGCCTGCAGCCGCAGCAATGTTCGTCAAGCCAGGAGTGCTGCCGAGGCCGATCGTTGCTTTGATTCCAGCATTCTTCCACTTCTTATGCAGCTGCAATTGCTTCAAAGTGAAGTCGAAAAGCCCGCCCAAGTCGGTGTAATGAGCGCCAGCGCGTAAGCATGCTTCCATGACGGAGAGGTTTGTTTGATACCAGGCACAGTTCACGACCGTGTCCACTTTCTCCGCTTGAGCTATCTTGGCCACGTTATCTGTGTCCCTTGCGTCAAGCTCCATCACTTTGACGCGTTTGGCCAGTCCGAGATCTGCCATGGCCTTCTTGACATTCACCAGCTTCCGGCTGGATGCTATCACGTCCGCCTCGTAGAACTCAACCAAGTCTTGAACCGCGTATGCTCCAATTTGCCCTGAAGCCCCTAAGACCAGAGTCTTCATGATCTAACCTCCTATCCATTGCCTATTTGATTTCTATTTGAGACTACCCACTCGAAGCAATCCAAACAGGGACAAGAATCTAAACTCTGGACGTCTCTATCTGAACATGTATGTCGAAGTCTTTCGCTTTCTCAATGAAGCTCTCAGCGTTCAAGCACTCTGGAACAATCACGCCACGGTTCTCAATGCGTCCTTCGGCCACCATAAGTGCACAGACCGCAGCCGGAGTTCCGGTCAAATAGGAAGTGGCGTTTGTATGGTACCTTGTGAACGCCTCGTCATGCGACATGCTAGCATAGAGTTTGTGCATATGCGGTGTTCCGGCTACCTCCCCTCTGACTTCTACCAAGATTCCGGCGTTTCCTCGTATCTTGCCGGCGATCAGAGCGGGAGGAGGCAACAGATGCAAGAGAAGGCTCATCGGCTTGACTTTCGCTCTTCCGACCTGCAATGGCTTTTGCTCCAACAATCCAATCCCGTGAAATAGCTTGATGGCGGCAGCCCCGTCGTCAGTAAGTGCGAGTTTGAAGTCCACGTAGCTAGGCTTCTTTGGCAGATAGAACGGCAGTGTGTGCACTTCTTCGTGGTCCATGCCGTATACAGGGGTATTTCCTAACGGTTGCGGAAACGGGTAGATTTCCTTCGCGGACATCGGGGGAGCTGTCTTTATCTCTCCTCCCTCAAAATACTGAGCAGGAGAAACAGCCTCTTCTAGGAAAACATCGGGCGCGAAGAGACAAACGAATGGATAGGTATCGCTCGTCGAAGTCTCCCCATCTCGCACTCTAACATCGCTTACTCGATCAAGCATATCTACGCCGCGCCTCGCCATGATGTTGGATAGTCCAGGATCTTCCCCCATTGTCACTACTGCGACGAGTCCGCGTTTGCTCCATTTCGAGTCCTGGCCCAACTGTTCGGTCAAGGCCGCCGGCGTGAGGCTGGCCAAGTCCAAGTAGTTCACTTTCTTCTTGAATGCCTGCTGCATGATCAGCTTATTGAACCGCGGATGAGACGCATTGACGACCACATCTGATCCGCCAATGAATCGTCCCACCTGGCTAGGCTCACCGGCATCCAACCGGAGCACGGTAGCTCCTGAACACGATTTTGCAACTTCTCGTAGCCTAGAGCGGTCAATGTCGCCGACCTTCACAGTCGCCTCTTTAGTTCCAGCAAGATGACGAGCGATTACCTGCCCGACTCCTCCTGCACCGATGACTGACAACTTCAACGCTAACACTGCGACTCGGTACTGCTGTGGGGGTAAATAACAAGTACGTCAATTCGATTAGGCACGTTGGTGCAGCTGACTCTGCTTCCTTATGCACTCGCAATCTTGGAGACAATCTCATGTATGATTCTGAATGACATTCCCCAGATCATGTGATCCAAGTACACGTAACAGCCCATTGAGACCTCTCGGTCACCGATCGGAATGCTGATCGAAGAAACGTTCTTCGCGTTCAACAGGAACGCCATCGGGACCCAAAGGACTTCTCTAGCTTCTCGGCTCGTCATAGGATGAACCTCGCTCACTCGAAGAAAGAGGAATGGGGCAACTACCATTGGAGCGTTCTTCGGCTGGACATTGCGTAGACAGCCAAGGAATTCTTGTTCCTGTATGTTGATCCCTACTTCTTCCATCGTCTCTCTGACAGCCGTTTCAAAGAGAGTCCGATCTTTGGAATCGGCGTGGCCTCCTGGGAAAGCCATCTGGCCGGACCAAGGATCCCCTGGGTTCTCGCTCCGTTTTATCATGAGAAGCCACAGATCATCAGCTTCTTCCGTGAGGAGTACGGCCACGGCACCTCTGGGCTTCTTCGAGTCGGAGTGAAAAGGCTGCTGCTGATCTCTCAGCGACAGCCTTAGTGCTTCAAGCATTTTTCGAGATGAGAAAGATGTCATGCCCGTTG
>Ga0209610_1001467_pt1 | contig 12151 bp, 7 predicted proteins | sample LakKivw275mmetaG_FD_184137 | JGI IMG/M metagenome (GOLD analysis project Ga0209610, IMG submission 184137) | Anoxic lake water microbial communities from Lake Kivu, Rwanda to study Microbial Dark Matter (Phase II) - Lake Kivu water 275m metaG... | ecosystem: Environmental > Aquatic > Freshwater >...
CCGTATGATCCGTCGGTTCTTTGCGCGCAAGTCTGGTGGAGGCGGCGGGAATCGAACCCGCGTCCGAAAGCATTCAACAGCAGGTCTCTACACGCTTATCCCCTTCTTTGATCTCGCCCCGCGGCGCCCGAAGAGGAAGGGCGCCGCAGCGCCAGCCCCGATGGTGTTTCGCTCCCCAGCCTCAGGGCCGGACCGGTTCGCTATCCCGCCCGTTTGACGCTCCGGAGACCCTGCGGGAGGGAGCCCCCGGAACGGCGTGCCTTTCTCTTAGGCCGCGACTGCTAAAGGTTCTGCAGTTAGGTTTGTTTCCACCGGTTTAGCGAGGTGGGTGGGACCTCGGCGTGCAACCTGTGTCTCAATACCTTCGTCGAGACCAGTTCGCCCCCATACTCCTTTCAGCGAAAATGTCATTGATAATTATAGAGGCCCGCCCGGCGCTTTGCAAGAAAGATGGAGCGAAGACAGGGTCAAACCTACTTTTTTTCGAAAAAAGTAGGTTTGACCCTGTCTTCCTCCGATTGACACACCGTCCGGGGCGGCTTTATAGTCCGCGTGAGTCCATCCAAGGAGAGTGCGATGAGAACAGCGTCCATCCCGAGAGGGGCGTTGGCGGCCGTTCTGGCCATGGCCTTGCTCGCCGCCTGCAACGGCGGCCCGACGGAGAAGGCCGCAGCCGCCCCGGCGGAGCTCCTGGCGCCCGTGCCGCCCATGGGTTTCAACACCTGGAACAAGTTCGGTTGCGACGTCGACGAGGCCCTGATCCGCCAGACGGCCGACGCCATGGTCGAGACCGGCATGCGCGACGCCGGATACAAGCACCTGGTCATCGACGACTGCTGGCAGGTCGACCGGGGCGCCGACGGACGGATCATCGCCGACCCGGTCAAGTTCGCCGGCGGCATGAAGGCCTTGGCCGACTACGTCCACGCCAGGGGCCTGCTGTTCGGCCTCTATACCGATATCGGGCCGAAGACCTGCGCCGGCCGCCCGGCCTCCCAGGGCTTCTTCGACATCGACGCCGTGACCTACGCCGAGTGGGGGATCGATTACATCAAGGTCGACTGGTGCAACTGCGATGACCTCGACGCCCCCGCCGAATACGCCCGCTTCCGCGACGCCCTGCGCCGGACCGGCCGGCCGATCGTCCTGAGCATCTGCGAGTGGGGCCGCAATGACCCCTGGAAGTGGACCCGGGGCGTCGGCCAGCTCTGGCGGACGACGGCCGACATCGGCGACAACTGGGAGAGCGTCGTCTGGATCATCGGGGCCAACTCCCGGCACGCCGCGGCGGCCGGGCCCGGCGGCTGGAACGATCCCGACATGCTCGAGGTCGGCAACGGCGGCATGACCTTCGACGAGTACAAGACCCATTTCTCGCTGTGGGCGATCATGGCCGCGCCGCTCATGGCCGGCAACGACCTCCGGGCCATGACCGAGGAGACGCGGTCGATCCTCCTCAACAAGGAGGTCATCGAGGTCGACCAGGACCCGCTCGGCGTCCAGGGCGACGTCGTCATCGAGCGCGGCTACGGCGGTCAGGTCTGGATGAAGCCCCTGGCCGACGGCTCCAAGGCCGTGGCCTTCGTCAACTACGCCGATCAGGAGCTCCGCCAGTACGTCCGTTGGGCCCAGATCGGCCTGCCGCCCGGCCCGGCCCGCGTCCGCGACCTTTGGGCGCATCAGGACATGGGCGTCCACACGGACGCCGGGAAGCACTACAACGAGCGCTTCGAGGTCAAGGTCCCGGCCCACGGCGTGGTGCTCGTGCGGATCTGGCCCGCTCTCCGGTCAGCGGACGAACGTGTAGGCCAGCACCGTGTAGGCGTGCCAGCTCCACGTCGTGCCGTCGAGGACCGGCCGGACCCAGATCTTGACCTTGTTGACGTCCGGCGTGAGGACGTCGGGCCACTTGTCGGGCCCGACCGGCAGGGTGAAGGTCATCACGTTCGTCTGGCCGTTCCAGACAAACGACCCGACCACCGTCTGGAGGTCGCCGTCCTTGTCGAGCTTGATGGTCATGTCGGTTGGCGTCGACCAATCCCAGCAATCGTAGGTCGAGACGACCATCGAGCCGGTGTCCGCCGCGTAGCCGGTGGTGATCTTCGTCAGGTCGTGCAGCTTCATCGGGGCCAGGACCAGGTTCTCGACGGCCCAGTGGCCTGCGATCTGGTCCCAGCAGAGGCCGGCCCAGGCGAAGACCCAGAGATGGGCCTGGCGGGCCTGGCCGACGGCGTCGACGAAGGCCTGGACGTCGGTCGAGCGGGCGTAATCCTCGCCGTAGAACCACCAGCCGAAGGCGTGGTCGGTGACGCCGCTGTAGGACATGGTCTTGACCGACCGCCACCAGCCCAGGCCAAAATCGGTCGCCGTGGGATTGATGACCAATCCGTCGGCGTGGGCGCTGCGGACCGTGATCGTCGCGGCGACATGCGGATAGACGTCGATGTTCTGGTAGGTCACCTCGACGCGGAAGCCCCGGGCGATGAAGCGCAGCATGTCCGTCCCCGCGCCCATCTTGATGTCCTGATAGAACCACTCGGTCCCGTCATCGACGAACACCGTCTCCGCGTTCCAGTCGCAGCGGTGGTGATCGTGGTTCGTCGCCATCGCCTCGGTGTTCTTCTTGACGATGCTGAGCCAGGTGTCGCCGACCCGCCGCACCAGTCCCTCCGGAGTGAACTTGGGCAGAAGGTCGATGTCGGTCGAGTACCAGACCCGGCGGGCGAAGAGGCTGCCGTCGGCGTTCATGTTCGAGGCGACCAGGGCCGCGCCCTTGCCGACGAGGCCCGACAATCCGGTGAAGGTCCCCGCGGCCTTGGCGTCGACGTCATAGTAGAGGGTGTTCGCCGTGACCTTGAAGGTGACGTCCGTATCGCGGAGCGTCTTGATGGTGAAGCTCGAGAGATCGGTCGCCGCCCCGGTGATGTTGCCGATCGTCCGGGCGAACTGGATGGCGGCCAGACGGCGCGGCAGGGCCTTGTGCCGGACCTTCAGGCTGATGACGACCTTCCCGTCCACGTTGACGATCGAGAGCGGGTGGGCCAGGTCGAAATCGACCATCAGGTTGGCGTCCTTGCCTTCCTCGATGACGATGGCCGGGTCGAGATCGACCTTGATCTCGCCCTTGCCGCCCGGGTCGATCACGGTGATGTTCGCCGCCGCGATCGGCGTCGTCGAGCCGTCGGGGATGAGCGTCATCGTCGCCGGATCGGTGTCGATGACGATCTTCATCCGGTCGTAGGTGCCGACCGGGATCGTGGCGCTCTGGTCGAGCAGCTCGGCCACCTCGTTGAGCTCGACGAGATTGACCGTACCGGAGGCCGGGTCGCTCGGGTCCGCCGTCCAAACGGATTCCCAGGTCGTGCTGTTGCTGCGGTGGAGGCTGATGGACTTGAGGACGACGGTCACCTGCTCCCATTCGTCGGTGGGCGCGTCGGTCAGGAACAGGTTCAGCCCGCCCGTGGCGTTGGAGCCCCCTCCCGTGATGTTGCAGGACGTGACCAGGCCGAAGCCCGCCGCCCCTGCGATCGCCAGTAGAACCGCCGAAAGAATTCGGATGAAACGGGTCAAAGGATCCTCCTCTTTTTTGGCCGGATAAATTCTCGAGCCCCTTTCCTGTATATGCTAAGCCCGCCTCCGGGGGATGTCAAGGAATTCGCCTCCAGCGGCGGTCTTTTTTCCATGTATCGTGTATCATTTCCGGACACTATTTCTCCTCTCACGCGGACCCTTGGACGGCATCATGCCTCTGCGGTAATAAAGATAGGCCGGAGGGCACGGCAAGAATCCCCCGGAGCGGGGATTCCCGGGAGGATTCGTGCCGGCGCCTGGCTAGCCCCGCGCTCCGCATCGTCAGCTCCTTCCGACCCGTTAGACACGGGTCCGGGGCGGACCTTTGCGGCGCCCCGCCGCGAGCCCCCCCTTCGCCGCTATTCGCCGCCGATCTGGAGCAGCCTGATGCGGAAGCTCGGGGCGGCCATCGCCCGGTCCGGGTCGAGGTCGTCGGCGACCATGTCGATGCCGTTGAGCATGGCGTCGGCGGTCCCGGCGATGGTCAGGCCCTTCACGGGAAAGGCGATCCGGCCGTTCTCGATCCAGAACCCCGACGCCCCGCCGCTGAAGTTGCCGTTGACCGGGTTGATCCCGTAGCCCGTGACCTCCTTGAGCAGGAGCCCGGACGGGGTGGCCCGGATGATGTCCTCGAGCTTGGCGGCGCCGGCGGCCATGGTGAAGTTGTGCGGCCCGATCCCCGGCAAGCTGGTGAAACCGCCCCGCGAGGCGTTGCCGGTGCTCTTGACCCCGGCCCGCGCGGCCACGATCGTGTTGTAAAGGAAGCCCCGGAGGATCCCCTTCTCGACGATGGTCCGCTTCTCCGTCGGCACGCCCTCGCCGTCGAACGGCTCGCTTCCCAGGCCCTTCGGGCGCGTCCCGTCGTCGACGAGGGTGATGAGCTCGGAGCCGATCTGTTCGCCCATCCTCTTCGCCAGGAAGCTCGCGCCCTGGAGCACGCGCTCGCCGTCGACCGCCCCCAGGATCCCGCCGAGGAGCGCCCGGGCCACGTCCGTCGAGAAGATGACCGGCGCCTGCTGGGTCTTGACCGGCCGCGGGTCGAGCGCCTCGTAGGCGTCGCGCGCCGCCTTGGCCGCGACTTCCTCGGCCGTCTTGAGGTCGGCGAAGAAGCGCCGGCTGCATGATTCGCCCCCGGACGACTTCTGGTCGCCCTTCTCGGCCACGACCGAGACGCTGAAGCCGCACCCGCCGGCCCGGTAGCTCTTCGAGAGGCCGTTCGAATTGGCGATCGTGATCTCGCCCTCGGCCTCCTGGTAGCGGGCCCCGTCGCTCTTGGTGATCCGCGGGTCCTTCATCGCCAGCTTCTCCGCCGCCTTGGCCAGCTCGATCTTCCGGTCGAGCGGGATCCCGGCGATCTCCGGGTCGTAGAGCCCGGCGACCTCCGTCACGCCCTTGTCGTCAGGCAGCACATTGGCCGGGTCGGATGTCGTGATCCGGGCGAAGGCGATGGCCCGCCCGACCGCGTCGTTCAGGGCCTTCTCGCCGAGGTCGTTGGAGCTGGAGAAGGCCATTCGCCCCTTGACGAAGACGCGGATGCCGGCCCCGACGCCGGCCGCCTCCTCGACGGTCTCGACCTCGCCCTTGCGGACCTCGAAGCTCAGGTTGCGGCTGGTCTCGAGATAGACCTCGGCCGCGTCGGCGCCCTTCTTCAGGCATGTCTTGATCGTCGCTTCCGCGAGTGCTGTGTTGTCCATCGTTCTCTCCTCGGCCCCGCCTTATCGCGTTCTCGCCCGCGAACCGCCCACGTTGATGCCCCGGATCCGGACGGTCGGCTGCCCGGCGCTGACCTCGGCCGACTGCCCCTTGCCGCAGATGCCCGGGCCGAAATCGAGGTCGTCGCCGACCGCGTCGATGCCGCGGATGACGTCGAGGCAGTTGCCGATGAGCGTCGCCCCCTTGACGGGCGCCGTCTTCTTGCCGTCCTCGATGAGGTAGGCCTCGCGGCAGGTGAAGTTGAAGACGCCGTCGGTCGGGTTGACGCTGCCGCCGCTCAGGGCCTGGACGTAGAGGCCGCTCTTCGTCGAGGCCAGGATGTCGGCGGGCTTGTCTGTCCCCTTGTCGATGAACGTGTTGGTCATCCGGACGATGGGGATGTTGCGGAAGCTCTCGCGCCGGCCGTTGCCGGTGCGCTCCATCTTGATCTGCTTGGCCGAGAGGATGTCGGTCATGAACTTGACCAGGACGCCGTCCTGGATGAGGACGTTGCGCTTCATCTCCGTCCCCTCGTCGTCGAAGTTCGTCGTGCCGCGGAAACAGGGCAGAGTGCCGTCATCGACCATGGTGAACTTCTCGCTGGCCACGAGCTGGCCGAGCTTGCCGACGAACACGCCGGTCTCCCGGGCGATGTTGTCGCCCTCGAGCGGGTGTCCGACGGCCTCGTGGACGAGAACGCCGCCCCAGCCGTTCTGCATGACCACGTCCATCTTGCCGGCCGGGGCGTCCTTGGCCTCGAGCATGACGATGGACTCGCGGGCCGCCGCCCGGGCCGCGTCCTCGGGCTTGAGCTCGTCGAACATCTCGAGCCCGGAGTGGCGGCTCAGCCGCTCGCGGCCCATGTGCGACGTGCCGTTGCCGACGCCGAGCGTCTGGATGACGAAGAAGAGCAGCGGCAGCTCGTCCCGCAGGCAGAGGCCCTCGCTGTTGGCGATCGTCCGGCCGCGGACCTCGTCGTAGTAGTCGATCGAGGCCATCTTGATCCGCGGGTCGTAGGCGAGGGCCGCGTCGTGGGCCCGCTGCATGATCTCGAGCCGCTTCTCGTCGGCCACGGTCTGGAGCGGGACGGCGACCGTGATGAAGGACGGCCGCTTCTCCTCCTTGATCGGGACGGGCTTCCCGGCCGCCGCTCCCCGGGCCACGGTCGAGGCCACCTCGGCCGCCCGCAGGAGCTTGTCCATGCTGATCTCGTCGCTGTAGGCGTAGCCGGTCTTGTCGCCGGAGATGACCCGGACGCCGGCGCCCTGGCTGATGCCGAAGACGGCGCTCTTGAACTTGCCTTCCTCGAGCAGGATGCTGCGGGAGATGCGGTGCTCGACGTAGACCTCAGCGAACTCGCCGCCCTGGACCAGGGCCCGGGCGATGACCTTGTCCAGGTCCTCGAGGGCAAGCTCCGGCTTGGCCGGCGCCCGGCCCTTCTTGGCGCAGCTCAGGAGCGACGGCGCGGCCGCCAGGGCGAGGCCGCCCTTCAGGCCGAGCTCCAGGAACCTGCGCCGGGGGATGTCTTCGACCGCGTAGCGAATGGCGCTCATGGTCACCTCACAGATGGGGATTGCCGCGTTCGTTCAAGAGGAGGCGATGGTAATACGGGGCCCGGAGACTGTCAAGGAAACGCTGGCGGCCAAGCGGAAGAACGGACGCCTCCCCGCGTAACGCCGGTGTAACAGATTTTTGCTAAGACTCGCCTGCTTCGGACGGTTGTGATGCCAGATCTCACGCAGAACGCTTCAAGGCAAGCGTTCTGGGCACAAAAGCGCCGCCCAAGAATCAGATGCCGCTGCGGGGGAAATGACGGCGTGTAGGCGGGCCCCCCGCTCTATTTCTTGGTCGCATATTGCTCATACTCCTTCACCGTATCTTCAAGCAACCTGTTGAAGATATCGGGCGCTTCCATCATGTTGAAATGGCCGACCCCGGCCATGATCTTGGCTTTGAAACTGGGGGCATAGCGCTGGTTAACCTCGGTTCTCGTGGGCTCCATATCCGAATTGATGCATGTGATCGGGGCCTCTACCTCTTTGACGATCCGCGTCAGGTCGTTGAGAAAATCGAATTCCGCCCGAACGGCCCCTATTCCGACCGCTTGAGGGGCAGACGACATGTCTTGGGAGATCCTCTCGACCAGAGCGGGATCCGACCTCCTCGTGAACAAGGCCTCGGTAACGAATTTCTTGACCGCGGCGGCATAATCGGGCTTGAGGCTGTCGATCCACCCGTCGACGAATTCCTGAGAATACTTGCGTTCAAAGTCCTGGAGGAAATCGGCAACGACCAGGCCGAGGACCCGCTCCGGCAGGCGGCGGGCCGCTTCGATGACCGCGGGCCCGCCCATAGAATGTCCTATGAGGACGACCTGATCAAGATCCAGCTTCCGGACAACGGCGACGATATCTTCGCCGAAAGCGCCCATCGTCCATTCCTTGCGGTCAAGTCCCGACTCTCCATGCCCTGCCAGGTCGATGGCCACGACCAAATGGTTCCGGGCGAAATAGGGCAGCTGGGCGCTCCAATAGCTTCGGTCGCAGCTCCAGCCGTGGACGAATACGAGAGCCAGGCCCCCCTTCCCCCGGAGCTCATAGTTGATGGGCACCCCATCCGCCGAAATGGCCGTGCCGAAAAATGCGGAAGGCGTATCTTCCCGCTGCCTGCAGCCGGCAGCGAAGAAACACAAAGAAACGACCCATAAGATGATCGTAGGGTTCTTTTTCACTCGCTCCTCCCCGATAGCCCCGGCCCGTTCAAGCTTGCGCCTGCCCCCTTGAACACCCGATACCCGCCCTGCTTATTTCGGTGGGGCCTTCGGCCTGAGCTCCATGCCGAGCTGCTGATAAAGCCCCAAGAAGTCTTCTTCAGCGACCTCCTCGACGACAAGGCCGTCCTTCAAGCGCATAATGGCGATGTAACTAACCATCAACTTGTTCCCCGTCGGAGGAATGCCCTGGAGTTCCGCAAGGTGGGTGCCTTGGATGGCAACCCGTAGGATGACCCTGTCCTCGACGGCGAAGGCCTCCGTGAGGTTGTGCACCATGTCGGGTAGGGCCGCTGTCATCACCTTGACCATGGCGATATAGTCGTCGCGGGAGACGGGCGTCGTGCTGTTCGACGGAACATAGAGTTTGAATTCCGGGGCCACGTAGGCCTGAAAGCCCTCCACGTTCCGCTTGTCGATTTCCGCAATGGCGGCTTTGATGATCTCGATATTCCTGGCCTCGAACGCCGCCTGGGCCCTATACTTCTCCAGCTCTGCCGTGGCCGCTTTGTCCTGGCAGGCAAAGGCAAAGCAGAGCAGAAAGACCGCAGGCAGAATACATGCTACTTTCTTCATGTTCCCCTCCGATAATGCAGCGACGACTCAACCTATAGCACCGCATTCAGGCGAAGTCAACATCGGTGCAACACGTTGGTGCAACAGCGTTTGACTCATCATTTTGTTCTTTGATATGATTCGGCCAACCGGGGAGGTTGAGAACCATGCCCGCCAAGTGCGCCCGCTGTCACTCTGAGTGTCCCGACGATTCCTCCTTCTGCGGCAAATGCGGCGCCCCGCTCTCGAGCGCCGGCGGGAGCCCAAAGACCCGGGCCCGATCCGTCAAAGAGATCAAGCGTGACTTCCCGGAGGGCGGCCTCATCGCGGGCAAATACCGGATCCTGGAGGAGCTCGGCGCGGGAGGGATGGGTGTTGTCTATAAGGCGGAAGACACCAAGCTGCGCCGCCCCGTCGCCCTGAAGTTCCTGCCCAAGGACGCTTCCGGTGACCCCCAGGCCCTGGAGCGCTTCCGGCGGGAAGCCCGGGCCGCCTCGGCCCTGAACCATCCCAACATCTGCACCATCCATGACATCGACGAACACAAGGGCCGGCACTTCATCGCCATGGAGCTGCTCGAAGGCGCGCCGTTGAAACACCGCCTGGAGGGAAGCCCGCTTCCCTTGGACCTGCTGCTCGGCCTGGCCATCCAGATCGCCGATGCCTTGGAAACCGCGCACCAGAAAGGGATCATCCATCGGGACATCAAGCCGGCCAATATTTTCGTCACCGGCCGGGGCCAGGCCAAATTGCTCGACTTCGGGCTGGTTAAGGTGGCCTTTCATCGCCGCCCGGCCGCGGAGCTCGCCGGCGCGACGGCGCCGCCCACGCTGACCGCTGAGCCCGAGGAATTGACCAGCCCGGGAGTGGTCGTGGGGACCGTGGCCTACATGTCGCCCGAACAGGTGCGCGGCGATGAGATCGACGCGCGCACGGACCTTTTTTCCCTGGGCGTCGTCCTTTACGAGATGGCGACGGGCCAGCGGCCGTTCGGGGGCCGGACATCAGGGATGGTGTTCACGGAGATCCTGACCAAGGTGCCCGTCGCTCCGGTCAAGTTGAACGACGCCCTCCCCGCTGATCTGGGGCGGATCATCAGCAAGGCCCTGGAAAAGGACCGGGACCGGCGCTTCTCCTCGGCGGCAGAGCTAGGGGCCGAGCTGAAGCGCTTGAAGCGCGTTCTAGAATCGGGCCGCGTTGCGGCGGCGCCCAAGTCACGGACAGAGCGGAAGCGCAAGGCTATCGATTCGATCGCCGTGCTCCCCTTCGTCAACGTCGGCGGCGACCCGGACGCCGAGTTCCTGAGCGAAGGGATCGCCGAGAGCCTCATCAACCGCCTGGCCCAGCTCCCCCGGCTGAGAGTGATCGCCCGGACCTCGGCCTTCCAGTTCAAGGGCGAAGGGGTCGACCCCGAGCGCTGCGCGTCGGAGCTCGGAATCCAGGCGCTGGTGACCGGCCGGGTGCTGCGGCGGAACGAGCAGCTGTCGGTCAGCGCGGAGCTCATGGACGTCCGGACGAAAACGCATGTCTGGGGGGAAAAATACAATCGCGCCTTTTCGGACATTTTCGCGGTCGAGGACGACATCGCCCGGCAGATCGCCGAGAGAGTCCGTCTCCGCCTCGCGCCCGAAGAGAGAAAAAGGCTGGACAGGCGGCCGGCCCGGTCCGCCAAGGCCTACGAGCTGTGCCTGAGGAGCCGCCAGTATCGGAACCTATTTACCCAAAAAGCTCTCAACAGGGCGATCGAATACCTCGATCAGGCGCTCGTCGAAGACCCCCAATGCGCCCTCGCGTACGGCGAGCTGGCCATCTGCCATTATGCCCTGAGCAATTTGGGCCACGTGCCGCCGGTGGAGGGCTGGCCGCGCGTCAGGGCGGCCGCGACGCGGGCGCTGGAGCTCGATGAGACATTGGCCGTGGCCCACACGGCGCTCGGCCAGGTCAGCCAGGACTTCGACTGGGACTGGGCGGCCGCGGAGTCGGCCCATCGCCGCGCTATCGAACTGACGCCGGGCGATAGCTTCGTCCACATGTGCTACTCCTGGTTCCTGAGTATCTCCCGTCGCCACGAGGAGAGCGTCGCCGAGATGCGGCTGGCCCTCGAGCTCGACCCCCTTTCGATTACACCGGCGGTTTGCGTCGGCGAAGTGCTCATGCAGGCGCGCCAGAGCGACGCGGCCATCGAGCAATGCCGGCGTGTGATCGCTCTGGACGCGAACATGTGGTTTGCGTATGTCGTCATGGGGATGGCTTTCCAACAGAAGGGCCAAGGTGAACAAGCCGTCGAAGCCCTGGAGAAGGGCGCCGAGCTCGCGGAGCGCGACTCCTTCGCCATCGCGACCCTGGGAAACGCCCTGGGCCTCATCGGCAGGACCGGCGAAGCGCGTGGGATACTCGAGGAATTGAAAGCGCGCCGTGAAAAAGCCTATTTATCCCCCTATTGGCTCTCCCTCGTACACCTGGGGCTCGGCGAGTTCGACAAAGCGCTCGATTGTCTCGAGGCCGGCTACGCGGAGCGGGCGGCCTACATGAATATCATCCACGTTTATCACCAGTTCGATCCCGTGCGCGGCCATCCGCGCTTCCAGGCCATTGCGAGCAAGATGAACTTACAGGAAAGGAAAGCAGCCTGAAGAAGATGGGGGAATTGAAGAGACCGGAGGGCGGGAAGGACGCTAAGGAACCGTCCGTCGTCAAAAGACCGGGTTGATCTGTCCCCTAGCATTGTACCAGCCCTAGAGTGAACGTTCCGACCACGTGCGCCTCCGGCGCCGGTGGCCTGTAGCCCAACGAGCTGTGCGGCCTGACGCGATTGTAGACCCTTCGCCAAGCCTCCACAAGCACTTTCGCCTCGTCCAGCGTGTCCAGCAGCTCTCCGTTCAGAAGCTCGTCCCGCATCTTGCCGTTGAACGATTCGATATAGCCGTTCTCCCAAGGGCTCCCGGGCTCGATGAACAGCGTCGTTACCTCAAGCCTGTTCAGCCATTTACGGACAGCCTTAGCCGCGAATTCGGCGCCGTTGTCAGACCGAATGTATTCAGGTAGCCCTCTCTGGCGGCACCTTCAGACCTTCCCGCCGCCATATCCTCTCCACTCGCTTATGATTCACCCTCCAGCCGTCGTTCCTCAGCAACGCCGTGATCCGGCGATAACCGTAGCGTCCGTACCGTGTGGCCAGCCGGACGATCTGGCCGATCAACCGCTCCTCGTCATCGGGGACCTTGCGCTCATGCCGTTGCGTCGACCGAGGCTGCCCGATCGCCCGGCACGCCCGCCGTTCCGAGATGCCCATCACGTCACGTACATGTTCGATGGCCCGGCCTCTTTTGGCCGGGCTCAGAAGTTTCCCCGGTTTACTTCTTTCAAAATGGCGTTATCTAACGACAGGTCGGCCACCAGCTTTTTGAGCCTCGTATTCTCCTGCTCGAGCTCCTTGACCCGAGTTTGACGCCAAGAGGCCCATTTTAGCCCCCTCGTAAAAGCCATCGTGCTGATATTCCATAAGATACCCGCGCGCAGATAGATATTTATTCCATAAACATAGATACACGATTTATAAATAAG
>Ga0209610_1001468_pt1 | contig 12135 bp, 15 predicted proteins | sample LakKivw275mmetaG_FD_184137 | JGI IMG/M metagenome (GOLD analysis project Ga0209610, IMG submission 184137) | Anoxic lake water microbial communities from Lake Kivu, Rwanda to study Microbial Dark Matter (Phase II) - Lake Kivu water 275m metaG... | ecosystem: Environmental > Aquatic > Freshwater...
TTCCAATCCCAGAGGATGGATATGTGAAAGGACTTGATCCAAGGCTTCTTTGACGCTGATCATGAAAACAATATAACATAAAATTATTTTAATGGAAAAGGAGGATGAAGTAGCGCTGAATTTCCAGTTTCTCCTGTATTCTGTGCGATTGTCCGCCTAATCATTTTTTCTTTTTGTTCATGGAATAATCTTGTGGTATGATTTATTTATAAGAGGGATAACCCGAGATGGATAAGATGACGAAATACAGGAAATTCTGCTACTGGATCGACCAGAACAGTCTGAAAAAGGTCAGAGAAGACATTGAAGGGAAAGGGATTCAGATAACCGGTGAGGCCCGGCTCCCATGCCGTCTGTTAAGGAGGACAATTCATATTGGCTTTAGTTCCCCTCCGGCCTGGGAGGGTTTTTGTAAGCGGAGAACCTCCTGGTACCGAGAATCGGATAAGGAAGGTCAATTTCTTGCAGTCAGCAATATCCCATTGGATCACTTAGATATTGGAAACCCAATCGTCATCACCGAATCCAATTTCAGGCCTGACCGGCTTCCCCCTCTGGATGAGGTCCTTAAACTGATTGAATCAAAAAAATATCAGCAGAGGAAACCTGATCTATGGGAGGAAGTGGATCCTCTCGAAAAGGACTTTTACCAAAAGTGGTTTGATCGTCACCGGCCGGATGAACCATTTGATTTTGATAAAATCTTTAACTGCCATTCTGCCAATCATGCCAACTTCCTCGATCCGCAATTCTTTAAAGAAATAAACGGAGAAAAGGTCCCTTATTCTATTTCGGATAGCCTACATGTGTGTTCCTCCTGTCTCGAATTCTATAATATTTTGGGAGACCAATATCCTGTTAAATATGTCGTTCCTTGCATCGGGGCCGTCCAGTTCGCCCGTCTTCCGATGGATCGGTATTTAAAAGTGGAAACTTACTCCGGAGACAGGTCACAGGCCAGTCTTCGAATGAGATCGATATCCTCCTGATTGTTTAAGAAAATGCCGGAGCCGAAGGTCAAGATCACCATAGACTACGAAAAGTGCGATCCGAGGAAGTGTGAAAAGGGAATTTGCGCTGCTCTTCTGGCCTGCCCCACTAAAATCATAAAACAAATGGATCCGTATGACTATCCCTTCCCTATCTCCGGTTTCTGTCAGGAATGTGGGAAGTGTGTGGATGCCTGTTTATGGGAAGCGATCATGATGATGTAGGACATGAGGGTGAAGGGCATCGGTGAGAAAGGAGGTAGAAGAAATGAAAACAGCGGAAAATAAAGGCTGGAGCCCCTATTTAGCCGGGGCCCTGAGCGGGATCCTTTCCATTCTATCGGTCTGGATTGCAGGAAAATATCTCGGTGCTTCAACGACATTCGTTCGTTCTGCTGGCATGATTGAGAAAATCATCGGGGCCGAAAGAGTAGCCAAGATGTCTTATTTCATCAAAGAGGTTCCCCAAATCGACTGGCAGTGGATGTTTGTGGTGGGCATCTTTTGGGGTTCTCTTATTGCGGCTATCACCTCTCATACCTTTCAATGGAAAGGAGTCCCGGACATGTGGGAAAAGAGGTTTGGCCCAGACAAATTTAAACGGGGCATCATCGCCTTTATCGGAGGAGTGATTGCCATGTTCGGGGCCCGCCTGGCTGATGGCTGACCCAGTGGCCACGGGCTGAGCGGTTCGCTCCAGTTGGCTGTGAGTGGTTATATCGCCCTGATATGCTTTTTCATCGGAGGAATGGTCATGGCCAGAATTCTTTACAGGGGAGGTGATCAGAGATGATGCTGCTCTACGGGCTCATTACAGGAATCATCTTCGGTTTCTTATTGCAGAAAGCAAGGGTAATCCGCTACGACAAACAGCTCGGTGCCCTCCGGCTGATCGATATGACCATCGTTAAGTTCATGCTCTCAACCGTTCTGGTGGCCATGGTTGGTACTTACCTGCTTAAGGACTTAGGCCTGGCAGAGCTCTCCATAAAACCAACCATTTCAGGAGGCATCATCCTGGGAGGGCTGATCTTTGGAATCGGCTGGGGACTCCTGGGTTACTGCCCCGGGACTTCTGCAGGGGCGCTGGGTGAAGGAAGGTTTGATGCCCTCTGGGGAATCTTAGGGATGCTACTGGGTGCGGGTCTCTATGCAGAGGCCTATCCGACGATCAAAAAGACGGTCCTCACATGGGGTGATTTTGGAAAAATTACCATTCCTCAGGTATTGGGCATAAACCACTGGATGATTATCCTCTTTTTCATAGTGGCCGGGGTTTTACTCTTTTACTGGTTTGAGAAAAAAGGGTTGTAAGGATATTGAGGGAGAAATAGGGAGGTAGGACCAGGGGAGGAGGACAGTCTATGGGGATGCGAATAACGACTTTATGTGAGAATTCGGTGGGTAAATTAATAGGTTTTGGAGAACATGGGTTCTCGGCCTTTATTGAGACGGGACAGGGGAATTTTCTTTTCGATACGGGAAGCGGTCATTCGGTTGTTATAAATTCTCTTGTTATGAATAAAGACCTGAAAACCATCCAAAAAATCTTTTTGAGCCACGGACACTTTGACCATACCGGAGGGCTCCCCGAAGTCTTAAAAATGAAGGGAGCGGTAGATGTCCACGCTCATCCCAATGTCTTTATGGATCGAATTGCCATACATAAAGAAAATGAGAAGGAAACAAGGCGGTTTGTAGGAATTCCTTATAAAAAGAGGTATCTTGAGTCCTTAGGCGCTCATTTTATTCTGAATACGGAATTTACTGAAGTGGAGAAAGGAATTTTTTTGACCGGAGAAGTCCCGAGAAAGACCTCCTTTGAAAAACCGGACCCAAGACTTTTCAGCCTAACCGATGAGAAATTGACCCGTGATATCTTCCTGGATGACCAGTCCCTCATCCTCGAGAGTGATAGGGGTCTTATCCTGATTCTCGGTTGTGCCCATTCAGGGATGATCAACATTATTAACCATGTCATCAACAAGATGGGGAAGGATAAATTTTTTGCTATTCTGGGTGGAACCCATTTGGATTTTTTAAGCCCTGAACAACTGGAAGAGTCTATGAAGGCTCTAAAAATGATGAAAATTGAAAAGATCGGAGTTTCCCATTGTACGGGGATGAGGGCCGCCTTCCGGCTTCATCAGGAATTCGAGGAACGTTTTTTTTATGGATGTGTCGGAAGCGTATTCGAGGTATAGGGCAGAATTTTAATGAAGGGACTTTCTTTCTTAACCATCTTCTTCCTGCAAAGGGTGAACCCCTTCGATCTTCACTCCTGATCCCTCTAAAAAGGTGGAGAGGGAGTCTTTTTGCTCCCAGTCAATAAGCATGCAGACCCCGCAATCAGAGCTCAGTTGCCGTGGAACCGGGATGAGGTCAACGGAGAATCCTTTTCCCTTAACCAGTTTTTCAGCCTTGAGGACAAAATGAATGGAAGGAAAGAGTATCACCCCTTGAGACATATCTCGCTCTACTTCTGAATTAATCGGCTCATCCCTTGAAGGGCCTGATCCACATGTTCTTCGCTGTTGAAATAGCTCAGACCGAAACGGACCGTACCTTCAGGAAAAGTCCCGATGGTGCGATGGGCCGAGGGGGCACAATGAAGTCCTGACCTGCAGAGGATCCCGAATTCCTTCTCTAAACGCAAGGCTACGTCTGAGGGAGATAGTCCTTCAATATTAAATGAGACCGTTGAAATTCTCTCCGACCCATTTCCGGGACCGTAGAACCTGATTTTAGGAAACTCCCTCAATCCTCTCATCAGTTTTTCGATTAAACTGATCTCGTATTGATGGATCTTCTCTACCCCCTGATCCAGCACAAATCGTATACCCGCAAGAAGCCCGGCAATGCCGACACTATTCGGAGTCCCGCTTTCAAAGCGATCTGGTAAGAAATCGGGCTGTTCCTCGAACTCCGACCGGCTTCCTGTCCCACCCTGTTTCAGAGGGTTCATCTCTTTCTCTTGGATGCGTTCTCCGATGACCAGCCCCCCTGTTCCCTGAGGTCCATAAAGGCTCTTATGCCCGGTAAAGGCTAAAAGATCAATATTATCCCTTTCCACGTCAATCGGATATGCCCCGGCTGTCTGGGCGGCATCAACCAAAAAGAGAAGATCATACTCTCTTGAAATCCTTCCGACTTCTCTAATGGGAAGAAGCGTCCCTGTCACATTCGATGCATGGTTGAGGACGATCATCCTGGTATTGGTTTTGATTTCCTTTTCCACCTCTCCCGGGTTTAAAGTCCCATCCTCAAAACAAGGAACAACGGTCAATTCAATTCCTCTTTTCTCCAGATCACGGAGAGGTCTCATCACCGAATTATGTTCCATACTGCTCGTAATGACATGATCTTTGTATTTCAGGAGACCTTTCAAGGCCAAATTGATGGACTCAGTAGCATTAAGCGTAAAGACAATTCTGGATGAATCTCTGACATGGAATAGGATGGAAAGGGCTTCACGGGCCTCATAGATGATCCGGGCCGCTTCAATGGAAAGGGCGTGACCGGATCTGCCGGGGTTACCTCCGATCTCCTCCATAAATCGATTCATCGCCTCTTTCACTTGAGGTGGCTTTGGCCATGAAGTCGCCGCATGATCAAAATAGATCATTACTCATTCCTTTCTTAAGACGAGACAATAATGATCCTCTGTCTTTTTAACTTCGACATTCCACCCTGTTTTTTGGGCTAGCCGGGAGATGTTTTCTTTCGATGTTTCTGTGTCAACCAGCACCTCCAATACTCCTTTCCCAAGCTCCCTGATTTTCCTGTCCGCCAGAATCACGGGCTGTGGGCAGGAAAGACCCCGTGCATCAACGATGGTACTCATTGTGATCCCTCCTTTTAAGCAATCTCTTTTCTCATGGTGAAGCCAATAAATAGACAGGAACCAAGCCCCATCACCACAGCGGCGATACCATTAGGCCCTATACCATCCGGAGAGCTCGCCAGACCAAAGTTATGGGCAAAACCCGCCCCTATGATCATCCCCAGGACAAAGACCGCGGCATCCCCGTCACCCTCCCCCGCAAGGAAAAGCTGTCGTCCGGGACATCCGCCAGCCAGGGCAAAGGCCAGTCCTGCCAAAACCATTCCGCCGAAGTTCCAGAGGCTCATGGTGTGGGCTACAGGTTGTTTCTCAAAACCTGGGTGAAACTGTCCCAGGATCAGATTGGTGATAAAAGCAACCACGACAAGGGCAATCACACCTGAAAGGAGATGGGTCTGCCTGAAAAGAACGAAATCCCGAATGGCCCCCATGGTGCAGAACCGGCTCCTCTGTGCCAGGAATCCGATGCAGAGACCGATGAGCAATGACACTAATAGAGGTGCATGGATGGAGCCCGGACCTTTCTGGCTGTAGAATAATACCCCGCTTTTTTCCTGTCCCTGAACCTGTGGAAAAATAAACATCAGGACAAGGAACCCAAGCATCGTCAAAGGCAGTAACCATCCCACAGAGGTATGTGTTTTTTGAGAACGTCCCAGATTGTATCCCCCTTTGAGAAAGAGCGTTCCCACCCATATTCCTCCGATGAGTCCAAGGAGGCCGAAAATGGCATTGCCATCACCACCTGCAAATCGAAGCATGGCTCGCCAAGGGCAGCCTAAAAAGACCAGGGCTCCAATCATTGCAAAAGCGCCAAGGACAAATCGAACAATGGGAGCAGAGCCTGCCCGTGCCCGGAACTCCTTGAACGCATAGGCGGCAACGAGTGAGCCCAGGACAAAGCCGATGATTTCGGGCCGCATATATTGAACGACAGCCGCCCGATGAAGCCCCAGAGTCCCTGCAATGTCCCGTTCGAAACAGGCGACACAGATACCCATGTTTGCCGGGTTTCCCCACTTCTGAAGAAGCGGGGCAAAAACTCCAATGAAAGCCCCTACCGAAATAATTCCCCAACGAGTCGCAAAGAAGTTTTTAAAAGTGGTCATCGATTCCCCTCCTTCCAAAAATAGGGCTAAGGTTTTAAATTAAGGTTACGGCTACGAGGCCAGTTTCGCTTAGCGTCAAAGGGGTTACGGTTAAAAGATTCTGAAGACTTACAACGTAACCCTTTAACGATACGGGCATCGTTACCGTGACCGTTTGACGAGACCTTTATTTATTAAACGGTCCATAATAGATAACGGTCAGGAGGGAGTGAAAAGAAGGGCAGGATATTCAGGAAACAAAAATGAAGAAAGGATTTAATAATACCCCTTTTCTCTCTCTCCTTTGACGATGCGGGAGGCTTAACCTAAGCCTCTTTGGGCCAGGGGTGGCCCCTCATCTAAGAGAAAAGGGTATTTGCAATCTTTCCATGATTGATTCTTTCTTCTTCATCAGGATTTAAACGAATAAAAATTACATGGTAAATTTCAATATGTCAAATTGAAAATTTCAATATCAATCAGCCAAAGTATTGAATTTTTCTATGGATGACCACCTCTTCTTATCCTGCAATCGGCTGGGTAGGTGTGTGGTTTCGCAATATTTAAAAGGGATCCTTCAATTTAGGCTTTACATTTTATTAAAAGATGTTTTAAATTTCGATATATTCCTGAAAGGGAGGGATGAGATGGCCCTGATCACACCGGAACAATATGAGAGGAGTTTAAGGCAAAGGAAGAACCTCCGAATATTTATGGATGGTCAGAAGGTAAAGGATATCTTTGACAATCCGAATATTCGAACGGTAATCGAGGCGAATAAGGCAAGCTATCAATGGGCGCTGGACCCAACTTCGCAAGAGATTATGACAGCGATTTCACCCCTGACGAACGATCGGGTGAACCGATATCTCTATATCTGCCGGAGCCGGGAGGACCTGGTGGCCAAGGCAATGGCTGGAACCTTTGCGGCTGAAAGACTGGGAACCTGCATTTATAGGTGCCCGGGGCTGGATGCCTTTCACACCCTTGCCAGCACCACCTGGGAGATGGAAAAGAATCTCGGAGCGGAATATCACTCCCGATTTATAAAATATCTGAGATGGGTTCAGGAAAACGATCTGGTCATCTCAGGGGCCTTGACCGAACCGAGGGGTGACCGAAAGAAACGAGCCCTCGATTGGCCGGATCCCTACCTCTCCTTGAAGGTGGTTGAAAAGAGATCGGATGGCCTTGTGGTCAGGGGAGCAAAAATCAATATCAGCGGAGCCTTTGCCGCCCACGAAATGGTTGTCCTTCCTCAATCGGCGAAGAAAAAAGGAGAAGAGGATTATGCCCTCGCCTTTGGAATTCCCACCGATACAGAGGGACTCACCTATATCTGTCAATACTCCCCCTATTCTGCCGAAAGGGAAAAGGCAGGGGATATTTACGAGCTGGGAAACCCCCTCTTCGGGCAGAGGGAGACCTCCATGGTGGTCTTTGATAATGTCTTTGTCCCGTGGCAAAGGGTTTTCCATATGGGAGAGGTGGAATATTCGATCAAGTTTGTGGAACGCTTTGCCAAGACCCACCGGATGACATGCGGAGGAACCTGCAAGGTTGGGTTTATGAATCTCATCATCGGTGCCTGTAAACTCCTTCAGGAATATAAGGGTCTGGAAAAGGCGCAACATATCAATGATGAACTGACCGAGATGGTGGTCCTCCGGGAGACAGGGAGGGCCTGTGGCCTCGCCTCTGCCAACCTGGGAAGGGAGGAGCCCGAAGGATCAGGCGTTTTTCTTCCGGATGAATTAATGGGAAACGTTTCAAAACTCAATATCTGTGATGCCTTCTGGAGGGTCATGGCTCTTGCAGGGGATATCGGAGGTGGGCTCATCGTCACCCTCCCCTCTTTAAAGGAGCTCAAGAATCCGGAGACGAAGAAATATGTCGAAGAATTCTTAGGATTCGGCTCCGAAGTTCCCACCGAACATATTTTGAAAGTGACGAAGCTTCTCCAGAACTGGACAGCAGGACAGCATGGGGTGGGGACATGGCACGGGGCAGGCCCGGCCATGGCTCAGAAGATCATGATTCAAAGGACCGTAGACTTTGAACATGAGAAGAATCTGGTAAAAAAAGCACTTGGCATTTTAAAGAAATAATGTTATGGTCTGAATCCTTAAAGGAAAAATTCAGCAGGAGGTAGAATATGGCAGTCGTTGTTGATCTTGAAAAATGTACGGGGTGCGGCACTTGTGAAGAGGGATGCCCTGTAGAGGCGATCAAGGTGGAGAATGAAAAGGCGGTGGTAGACCCGGAGACCTGTGTGGACTGTGGCACCTGTATTGAGGAATGCCCTGAGAAAGCGATTAGCGAAGGAGCATAAGAATTACGGATCTGATGAAACATAAGGATGGCTTCTGCTCCTGATGAAAAGGCTTAAAACTTTTTTAAAAGCGGTCAGGGAGGTTTTCTATGGGTTGACCCTCCACGAGCTGGACCTTGAACTGAAAAAGTCAAGGGGGCATCTCGATCGCCTCTTTATGTTAATCGTTTTTGGAGACTTAATCGGCCTGCCACTGCTTCCTCCCTACTATTCCCTCAGGATTCTGCCCTTTATCATCCCCTCCATCGAGACCTGGAAAAGAAGCCTTTTGCGGGAAAAAGACCTGACTGATTTTGTGTCAACCGATCTTTGATCTTTTTATGTGAAATGACCATCCCCGCTTCATCCCTGCCTGTCATACCTTCCGGAATTGCTTCTCAATCTCTCAAGTATTGCTTCATGCTTGGGGCAAAACTCATACTTCCCATTCAACTGAGAACGGATCACTTCTTCCTGCCAGTGGCTGTTGAAGAGCCGGCAGTCCCGGTCTTCGCAAAAAGGGGAACCGGTGAGATGGAGGAAAAGGGCCTGCATCACATACCCCTTTAGTGCTTCCGTCATCCTCTGGTCACCATAATCAAGAAATCGGCCCTGATACTCCTCTTTTAACCGCTCCAGGGGGATTCCCCTCTGCTTCTTGAGATAGAATTCTTTGGGTTTTGCAGGCGCCTCCACCAGGCCTGAGATGGAGATGAGGTGAGGAAAACCGTAGAGGCTGACCCGGGCATGGTATCTCTGATCAACCCGATCCCATGTCCCAAAGAGCTGATTCGTGAAGAGAAGGGTACAATGCCGGAGGTCCAACCTGTTCCCGAGAACCAGGTCAGAAATGATCCTTTGGTAAAAAACCCCTTCGTAGAGATTCCCAAAAACCCTCCACCCCGGGTTCTTTATCCTTCTCCGCTCATAATCGATCTCACCCTGAAGGGGCTCTCTGGGTATCCATCTCCTTCGGGGGTCTATGACTTTGGTCCTTGAAAATTGATCGGCTACCCTATCGATCTTTTCTTCAATGAGACCCTCAAAAATATCTCCGCAAAGCGAGAAGGGGATTGATGTCTTTTCGCCAAGATACTGACCCAGCCCTTTCAGGTTCAGACTCCCCAGATCTCCTTCCTGATAGAGATCGACGGAGGTAGGAATGACCAACACGGATTTATCTTTCAATAAAGGTCGAGTTAACGATGCCAGTTTCGTCAAGACAATGAACATTAAACGATGAACAGTTCGTTCTCTTTGTTCATTGTTCATTGTTCATTGTTCATCGTCCATTGTCCATTGTTCATTTTCTAACCTTAAACCTTCTTCATCTTTTCAAGAACGACCTGGGCTCCCTTTCTCCCTGAGAGGAGCATGGCCCCGAAAGTCGGCCCCATTCTCGGCAACCCATAGGTGGTGGCCACAGCCATTCCTGTCACAATGAGGCCGGGATGAGCCTCTCCTGTATGCTCCACGACGAGGTCCTCCGATTGCTCCACCCACATCGCACCAAAACCTGCAGTCTTTAAAATTCCTCTCTCCTCCAGTTTTTTCACAACACAGGCATCATGACCGGTGGAGTCCACCACAAACTTAGTTTCCAATGCAATGGGATCAACGCAGGTGATCTCCCTCGGAAGGGCATGAACGGGTGTCCAATTCACGACAGCCCCGCACACCCGGCCCCCCTCTCGCAGGACGACATCGTCAAAGATGGTCATATTTGCAAACTTGACTCCGGCATCACAGGCGGCAGCAATCAGTTTTGAACAGGCATGAGGGCCATCTGCCACATAGAGGCCCTTTGTGGCCTTTTCAAAGGGAATCCCCAGCTCCTCCAGGATCTCCTGACCGGGTTCCCTGACGGTCACCTTATTCATCAGGTAGCCACCGATCCAGAAACCTCCTCCGATATAATTGTTCCGCTCAACAATCAGTGTCTTGATCCCTTTCCGGGCAACATCCCTCCCGACCATCAGACCACTCGGGCCACCTCCAACGATGAGGCAGTCACTCTCCACATACTCAATGAACTGCCTGGCAAACCCATCCACGATCGCACGGGTCACCTCTTTTTCGCTTACGGGTGTAAAAATCTGTTTCTTTTGAGCCATCTTTTTCCTCCTTTTTCGGTCTTATTCACGGAAAATATTCCCCCCCATACGGCCTTTCAGCTCCGTCGTCTATTCATTGATCACCCATCTCTTAATCTCTTCCCTTGAAAGAGGAAAAACAGTAAAAGAATGAGTGTCTTCTGCCTTCCCCACTTTATAGATCACCTCAACCTCTCCCGAATCTTTTGCCTTGCTATAACGTGCGGTGATCCCCCCTGCCCTCTCGATGTCCTTTTCATCCCGTTCCCCTCTTAACAGGGAAGACGGGCCGGGGAGGTGAAAAAGTTTCAGCAGGATATCGCCCTCCTGTGCAAAGGTCTCTATTTTCTGATTCTCCTCTTCATTCCTTCCAACAATCAATTTGATCCCCGGAGAGAGACGGAAGTGTCTTCCGAACTTTAAGAGATGGACATCATTGAGGGAAAAATGGGGATGGTGGACCATCAGGTCTTTCATCCTCTTTGCAAATCCGGGGTCAGTGAGGAGGCATCCGCCTGCAGGGCAGGGATAGTCCCGGATGCCTAACTCTCCTGCCAATTTGATCTGCGGTCTTCTTGAACGACCCTGAATGTCCAGCAGTTTCTCCCGATCCACCCACCCTTCCTTTTCCGGGAGGGTCACAGGAAGAAATTTGGCTGAAAGAGGGCGCAGGATCAAACCCTCCAGCCCGGCCTCTCTTTCAATCAGACGCATCGCATCCCTTCTCTGGGACATGGGTCTCTGACCCAAGACTTCTCCGGTAACGATAAAAGACGAACCGGAAGCCTCCATATAGGCCTTTGCCTTCTTCATCATGAAGATCCGGCAATCAATACATGGATTCATATGACTCCCGTATCCATGTTCAGGATGTTTGATGACATCGAGATACTCCTCAGAGACATTGAAAACCTTCAGCGGGATCCTCAAACTATCAACTGCCTTCTGGGAGGCGAGGCAGGTTGCCCCCCGAGAGGTACAGGTGCAGAATACCGTCACGAAGTTGAGGGCCTCAAGCTCAATCCCCTGTTCGAGGACCAACTTGGCTGAGAGCGTGCTGTCGAGTCCTCCGGAGAGGAGGGCAATGGCTTTCATCTTAAAACCTCGTTCATCGATCCGGTACGAAAACCCTGGAGGTCGATGGTGACATAACGATAACCAATCGTCTTGAGTCGATGGACCACTGCCTCCCTGAGCGGATCATCCATAAAACGGCCAATCTCTTCTTTAAAGATTTCTATTCGGGCGAGGTCTTTATAATGCCGCACCCGAACCTGTTTAAATCCAAGCCCGAAAAGGAAGTCCTCCGCCTCCCGGACCATTCTCAATCCTTCCGGTGTAATCTCCTCCTCGTAGGGGAACCGTGAGGCAAGACAGGCAAAGGAGGGCTTATCCCAGGTTGGAAGTCCCAGGATTTTCGAAACCTCCCTCACCTCCTGCTTAAAGAAGCGAGCCTCCTTGAGGGGGCTACGGATCTCCATCTCCTCAACGGCCTTTTTCCCGGGCCGGTAATCTCTTTCATCATCCAGGGTGGACCCCTCCACAATAAAAGGGATGGATTCCTTTTGGGCAATCTTTCTCAGTTCTCCGAAAAGCTCTTTCTTGCAAAAGTAACACCGCTCCGGCGGATTTTTTGAGAACCCTTCTATCTCCAGTTCATTCGATTCGATCAGGAGATGTCTCAGCCCCATCCCTTGAACGATCTTCTCGGCTCCCCTTAATTCCCTTTCCGGGTAAAGGGGGGAAAGGGCGGTCACAGCAAGGACATTCTCATTTCCGAGAACATCTTTGGCCAACCGGAGGAGAAGGG